>Ga0187851_10001483_pt1 | contig 22422 bp, 17 predicted proteins | sample June2016WEW_6_10_FD_132997 | JGI IMG/M metagenome (GOLD analysis project Ga0187851, IMG submission 132997) | Peatland microbial communities from SPRUCE experiment site at the Marcell Experimental Forest, Minnesota, USA - June2016WEW_6_10 | ecosystem: Environmental > Terrestrial > Soil >...
CCTGGGCACTGAAGATATCGAGACGAATTTGGGAAATCTGGTCGGCGTAAGCCTTTTGGGTTGCGTCGGCGGAAACGACGCCATTGGCGTTTTTGAGCTTGCTGAGTTCGTCATCGGTTTGAGCCAGCTGGGCGTGCAGTCTTGCCACCTCATTGGTTAGAAACTCATTCGAGACCCCTGTACCCTCGTGCATCTGTACATGCCTCATCAGGTACGCATCAATGATTTCACCCAGAACCGGTTGCACCAGGGCTGGATCCGGATTTTGATATGTCAGCCGAATATCGCTGCTTTCAGGCAGTGACTCCACACTGAAACCATTCCTTACCAGAAAGGCAGCCCGATCCGCCTGATTTGAATCCGATCCGCCTTTGGCCCCCGTGTTTAGCAAAATCCTCTCCGGCGTTATGACTTGAACCACTTGTTTGGCCAAATCCAAGCTGTTCAGGGCGTCGATTTCGTTGGCAATGATGCTGCTTCTTTGTTGATTCAATGGCGTGGTGTTGGATTCGTCCCCTGGCGGATTTAACGTTTTTCCTTCCACCACATAGCGAATGGAAATCAAGGCTTCTGATTGATATTGCGGGGGCTTGATAACGGTAAGCAACAGAACAGCTCCCAGTACGCCCGCCAGGGACAAGGTGAGAATTTTCCATTTCTGCCGGAACAGAACAAAATAGATGTCTCCGACAGACATTCCTCCGACCGGCGAATCCTGTCGCTTCTCGTTCATCTCAAAATAAATTGTCCGACATCAGGATCACTTTTCCAATGAAATCGATCGCATGATTCTGGCCGGGTTGCCGGCCACCGTGGCCCCGGCCGGAACATCCTTCGTAACCACGCTACCCGCGCCAATCATTGCGTTTTCACCAATCGTAATGCCGCAAAGCAGCGTGGCGCCCGAACCGATGGAAGCTCCCCTTTTGACCAACGTCCGAACGCATTTCCAGTCGGCTTCCGTTTGCAGTTCACCCGTACCGTTGGTGGCACGCGGATAACGGTCATTGGTGAACGTAACGCTGTGGCCGATGAAAACCCCCTCTTCCAGGGTTACGCCCTCACAAATAAAGCTGTGACTGGAGATTTTGCAGCGGTTTCCAATCGTAGCCCCCTTTTGGATCTCCACGAACGTTCCAATCTTTACATCGTCCCCGATCTCGCAACCGTAAAGATTGACGAAATCGTGAAGCCGGACATTCCTGCCCAATTTCACGTTCGGAGCCACCCGCTGAAACGAATGCTGCGAAGTGCTCACCTAATTAACCTGTCGCCCACGCGTCCGGAGTTTTACCTGGGATTTCCGACCCGCCCGGCGGGGAAGGTTTTTGGCGGCCTTTTCGTATGTCACCAGTGACAAGCGAAGCGAAGATTCGGGAGCCGACGCGGCGCCGTTGTGCCCATTTTGTTCAGTCGATAATTTGACGGGCGCACCACCATTTTTGAGGGATTCAGTCGACGCCTCCAAAATGCGAACCAGTTCCAGGCCATCCTCACCACTCGTCAAAGAGTGCGTTCCGTACCGGATACAATCCAGAAAATGCTGGCATTCGTTTTTTAACGGCTCTTCCTGTTTGATATAGGGAACGTAAACGTCGCCATAGTGATAAGCATAGTGAAACTCGGCAAAGGTGTCGTAGTGGGGCGGCCGCTCAACCCGCGTGTCGAAAATCCGGATTTTCTCCAGCGGCGAAACGTCGTCATAAACAATCATTCGCTTGCTGCCCACAATGGTCATTTCCCTGATTTTTCTGGGGTCCAGCCAGCTGCTATGAACGATGGCAGACCGTTCCCTGGGAAAACCCAGCCACATGGTGGTCACATCCTCCACGCCGGGGGTTATATGAGCGCTACCCTGGCAATTCACCACCGTGGGACGTTCTCCCATGATGTGCAAAATAATGGAAATATCGTGAGGCGCCAGATCCCAGGCCACATTGATGTCTTTTTGGAAAAGCCCCAGATTCAACCGGCGCGCGCAAATATAGCGGATTTCCCCAATGTCGCCGCATTGAACAATTTGCTTGATCTTCCGAACCGCCGGCGAATACAGGAAGGTATGCCCGGTCATTAATACCAGTCCCTTTTTTCGCGCAATTTCGATCAGTTCCTGGCACTGCTCAGACGAGGCGGCCATCGGCTTTTCGATAAAGGTGTGTTTGCCAGACAAGAGGCTGGCCTTGGCCATCGCGTAATGCGATTTGACCGCCGTGGCAATGATAACGGCGTCAAGCCCAATGCCATTCAGCATGTGCGCGTAGTCCGTTTCCCCCTCCACCTCCGGATACAAAGATTTGAGATGTGTCAGGCGTTGTTCGCTGATGTCGCACATCACCTTTAGATTGCAATCGGGGAGCGATCTGAAATTACGCACCAGATTAGGACCCCAATACCCGCATCCTACCACTCCAACTTTTATTTGTTTTGTCATATTACAGCTTTGGTTTGTTTCCCTCCAGATTCAAATGCCCCTGCCGTTCCGCTCGCACCACATCCGCAAAAGCTGGTTTGCGGAAGGAATTCGGCGATACCGGATGATTCTTGGAAGGAATCGTTTCTGAGCGGACTGAACCTGAAAGCATTTTTTGGGGACGGCGCGCCTCCCACACTTGAGTCACCAGGGCCGGAATGGTTTGCAGAAATATTTTCAAATCAAACCACAGACTCTTTTCGCGCGCATATGTTATGTCCAATTGAACCATCTCAACGAACGTCGTCCGGTTCTTGCCGCTGACCTGCCACAGTCCGGTCAGTCCGGGCACCGAGGCAAACCGTTCTTTCTGCCAGGGAAGGTATCGATCGTATTCGTACGGCAGACAGGGACGGGGTCCCACGAGACTCATTTCGCCCCGCAGGACGTTGATGAGTTGCGGCAACTCATCCAAACCGGATGAGCGGAGGAGCAAGCCAAGCGGAATGATGCGTGGATCACCTTGGGAATCCATTTTGGTCATCGGGGTGTTTGAATTCATCAAATTGCTCAAATGTCCTTGATGAAGGGACGCATCCACGCCCACAAACATCGTCCTAAATTTGAAACACATGAACCGCCGCCCCAAATAACCAATTCGTTCCTGTTTGAACAGCACCGGACCGGCAGAGACGACCCGTATCAATACAGCGACCACTGTCATCAACGGCAGAAGCAGCGGCAAAGCCAGGAGAATAACTGCAATGTCCAGAATTCGTTTCCAGCGTAAAACCGGGCCTGTTACAGCCGAGAAAGCCTCCCGCGGCAGCGAATTGTCCTTTGGAGGATTCATGAGTACAAACCAGCGAATTGAGGAGTATTTAGAAGACAATGGTGAATAACAGAGGAAATGGTCGAGCAACTTAAATTTCGATTCAAAATTTGTATTTCTAACGGCACAATAATCATTTTATCCCGCTTTGATGCACAGCTCCGCACTTGTTGGCGAAACATATTTTTTGCCAACTCAAATTTCCCTGCTCCGAACAGCATAACCGGAGTACCCCTTAATATTTGTTCCGACTTCAACCTGAAACCGCAAAATCTCCCACCCGGGTTGCGGCCAAAATTGGCACCAAATCCGCAACGGCATTGCGCTCCAAAACCACCGAGTTTTCGTCAATCTCGGCGGGAGTCGGCCGGCCTAAAACGTCCAGCAATACTTGAATGCGCCTTCTGGCCGGCATGACACGCAAGACAAACGCGCGCATTCCTGCGAAGGCACCCTCAGCCAGCAACACCTCGTCTCCGGGCGAAATACGGTCCTCCACCGTGATCGTCTCTTCCCCGGCAAAACATTCCTTCAACTCCTCAATGACCGAATCGGCTATCGTCGGAATCCGGCGGGCAAAATGCACCACCGTGCCGATACCGTTGGTGTGCTGAATTTCATTCAGTCTTTGCTCAATGACACAACGGATGAAAATGTAACACGGAAACAAAGGCTCACTCACCCGGATGACGCCTCGCCGGGTCGCCCGTTCCATGCGCAAACGCGGATGGAAAACTTCCAGCTTGAGATTCTTGCGCAAATTTGCCGCAGCAATGTGCTCATGCTTCGGCTTGGTTCGCGCGCAATACCAGGCCAGAGACTCGTCTTGAAATGTGGGGTTTAACAACATTAATTGGATTTTCTCGCGTTGTTGTCTTTTTCAGGATTTCGCTGTGGAAAACTAAAGTGACCAAAACCAACGCCACCTGACAAGCCACCCGCCCCGCCATCGTTCAAATCAGGCCACAATATTGATTTACCGTTCCAGCAAATGCTGGCGATTTGAGCTCGATCAATCTTGTACAGCCCCTCCATCTGATAACGTATTTGTCAGTATCTCAACCAACACTAGTTAATCACATTCGGGAGGGTTTATCCACAGCGTGTAGCACTATTATATTGTAGTGATATATACAGTTATATTGTAGCGGATTTACCCACACACCTTTCTTCCTTTATTTTGAGGGTTCCGCGCCAATCGGTCGGTGCGAACCGTTGCTCTCTATAGGCCCTTGTTTTTAGGTAGCATCTGAAAACGAATGGCGTATTGAAGCAATTCCGGGGAACTTTTTAAATTCAGCTTCTCCTTGATCCGGGCCCGGTAGGTTTCCACCGTGCTGGTGTCAATGTGCAGCATCGATGCAATCTGCCGGGTGCTCAACCCGCCGCCCATTAATTCGAAAACCTGCAATTCCCGATCCGTCAGGAGATCTACAGAGAAATTGGCGGACGGACGGGGACGGGAGGCAATTTGAGACGCAACCCAACTGGCGGCTTTTTCGCTCCAATAAATCTCCCCGCCCAATACCTTGCGAATGGCGTATAAAATTTTGGCCGGCGGTTCTTCCTTGGCCACGTATCCGCGCGCTCCTGCCCGTATCGCCCGCTCGGCATGCAAAATCTCCTCGTGCATCGAAAACACCAGGCTCAGAACTTTGGGGTAACTGTCATTGAGATTTTTAATGAGCTCCAATCCATGGGAATCTTTCAAGGTAAGATCCAGAATCACCAGATGCGGTCTGGTTTCGGCCACCAACTCCAAGGCCTGACTGCCGTTGTCGGTTTCGCCGCATACGTCCAGGTCCGGCTGATGCTGAATGATCCGCTTCAGCGACTCCCGCACCAGGGGATGATCTTCAACCAGGAGAATACGGATGTTTTTTTTCTGCCGGGCCGGGCTGGAATCTTTCATGTTCCTTCAAGAAATAGGTTTTCGCCAACCATACCGCAACCGTCTTTCATGTTTAAACGTAAAGCCCCACTACTTGCATTGCGCACGCTTGGCAGTGCCCATCGCCTGGCAGCGCCAGGGATCGTGTGAAAAAAATCGGACTTGCCCATAGACGGACCGTTGACCGTTAAACCATAACCAATCCGGTGACCGCTCTGATTACCCGGCTGCGCCTCTCAAACCCGACCCTCGGACGTCACCGTGTTATGCTTATAAAATACCCCTTAAGGTTACAAGGACAATCTGCCCGGGGCCAGACACGGTTTTCCTAGTGGCGGAATTGGAATTTACAGGTAATGCCCGAAGAATTTAGCTCCCAAATTGTCGGCGGCGTTGGCGCCCAATCGCGCTACAAATTTCTGGTTCCGGTAACCCCGCGGACAAGTTGATGGTCAGCGATCTTCGTGAGACTGTTGAACGCCAAAATGAAAACCTGATTCATCCTGATATCCCAGCGGGATATGGGTCTTCATTGCGGCGTGCAATTTGGCAACAATACCCACGAGCAGCAAGTTCTCTACAATAAAGTGCAGCCACGTCTTATTCATGCCGTTTTGGCAGCATCAGCAGTGCCATCGAAAATCGAGCTTTTCCCTTAAAACTGCTGTTTTTGCCATTACTCGGAAAGGTCGGATTCATCTCGCGCGGTTTCAACCTTTCTTCCAGCTGCATTGGAGGCGCCGGAATGATCCCGATTGTCAGGCAAAAATGAAGGCGGAAAAGAAACAAACGCAAACCACGCGGACGTTATGACTGCCACTGTCTCAAAGAAAGAAGAAGTGTCTTAAAGGGAAAAACAGAGTTCGCTTTTAGGGCACTCCAACGACTTTACCCTTCGTTCGGCAACGGTTTAAAGAGCAAAACAGCGTTGGCAATCATTATGCTAAATGGAGGCTGGATTGGTTTTTAAACAAAGTCGTAACATGTGTTTGGGGAAAGAAAGTCGTAAAAGTTGTACTTCTACAGGAGGTGGGAGGTGGGTAATACTTTTGCTCGCTCTGGTTTTCCATTTTAACAACGCGCACGGTACGCAGGACGTGCGTCTCGCATGGAATCCTTCAAAAAGTCTGGCGGCCGCCGGCTATTTCCTTTACTACGGCCCTGAACAAGGCGCTTACACCAATAAGATTGATATGGGATACAGCACCACCGCTTCGGTTTCGGGTCTGCAGGAGGGGCAGACTTATCACTTCGCGGTTACGGCTTACAACTCCTCCGGAGTTGAGAGTGCCCTCTCCAGTGATGTTTCGTATCTCACGCCGGGATTTCTCAGATTCCTCGGGACAATGAACATCGGTTCCATGGGGATGGAATTTCCAGTGGCCCCCGGCCATTGGTACGAAGTTCAAGCCTCGGTGAACATGCAGGCCTGGACAACCATCGGGCACACCGACCTGGCGACTTCAAACGCCTGGACGCAATTCTCTGATCCGCAGGCGGGACAATTCTCAACGCGGTATTACCGGTTGGTTCTTCACTGACAATAACCCGAAAAAAAATGAGCCGAAATGGCGGGATTCGCGCCCGGCAGAGTTCATTTCCTAGAACCGCGTCAGCTTGACGCCCAATTCCAACAGTTTCCGGACCTCGGCATCCGATTTGGCTTCGGCGTAAATTCGCAGAATCGGTTCCGTGCCGGAACCCCGCAACATGAGCCACGAGGAATCCTCGGCGACAAACTTGACGCCGTCGAACGTTTTCATCCCAGCCAATGGCGAATGCAGCAATTTCTTCGGCGGGTTCTCTTTTAAAAATTGCATCAACGATCCGCGCTTCTCCAGGGGAAAATGAGTGTCAATTCGTCCGTAACGATGCGGGCCAAATCGCCTCTCCAACTTCGCCAAAATCCGGTCGACGGATGTACGCTCGGTCGCAAGCAACTCCAGCAACATCAAACCGGCAGCCAGGCCGTCGCGTTCGGGAATGTGTCCCGGAAAACCGATGCCGCCGCTTTCCTCCGCGCCCAGAAGCAAGTCGCCCTTGAGCATTTCGGCGCAAATATATTTGAAGCCGACACCGGTTTCGAGCAGCGGCAGACCGTAAGCCGCACACATCTTGTCCACCATTGAAGTCGTGGTGAGTGCCTTGACCACCCTTCCCCGGCCCTTCCGATTAACGACCAAATGATGCAGCAGCAGGCAGATGATTTGGTGGGTCGTGAGCACCTTGCCACGGCCGTTCATGCCGCCAACACGGTCGGCATCGCCATCGGTCACCAGACAAATATCATGAGGATGCTGGCGAAGAAACCTCCGGCTGCGCGCGTAATTTTTGTCAATTGGTTCCGGATTGATGCCGCCAAACAGCACGTCGTGTTCTGCGTTCAGAGTGGTCACCCGGCAGGTCGTGCCTGCGAGCAGTTGCTCGAAACACCCGGCGCCGACGCCGAACAATGCATCGTGGGCGAAACGTAGTTTTGATGTCGCGATCAGCTTGAAATCCACGAGCTTTTTTAGCGCGGCGAAATGCGCGGGGCGGACATCCTGGATGGAAATTTGTCCGGCGCGCAGCGCCTCGTCGAATTCCAGGGAGCGAACCGGATTGTGATCCACAAAACCTTCAACGGCTTGACACGTGGCCGGGTCACTCGAGCCGCCGTAGAATGACTTGAGCTTGAAACCATTGAAAATCGGCGGGTTGTGACTGGCGGTAATCATCACGCCGCCCACGGCGCGTTGCGCCTTGACGGCGAAGGAAACCGAGGGCGTCGGCGTCGGCTCCGGTGTGAGCACAATCTGAAAACCATTTCCGGCAAATATTTCAGCGGCGATCCGGGCAAAACGGCCGGAGAAAAAGCGGCGGTCGAAACCGATGATAACTTTCAATTCGTATCCAAAGACTTCGGACTTCGGTTTTCGGACTTCGGACTTCCAATAGTCCGCCGCGGCTTGGGCCACACGGGCTACATTGGCAAACGTGAAATCCTCCGCGATGATGGCGCGCCAGCCGTCGGTGCCGAATTTGATGTTCATACCTTGCAACTCACAGTTTCAAATCCGCTAGTGCCGGATCATGGGCCTGGGCCACCTGACGCAATTTTTTGACTGCGGTGCGCAGGTTGCGCGCGCGGAACAGGGTCGTGCCACTCACAAACGTGTCCGCGCCGGCGCGCGCACATTCGGCGGCGGTTTGGAAGTTGATGCCGCCGTCCACGCTGATGCGATAGGACAATTTCCGTTCGCGCCGCCATGCGTCGGCCTGTTGAATTTTGGGGAGACATTCATGGATAAAGGTCTGTCCGCCAAAACCGGGATTGACCGTCATCACCAGCAATAAATCAATCTGGTCGAGGTATGGCAGAACTTCGGCGATGGCGGTGGGCGGATTGACCGCCAGGCCGACCTTTTTGTTAAGGGATTTGATTTTCCAGATGAGCGGCGCAACCTGGTCGCCCAGCTCCAAGTGCACAATGATTTCATCCGCGCCGGCGGCGGCGAAGGGTTCCAGCAGGATTTCCGGGCGCGAACACATCAAATGGACGTCGAAAAAAAGTTTGGTCAGCGGCCGGACCGCCCGGACGACCTCCGGTCCAAAGGAAATGTTCGGCACAAAATGGCCGTCCATGATGTCGAGGTGCAACCAGTCGGCGCCGGAACGATTGGCGCGTTCAACTTCCTTGCCGAAACGGGCAGGGTCGGCCGCCAGCAACGAAGGCGCAATAATCATGCGCGGAGTCTAAGCGAAGCGGCACCGGAAAGAAAAGTTGGAAGATGACGCAGTTCAATTGTGTTTGCCGTCGAGACAACGGCGCACCGTCGTTGCCAGGGTTTGCGGGTGGTAGGGCTTTTGTAGAAAATTCAACTCCGGTTCCAGTTTGAAATCCTTGCCCACAATATCGGCGCTGTAGCCGCTGGTGAAAATGACTTTGAGCTTCGGCTGTTCGGCCCATAATTTCTCGGCCAGTTCGCGGCCGTTCATGTGGTTGGGCATGACCAGATCCGTTAGCAACAGGGCGATTTCATCCCTTTTGTCCCGCCAGACTTCCAAGGCCTCAACGGCGTTGTTCGCCGGCAACACCGTATACCCGTATTTGCCCAGCACGCGCGAGACCAGGTCGCAAACGGGAGCTTCATCTTCAACCAGCAAAATGGTTTCGTTCCCGCCGCGCACCGCGATTTGGGTGGTGGGCTTTTCCGGCACCCCCGGCTCCGCCCCCTGGTACGGAAGATAAATTCGAAATGTCGTGCCCTTGGCAACCTGGCTGTCCACTTCAATCCAGCCCTGGTGCTGTTTCACGATGCCGTAGGCCGTGGCCAGTCCCAAGCCGGTGCCTTTGCCGATTTCCTTCGTGGTGAAAAAAGGCTCGAAAATCCGGCGTAAATTTTCCGGGGTGATGCCCATGCCGTTGTCCGTGACACTCAGGCAAACAAACCGTCCCGCCCGGGCTTCCGAGTGTCCTCGACCGAGGGTTTCGGCCACGTCCGCCACGGCAATGCGAATGGCGAGCTGACCGCCTTTGGGCATGGCATCACGGGCATTAACCGCAAGGTTCAACAGCACCTGTTCCATCATGCCAGCGTCGGCCTCCACCATCGGAGGCGACTGGCAGTAATTCAACTGCAACGACACATCCTCGCCCAAAAGGCGGCCGAGCATGTTTGTCATGTTTCCCACGACCTTGTTCAGGTCCAGCTGCCTGGGTTGAATGAGCTGGCGGCGGCTGAAGGTCAGTAATTGTCGCGTCAACCGGGCGGCCCGTTCGGAGGCCTGAACAATTTGGTCAGCCGATTTCCCGGCCGATTCGCTGAGATTGGCCGCCATGAGCAACGAGGCGTGTCCCTGGATGACGGTGAGAATGTTGTTAAAATCATGCGCGACGCCTCCGGCGAGCTGGCCGATGGCTTCCATCTTTTGGGATTGCCGCAATTGTTCCTCCAACTGCCGCTGCGTCGTGACGTCGCGAAACAGGCTCAACATCAGCACCGGCCGTTCGCGGAGCTGGATGAAGGAGTCGATGATTTCCAGGGTCACGGCCTTCCCGTTCTGCAAAACGTACTGGCGTTCGGGTCGGCGTTGGGCGCTGCGGCCCAGGAATGCCTCGCGGTGTTGATCCAGCATTTCCTTCTCATCCTTGGACGCGGCGTAAACCACCGTAAACGGCTGGCCTTCCAGCGCGCGGGCTTCCAGGCCCACCAGGCTGCAAAACGCATCGTTGACGGCGACGATGGTGCCTGCCTCATTGACCAGTCGCAGGCCGGTCACGGAATTTTGCCAGACGGAGCGAAAGAGCGTTTCCGAACTTTGCAAGGCAGCCTCGGATTCACGGCGTTCGGTGATGTCGCGCACGTGCAGCAACACCGCCGGCCGGCCTCCATATTCGATGCGGCTGGCGCGAACTTCCACCGGGGTCGCCCGCCCTTCAACGGTCAGGCTTTCACTCTCAACCTGCGACCATTTGCCACCGGCCATTTTTTCAAAATCCTGGCGGGCCTGTTCCCGACGCGACACGGGAACCAGATCGGTGAAAATATTTTTGCCCGTCAGTTGGTCCCGGACCAGACCATGCAGCAGGCAACTGGCCAGATTCACATCCAGCACGGTGCCATTCAGGTCCGCGACAAAAATGGCGTCGGGTGAGTTTTCGAAGAGATCGCGGAAACGCTGCTGGCTTTCGCGCAAGGCGCCCTCAGCATGAACCCGTTCCAGCGCGCCGCTGCATTGATCCGCCAGCGTCTGGAGCGTTTCCAAATCCTGCTCGCCATAGGCGCCGGCCAGGCGACTTTGGACGAACAGCACACCAATGACCCGGCTGCCCTTGCGCACGGGCACAAGCATGGCATCGGTGGCATGACCCTTGGGCCCCGGGGTGCGCACCAATTCCGCGCCCTTGCCAATGACGCGCCGGATGAGCGTGTTGGCGCTCTTCGATTGGGCCGATTCGGGAATCTTCACCCGCTGCTGGTCCACCGTGGTGATGTTGAGCAAGGAAAACACCTCGTCCTTTTCCGCGGAATACAGGTCCAGTGCGAAGTCATCCCACGCGAACAGCGCATCGGACGCTTCACAAATAATCGTCGCCGCTTCCGCGGCCGTGGTGGCCGAACTGAGCCGGTGGCTGAGTTTGGAAAACACCTGATTGCGATGTTCGTTGCGGCGGCGTTCCGTCACGTCCGTGACCATGGTCAACGCCGCGAAACGATTGCGAAAAACCATCGGACCCCAGACCACTTCCACGTCAATAAAAGCACCGTCCTTTCGCCGGTGTTTCCAAACCCGGCCGCTCTCGGCATCGGTCAAGTGGACCCCGGTGGGATGGCTACCCCCCTCAACCAGCCGAAGATCCGACATTTTCATCGCCAGGAATTCCTCCCGCGAGTAGCCGTAGTGCAGGATGGCGCTTTCATTGACCTCGAGAAACGCAAGGGTCTCCAGGTCAAAAACCCACATGGGATTGGGGTTGTCCTGGAACAGCAGGCGATATTGTTTTTCACTCCGACGCAATTCCTCCTCCGCGCGCCAGCGATCCGTCACATCCCGCCAATTGGTCACCAGGCCGCCGATGTCCGGATCGCTCAGGCGGTTCTGGCCGATCAGTTCCATCCGCTTCCACGTCCCATCCTTTTGTTGGTAACGAAACTGAACCTTCGCCGTGCGGTCTGGATTTTCAATCGCCTCCTGCAGCGTCCCGCGCACCAACGCCAAATCCTCGGGATGCACGCGCAGGAAGGAGTCCGTTCCGTGCAATTCCTCCGGGCTGAGCCCCAGGACCCGTTCGATTGACGGACTGGCGTAAAGGAATTGTCCTTCCCGGCTCAAAATGCAAAGGATATCCAGCGAGTTTTCCGTAAGCGTGCGAAAATATTTTTCCCGGCGAACCAATTCCGTCTCCACCTGCCGCCGTTTGGCGCGCTCCACAGCTTCCTGCGCGGCGCGGCGGACCGCGGACGCCAGTCGTTCCGGATTGTGCTTGAGCACGTAATCGGTCGCGCCGGCCTTGAGACTATCAATGGCGGCGTGCTCGCCTATGGTGCCGGACAGGAGAATGAACGGCGCGTCGGGATATTCCTTGCGGACAAACGCCAGTGCCTCCAAACCCGTGAAGCGGGGCAGCCGGAAATCCGACAGGATGACGTCAAATTCCTCGCTGTCCAGGGCCGCCTCAAATTCCGCGCGAGTGACCACCCGCTTTAGTTCGGCCTCCAGCTTGTCCTGTTGAAGAAGGGTCCGGACCAATTCGGCAAAATCCGGGTCGTCTTCGAGATGAAGAATGCGCAATGGTTTACTCATTTTTCCATTTACCTTGCGGTGGCAGCCTCAAATTGGACAAACATTGCACGGTTTTCGTAACAATAAACGTGCCAAAGTTAAGCCGCAGATAAAGCCATGAAAGCGGTTTCTCGTTGACACAATCGCACATTTGCCTAGAGTAACCGCTTTCAAGCAAAACGAAAACTCGATTTATGCCGAATACGAAGTCAGCCGAACGACGGATGCGCTCCAGTGAACGCAAACACCAGCACAATCGCAGTGTCAAATCGCGCCTGCGGCGGCTGGAAAAGGATTTTCGCGGGCTGCTCGCCGCCGGCAAAAAGGACGAAGCCGCCAAAGTCCTGCCCGGTCTCCATTCCGCGTTCGACAAGGCCGCCAAGGCCGGCGCGGTGCCGCGTCCGGCCGTCAACCGGAAGAAATCCCGCCTCGCCGCGGCTTTGAATTAAACAGGCCCGAGCCTGGCCAGCCCATTTTCGCCAGCCGGAATTGGAGCCCGACGCCGAGACATTCCAAACCATATTTGAGACTGCGGCGGAAATTGATCGAAGAAGCCCCGGCAAAATATTTTGTGGGACAGCTCACCTCGGCAATCGTGAATCCGTGCCAGAGAATTTGCGCGAGCATCTGATTGTCGAAAACAAAATCGTCGGAATTTTTTGTCAGATCAAGCGTCTCCAGAATTTCGCGCGAAAACGCGCGATAACCGGTGTGGTATTCCGAAAGTTTGGCCCCCAACAAAATGTTCTCCGCCAGGGTCAGAAAACGGTTTGAAACATACTTCCACCAGGGCATGCCGCCGCGGAGCGCATAGCCGCCCAGAATCCGGCTGCCCAGCACACAGGGATGCAACCCATTGGCAATGATGGATGCCATGGCCGGCAACAGCTTCGGTGTGTATTGGTAATCCGGATGAAGCATGACCACGATGTCCGCCCCCGACGACAGGGCGAGTTGATAACACGTTTTCTGATTGCCGCCGTACCCCTTGTTGACTTCGTGTTTATGGACACGCACGCCTTCGAGCGAACGCGCCACCGCCACGGTATCGTCGCGACTGTGGTCATCGACCAGGATGATTTCATCCACCAGGCCCTGCTCGCGCACCTCCCGGTAGGTTTGAGGCAGGGTTTGCGCCGCGTTATAAGCCGGCATGACCACGATGATTTTCTTGCCGCAATACATTGTAAAATTCCACCCGCATGCTGCATGAAGCCGTCGCCGGTCAAAAGGGAAAAAACCGGACGGGATTGAACGAATCCCGGCATCCCGTGTCTGCCCATTGGATTCACGCTTTTTAATGGACAAACCAAAACCATTGCCTTCCAATTACCGGATACTTTGTCGCCTGCGAAAAATAACCGCAAAAGTTATACAAATTAAACCCGCTTGGTGTCTATAGGGTAAAACGGTGAACTGTGAAATGGCATTCGATTGGTGTCTCCGGCTTTACGAAATAAAGGCCGCTGAACTGATTCTGTATGGCCGGGCGCTGGGCTTAAGCCACGGCGAGGCGGAGGATGTGCTGCAGGAAACCTTCCTGGCCCTGATGCAAAAGCCGCAGGTTCCGCTCAAGCCGGAACATTATTGCGTGCGCAGTTTCAGAAATCGGGCGTTGAATTACCGGCGCTCGTTGTGGCGGCGGTTGACGCGCGAATTGGAAGCGCGACGATGGTTCGAAAAATCACCGTCGGAAGGCCCGGCCGAGCGCGCCGCCATGAACGCTCTCGCCGCGCTGCCCATGGAACAACGCGAAGTCATCGTCCTGAAAATCTGGCACCGATGCACCTTCGAAGAAATCGCCGGGTTGCTGGATATTTCGCCGAATACCGCCGCCGGCCGTTACCGTTACGGTCTGCAAAAAATCAAACTCCAACTGGAAGGGGTCGTTTATGAAAGAGATGAACTCACTGGAGGCACAGTTGCACTCCTGGCAGCCGCGCCACCCGTCGGCGGCGCTTAAGCGGCAGCTTTTTGCCACGCCGGCCAGCCTCGCCCCCAAAATGGCGTGGTTTGTGGGCTGGCTGGTGCCGGCCACGGCCTGCGCCCTGCTGACGTTCTCGATTCTCGATTCGGGAAATGCCATTTCCGGCCGCCTCTCCCCGGTCGAACCCATGGTGACCACGTTGTTGAGCATCCAAGGTTTCCGGGTGCCCGCGCCCGATTCCTCGTGGAAAGGACAAAATTGCCTGTCATCCGTCATTTTTGATTGGACAAACCGCAGTGGTTCAACCTCTAGTATCACCTCTTTTCCGCAAAACCGGATAAACTGATTGTGATTTATAAATGAGCGCCGACAAACGTAAAAAGCAAAACGCCAGGCCACCATCGCCCAAGATCGTCCCCCGCCCGGTTGCGGCTCCGCCGCCACACGTGCCGCCACTGTTCCGCCCGGTGGACTGGCTGGCCTTCGGCGTCTCCACCCTCGTCGTCTTCATCGTGTTTTTTCTGACGTTGGCACCGGACGTCACCTTGGAGGATTCCGGCGAGATGGCCACGGCTTCATTGTACGCCGGCATTCCCCATGCCCCGGGTTATCCCATCTGGACCCTCTACACCTGGCTGTGGACGCACCTTTCCTTCGGCAGCATCGCGTGGCGGGTTGAACTGGGCAATGCCTTTGCCGGCGCCATTGCCGCCGGGCTGCTGGCTTTTGTGGTTTCGCGCAGCAGCAGCATGATCATTGAAAGCATCGACGGTTTCAAAGACATCAGCCGCCGCTGGGAAAATGCGATTTGCTTCGTCTCCGGCATTGTGGCGGGCGGGTTGAGTGATTTTAACGGCTTCATGTGGAGTCAGGCGGTGATTGTGGACAAACATACCCTGAGCATCGCCTCGCTCCTGGGGGTGGTGGTTTTTCTATTGCGCTGGGTTTATGCCCCCCATCAACACCGTTATCTCTATGCCGCCTTTTTCATGTATGGAATTTGCTTCAACAACCATCAGTCGCTGCTTCCCATCATCATGGGCATGCAGGTGCTGATGTGGCTGGTGGAACCAAAACTCGGACGCGAATTCTTTTTCGGCAACACGATGATCTTCCTGGTTTGCGAGTTTTTCGTCAAACCCGCCGTGCTGATCAACAACTCAACCGTCATGGTGGTTTACAACGTGATTGGCATCACCTCGGGGCTGCTCTGGATCTGGCTGATTATCAAAACCAAAAAGACCGGCATCGAATTCGCCCGCGACGCCGCGATGCTCGCCCTGTTGGTTTGTCTGGGAATGCTGTTTCTGGGCTTCACGGATTACCTGCCCAATTACAACAGCGGCCAGAAGCTGTTTTTGGTTCTGTTGGCCACCATCGCGGCCGGCGGTGTTTTCACTTATTTTGTCAAAAAAACCAATCACCTTTCCAAGGAATGGTTCATCGTTCTGGTGTGTGGCCTGGTCTGGTTGCTGGGCGCGGCGTTCTATTTATACGAACCCATTGCCTGCATGACCGACCCGCCGATGCAATGGGCCTATCCCCGGACCGTGGAGGGCTTTGTCCACGCCATCACCCGCGGCCAGTATTCACCAATCAATCCCACGGCGGGTAGTGGAACCACCTTTCTGCAAATCGCCGGCAGCTTTTTTGCGACCTACGGGTTGCAACTCTGGCGCTACCTCGAAGGCATGGCCCAGCAATACAACCTTTTCTTTTTGCTGCTCGCCCTGATGCCTTGTCTGATTTTTCGAAAGCTGAAACGACGCGAGCGGGCCTGGATGATTGGCATGCTGGCCGTTTACATCTGCATGGGGCCATTTTTGGTCCTGCTGCTCAACTTTTCTCCCGACCGCCAATCCATTGGCATTGCCGCGCCCCTGTTCGCGCTGGGCCATGTGTTTATCGCCATGTTCGTCGGTTATGGTCTGACGATTGTCTTCTCGTACATGGCAACCAAATATGCAGCGATGCGCCAATGGCTGCTGGTCGGCGGCCTTTGCGCCCTGGATTTCATGCTGTTCACGGTGGCAGCCAACTGCCAGACGCTGATTGGAAGCCTGGACGACGAACTCGCCGCGCGCTATGGATTTCTGAAAATGGCGTGTTGGATTCTTGCGGCCGTCACCATCCTGGTCCTTCGGAAAAATGAACTGCAAAACGACCGGTGGTTGTCCCTCGGACTTCCCGGTTTGTTTGTAATCTGTTCGTTCCTGTTGACCCTCGCCACGATTTTCCAGGATCAGTTCAGTGCGAATGGTTTTTCCAGTTTCTGCCACAACCTGGTTCAGGCGTTTCGCCCGGAACAATACGGCCTGCCGGTTTATGCGGCCCTGATGCTCCTCGGCATGGCCGTGATTTTTCTGGCGGCGGTCTGGGGGTTTCGCCAAAAAGCCCCGCTGGGCCTCGCCCTCATCGCCTTTGCCACGATTCCCGGCTATTCCGCATTGACGCACTGGTCCCACAGCGAACAACGCAATCATTGGTTCGGTTACTGGTTCGGCCACGACATGTTCACGCCGCCCTTCGGCATTTACCCGGAAATGGACCGCGACGCGATCGTGTTCGGCGGCACCGATCCCGGGCGCTTCGTTCCGACCTACATGATCTTCTGTGAAAGCTTTATGCCGGCAAGTTGCAAGCCCTTGGATCCCAAATTTGACCGGCGCGATGCGTATCTCATCACTCAAAATGCGCTCGCCGACGGCACCTATCTGCAATATCTCCGCGCCCAATACTTCCGCAGCGCCCAAATCGACCCGCCGTTCTTTCAGGAAGTGTTGCGTGGCCCCGAGGAGCGCCGGGAAAATTACACCACCAATATGCTGGCGCGCATCGCGTATTCGATTCTGGACAAACCGTTGATGAGCCGTGGTGCGAGGATCGAAGCGCAATGGCGCAAGGAAGGCGTCTATCCGCCCAAAGAAATTTACATACCCTCGTCGGAGGATTTGCAGAATGCATTCTCGGATTATACCGAGGACGTAGGCCGGCGGGCGCAAATGAACCAGCTGCAGCAGGGGGAAATCGTGACCCCGGTAACCAATGCCAACGGCCAGGTCAGCATCCAGGTGGCCGGTGAAGTGGCGGTGATGAAAATCAACGGCCTGCTATGCAAGGTCATCTTTGACCACAACCCCACCAACTCATTTTATGTGGAGGAAAGTTTCCCGCTGGACTGGATGTTCCCCCATGAAACACCTTCCGGCGTCATCATGAAAATCAACCGGCAGGTGGTGCCATCCTATTCACCGGAGATTTTCCAGAAGGACCACGCGTTTTGGAGCCAATACTCCGGACGGCTCATCGGCAATTGGATAACCTATGATACCAGCGTCAAACAAATCGCCGACTTCGCGGAAAAGGTGTACCTGCACCGTGATACCAGCGGCTTCAAAGGCGACCAGAAGTTCATCCGCGACGAGCATGCGCAACAGGCGTTCTCCAAGCTGCGCAGCTCCATCGCCGGCCTCTACGCCTGGCGGCTGGGTGCGCTGCAGGGGGTGCCCACACCGCCCGAATATCTGCCCCAGAATGACACGGAACGGCAGGAACTGATCCAGGAAGCGGATTTTTCGTTCAAACAGGCGTTCGCCTTTTGTCCTTACAGCCCTGAAGTCGTTTTCCGTTACATCAACTTTTTGGCCATGATGGGCCGTTTTGACGATGCCCTCATCCTGACGCAAACCTGCCTCGATTTCGACCCGTATAATGGTTCCGTGGCCGGCCTCGTCAAACAATTGGAGGAAATGAAAAAAGCTTCCGCGGGCCGGGCTCAATTTTCCACTGAATTGCAACGCATGGAAAATGAAGCACGCACCAACCCGTCCGATTTCAAAAACATGTTCAGTCTCGCCAGCATCTATTTTCAAATGCGGCAGACCGATCGCGTCGTTCAGTTGTTCGACCAGGTATTGACCAACCCGCAGGTCACTCCAAATGAAATCGGGGTCATCGCCCAGTTTTATGCGCAAACCGGCAACATCCTCAAACTCGAAAACGCCGTGGAAAAGCTCGTGACCCTGGCCCCGAATGAACCCGAACCCTGGTACGACCTTGCCGCCGTCAAACTTGCGCTCGGCAATACCAGTGAATCTCTCCAGGACCTGCGGACGTCGCTCGATTTGAGCGCCAAACGCCTTAAACAAAACCCCCAGGCGCGTGACCTGCTGGCCGAAGTCCACAAGGACCATCGCTTCGATCCGATACGCAACCTGCCGGAATTTCAAAAACTGATTCCACCCAACTGACTGGCGCGGACTTCAAGGCTGGCGGGGCCGGCAAAGAGTTAATCAGCCTTGTCATTTGCCTGGCACATCCCAGTTGCCGGTTGCCACCCAATAGGTTAGTTTGCCAGCTTCAAGTACGACTTGGCACCGACACGACAGCATGAAAAAGGCAGATTTGCACGCAAAGAAGCCGGAAACAGTCACCGCCGGCGATCCGTCCGGCATGGCCGCGCCGACCTCGGAACCATTCGCCGAACCCCAGGCGTCCGCGACCGAAATCACGCCGGAACAACTGAATGAACTCAAAGCCCGCGCGGCCAAGGCCGACGAGCATTGGGATCGTTTGCTGCGCACCGCCGCTGATTTTGAAAATTTCAAAAAACGCGCCGCGCGCGAACGCCAGGAAGCCGCGCAAGCCGCCACCGCCGCATTGGTAAACAAACTGTTGCCTGTGCTCGACCACTTTGAAATGGCGCAAGCTGCTGCGCAAAATGCGCAGGGCCCCCAAAGCGGCATGGCCGCATTACACGATGGCATTGCCATGGTTCAGCAACAACTTAAAGACATCCTCGCCGAAACCGGCCTCGAAGAAGTGGATGCCAGCGGTCGTCCTTTCGATCCGGCGTGGCACGAAGCCGTTTCCCAATTGGAAACCCCCGGCGTGCCTGAAGGCCAGGTCATCCAGCAACTTCGCAAAGGTTACAAATTGCGCGACCGCTTGTTGCGACCGGCGACGGTGATCGTCGCCAAAAAACCCGCCGCCCCGCCCGCCGCCTGAACCATGGCCAAGCGTGATTATTACGAGGTGCTGGGCGTTGAACGCACGGTCAGCGACGAGGCCATCAAAAAGGCCTACCGCAAGCTAGCGGTAAAATTTCATCCGGATAAGAATCCAGGGGACAAATCCGCGGAGGAAAAATTCAAGGAAATCGGGGAGGCCTATGAGGCCTTGAGCGACCCGCAAAAGCGCGCGGCCTACGATCAATACGGCCACGCCGCGTTCGATCCCCGCACCCGGGCCGGCCGCGGCGGCGGTTTTCACGATCCCTTTGAAATTTTCCGCGAGGTCTTCAGTGGCAGCAGTATTTTTGAGGAATTCTTCGGCGGCCGGCACGACCCCTCTCAATCACAGCGCGGTGATGATTTGCGGTATGATCTGGAGATCAGCCTCGAAGAAGCGGCGCTCGGCTGCGAGAAGAATATTTCCATCACCAAATCCGCCCGCTGCGAAACGTGTGAAGGCTCAGGCATGGAACACGGCTCCAAAGCGCGCACCTGCCAGACCTGCGGCGGACATGGCGTGGTACTCATGTCGCGCGGTTTTATCAGCCTCAGGCAAGCCTGCCCGCACTGCAAAGGCTCCGGTCAAATCCTGGAAAAACCGTGTAAAACCTGTCACGGCGACGGCCGTCACGAACATCATTCGGAAATCAAATTGCGCATACCACCCGGGGTGGATACCGGGTCGCGCCTGCGCTCTTCGGGGAATGGCGAAGCCGGTTTTCGGGGCGGTCCGGCGGGCGATTTGTATGTCGTCCTGCACGTCAAAGCCCACGAATTTTTCCAGCGTGAAGGCGATGATTTGCTCTGCGAAGCACCGGTCAGTTTCATCCAGGCGGCGCTGGGCGCGGAAATTGAGGTTCCCACCCTGGACCACAAGGTGACCATTAAAATCCCTGCCGGCACGCAACCGGGCGCCGCGTTCCGGGTCAAAGGCAAAGGCGTGAAAAATTTGCAGGGCTATGGCCACGGTGATTTGCACGTGCGCATCCAGGTGGTCGTGCCGATGCACCTCAGTCCCGAACAAAAGTCGAAACTGCGGGAATTTGCCGCGTTGAACGATGAAGCGGCCAACTCCACCGACAAAGGCATTTTTGAAAAGGCCAAAAAACTGTTCCGCTGACGCGTGAAAGTTTTTCCTTGTCACCCGTCACCCGTCCCGTGTCACTTTACTCATGCATCGTTTTTATCTGCCCCCGGAACACTGCACGGACCCTGCGCTCCGGATTGAGGGGCGCGAGGCGCATCATGCGTTGCACGTGCTCCGGATGAAACGCGGCGAATCGGTGGTCGTGCTTGACGGCGTCGGTCATGAATTCCTCTGCAAAGCTGCCGAGGTCTCGCGTGAAATGGTGACGCTGCGCGTTACCCAAAAAAACTCCATTCCGCCGCTGCCCTGCCAAATCACCCTGCTGCAAGCGTTGCCCAGGGGAAAAATCATCGAGTCCATCATTCAGAAATCCGTGGAACTGGGCGCGCACCGCATCGTGCCGCTGTTGACGGACCGCGTCGTCACCCAGCTCAACGAAAAGGACAAGACCAGCAAGCAGGTAAAATGGCAATTGGTGGCCATTGAGGCCATCAAACAATGCGGCGCGGCCTGGCTGCCAAAAATTGAAACGCCGATGACAATCACGGAAGTTATAAGCCAGAAGCCAGAAACCGGAAGCGAATCCGCCCCCGGCTCTTCGCCTTCTGCCTTTGAATTGTCCCTCGTCGGTTCGCTGCAAATGGATCGTCGCCACCCTCGCGTGTGTTTTCAGGAATTCCGGGCGACTCATGGACGCCTGCCACGCCGCGTTGCGGTTTGGATCGGACCGGAAGGCGATTTCACACCCGACGAATTAAAAACCATCCAGGCCAGCGGAGCGCAGCCTGTCTCGCTTGGCCCGCTGGTGCTGCGGGTCGAAACCGCGGCGATTTACTGCCTCTCCATTCTTAACTACGAACTGCAGGCGGCTGCCGGAATTGAATCAACACGCGAAAAGCCCGGCCCAGATGTTCCGGGTGCGTAAGAGTTTGAAACTGGCGCGTACGGGAAGCATTCCATTCGCCAAAGGATTTGTCTTTATCAGCCTTTTCCAGAATTCGCGTCAGAAATTGCGTCTGGGTCAAAAAACTTTCCGTCGTCAGCCCGGCGGATTCACCGGCGACCTGGATGGCCGGGAAATTAACGTGCGCCGTAATGTCCTGTTCCCCGGCGTTGGCGAGGAGGTCACCGACAATATGCTGGCGAAAATAGGCGCGCAGGGTGCCATGCGAACGGCTTGGGGAAAACCATTCGTCGCGGGTCAACCCATAATCCATCGTCATTAATCGTCCGCATTTCAAAATACCAGCGGCCTCACGCCACCAGTTTTCAGCGGCCGGAGACCTTTCGATGCTGTACCCGTCGGGAAGAACCGCGAGCAATTCCTGCGGGAGGTGACGCGGGACGAGTGACACGTGGCGGGATTCAACCATTCGCACCCAGTTGAATCCTTCACCTTCGCAGGCGACGCCCCATTCGAACCATTCTTTGGCGGTGGCGTCCCAGCCGAAACGATGCACGGGCATGGCATCAAGCAGTTCGTTCGAAAAAATCACTTCCTGCCGGGACGTGCGGCAGTTCGCCTGGGCCAGGGTTTTCAAATCCGCAAACCAGCGGACGCGGGGCGCGAATTGTTCCAGTTTTTCCCTCTGCCATTCCTGCCGGCGGAGAGACGGCTCAACGATGCAGTATTGGATTCGCTCAAACAATCCCGGCCGCGCCCGTTGCAGCCAGTTCAAGATGTCCCCGGCCAGGGTTCCGTCATGCGCACCGGCCTCGATAATCCCGACTTCTGACCGCTCATTCCCAGCTTCCAGTTCCAGCCATCCGGCAAATTGGAAGGCAAGCAGTTGTCCGAACAATTCACCAACATTGACGCTCGTATAGAAATCGCCGCGCCGGCCGGGATTGTCTTTTTTTGCTTCGTAATATCCATAATCTGGACAATACAGGGCCAGCTCCATAAACCGCGCAAAAGACAAATTGCCATGGGCGAGAACTTCGCGCCGGATAAGTTCAATCAAGGGTCGCATTTTTAGTAATTGGCGCGGCTCTAG
>Ga0187851_10001488_pt1 | contig 22346 bp, 16 predicted proteins | sample June2016WEW_6_10_FD_132997 | JGI IMG/M metagenome (GOLD analysis project Ga0187851, IMG submission 132997) | Peatland microbial communities from SPRUCE experiment site at the Marcell Experimental Forest, Minnesota, USA - June2016WEW_6_10 | ecosystem: Environmental > Terrestrial > Soil >...
AAGAGCGCTCCCTGCATCCGGAGTGCGCCGCCTCACTCGATAAGGAGTGGGAGCTGGCGCTGCCCAAAGCGGATTTCAATCGCTTGGTTGAGGAATCGGCCATGCCGGAATACTGGCTGGTGGCGTCGTCGTTCAGCAAGCGGACGCTGGTGGAAGCCGGAGCGCCGGCGGCGCGGATTCACGTGATTCCTTACGGCACGGACCTCAATCGGTTCGCGCCGCGCAAGGGCCGAGCGGTTACCGGCCGCCCGTTGCAGTTGCTGTTTGTGGGCACGCTGGGGCAGCGCAAGGGAATTACCTATCTCCTCGAAGCCGTGAATATGCTGCCTCCCGGTTCCGTGGAGCTGACGGTGTGCGGGCGGGCCGTGGACGGCCTGGATTTGTTTCGGCGGAGCAGAACGCCGATCCGGCTGCGTCCCTCGGCCAGCTCGCGCGAGTTGTTGGATGCCTATCAGTCGGCCGACATCTTCGTTTTCCCGTCGCTGGCCGAGGGGTTCGGGCATGTCCTGCTCGAGGCCATGGCCAGCGGACTGCCGATTATCAGCACGACAAGCACGGCTGCTCCCGACCTGATCGCTCACAGCAAAGAGGGCTTTGTCGTGGACCCGGGTAACAGCGCCCAAGTGGCCACATGCATCGAGTATTTCTTGCGGCACCCGGAGCGGATCGTAACCATGGGGGAGGCGGCCCGCCGGCGCGCCGAGTATTTCACGTGGGACCGTTTTCGCCACAGCGTAAGGGAAGTCGTGTCGGGGATTCTGCAACCGGCGCAGCGGGCCGGGGCTCACCAGTATGTTTGAGATTCTGATCTGGGCATCCATCGGGGTTGTTGCGCTTGGCATGGCCTACGCCTACGCGGGAAGCCGCGACGTGTTCCATCCGCTGATGTTCATCGGTCCCATGATGCTCTTCATGTATGCATGGATGCCCCTGAAGCTCAACGCCAGCGGGGGGTTGGACGGGTTCTTCGATAAGGACCAGCTGGTGTTTGTGCAGTCGATTAACCTCGTCGGAATCGTGTTCTTCGTGCTGGGTTGCTTGAGCATCGGATGCCGCCTGCCAAAGGTGCGCCCGGCCGAACCGATTTCCGCGAGAGCCGTGCATGTCTTGGTTGTGTCGGGAGTCGTCGTTGGCCTGATCGGCGTGGCGGCATGGTCCATGGCCATTGTCAATGTGGGTGGCCTTACGGATGCATTCAGCACCGCTTATAGCGGTGGTTGGGACGATAACGGCTACGTGCGCGACGCGTCCCTCATGATGTATCCGGCGTTTATGTTGATCATCGCCGCGGCCGTCGGCGCCGGTTTCCGGCCCGCGCTGGGGGTTTTGGCTTTCGGGTTTCTCACCCCCTGGATGCTGCAGGCGGCGCTCACCTCTCGGCGCGGTCCCACTTTCATGATCATGGTGACGCTCTCGATGGGTTGGTTCATGTACCGCCAGAAACGGCCCTCGTTGGTGGCGGCGGGCGCGGCCGGAGTGCTGCTCGGATTCTTGCTTCTCTTCCTGGTCACCAACCGCCAGCAGATCTATCTTGGATCGGATCAGGAACTCACTACCGATGTCAGCGACATCGTCGAAAAGCCCGATACCGGAAACGAGTTTATCTACGGCGCGGGCTCCATCCTCAGCGCCGAGCAGCGCCACTACTTTTACTGGGGCCGGCGGTACTTGGCGCAGATTGTGGTGCGCCCGGTTCCGCACTCCATATGGCCCACCAAGTATGAGGATTTCGGGCTTCCCGAGATGACCCACAACGCCGGAACCGGCGAGGGGTTTTCCGAGACCCTGGGATGGGAAGGCGCGGAGGGTTCGGCGCCGGGGTTGATTGCCGACTTGTGGTTGGAGTTCCGGTGGCTGAACATGCCGGTGCTGTTCCTTCTCGGCCAGCTCTATGCGCGCGCCTGGAGGAAAACCCACTTACAGGGCGGTCCCTGGATTGCGCAATACACAATCATGGCCGCACTCTCGATTTACTTTGTCATGCAGACCATGGAGGCGGTGATCTTCCGCCTGCTGGAACTTTCCATTCCGGTCTGGGTTGTTTGGAAAATTGCCGGGTATAAGAAGACGACGTCTCTGGAAATACCGGCCGACGTTGCCCTGGAAGCCGAAGTAGCGGTTACCGCCTAGAGGAAGGAGCATCACTTGGGGAGCGCCACCTTATCCGATTCCGCCGCGGCGGCCGTCGAATCGCGGAAGCTTGCCGGCGCGCGGACGCGGATCGTCGTGATTTGGATCGATTGGTACGCGTATCACATAGCCCGTTTTCGAGCCATCGCCCAGCACCCTGTGTTTCAGGGCAGGGCGATTGGAATAGAACTGGTGGGGGGCGCGGGCCTGCACGGCCGAATGGTGTTTCGCGCCTCGGAGCGGCAAGGTCTGCCCATCGTCACGCTCTTTCCAGACGGCTCATGGTCGGATATCGGACAGTATCGAATGGCGCGGCGGCTGTGGACGGAACTCAACCGGATCTCGCCGGAAGTCGTAATGGTTCCGGGTTACTACACCTTGCCCGGGCTAGCGTCGGTATTCTGGGCGCGGCTTCACGGCAAACGGGCCGTTCTGATGAGTGAGTCGACGCGGCAGGACCACCGGCGCCGGCCCCTGCTGGAGGGAGCGAAGCGGGCTGTTTTGCCGCGGCTCTTCCATGCGGCCATCGCCGGCGGCAAGCGGCAGGCGGCCTATTTGCGCGACCTGGGATTTGCCCCGGCCAAAATCGCCGGTCTTTACGACGTGGTCGACAACGAGTACTTCGCGGAGCAGGCTGCCGGGCACAGGCGCCAGACCTCCGCTGAGTCGCTGCATCTGCCGGGCCGCTATTTTCTTTCGGTCGGCCGCCTGGCCCCGGAGAAGAACATTGACGGATTGATTCGGGCCTTCGCCCTCTACCGGCAACGCGGCGGGACATGGTCTTTGGTGATTGTGGGCGATGGTCCCCTCGCTTCCGGTTTGAAACGGCAGGTTTCCGACGCGGGTCTCGACGGCGAGGTGGTCTTTGCCGGCATGAAAGACACTCGGGCCATGATGCCTTACTATGCCTTCGCCGGATGCTTTATGCTCCCGAGCTGGCGTGAACCCTGGGGCTTGGTGGCCAACGAAGCCATGTCCACCGGCCTTCCTTTGATCATTTCGAATCGCTGTGGCTGTTCGGACGATCTTTTAGAGGACGGCGCCAACGGGTACGTTTTCGATCCGGACAACATGGAACAACTGGCGGACTTGATGTCCACGATGAGCGGACTCAATTCAAGCCAACGATTGAATATGGGCGAGAAATCGAGACAGATCGTCGCCCGTTATTCGTTAGCGACGTGGGGCGAAGAGGTGGTTAGAATTGCAGGCTACACAGTATAACCCGATTGTCCGTCAGCCTAAAACGCGTGTTGGGGCTTCCTGGTTGCAGGTCGTCTCTCATCTGGACCAGCAGTTCGGTGGGATAGCCGCGACTGTTCCGCAACTGTCCCGCGCAACGGAGAGCGAGGGGCGGCACAAGTGTCCTATCGTTGGCTTCTGCAATCCTGCGGAGATCGAACAGCTTTCCGAAGACGATCGCTCCCAGGTCGTTCAATTCCCATCGAGCCGGGTGGGTTGGATGCTGAATACGGGGCTGCGGCAGCGGATGAAGCAAATAGTCCGCGCCGCGCAGGGCGTGCACATTCACGGCATTTGGGAGACCCATTGCACGGTTGCGTCGGGTTTCGCACGCTCCTGCAAAACGCCCTATATTATTTCCGCCCACGGCATGCTCGACGATTGGGCGCTCACTCACAAGCGCATGAAGAAGGCTTTGTATGCGGCATTGGTGGAAACCAAGAATCTGCAGCGGGCGTCCTGCCTTCGTGCGCTTACAAGGGATGAGGTGACCGACTACCGCCGGATAGGGTTAAGGTCGCCGGTCGCCGTGGTCCCCAGCGGAGTCCTCGCGCCCGATGGGGCCACGAGAGACGCTTTCTGGCAGGCTTTTCCCCAATTGCGGGGGAAACGGATAGTCCTCTTCATGGGGCGGCTTCACCCCAAGAAAGGCGTGCCCCTGCTGATTCAGGCCTGGCGTCAAGTGGCGGATAGCCGCGGCGAGGACGCTCATCTGGTGATCGCCGGTCCGGATTCCGACAATTTGCTGGGAACTCTCAAGCAGATGACCGAAGACCTCAAGTTGCAGGACTCCATTAGCTTCACCGGAATGCTAAAGAGCGAACTGAAATGGTCGGCTCTGGCTGCGGCTGAGTTGTTCGTCCTGCCGTCGTTCTCGGAGGGTTTCAGCGTCGCAGTCCTCGAAGCTCTGGCCATGGGGGTCCCGACCATCGTTTCTTCTCCATGTCATTTCCCGGAGGTTGCGGAAGCCAATTGCGGATGGGGAATCGAGCCCGAGACTCGCGCCCTGGAGCTCGCCTTGCGCGAGTTTTTCCAAATCCGGGCGAACGAGCTGGCTCGCATGGGAGAACGCGCGCGAGCCTTGATCGAGCGCCGCTTTACGTGGCCCGTCATCGGTAAACAGATGGACGAAGTCTATAGCTGGCTGGAGGGCGGCCAGAAACCCTCTTCAGTGGAACTGTCTTAAGGAGTAGATGTGCAGGCTGCTGTCACCGTCGATCTGTCGAGGTTCGAGAATTCATTCTACGATCCCGGTTCCTCGTGGATCGTGAGAACAATCTGGTTCACATTCGGGCACCCGTTGTTGCGCTGCGCGATCCTGCCTTCTTCAGGCTTCCGGCGGCGTCTGCTGCGGCTCTTCGGCGCGGACGTCGGCGAAAATGTCACTATCAAGCCGGGTTTCCGCGTGAAGTACCCGTGGAATTTCAAGACGGGGAAGAACTGCTGGCTGGGGGAGGACGCGTGGATCGACAATCTGGCTCCGGTCACGCTTGGCGATAATGTCTGCATTTCTCAGGGAGCGTACCTTTGCACTGGCAGCCATGACTGGACGGATCCGGCGTTCCGCCTGATCGTGAAGCCCATCTCCATACACGACGGCGCCTGGGTGGGCGCCAGAGCCTCGCTGGCGCCTGGCGTCACGGTCGGGGCATGCGCCATCGTTGGTTTCGGCGCCGTGGCGACCAAGAGTATTCCGCCGTTTGAAATTCATGCTGGAAATCCGGCGGCCTTCCATCGCAGCCGCGAGATTAAAGGCCGGCCGGACGCGAAGGGGTAGAAGTTTATTTCTGGGTTCAGGGGAGGACTGTCTGCGAGTTCTATTTATCAATCAATTCTACTGGCCTGACGCCGCGGCGACCAGCCAACTGTTGACGGATGCGACCCGGGCGTTAGTGGCCGAGGGGCACGATGTCGCGGTGCTGTGTGGCAGGACGGGCTACGCCAACGTCGACATCATGGATGAGCCCCCCCCGGTAGCGGTTCGGCGGATCTTTTGCGTACCGTACGCGGCCGGCAAGATTGGCAGGGCCTTGTCCTATGTGTCGTTTCTGATGGGTTGTCTCTGGAGAGGGCTCTGGACCAGGAAAGCCGACCTCATTGTGACCATGACCACTCCGCCGCTTCTTTCGGTGGTGGGCGCAATTCTGCAGAAGAGACACCATGCCAGACATTACATCTGGGTCATGGATTTGTTCCCGGAGGCGCTGGTGGACGTGGGTATTTTCCGCGGCGACGCGCCGGTCGTGCGCCTGCTGCACCTTATCAGCGACTGGTCCTACCGCCGGGCGGACGGCATTGTAGCCCTCGGCGAGTGCATGCGGCGGCGCCTCGCGGAGCGCCACATTCCCGAACACAAGCTGCACGTGGCGGAAAACTGGGCGGACGGACGAGAGATATTCCCAATCGAACGAAAACGCACTGGGCCTCTCCATATCACTTACTCGGGCAACCTGGGATTGTCGCACGACGTCGATACCATCCTTTACGCGATCAGGGCGTTGAAAGATGACCCCCGGTTCCATTTTCGCTTTATCGGCGGCGGGCAGAGACAAAAGTACGTACAGGAGATATGCGCCGCGGAAACGCTTCGGAATGTCTCTTTTCAATCGTATTGCCCGCGGATACGGCTGGCGGAGAGTCTTTCGGAAATCGACATCGGGCTGGTTACGCAGCGGCCGGCTTCGGCAGGCTCGGTGGTGCCCAGCAAAGTCTACGGACTGATGGCCGCGGGTAGGCCGGTTCTTTACATCGGGCCGCGCACCACGACGCCGTTCTGGATCATCGAACGGTTCCACTGCGGGTGGCAGATCGATTGTGGGGACGGGCCCGGGCTGGTGGCTCTGCTGAACAAACTGGAGTCGCGCCCCGAAATGGTCCCCGCCGCGGGCGCCAGGGCGCGCACGGCCTTTTTGGAGAATTACGACCTCCCTCGGGGCGTTGCCAGGTTCTGCTCGTTGTTGGGCGCCAGCAAGGCCGGCGGCGACTTTATGCCCGAGCAGGTGGGCGTAGCCGTATCCGCCCCGGACCGGGCTTTGGAGATCGACTGAACAGAGCGCAATGTGCCTATATGCGCCGCTTGACGACAACATGACAAAGCACAACTGGAGGACCTGATGAGAACCGTTATCGTGGTGGGCCTTTGCGCCCTGGTAAGCTCTTTCGTCCTGACGCCGTTTTGTCGCGACTTTTTTGGGTTTTTGCAGGTCGTCGACCGGCCCGATTCCGACCGCAAGATCCACAAACGGATTATTCCGCGCGTGGGCGGAATTCCCTTGGCCTTCAGCTATTTCTTTGCCTTCGTCGCCCTGGTGTTCGCCTTATGGACGGGGCTGCTCGAATGGCACGATCCCAGCCTGCAACTGATCTTGCGGCTGTTGCCCGCCGTGGCGATCATCTTCGGGGCCGGCCTCTATGACGATATCCGAGGCCTATCCCCCTGGAGAAAGCTGGTTTGCGAGCTCGTCGCCGGGATTTACGCCGTGTTGGTTGGAGTTCACCTGGCGACCGCGCCAGGCACCCCGCCTCTGCTGGTCTTCGTGGTCGGCGTGATGAGTGTCTTTTGGCTGGTCCTTTGCACCAACGCCATCAACCTGATCGATGGCCTGGATGGATTGGCGACCGGCGTATCGCTGATCGCCGCCGTAAGCCTCTTGATGGCGGCGGCGATTCACCACCGTCCCGGTCTGGCCCTGGCCATGGCCCCCATGGTCGGCTGCCTGGTCGGGTTCCTCTACTATAATTTCAATCCCGCGTCCGTCTTCCTGGGAGACTGCGGAAGCTTGCCGGTAGGATTCCTGCTGGGATGCTACGGCCTGATGTGGCATCAAAGCGGCACTTCGGGCCTGGGCATGGCGGCCCCTCTAATTGCACTGTCCCTGCCGGTGGGAGAAGTGATGATCTCGATTGTGCGCCGCTTCCTTCGCAAGCGGCCCATATTCGGCGCGGACAGCGACCACATCCATCACCGGATTCTCTCCAAAGGCATGAGTCACCGCAGTGCGGCGCTGGTGCTCTACGGAGTCTCCGCTCTGACCGCGTCCCTGGCCGTGCTGCAGACCATCCTTCATCCGCGGATGGCGACTGTCTTGCTGCTTCTGCTGGTCGCCGCGGCTTATGTGGGGTTCCGCTCCTTGCGCTACACGGAGTTTGGAGTGCTCAACCATTTCCTGTTCGCGGGGGACTTTCGCCAGTTGTTACGCACCAAGATCCACCTCAAGGAGTATCAGCAATCGATTGCCGCCGCCACCACCGTGCACGAATGCTGGGCGGTCCTTCGCCATGCCTGCCGGGAAGCCGGGTTCAGCTACGTAGCTATGCGGGTCGATGCCCACGTTTTTGAAGACGAAGCCAAACGCCCGCCAGTGGCGCCTTCCCTTTGGTGCGTGCAGATACCAATCAGCGGATCTGATTTTGTAGTGTTCCGGCACGATCCAAGGATGACCGAACTGGCGCTTCTGATCGCTCCCTTCGCGGAAGCCCTCCGGTCGAAGTTGGGCCCGCCCGAAACTGTCGCCGAACACGCGGCGGCTCATATGACGAAAGTCAGTACGGCCTTGGCAAGTTGAGTCCCATGATCGCCACGGAAACTTCAATGAATACGGCGTTCCGACAATCCGAGTATGACGCCATCGTGATCGGCGGCGGGTTTTACGGCTCCACTCTCGCGTCCGTTCTCGCGGCGCGGCTCCCTCGCATTCTGCTTCTCGAGCGGGAGGCGGAGTTGCTGACGCGGGCGTCCTACGCCAACCAGGCGAGGGTGCATAACGGATATCACTATCCCAGAAGCCTCCTCACCGCCAAAAGCTCGGCCGTCAACTATCCGCGGTTCATGCAGGACTTCCCGGACTGCATAGACCGCAGCTTCGTTCACGTCTATGCGATTGTCCGGGACACTTCCAAGGCGACCGCCTATCAGTTCAGGAAACACTGCGAACAGGTTGGAATTCCGCTGACCAAGGCCCAGCCTGCCATCCAAAAGCTGTTCAATCGGGCCATGATTGAAGATATCTTCGTCGTGGAGGAGTGCGCCTTCGACGCCGTTAAGCTCCGCGCCCGCATGACCGAACGGTTGCGCGCCCTCGATATCGAAACGGCCTGTAACTGCGAAGTGGACCGTATTCGGACCAACTCCGCGCAGGACCTGAGCGTCGTGCTGCGGGATGGCACGGAGTTAGGAACTCAGTACGTGTTCAACTGCACGTACTCCGGCATCAACCAGCTCTTGGCGCGATCGGGACTGCCCAGACTGCCTCTCAAGCATGAGATGGCGGAGCTCGCGCTGATTCAGATGCCGCCCGCGCTGGAGCATGTCGGCGTAACGGTGATGGACGGACCGTTCTTCTCGAGCCTGCCTTTTCCATCGACCGGGCTGCACACGTTGTCGCACGTTACGTATACGCCCCATGAGGCTTGGAGCGATCTCGATGAGGCCGTACCCCGGTCGGCCGATCTCGCGCGATCCTCGAAAAGCATGTTTATGCTGAAGGACTGTCAGCGCTACATGCCCGCGCTGCGCGAGGCGCGCTATGTGCGATCGCTGTTCGAAACGAAAACCGTTCTATTGCGAAACGAAATAGACGACGGACGGCCGATCCTGTGCTGCCGCGATCACGGGGCAAAAGGGGTTTTTGTCATTCTGGGCGCGAAACTGGACAATATATACGACATCGTTCAGACCATGGACGCCGAACAGGTGAAAGCGAGGACTATGCATGCGCAAAGCTTCTAAATCCACTCAAACAAGAACCGGAAACCAGCCGCAGCCAAACGGGGATGTGCTCATTTCGGTTTTGGCCATTGTACCGGACGATGGCGAAGCAATGGAATCGTTCGTGGCGTCCACGCTCGAGATCCTCGATAAGCACTACGCCTACTATGAGCTGCTGCTGATCGATAATGGCTCTCCACTGGACGTCTATTGCAGGCTGCAGGAACTCCAGGGCCGGCTTCCGAACGTGCGCGTAGTGCGGCTCTCGAGACGTTACAGCACCGAAGTCTCGCTCGCCGCCGCGCTGGACCATTCGATCGGCGACTACGTCGTTTTGATCGAACCCGCCCTGCACCCGCCCGAGGTCATTCCGCAATTGGTGTCGGCCGCCATGGACGGGTGCGACTCGGTAACCGCCATGCCCGCTGGCCAGCGCGACAGTCTGCTCGACCGGCTGTTCTGCCATCCGGCGTATCGCCTCGCCAGCATCCTTCTTGGGTTTGAGCTGCGGCCGAATGAGTCGACTTTCAAGGTGTTCAGCAGGCGGCTGGTAAACTCGATCGTACGAATTCGCAGCAAGAACCGCTATTTGAGCTATCTTCACGCGTCGGTGGGACTGCGCCAGAGCGCCATTTCGTATGAAGGCGCGAAGCGTGGCGGGAAACGCTCCGCGGTGGGGCATACAATCGGGCGTTTAAACGCGGTGGCCAATATTCTGGTGGCCAATACCGCTATCCCGTTGCGTTTCGCCTCCATGCTGGGGCTCCTGGCGAGCGCCGGGAACCTCGCCTACCTGGCGTACATTTTCGTCGTGACATTGGTGAAGTCGCGAATCGCCGAAGGCTGGCTGACCATCTCAATAACCAATACGACAATGTTTCTCCTGCTTTTCACCATTCTGACCATCCTTTCCGGATACGTCGCGCGAATACTCGACGAGACGAAGGAGCAGCCGCTGTACTTCGTCGAGTCGGAGACCAATAGTACTGTGTCCAGGTCTATCGCGCGTCCAAACGTCGTTTACGAACAGGTCGAACAACCGTTCGAGAGCGACCGCCTGAGCGCCTGATGGCCAATCGCGCTCAAATCGTTCTTTTTGCGCTGTCCTTCGCCGCTCCCTGCGCGGCCGTGAGCGCCGACAGGGAGTGGCGCGACTACGGCGGCGACGCCTCGCGCACCTGCTTCTCTGGGGCGTCCCAGATACGCAAAGAGAACGTGCGGAATCTTCGCGTCGCCTGGACGTACCACGCGGGCGGCCGAAGCGATGCCCTGAAGAGTTCCATGGAGTGCAATCCGCTGATCGTGAGGGGCGTGATGTACGTCACGTCTCCGGTGTTGGAGGTTATTGCGCTCGATGCGGAGACGGGGCGCGAGATCTGGAAGTACAATCCCTTTCCGGAACGTCCCAGTTATACCCGGCTCTGGGCGGCGGTCGCGCTGTTGTGGGCGCTCCTCCTGGCCGGGGCGGTGATGCTTCGAAGGTTCGTGTCGCGGCGGCGTGTCCGGCCCATCGCGACGCCGTCGTGTCAGTTTCACGCATGGCTTCTGGCGACGGTGTTTCTGCTGGCCGGCGGATCGGGCCTCCCGGGGCGGTGGATCGGCGCCGCGATGCGCCATATCCTGCCGGACCCCATGCGGGAACAGAAGCATTCCGGCCCGAGCCGCGGCGTAACCTACTGGGAGGATGGATTGGACCGGCGCATTCTGTTCGCCGGCGGCCATAAGTTGATCGCCCTGGATGCCCGGACCGGCGCTCCGATGCCCGGCTTCGGCAAGAGTGGCGTGATTGACCTGACGGAGGGGCTGGGACGCAACATCGACGGATTGGGTTTTACGGTCACCTCGCCGGGAGTCGTCTATAAGGATCTGGTCATCGTCGGTTCCATGGTCGGTGAAGGGCCGGAACCCGCCGCCCCCGGCCACGTCCGCGCCTATGACGTGCGCACCGGCGAGCAAAGATGGATCTTCCACACCATTCCGCAACCCGGAGAGACCGGCTACGACACCTGGCCCGCCGGCGCGTGGGAAACTGTGGGCGGAAGCAACGCGTGGGGAGGAATGACTGTAGACGGTGAGCGGGGCCTCGTGTTTGTGCCTCTCGGTTCCGCCACGTTCGATTTCTACGGCGGGGACCGCGCCGGCAAGAACCTGTTCAGCGATTGCCTCGTGGCCCTGCGGGCGGATGACGGAAAACTCGTCTGGTATTACCAGATGGTGCACCACGATCTTTGGGATTACGACCTGGCGTCGGCGCCCACCCTGGCCACCATACGGCATAACGGAAAGCCTATGGATGTGGTCGTCGAGGCTACAAAAAACGGCTTCGTCTTCGTTCTGGATCGTGATACCGGCAAGCCCGCTTTTCCAGTGGAGGAGCGGCCCGTGCCGGCATCCAGCCTGGAAGGCGAACAGGCGTGGCCCACTCAGCCGGTCCCGGTGAAGCCCGCAGCCCTTTCCCGTATGGAGATCGCCGAATCCGATCTGACCGATCTTTCGCCCCAGGCCCATGCATCCGCCTTGTTGAAGTTTCAAGAGATAGCTGGAGCCGGCATGTTTGCGCCGCCCAGCAAACGGGGCACAATCCTCATACCCGGGTTGCACGGCGGAGCCAATTGGGGCGGCGCATCCCTCGATCCGCGCACCGGCCGCCTGGTAGTGAATACCAACGACATCCCGTACCTGTTGGAGATCGTGGACGCTAAGCCGGGCTCGGGCTTTCGATACGGTTTCCGCGGCTTCAACCGATTCGTGGACGACCAGGGATACCCGGCTGTCAAGCCGCCATGGGGGCGCCTGACGTCAATCGATCTGAATAGCGGGGAAATCGTCTGGCAGGAGCCATTCGGCGAATACAAGGAGCTCACGGCCCGCGGGCTGCCGGTGACCGGCGCCGAGAATGCCGGCGGTTCCATTATCACCGCGTCCGGCCTCGTTTTCATCGCAGCCACCAAAGACAGGATGTTTCGGGCATTCGATATCGATACCGGAAAAATACTCTGGCAAACCGAGTTGCACGCCGCTGGGCATGCCACGCCAGCGACGTATGAAGTGAAGGGCAGGCAATACGTGGTCATCGCCGCTGGCGGTGGCTCGATGGTGGAAAGCCCCTCCGGAGACGAATACGTGGCGTTCGCTTTATCCGATCCGCAATGACCACCATGACTCCAGCACAGACAACGTCCACCCTGCGGTTGGTGGCATTCGGGGATAACCCAATGCCAGTCGCCCGGGTTCGCTGTTCTAACCCGACCGGGCTGAGGTCGCGCCCGAATCGCACGGGAAATAAGAACCAATGAGGCCAAATCGTTATCAAAACGCTTTACAGCATCCAGCGGCCGTGTCACCGGACCGCTTGGCGGAGCAGAGTCGGCCGGAAAGCGTCTCATACCGCAATGCTGTTCTCGAACCTGCGTCCGTGGCGGACCCTTTGTGGCCCCAAGCGCAAGCCCAAGAAACCGCCCAACCGACCGCGGCGGCGATGGAAGGCTTCTTCACGGTGGATGTGGAGGACTGGTTTCACATTCTCGATGTCGGGGGTCCGCAAATCGAGGAGTGGGACGCTCTTCCGTCGAGAGTGGAGCAGAACTTCGAACGCCTCCTCGACCTGTTTAGCGAAAAGAAGGTCGTCACCACTTGCTTCTTCCTGGGCTGGGTGGCTCACCGCTTTCCCCATTTGGTTAAAGAGGCTGCCCGCCGGGGACACGAAATCGCGTCCCACGGCTATGCCCATCGGCTGAACTATGGACTCACCCGCGAGCAACTCTACCAAGACCTGCTCCGGGCGCGTTTGATCCTGGAAGACGCCGCTGGAACGGCCGTCAGTGGTTACCGCGCACCCGGCTTTTCCGTGGTGGAGTGCCTCTTCGATACTCTGGCGGAGGCCGGCTATCGCTACGATTCCTCCATCTTCCCCGCTCCTCACGGGCACGGCGGAATGCCCGGCGCTCCACTCGGATTCCACTCGATCCAGTGCAAGAATGGCCGAACACTGTTCGAGTTCCCCATCACCGTTTCCAGCGTTTTCGGCAAATCGGTTTGTGTCTCCGGAGGCGGGTATATGCGGCTGTTTCCCTACTGGTTTATCAATCGCAAATCCCGCCAGGTCGTAAATGAGGGGCGCCCGGTAGTCTTCTACATCCACCCCAGGGAAATCGACCCAAACCATCCCCGCCTTCCAATGAGCGCGTACCGCGGGTTCAAGTCGTATGTCAATCTTGCTGCAACCGCGTCCAAGGTGTCCCGTATTTTAAGCGACTTTCGAGTGACTACCTTTCACCAATACCTTATATCGCATGAGACGAACGGAGGCTCAAAGCAATGACCACCCATCGCACCCAAGGGTTCTTTCACCAATATGCAGGGAATTTCGATGCTATCTACAGCAATCGCGGCGGCCTGATCGACGGCCTGCTGAACAACTTGTTTCGCAGGAGCATGAAGCTTCGCTTCGTATACTCGGTGGAACGCTGCTCACCGATACACGGCAAGACTGTCCTGGACGTAGGCTGCGGTCCCGGGCATTATGCCATAACCCTGGCGCAGCGCGGGGCCGAACGGGTGCTGGGGATCGATTTCGCCGACGGAATGCTCAAGATCGCCGAAGAACATGCCCGTCAGGCGGGCGTCGGGAGCCGCTGCGAATTCCGAGTGGCCGACTTTCTCGCCTTTTCTTCGCCCAGGTCCTTCGACTATGTAATTCTCATGGGCTTTATGGACTACATGTCCGATCCTCGGAAAGTCATTGAAAAGGCGCTGTCGCTGTCGCGCTCCAAAGTCCTTTTGTCCTTCCCCATGGCGGGCGGGCTGCTCGCATGGCAGAGGAAGCTCCGTTACCGCAGCCGTTGCGACTTGTATTTGTACCGCCGCGACGAATTGGAAGCGCTGTTCGGATCGTTCGATAATATCACTTACGCTATCGAGCCGATCGCTCGCGACTTCTTTGTAACCGTGAATTTAGCTCCCGTCTCTGCGCCGTTCGATTCCGAGCGCCGTTTAACGGCGCAGAGTAGCTGAAGCGCAAGCTGGGTGCGCCTGCCGCGCGCCGCCGGACGGGAGCGGTTGTAGATCCCGAAATTGCTCTAATGTGGAGGCGAGATGAAGTTTTCAACGATCGCGATTATGTCCGTGACGGGCGCGGCTTTGTTGGGTGCGGGGGTCTTGATCCGATCCAGCCGCCCGCTGGTGGCCTCGGTCACGTTTGATGGGAAAGGCATCAAATCGCTGCAGTGCAACAACGTGGAGTACATCGCGGACGGTGAGTTTCGCGTCGAACGCGTCACGCTGAGAAAGGCGAACGGCGAAACCTACCAAGGCGAGAAGTCGGGCGCCGTAATCATGGATGTTCAGCGCCAGCACTTGACGCGGACCTTTCCGTGGGGCACTGTACAGGTGACCTATGCTACGGCCCACAATCAACTGAACCTGAGCATCCAGACCACCAATAACTCGCCCGATACCATTGAAAGCCTGTTGTTCCAGCCCTTGGCCTTGAAGTTTCCCGAGAAGCTTCAGGAATACGACGGGACGACGCCGCTGCTGGCCCACAACATCGGCGACATCGGGCTGGTGCGGGCCTCATACGGCTCGGGCTCGATTGTGATTGCCAGCGAGGATATCACCCAGCCGCTTATGGTGGGCTTTCCCTGGGCGAACGACCGGCCGCATAACACCGTGTTTCCCCTCAGCGTTCACACCGGCCGCATCCCCACATATCCCGACAGTTATCCGAGAATAGATAGGCCGATCCCGCCCAAAGGCACGGACCAGTACGATGTGAGTATTCGGTTTGCCCACGCCGATACGAGTGCGGATAAGGTTGCGCCCGATCTTTATAAACGCTTCCGGGCGGCCTTCCCATACGAGTTGAAATGGTCGGACCGGCGCCCCATTGGGGCGATTTTTCTGGCCACAGCCGGGCAAAACAACGCAGCCAATCCGCAAGGATGGTTTGGCGACGCCCACCTGAATGTTGGGACTCCATCGGGCAAGGCGGATTTTCGCCAGAGGCTTCTGGTGCTTGCCGATAGCGCGATCGCAGTTATGAAGAGCATGAATGCCCAGGGCGCGATTACCTGGGATATCGAGGGGCAGAGATTCGCCAGTGACGTCTCTTACCTGGGCGATCCTCGAATAGTGAATACGGTGGCCCCCGAAATGGCCGACGTCGCCGACGAATATTTTCAGCGTTTCCGCAATGCCGGATTGCGGGTAGGGGTCACCGTGCGGCCTCAGCAGCTCACTATCTCGGGCGCCCGAGCCACTCAGACGGCGGCGGCGGACCCCGCGCAGCTCCTCATCGACAAGATCGAGTACGCCAAGAACCGCTGGGGAATCACGATGGCTTACATCGACTCGAATGTCGACGCCGACACCAACAATCCGATGGATCCGGCGGTCATACAAAAAGTCGCCGCCGCTTTTCCCGACGTCCTGCTGATTCCGGAGCATTCCGGCCTTCGCTACTATGCGTATTCGGCTCCGTACAAAGAACTGCGCCGAGGCGAGGTGTCCACGTCCGCGGATGTCCGCGGCGTGTATCCGAATGCATTCTCGCTGATCTACACCGCGGACGGGCCTCTCGACCTTTATCACAAGAGTCTGGTCAAGGCCGTTCAAGAGGGTGACAGCGTCATGTACCGGACCTGGTACGCCGACCCCCAAAACGAAAAAGTCAAGAGCCTGTTCGCGCGATGACGGCGTTGGGGAGTTGGAAGTCTTTCATGCGCCGGTCTTCATTCTTCAGGCAAACACGATCGGTCGCATCTCCCTTCGCTTGCCGGAGCATTTCCGTTTTGTCTTCTGGCTCTTCGCTCTCCTGGGGGGCATCGCAGCCACCTTCGGGGCCGCCCTTCCGTCGTGGAATCTTGTCGAAAAGCACTGCTTGCGGCTAAAGCGCCTTTTTGTGGTCAAGGGCGTGTCTTCTCCGGCTTAGCGCCACCGCGAGCGCGCCTGTCAATCCGAATAGCAGAAATCCCAGGACCACTGCCCTGGCTGCGGCCGGCGGCGCAGGCGCCGCTGCGGGAGACTCGACGGCGCCCATATCCACCGCCGCGCCCTGCTGCCGGGGAGAGCCATAGAAATCCTCGGAAATCGGGCGCCTCGATGAAAATGTCGAGATGGGCGAAACCGCATCTATGGCCCGCGAACCCTTCCGCAGTCGATAGTTGCCATGCGCCCGGTCTTGGAACATCGGATCGCCTTGCAAGGACCCCGCGTCGAGACCCGAGGATTGCCATTGAGCCAGACTCATATCGCTGTCGTTGAACGTTGCCCGGGGACCATAGAAGTTGTCCCGGACTTCAACAAAGTCGGCCTCGGGCGGCCGTTCGTTCCACTGTTTTACCACCCGGCCCGGCGACAGAAGAATGTTGCCATAGTAACTCAGCTTGGCGCCGGAGGCGCCGCCCCTGTCTATGGCAATGCAGGTAGTCGATGGAAGTGCGTGCGGATCGACGGCAATTGTACTGAATCGTAAAATGTTTCCGGTCCCGCGGGAAACCACCGCACTCTGATACCAGGAGGTCCCCAAATTCGTCCCATCGATGATCATGTTTTGGAAGGTAAGGTCGGAGCCGCTCATGTCCAACGTCGCGGACGGGCCGGTGATGCGCATGCCATCGAATAGAATGTTCCTGCCGTAAACCTCGACCCGCGCGTTTTGAACCAGACCTCCGCGGACCTCGATTGCAGTGGAGGAGTCTTCGTCGTCGGCGACGGAGAAGTTCCCTCCAAGGGAGATCATCTTGTCCACCAGAACCGACGTGAGGCTGGGGCCGTGGCTGTAAAACGCGAAGTAAGAGTCCCCGTCCTGTGGGTCTTCCGGATGGTCCCAGACGCAGTTATGCCATTCCGAAGTCTGGTCGGGCAAGGGGCTGCTGGCGTCCCCGTACGATACGTACGCAATGGCGCCTCCATGCCCCAACCCCGGCATGGCCCAGGCGGCGTACAGGTTCCTTGCCACCACCTGCGTCGAATTGATCACTCCGAAATGGTGCTTCCCGGCTCGATAGGCTTCGCAGTGATCCATCAAGACGTCCTGGCTGCCCATGATACGGAAGGCGTAGCCCCCGTCGGGCGCAGCGCTCTCATCCGCAACCAGGTTGTAAAACGCCAGGTGACTCTTGTAATTGCTGAAGATCACGTCTTCGCGAATTACGGCGGTATAGAGCTTGCCATCGAAGCGAGGGTCGGAGCCCGAAGAATTGATAGTAAGCGTGGAACCGCTAAACGACCAGAAAAACGGCGCCGGTGGCGCGTTATCGGGCTTCTTGTAGTTAAGAAACTTGTGATCGGCCAGAACGGCCAGTACCGGAGTCGCAATAGAGTAGGCGTAGAGGGCGTTTCCGGCCGGCCGGAATTCGCTGTTCGCGAGAACAATGCTTCCAAGGAACTTCGGCTTGGCTCCGGCGCCATAATCGCCAAATGTGATAGGGTTGCCTGTCTCGCCGCTTGCTGGAACTTTGAGTGACTCCCGCCATTCTCCTCCCCTTTGGAACAAGACGTTATCTCCCGGCTTCAGAGGGCTGCCGTTCACCTTGGCGAGAGTCCGCCAGGCGGTCCGCGGACTGCGTCCGTCTGCATTGTCGTGGCCGGACGGGCTGACGTAATAAGTCGCGCCTTTGCCCAGAGGAACCGGAGGAGGCGGCTCAAGCGCGACTGTGATCTGGCGGCGGACCGATCCCGCGGAGTTGGTGGCAGTTAGGGTGTAGGTGGTGGTCTCCGGAGGGCTGACATAAATGGAAACGCGCCCCGTCACATCGCCGATGCCCTGGTCGAGTGACAGGGTGGAGGCCCCCGTGGCCGACCAGGAGAGCTGCGCTACGCCCGACTCAATCACCGCAGGCGACGACGTGAAAGCGCGAATCGCCGGCCGGTCCGTTGCGGCGCCCAGAGGATGCAGCAACAACGCTCCGATGAGCGCGGTTGCATGAGCCATCCTGAAGTGGAACATCATCATTGCCGCCCCCCGCGGCGAGCCGCTCCGATCCATCCCTTTGTAATCCCATCATCGCACAACGTCGGCGCAACCTCTGGTGAGGAGACGAACAGTAGCGGCCCGCCTTTTGCGAATTTCGGCCCGAACTGGGGAAACTACCTGGCGGAATTGGGCAATGCGAACGCCACGTAGGCGTCGCCCGTGGGTCCACCGAGCTTGCCGCCGCCGGTAGCGGCGATCACTATATACTGGCGGCCGTTCACCTGGTAGATCGAGGGAGGCGCGAATCCGCCAAAAGGCAGCTTGGAACTCCAAAGTTCATGGCCGTTTCTCTTGTCGAACGCGCGAATCTTGAGATCGCGCGTTCCGGCGCAAAAAACCAGGCTGCCGGCGGTCACGGACGCGCCGCCGAAATTCTCGGTGCCGGTCTTGGGGATCCCCAGGCGCGTGAGCTCGTCATACTCGCCCAGGGGAACTCTCCAGACGATTTTGCCTGTATTGAGATCGATGGCGTTCAAGAGGCCCCAAGGAGGTTTGCACCCCGGGTACCCTTGATCGTCCAGAAGTTTTGGATAGCCGTTGGGCAAGTAGGTGTAATGGGCGTTGGCGTCCGGCGCGGCCGTTTGCGGAAGGTCGCGATCGAAGAGAAAGTCCAGGAGTTTCCGCCGCTGATCGGGAGCCATCTCCACGGGAGGCATGGAGTTGCGTCCCCTCCTGATGATATCGACGGCCTCATCGTCCAACATGCGATTCCCGAGGCCCAAAAGCGGGGGAGCCATGCCGGCCCCTTTGCGATTGTTCCCATGACAGCCGGCGCAGAATTGCCCGTAGGCCGTCTCTCCCGGCGTGGGCGGCTGGTTCGGATCGCGCGCCGCTCCGGCGCGAACGCGCATGACAGTCATGATCCACGGAAGTTCATTCGAGCTTACATAAAGCCACCCGTTGGAAGGATCGAAAGACGCTCCGGTCCATTGCGCGCCGCCATGTACGCAGAAATAGACCGTGGGCTTTCCCGGTTCAAAGGGCTGGAACCATCCAAGGTTGGCGCCGGCGATCTGTTTTGCCACGTAGGAGTGAGCGCGGTCGGACAGATTGGTTACATCATCCTCTGTAAATACCTGGCGGGCAAAAGGCTGTGGCAGATCGAAGACAGGTTGGTAAGGAGAAGTGGTCTCGCCGGGCAGCTTGGAAACGGGAGCACGCCGCAGACGATAAGGGAAGAGTGGTTTGCCCGTGCCGCGGTCGAGCAGCAGAGTGTTGCCGATCTTGGTGACCTGGGCTACCGCATCCACGCGTCTGCCGTTGTGCGTCACGGTGACCAGGTTGGGTGGGGCGGGGATATCCAGGTCCCAGATGTCATGGCGGATTTCCTGAAAGGACCACAGCAGCCGCCCGGTTCGGGCCTCCAGCGCGATTACGCAATTGGCGTATTCATTTTTTCCGGGATGGTCTAAGCCCAGAAAATTCGGATGGGGAGAGCCGGTAGAGGCATACACTATGCCTCGTTTCGCGTCCACGGCCATGCCGCCCCAATCGTTTCCGCCGCGATCGACGTCCTCCTGCCCCGGCGCGGGCTTCCCTAAGACGTCGAATCTCCAAAGTTGTTTTCCCGTTGCCAGGTCATAGCCGAGAATGACGTTCCAGTTAGCCACTACGATCACGTCCTGAAAAATCACGGGAGCCACCACGCCGCCCGAGGAGACTTTGCCATTCCGTCCGAAGCCGCTTACCGGACGGCCGGTCTTGGTATCCAGGGCGAAGAGGTACGCGCCGGAGGTGAAGAAAAGCCGTGGACTTAGCGCGCCGTTGCCCGGCCAGTAAACCAGACCCCGTTGAGCCGGGTGTCCTTCCGGGGTAAATCGCCAAATCTCGGAGCCGTTCTCGGCGTTGACCGCCACAATATGATTGCCCGCCGTGGGAGCGTACATGACGCCATTGGCGATTACCGGGTTGCACTGGATGTTGGCGGCTCCGTCCTTGGAATGATAGGTCCAGGCAACCTGGAGATTCTTGACGTTTTCGGTATTGATCTGGGTAAGTGAAGAATAGCGGCTGTCCGCGTCGTCTCCTTGCGAACGCAGCCAGTTCTCGCGGTTTGGATCGGTCGGAATCGCCGGAGTCAATTCCGCGTCCGTGGCGGCCGGTACGTCCTGGTATTCCGGCAGGGACGCCCGTTGAAGCGGGTCCTCGAGCTTAGCCGAGGGATCGGCGTTGGCGCTGCCGCCGCCCGGGTGCAGCGACGCCGGGCGGCCGAACTCGTCGGTAGCGTGCCGCCTCTTCATGATCCTGTAACCGCCCAAGCAGGCCCCGATCACAAACACCGCTAAGGCGGCGCCGTAGAGTTTTCTCTTCATTCGCTGTACCTATAACGCCCTTTATCCGGCCAGCCAAAAGGTCTCTGGGAATATACTAGCAGCCCGGCCAGGCTATCCCTTCAAATCCCGGAACGCTTCTTCGATCTCACGTTTCGCTTCGGCCGATGGCGGGCTCAGCGGCAGCCGCGGCGGTCCCCCGTAATACCCATTCAAATCCATGGCGTGTTTCAGCCCGGGAATTCCATACTTCACGGTCACCAGTTTGGCCGCATGGGCGATGCGGTTCTGCCAATCCATGCCGGCCGCTTCCTCGCGCTTCAGATGGGCTTCCCAAATCGCGATGCAGGAATAGGGCGCCGCGTTGGCATAGGCCAGGATGGCGCCGCACGCCCCCATGAGCAGGGAAGGCCACAGGGTCGGCGCGGAACCGACCAGCACGTGAAACCCGGCCCGCCTTTCGCGAACCATCTGCATCACTTTCTCGAGGTTCCCGGAGCTCTCCTTGATGCCGATGATATTGGGGTGCTCGGAAAGCGCGGCCACCGCTTCGGCGGGAATATCCACGCCGGTGGTCTGCGGCCAGTTGTAAATGATCACGGGAATCCGCGTCTGGTCGGCCACGGCGCGGTAATAAAGCATCTGCGTCTCCGCTCTGGTGGCCGCGTTTTTGTAATAGTGCGGCGTGCGCACCATGGCCGCCTTGTAGCCCATTTCGGCGGCGGCGTTGGTGAGGCTGACGGTCTCGCGAACGCTCTCTACCCCGGTTCCCGCGATCAGCAGCTTGTCCGGCGCGGCGTAATTCGCGACCATCCCCCACAGCGTCGCCTTTTCTTCCGAGGTGAGCATCACGCTCTCCCCGGTGGACCCCATCACAACATACCCGCTAAGCGCCGTGCGGTTCCACTTCTCCACGTTGTGCCGCACTTTGGCGGGATAGATGTCGCCATTCGAATCGAACGGAGTGGCGATGGGCGGAAAGATACCTTGTATTTTCATGGCGGTTGTTCTTCTCACTTAGAATTCTCCGCGTCTCCGCGTCTCCGCGTCAAGAGGCGGTTTCCCGCCGACCTCGGTCCTCGGGTCCAATGCCGCGTGCTAGCATGACTCTCTCCCCATGGTCGATATCCACAGCCATGTCCTTTGCGGGATGGACGACGGGGCCTCCACCATGGAGGAGAGTCTGGCCCTGCTCGAGATCGCGCGGGAGAGCGGCACCACCGACATCGTGGCCACGCCGCACTGCAATCCCCAATACGCCTACCAGCCGGAGTTGGTGGATCGCGCCGTGGCGAAGCTCAACGCCCGCGCAGGCGGGAAGCCCAAGGTCCACCGCGGTTGTGAATTCCATCTCACTTTCGACAACATCGATCTGCTGGTGAACCAGCCTTCGGCCTACACCATCAACGGCGGGCAGTACCTGTTGATAGAATGCCCCGACTCGCACGTCGGTAAGCACACCGAGCCGGTGCTCGAACGCCTGCTCGAGCGGGGACTGGTTCCCATCGTCACGCACCCGGAGCGCAACCCGATGCTCCAGCGGAAGATCGATAGGGTGGCGGCCTGGGTGGAACTGGGTTGTCTGACCCAGTTGACGGCGTTCTCGATTACCGGCGCCTTCGGCGGAGCGGCGAAAACGGCCGCCGTCCAGCTCCTGGAAAGCGGCCTGGCGCACGTTGTGGCCAGCGACGCTCACAACCCGAAGCACCGGCATACCAGCCTACGCGAGGCCTATGCGGCGGTCCAGTCGCGTTGCGGCCACGCCGCTGCCGTACTGCTCTTCGAGGCCAACCCCAGAAGGATCGTCGAAGGGCTGCCGGTTCCCGGCGGCAGGCAGCCATACGGCCGGCCGCCAGGGCTGCTGCGGCGGCTGTTTTCCCGCCGTCCGGCCTGAACCGTCCTCCACGCCGCCCTTGACAAGCCTGGAGGCTTGTCTTCCCGGCGTACGTTCATCTCCCCACCAGCAGCGACGCATTTATGGCGCGCAAGCGTGAGGAACTGGCCTCGGAGAACTGAGCTC
>Ga0187851_10001490_pt1 | contig 22326 bp, 18 predicted proteins | sample June2016WEW_6_10_FD_132997 | JGI IMG/M metagenome (GOLD analysis project Ga0187851, IMG submission 132997) | Peatland microbial communities from SPRUCE experiment site at the Marcell Experimental Forest, Minnesota, USA - June2016WEW_6_10 | ecosystem: Environmental > Terrestrial > Soil >...
CCATGCCGTGTCTGCCGCCGCTGCTGGGAGCCGGGTCCGGATGGCGGCTACTTTTGTCGGCGGGCACAATGGCGCCGTTCAGCCTCTGGCCCATGTTCCTGTTCTTTTTCAAGGTTGGCGCCGTGATGTTCGGCAGTGGATACGTGTTGCTGGCGTTTCTGCACACCGACTTCGTCGAACACCGGCAATGGCTGACGGACGGCCAGCTTCTGGACGCCATCGCCGTCGGCCAGTTCACGCCGGGACCGTTGCTCGCCACCGCCACCTTCATCGGCTATGTTCTCGGCGGGTCCCGGGCGGCATTGGTGGCCACCGTGGCGATTTTACTCCCGGCCTTTGTGCTGGTGGCCCTCAGCGGGCCGCTGGTGCCGATTCTCCGCCAATCGCGGACCGCCTGCGCCTTTTTCGACGGGGTGAATGTAGCCTCGCTGGCGCTGATCGCGGTGGTGACCTGGCGATTGGGTTCGATGGTATTGGTGGATTGGCTGACCATTTCACTCGCCGTGGCCGCCGCGGTCTGGCTGCTGTTCTACCGGGTCAACTCGACCTGGCTCATTTTGGGCGGGGCGGCCGTGGGGCTGGCCCGATTTGTTTTCCAGAACGGGATTTGATTCCCGGCGATTCGCCTTCTCTTTTTGTCCCCGGCCTTTTAGGCTGGTCAGGTTATATGGAACGATTACCCGGATTTCGTGATTTTTATCCCGAACCGCTTCCGCATTCCGATGTCGGCAGCGCCGACGCGCGCCAGTTCATCTTCGATAAATGGCGCGCGACCGCCCGGCGCTACGGCTTTCGCGAATACGACGGCCCGCCGCTCGAACCGCTCGAACTCTTCACCACCAAAAGCGGCGGGGAAATCGTCGGCCAGCTTTACAACTTCACCGACAAGGGCGATCGCGCCGTGGCGTTGCGGCCGGAAATGACGCCCACGCTCGCGCGCATGGTCGCCGCGCACGAACGGAATTACAAAAAGCCCATCAAATGGTTCGCCATCCCGCAGCTCTTCCGCTACGAACGCCAGCAGAAAGGCCGGTTGCGCGAACACTTCCAGTTCAATGCCGACCTCATCGGCGAGACTGACCCGGCGGCGGACGCGGAGTTGATTGCGCTGCTCATCGACGCGCTGCGGTCGTTCGGGTTGACCGAAGCGGATTTTATCATCCGTCTGAGCAGCCGCAACGCGTGGTCGGATTTCTTCAAGCAGGGCAGGGGCGATGCCACGCACGAATACGAATTTTACCAGGCGATTGACAAACTGGAGCGCACTCCTCCGGAGGAGAATGAACAGAAGCTCACCGCGTTGGGCTTCTCGCTCAATGCGGTGAACACGTTCATCAAGTCGGGCAAACCGACGGCGGAGTTGCAGAGCATTCTGGACAATCTCGCTGCGCGCGGCCTGCGCGATTTCGTGAAGGTGGATTACCGCGTCATCCGCGGGCTGGCGTATTACACCGGCACGGTGTTCGAGGCGTTCGACCGCAAGGGCGAGTTCCGCGCCATCGCGGGCGGCGGGCGTTACGACAACCTCGTCAAGCTCATCAGCGGCGGCAAGGTGAACCTGCCCGCGCTCGGCTTCGGCATGGGCGACGTGGTGCTGCTGGAACTGCTCAAGGCGCGCGGGCTGCTGCCAAAATTCGACGCGAACGTGGATGTTTTTATTTTGATCGAAGACGAAAGTCTCCGCACATCCTCGCTCAAACTGGTGCAGGACCTGCGCGCGGCGGGATACGCCGTCGAGTATTCGCTCACGACCGCCAAACCGGACAAACAATTCAAACGCGCGCAGGAATTGAAGGCCACTTACACCGCGAAGTTCGAAGGCGACTCCTATGTGCGCATCCGCAACCTGAAGTCGCGCGAGGAAGTTGTCACCGGCGCGTTCGACGTGGCGAATCACCTCGGGTGAACTCAATTAGTTAAGTGCCTGCCAATCGCTTCGCCGTCATTGCCGGTGACATCACGCGACAACGCGTGGAGGCGATTGTGAATGCCGCCAACACGTCGTTGCTCGGCGGGGGTGGCGTGGACGGCGCCATTCATCGCGCCGCCGGGCCGGAATTGCTGGCGGAATGCCGCCCGCTTGGCGGCTGCGCGACGGGTCAGGCCAAAATCACCAAGGGCTACAAGCTTCCGGCCCGGTGGGTCATTCACACCGTCGGCCCGGTCTGGCACGACGGCCGGCACGGCGAGGATGAACTGCTCGCAAGTTGTTATCGGAGTTGTTTCGCACTGGTTAAACAACATGGCATCAAGTCCGTGGCGTTCCCATCCATCAGCACCGGCGCGTATGGTTTTCCCATGGACCGCGCGGCGCAGATTGCCGTGCGCGAGACAAAACAGTTTTTGGAACGAAACCAATCGGTGGAGCAGGTGATGCTGGTCTGTTTCGGCGCGGGCGCGCTGGAAATCCATCAGGCAGCATTGGCGGAGACAAAGTTGTTGTAGCGTTGGGCCTGTGGCCCAACTTTTCGAGCCGCAGGCTCGACACTACACAATTGCACCTATAAAAAAGCGAGGCCGAGATCTCGCTTTAAAAAATATTTGCAGACTCAGTCTTTAAAGCCTTCGAGAATCAACAAAATGAACGTGCGCTGCTCGTAGGTAAAAGGCTGGCAGGTCACCCGAAGCTTTGCCTTGGTGCGACTGCCGTTGTGGCCGAACTGCATTTTCGCCTCCTGGCGGACGACGCTGTGGCCTCGCGAGGCGGCCTGCACCGACTTGCGCACCACGCATCCACTGCAGTCCGGGCTGCGGCCGCAGCCTTCCGGCGCTTTGCGGGAGTGGCTGCAGTTCAGCACTTCCCCGCAACGTTTCCCGATCAGGAACGGCTTGGTCTTGCCCAGCAGATTGACCGCCGCCGCGTTGCATTCCAGGATGCACACATCCTCGTCCACCACAAATACGGGCATGGGCATGGCATCGAACAGCATCCGATGAAATCCTTGGTCCAGAAACTGAACAGCAACGCGGTTCATGGAACCCAGTTTATGGAATCAGGGCGGAAAACGAAATAAAAAAGGCGGGGCCAGAAAGCCCCGCCCGGGTGAAATTGGTTTGCCGGATTACTTTGCCGGTGTTTCCACGACTTTTTCCTGCTTTTCGTTTACCAGTGTCGCGCCCTTGCCGAGGCGTTTGCGCAGGTAGGTGAGCTTGGCGCGGCGCACCGAGCCCTGGCGTTCCACTTCAATCTTGTCCACGCGCGGCGAGTGCAGCGGGAACACGCGTTCCACGCCTTCGCCATAGCTGATGCGGCGCACGGTGAAGGTCTCGTTCAGGCCGTGCCCGCGCTTGCCCATGACGACGCCGGAGAAAATCTGGATGCGTTCCTTGTCGCCTTCGACGACCTTGGTGTGCACCCGCACGCTGTCGCCGACGGTGAATTTCGCATCGTCTTTGCGATACTGTTCCGATTCAATTTTTTCTTGTAATGCCTGGTTCATAAAATTTTCATTTCTTCGTAGCAGCCGACATCAGCCGGCTCCGACTGTTCTTCTTTTGATTTGAGAGCCGGCTCACGTCGGCTGCTACATCAAATCCGGTCTTCGTTCCCGGGTCCGCAACTTTGCCTGTTCGCGCCGCCATTTCCCGATCTCGGCGTGGTTGCCGGAAACCAGAACGTCCGGGACCTTCATCCCGCGAAATTCCGCCGGCCGCGTGTACTGCGGATATTCCAGCAGCCCGTGGCTGAAGGATTCGTCGTGCGAACTCTCGTCGTCGCCCAGCGCTCCGGGCAGCAACCGCGTCACCGCGTCAATCACGATCATCGCGGGCAGCGCGCCGTTCGTCAGCACATAATCGCCGATGGACAATTCGTCGTCGGCCAGCCCTTCCCGCACGCGCTCGTCAAAGCCCTCATAATGGCCGGTGACGAGCAGCAAATCTTTCGTCTGTGCCAGTTCGCGCGCGATGGCCTGATTGAATTGCCGCCCGGCGGGCGACAATAAAATCACGCGCGTCTTTTCGCGCTTCAAATTCTCAATCGCTTCAAAGAGCGGTTCCGGCTTCAACAGCATTCCCGGTCCGCCGCCGAAGGGCCGGTCATCCACGGTCCTGTGCCGGTCGTGCGTCCAGTCGCGCAGGTTGTGGATTTTCAGGTCCAGCAGACCGGCGTCGCGCGCGCGTTTGACGATGCTTTCGTCGAGCGGCCCGGCAAACATCGCCGGGAACAAAGTGAGCACGTCAATTTTCATGCCCGTTGGAGTTCAAGCTTCAGCTTGTTTCAATTTTGCCTTCCGCCGGAGCAAGCCAAAGCTTGAACTCCAACTTTGAACTCCAGCATCAACTCGCCGGCTTGTCCTCGACAATTTCCACCGAACAACGCAGGCCCTGCTTTGCGCTGCCGGCCAGCAACAGCGAGCGGATCGCGTTGATCGTCACGCCCTGGCGGCCGATGATCTTGCCCACGTCCTGCGGGTCCAGCCGCAGTTCATAGACTGTCATGCCTCCGCGCTCCACCGGCGTGATGCTCACCGCGTCGGTGTTCTGCACGAGGCCTTTGACGACATATTCCAGGAACGCCTGCATCGCACGGAAAATTTAAATCAAGCCGCCGGCGCGGCAACCGCCTTGCCCGCCTTCTTGATGAGGCTGGCGACGGTGTCGCTCGGCTGGGCGCCCTTGCTGATCCAGTATTGGGCGCGGTCGAGTTTGAGCGAGAAATTATCGCCCGGCTTCAACGGTTGATACGTGCCGATTTCCTCGATGAACTTGCCGTCGCGCGGACTGCGACCGTCAGCCACCACAATGCGAAACACCGGAGCGTTCTTGGCTCCGACGCGTTTCATGCGAATTTTTACTGCCATAAATTTATCAAAAGAGCGCAAACTATACCTGGTGGTGGCGGGGGTATCAAGTTCTGTTTTGAACAAAAAAAGGCCGCTTGCCGGCCGCGTCAATCACTGCTTTGCTGGTGCCAATGAACGGGCCGTATGAGGAAATCCTGGAAGGCGGGTCGTTGCCGCGCTCGGCGCCGGGCCTGCGCCACGAGGCGATTTGCGACCGCCTGCACGGGCTGATGACCGCCAGCGTGGCGAACCTGGCCGCCATCCGGCTGCTCGCCTCGCGGGAAAAGGTCCGCATCAACCGGACGACCACGCTTTGTCCCGACCTGGCGCTGGTGACGGCGGCCACGGGCAAGCTGTGGCTGGCGGTGGAAATCGTCAGCACGGAGGACCACCGCTCCGACACCGTCATCAAAAAACAGGTTTACGAGGACATCCGCGTGCCGCGGTTGTGGATGGTGGATCCGCGCTACGACAACGTGGAGGTTTACCACAGCACGGAATGGGGGCTGGCGTTGAAGGGCATCCTGGCCGGCAGCGAGGTGCTGGCGGAGGCGTTGATTCCCGAATTTCAGATCGTTGTTGCCGAACTGTTTGCCGCGCAACCGAAGACGAGCTGATGACACCATAGTAGTTCAGGCTGACATTGGCACAGTTTGATCTGCTCTGGGAAAAGCGGCGGAGGGCCGCCGCACTCCAAAACGCTGGCGCGCTTGACTGCGACCATTGGCATTCGCGAAGCGTCTTGGACTGCGCCAGTCCTCTGGCGCTATGCCAGCAGACGAAATGTCCGTGAGTTTCCGCATGAGCTCGTGTGCCAATGACAAAATAAACGGCTATAAGTCGATTGAACCCGGACTCCGCCAGGGATCATCCACTCCGCGCCACCGGCAACTTCGAAATTCGGCTTGAACAAAAGCAACAATGTTGGTGTCAAACCCTGAAACACCGAACCAACCAACAAACCATGAAAAAATCCATAATGTTTCTAGCGGTCGCCGCCGGTCTTTTGCTGGCGGTTTCCACCTCACGCCTGTTCGCGGCGGACGCGGCGGACAAGGAAATCACCATCACCGGCAAGGCGCTCTGCACCAAATGCGCGTTGCACGAAACCGCGGACTGCCAGACGGCCATTCAAGTGGAAAAGAACGGCAAAACCGTCACTTATTATTTGACGCCGAATGACACGGTCACGGCGTTTCACAAGAACATCTGTTCCACGCCGGAACAGGTGACTGCCACCGGCACGGTTTCCAAGAAGGATGGCAAGAAGATGCTGACGGTTTCCAAGATCGAACCGGTCAAGTCCTGATATCCTGTTTATTGAGTCCCCACTGAACCGCCGCCGGACTGTTCGCTCAGGCGGCGGTTGAATTTTACCACGTCGGCGAAAAGAACGCCTTTGCCGCCGAAAATGTCCAGCGCCGAGCCAATCGTCAGGTCCACTTTTCCATTGCCCAGCAGGGTGACCTCCTCCAGATCCGACATTGAATTTGCGCCGCCCGCGTAAGTCGTCGGGATGGGCGTCCACTGGCCCAGCAGCTTGACCAGGTCGCGGTCAATGCCGCGTTGCAGACCTTCCTTGTCCACGGCGTGGATTAAAAATTCCGCGCAACTGCCGGCCAGCTTTTGCAGCGTCTCCGGCGTGATGGTCACTTCCGTCCATTTCTGCCAGCGGTCGGTGACGACGAAATAATTTTTGCCTTTGCGGCGGCAGCTCAAGTCCAGGACCAGCCGTTTTTTGCCGACGGCCTTGACCAGCTCGGCCAGCCGGTTCCAATCCACCTGGCCTTCGCGAAAGACCCAGCTGGTGACAATGACGTGCGACGCCCCGCCATCGAGCCAGTTGCGGGCGTTCCCGGCGTTGATGCCGCCGCCGATTTGCAATCCGCCGGGGTAGGCGGCGATGGCCGCGCACGCTTCATTTTCGTTGCCGGGGCCGAGCATCACGACGTGCCCGCCGGTCAGGCCGGCACGCTGGTAAAGTTCCGCGTACCATGCGGCGTTGCGGTCGGAGACAAAGTTCGTGTGCAAGCCCGAATCGCCGAGCGAGCCGCCGACGATTTGCTTCACCTTGCCTTCATGCAGGTCAATGCATGGACGGAACATGGCGTCAGACTGGAATTGCGGCCGGGAAGTTGCAAGTGCCATTTTGGCCAATCGAAACGTCTGATTTTCAGGCGGCGCGCGACCCGGGATGCCATTGGCAAACGGCCCTTTTCTGCGCAAAGCTGGTATTAATAGTGCTGTAAAACCTCTGTGTTTGCGGGTCAAATCGAACTGAACCACGTGCAATGTTCCAAATACCACATGGATTGGCAGGAACAGCCGGGCGCGTCCGGGCATCCTGCCTGCCGCTGCGGGCGTGGCCGCGTGCGGATGCATTGCACGAAACCGAAGACATTTCAGTTTGCAGATTGCCAATTGCCGTCACGGTTACATAATCGGAGGCACGTATGAAAGCCGTTACGAAGGAAGAACGGCGTGTTGCGTATCCGCTCGTCTTGAATTTTCTCCTGCTGGCGGCAGGCATTGCCATGTCAGCCATCGCTCTTCTCGCGCTGCTGGGATGGGTTTTAAAATTGCCGTTGCTGACCAGTTTCAGAGCGGGTCTGTTTCCGATGGCACCCAGCACGGCGTTTTTATTTATTCTGTTTGGAACGGCTGTCTGTCTGCGCGTCCGGGTGCCGCCGGGTCAGCGCGCCTTTCGGGTCAGCGAGGTGCTGGTCGGTTTGGGAACGATGGTTGCGCTTCTGTTGTTCGCGCTGGGCTGCCTGAACATACATTTGGCTGTTGAACACCCCGGCTTGAACCTCACCGAAACGGTTGGCGGAGCGCCCATCGGGCACATGTCACCGGTGAACGCTTTTTGTTTTCTGCTCGCCGGCTTTTCATTTCTGGCCTCGATTCCAACGTCCGCCACCCGGCCCTGGCGGATCGTGCTGGCATTGGGCGCGGCAGGCTTGATCGCGGGGACAGGCTTCATTTTCCTGCTCGCTTACTTCTTCGGCTCACCACTGCTCTACGGTGGCACGTTCATCCCGCCGGCGCTCAACAGCGTTCTCAGCCTGGTGTTGCTGGGACTGGCGCTGATGATTTTGGCCGGGCGGCCGGCCAGGCAGTTTGGCGGATTGGCCGGGCATGGGTCCAGAACCGCGTTTGCGTTCGCCTTGTTTTTTACCCTGCTGGCGGCGGGCATTGTCACGGTCAGCTACCGTTCCTATCGGAACTACGAGCGGAATTACTATTCCGCCGCCGAGCGCCAGCTTTTGGCCGTGGCGGATTTGAAGGTGGAAGAGCTGGTGCAGTTTCGCAAGGAGCGCCTGGATGACGGCAGGACCTTTTTGAACAACGATGGTTTTTCCGTTCTGGTACAGCGTTTTCTCACCAATCCGGAGGATGTGGACGCGAAATGGCAGATTCAGGAGTGGGCAGACAAATTTGTGGCGACTGATCAATATGACCATGTTCGCCTGTTGGATGCTCACGGCGTCACCCGCCTGTCATCGCCCGTCGGCCTGCCGCAGGTGACCTTTGTGGCGCAGCGCATGCCTCAAGTCTTGCGAACGGATCAAGTGACCTTCCGGGATTTACACCTGAACGAAATCGACCATCGGGCCTATATGAACATCATGATTCCCATTTTCGAGGAACAGGATGTCCACCGGCCGCTGGGGGTTTTCTATCTGCGCATTGATCCGGAAAGGTATCTTTATCCCTTCATCGAGCGCTGGCCCGCGTCCAGCCAGACGGCCGAGACGCTCCTTCTGCGCCGGGACGGGAACGATGCCCTGTATCTGAATGATCTCCGATACCAGACGAATGCGGCCCTCAACCTGCGTGTTTCACTGGGGCAGACCAATGTTCCCGCAGTCAGGGCAGTTTTGGGACAGACCGGGATCACGCAAGGCGTGGACTATCGCGGCGTGCCGGTGATTGCCGCTTTGCGCGCGGTGGCCGGTTCGCCCTGGTTCCTGGTGGCCAAGATTGACAAGGCGGAAGTGGATGCGCCGCTGCGTGAGAGGTTGAGACTGACCATCCTGCTCATGAGCCTGTTGCTGGTCGGCGTGGGTCTGGGCATTGGCATGTTCTGGCGGCAGCAGCGCGTCCGGTTCTACAAGGAGCGGTATCAGATTGCCGAGGCGTTGCGGGAGAGCGAGGAGCGTTTCCGGCGGGTATTCGAGGAAGGCCCGACCGGAATGGTGATGCTCGACGAGACGTTTCATTTTGTCCGGGTAAACCCTGCTTTCGCAGCCATGATGGGATATTCCGAGGAAGAGCTGAAAAAGGTGACCTTCACCGACGTTACTCATCCGGACCACGTCCCAAAAGATGTCGAGCAGGTGCGGCGCCTGCTGCGCGGCGAAATCCCGGTGTATCGCACGGAGAAACGGTATATCGCCAAATCCGGGAAAGAATTGTGGGGACAGGTGCAGGTGGCGGTGGTGCGAAACGAGGACGGAACCTTCCGCCATTTTCTCGCGATCATCGGCAACATCACTGAACGCAAACTGGCGGAGGGGACGCGGCGGGAGTATGAGCAACGGCTGAGTTTTCATACGGACAACTCGCCCATGGCCGTGATCGAATGGAACGCCGACTTGAACATCACACGATGGACGGGTGCGGCGGAAAAGATGTTCGGCTGGAGCGCGGAGGAAGCCATCGGCAAACCGATTGCGGAACTGCCCAAAATCCACGAGGATGATCTTCCCGCCGTGCAAGGCGTCGTCAAGCAGCTGACCGACGGCATGTCGAAACATGTCATTTCCTCAAACCGCAATCGCACCAAGGATGGACAGGTCATTCATTGCGAGTGGTCCAGTTCCGTGCTGCATGATGCGGGAGGCAAGGTGATCTCGGTCCTGTCGCAGGTCCTTGACATCACCGAGCGCAAGCAGGCGGAAGACGAAGTGCGCCGGTCCAACGAGGCTCTGGCCACCACTTCCCGGCTGTTGCAGGCCATGCTGGACAACATTCCAGACCGGATTTATTTCAAGGACACCCAGTCCCGATTTCTCAAGATCAGCCGGTCGCTCGCCGTGCGCCTGGGGGTGACCGATCCGGAAGAGGCCGTCGGCAAAACGGATGTCGATTACCAACTTCCGGAACAGGCCAGGGAGTTTTATGAAGACGACCAAAGAATCATCCGGACCGGGGAGCCGATGATCAACAAGACCGAGAAACACATCGCGCTCAACGGCGATATCAGCTGGTCGTCCACCACCAAAATGCCATTGCGGGACCTGGCGGGAAAGATTGTCGGCCTGGCGGGCATCAACCGGGACATCACCGAGATCAAGCGGGCGGAGGAGGCGTTGCGGGAATCGCAGGCGCTCTATTATTCGCTCGTGGAGCAACTGCCCGTGGGAGTTTTTCGCAAAGACCCGGCCGGCCGCTATATTCTGGTCAACCCCTGGTTCTGCCGGCTCAAAGGCATGAAGGCGGAGGAGTTTCTGGGCAAGCTGCCGGAAGAGGTTGCCGCCACCGAAACGGCAAAACAGGACCCCATCGGGCTGGCAGTCAAGTACGCTGCTGACGGCGGGGACCATCATGAACAGATCATGCGAACCGGCAAACCCATGGAATTGGTTGAGAAGTATACGGGTCCCGACGGCCGGCAGCAATTCGTCCGGGCCGTGAAATTGCCGGTATTTGACCCCGACGGAACGATCATTGGCACCCAGGGAATCCTGTCCGACATCACCGGGATCAAGCGGGCGGAGGATGTGTTGCGGCGGAGCCATGAGGAATTCAAAGACTTGTTTGATAATGCCCCCGTTGGTTTTCATGAAGTGGACACCGAGGGGCGCCTGGTTCGCATCAACAATACCGAATTGAAAATGCTGGGATACTCCGCCGAAGAATTACTGGGGCAATTTGTCTGGAAAATTTCCGCGGATGAAGAAACCTCCCGCCGGGCGGTCCTGGCGAAATTAAGCGGAGAGTCGCCGCCGTTGCAACTCTTCGAGCGAATGTTCCGGCGGAAAGACGGTTCCGTCTTTCCCGTGCTGATCAACGACCAGATATTGAAAGGAAAAGACGGCGCCATCATCGGCATTCGGGGGGCGGTTCAGGACGACACCGAGCGCAAACGGGCGGAGGAGGCATTGCGGGCGAGCGAGAACCGCCTGCGTATTCTGGTGCAAACCATTCCCGACCTCGTCTGGCTCAAGGATGTCAACGGGGTCTTTCTTTTCTGCAATTCCGCCTTCGAGCGCCTGTTCGGGGCCGGTGAGTCTGCCATCGTCGGCAAGACCGATTATGATTTTGTGGATAAAACACTGGCCGACTTCTTCCGGCAGCGCGACCAGGCGGCCATGGCCGCGGACGGGCCAACCACCAACGAGGAATGGCTCACCTTCGCCCAGGATGGCTATTGCGGTTTGTTTCAGACCATCAAGACACCGGTGTACGATGCGAACGGGGTGCTGGTTGGCGTATTAGGCGTGGCCCGGGACATCACCGGGATCAAGCGGGCGGAAGAAGCCGTGCGGGAAAGCGAGGAGAAACACCGCGTGTTGATCGAAACCACGGCCACCGGATTTGTGATTGTGGACGCGAAAGGCTGTGTGATTGACGCCAACGCCGAATACGTGCGGCTGGCTGGTTATGAGAAGCGGGAACAAATTCTGGGCCGGAACGTGACCGAATGGACCGCCGTCTATGACCAGGCTCGAAATACCGAGGAAGTCAAAAAGTGCGTTGCCAGCGGTACGATACGCGGGCTGGAAATTGACTATGTGCATCCGGATGGAACCGTGGTTCCGATTGAGATCAATGCTTCGACGATGGGCAAGGGTGACGACTTCAAGGTTGTGACGTTGTGCCGGGACATCACCGAGCGCAGGCAGGCCGCCGAAGCGTTGCGCCTGAATCAGGAACGGTTGCTCAGAGTGGTTTCGCAAACCCGCTGTATCCTGAATTCCGGCCAGGTGGAAGGTCTGGAAGGCTGGCGGGAACAGGCGTTGAAACCGGAATCGCCGTTTCGCTGGGATTTCCCCGTGCAAAACGAGGAGACGGCGCAAAAGATATTGCCGCTGAAACTGAAGCCGGGCGAAAAATACCAGCAGGCCTGGACCCGCAGCCGCAATCGTGACGATCACGCCCAGATGAACTGGAATTCAGGGAACGCCTTTCTGAATGACCTGCCTTTTTACCGCAACGAATTCCGCTGCACGGACAAACACGGGGTCAACCATTGGATGCAACAGTTTGTGACCATCCGGAAACTGGCGGAAAATCGCTGGGAGGTTTTTGGCATCACCACGGACATCTCCGACTTGAAAAGGATCGAGACCGAGCTGCGCGAATCGCAGGCGCTCTATCTTTCGCTCGTCAACCAAATGCCGGCCGGCATTTTCCGCAAGGACGCGATAGGACGTTATGTCTTCGTCAATTCGGAGTTTTGCCGGATCAAGGGTGTGACGCCGGATCATTTTTTGGGAAAAACAAATTCGGAACTTGAGACGCCGGATGCCGCGCTGGCAGCCAGGGGCGCCAGTCACCACGCAACGATCGTGCAAACTGGCAAACCAATCGAAGATGATGAGGTGGATACCGGACCAAATGGCGAACTACGGAATTATCATGTCGTGAAAACACCGGTTTTGGACTTCGCCGGAAAAATCATAGGCACCCAGGGAATCCTGTTCGACAACACCGAACTCATGCAAGCCACGCAACGGGTTGCCGATGCATTGAATTTCAACCAGACCGTGCTCCGGGTTTCGCCCGTGGGCATTCTCGTCTATAAAGCCTCCGGTCCGTGTGTTTCCGCCAACGAAACCGTCGAGCAAGTTACGGGCGGCACTCGCAAAGAGGTGCTGAAACAAAACTTCCGCCAGCTCGAATCGTGGAAAAGCTCCGGCATGCTGGCCGCCGCTGAAGACGCGCTGGCCACACAGGCGGAACGCAACCTGGAGACCCGATGCGTCACCACCTTTGGCCGGAAAGCCTGGTTCTCCTGCCGTTTTGCGCCGTTCCGCTACCAGGGCGAATCGCATTTGCTTCTGGCCATAAACGATATCACCGAGCGCAAGCGGGCGGAGGATACGCTGCGCCGGAGCGAGGAAATGCTCAAGCGGTCGCAGCGCGTGGCTAAACTGGGGCACTATACCTTCAACGCCGTTTCCGGAGATTGGGAAAGTTCAAGCACGCTTAATGACGTCTTTGGCATTGATGCCGATTTCAAAAAGGATCTCGCGGGCTGGTCAAAGCTTATTCACCCCGATGACCGGGATGTCATGGTCGCATACTTCCAGGATCACGTGCTGAAGCAGCACAATCCGTTCGACAAGGAATACCGCATTGTTCGCGTCAATGACGGGAGCGTTCGCTGGGTGCATGGAATCGGTGAGCTTCGTTTGAATCCTTCGGGCGAGGTCATGGAAATGTTCGGCACCATCCAGGACGTCACCGAGCGCAAGGAGGTGGAGCAGGCGTTGCGCTGGAGCGAAACCCAGCTCAAGGTAATCCTCGAATCCACCGCCGACGGAATTCTGGCCGTGGACAGCCACGGCAAGACGATCGTGGCCAACCAGCGGTTTGCCGAGCTTTGGCGGATTCCCCCATCCGTCATGGAAAGCAAAGATGACCGCAGCATGTTGAATTACGTGCTGGCGCAGTTGGTCGATCCGGACGCGTTTTTGAACAAGGTGCAGTCGCTCTACGGCACGGACGCGCTGGACATGGACACGCTGCTTTTCAAGGACGGGCGCATTTATGAACGATATTCCTTCCCGATGATGATGGACGAGGCGGTCATCGGCCGCGTGTGGTCTTTCCGGGACATTACCGAGCGCAAACGCCAGGAAAGGTTGTTGAGCGAGAAAAACACCGAACTGGAACGATTCACCTACACCGTGTCGCACGACCTGAAAAGCCCGCTGGTGACGGTGAAAACCTTCCTCGGCTACCTCGAACAGGACATGGCCGGTCCGGACAAGGAACGGGTCAAGCAGGATGTGACCTACATGCACAACGCGGCGGACAAGATGGGACTGTTGCTTGATGAGCTGCTGAATCTGGCGCGCGTCGGCCGCAAGATGAATCCGGCCGAGCGGATCACGTTCAAGGAACTCACCCGGGAGGTCATCCGGCTGGTCACCGGACGCATCATCGCCAACGGCGTGGAAGTGAAAGTGGCCGATGCCGACGTGGTCCTGGAGGGCGACCGCCCGCGGCTGATGGAAGTCTGGCAGAACCTGGTGGAGAACGCCTGCAAGTTCACCGGCAACCAGCCCAAACCGCGGATTGAGATCGGCGTCGAACCGCGCGGGACGGAGACGGTGTTTTTCGTGCGCGACAATGGCGCGGGCATTGAGCCGCGCTTTCAGGCAAAAGTGTTCGGCTTGTTTGAAAAGCTCGATCCAAAGGGCGAGGGAACGGGGATGGGCCTGGCTTTGGTCAAGCGCATCGTGGAGATGTACAAGGGGCGAATCTGGGTCGAGTCGCCGGGGCTGGGGCAGGGCGCGAATTTCCTGTTCACCCTGCCCGGCGCGGTTATCATCAAGCCGGAACAATCGCCGTAAACGAATTGTTATGGGTAACCCTCCTTTACGTTTGCTGATCGTGGAAGATGAAGCGGCCCACGCCGCCGCGATCCGGCGCGCCTTCGAAGCCGATGAAGCCGGAACTCAAATCGAGGTGGTCCGCACGTTGCAGGAATTCCGCCAGCGCAGCGCCGCCCAACCGCCGGATCTCGCCCTGCTGGACCTGAACCTGCCGGATGGCCGCGCGGTGGAGATCCTTTCCAGCCCGCCCGAGGCCGGCCCGTTTCCCGTCATGGTTATGACGAGCTATGGCAATGAGCAGGTGGCGGTGGAAGCCATCAAGGCGGGCGCCCTGGATTACGTCGTCAAGTCCGCGGAAGCCTTTGCGACCATGCCGCGCGCGGTGGAGCGCGCCCTGCGCGAATGGAAGCTGCTCACCGAACGCCGGGAGGCCGTGGCCGCGCAAAAACGCCTGATTGCCGAACTGGAGGAGGCGCTGTCAAAGGTCAGGACCCTGAGCGGTCTGCTGCCCATCTGCTCCGCCTGCAAGAAAATCCGCGACGACCAGGGCTATTGGAACCAGGTGGAAGGCTACATCCAGGAGCACACCGACGCCCGATTTACCCACAGCTACTGTCCGGAGTGCGCCCGGAAGTTTCTCGCGAAAGTGGATCGCGGCAGTCCTGACACCCAATGAAAATCTTATCCAGCGAATCATCCACAGTGGCGGCAGGCGTCCGGCCGTCCGTCCTGACGGTGGTTCGACTGGACCAGAAGGAGGAATGCGCATGAATTCTTTCCTGTCCCTGGTGTTCCGCCCGCGCCATCTGTGGCGCGCGACCGGACTGATCCTTCTGCTTTGGACGCTGGCGGTTGCCGCGTCGGTGGCCTGGAACGAGCGTCTGCTGCACGACGCCTTGTTGGATGCCGCCAAGCGGGACGCCCGGAACAGTTTCGAGCGGGACAAACTCTACTTGTTGAGCCCCGCCAACATGACCCGGCAGATGCACGTTTTGAAGGCCCAGGAGGATGGCACGCTGGGCCACATCACCAGCTTGAAACCGTTGCGTCCGGAGAATTGTCCCGACGGCTGGGAAGCCGCCGCCTTGCGGTCGTTCGAAAAAGGCCGGACCGAGGCCAGTTCCCGCGAGGTGCATCAAGGCCAGCCGTATCTGCGTTTCATGAAACCATTGATCACCGAGGCGTCCTGCCTGAGATGCCATGCTGCCCAAGGGTATCATGTGGGCGATATCCGCGGCGGCATCAGTGTCGCCGTGCCGCTGAATCCGTATCTGGCTTTGGCCCAGGCCCGGATGGGAAACATCGTTGGGACCCATGCCGTTCTGTGGGCCTTGGGCGTGCTGGGGCTTTTCCTGGGTGGACGCCAGTTGCGCCACCGCTTCGACCAGCAGTTGCAGGCGGAAGAGAAGCTCCGGCAGAGCGAGGAAAAATTCCGGACGGTGGCTGATTGGACCTACGACATGGAAATCTGGCGGGGGCCGGATGGCCGATTCCTTTACGTCTCGCCTTCCGCCGAACGCATCACCGGCTATCGCGCCGAGGAATTTCTGGCCGACCCGGAGTTGACGCTGAAAATCGCCCATCCGGATGATCGGGCCATGGTAACCGAACACCACCGGAACGTCTCGCAACCCGGCTACGGTGCCTGCAGCCTGGACTTTCGCATCCTCACCCGCGGTGGCGAGGAACGCTGGCTCAACCATTATTGCCAGCCGGTTTATGGCGCCGACGGGCGCTGGCTCGGCCGGCGCAGCGGCAACCGCGACATCACCGAGCGCAAATGGGCTGAAGAAAGGTTGCGGGAGACCGCCGACCGTTTGGGGCTGGCCGCGTGCGTGGGCGGTGTGGGCATCTGGGACTACGATGTGGTCGCCAACCGGCTGGTTTGGGACGACCAGATGTTTCGCCTCTACGGAACCACGCGGGAGCAGTTCGGCGGCGCCTACGAGGCCTGGTGTGCGGGAGTCCACCCGGAAGACCGGCAGCGCGGCGATGAAGAAGTCCAGCTTGCGTTGCGGGGCGAAAGGGATTTCAGCACCGAATTCCGCGTGCTTTGGCCGGACGGAAGCACGCATGACATCCGCGCCATCGCGCGCGTGGAGCGTGACGCCAACGGCAAGGCGTTGCGGATGATCGGCACCAATTGGGACATCACCGAGCGCAAGCGGATGGAGCAAAGCCTCCGCCAGTTGTCTGTGGCGGTGGAACAGAGTCCCGCCTCGATCGTCATTACCAATACGGCCGGCGACATTGAATACGTCAATCCCAAGTTCATCGAGCTTACCGGTTATACAATGGAGGAAGTCCTGGGCAAAAACCCGCGTGTCCTGAAGTCCGGCGAGAAAAGCCCGGAAGGCTACCGGGAACTGTGGGAAACCATCCGGGCGGGAAACGAATGGCGCGGCGAATTCCACAACAAAAAAAAGAACGGCGAACTCTACTGGGAATTCGCCTCCATCTCGCCCATCCGCGATTCTGCGGGCCGCGTCACCCATTACGTCGCCGTCAAGGAAGACATCACCACGCGGAAAAAGTTCGAGGCGGATCGGGACCAGCTCATCCATCACCTGCAGCAGACCCTCGCCAACGTGAAAGCCTTGAGCGGACTGCTGCCCATCTGCGCCGGGTGCAAAAAGATTCGCGACGACAAGGGTTATTGGAGCCAGGTGGAGAGCTACATTCAAAAACATTCCGAGGCCAAATTCTCGCACGGCATGTGCCCGGATTGCCTCAAGAAGTGGTACCCGGACCTGGTGAAGGAAGGCCTCGGTAGCTCGTCCAAGGAGACAACATGACCTTGCAACCGGAAACATTCAACACTCAACATCCAACGTCCAACATCCAGGTGACCGGGACAGAAAAACTTGGAGGTTCTGTGTTGAATGTTGAATGTTCGATGTTCGTTCGGAATATCTCGTGGCGCGCGACAATTTGGATGGATCGCCATGTGGCGGCGGGCATCCTGCCTGCTGTAACTGGTGGCATCCCGAAAACGGCTCAAAAACTGCTGCATAAAACCATGGAGACAACATTATGATTAATGGCGATCCCGTCACCATTCTGCTCGTGGAAGATGACCCGGCGCACGCCGAGATTGTGCGGCGCAACCTGGAAAGCTTTCGCGTGGCCAACCGCATCATTCACATGGAAGACGGCCAGGCCGCGCTGGACTATCTCTTTCATCATGACGCTTATGCCGACCCCAAAACCAGTCCCCGGCCGAATCTGATTCTCCTGGACTTGCGCCTGCCCAAGGTGGACGGGCTGGAAGTGCTGCGCCGGATCAAAGCGGATGAGGAACTGAGACGCATCCCCACGGTCGTGCTCACAACCTCGAACGCTGAATCGGACCTGGTCAATGCTTACACCCATGGCGCGGGGAGCTACCTGGTGAAGCCGGTGGATTTTGAGAAGTTCTCCAAGCTGATGGAGGTCTTCGGTTTCTACTGGCTGGCGTGGAACCGTTTCCCAAATTGAAAACAAACGAATCCCGACCGCCCCAATGACCGTGCAATTGAAAACATTCAACATTCAACATCCAACGTCCAACATCCAAGGGACCGTCACAGGAAAACTTGGCGGTTCGGCGTTGAATGTTGAATGTTCGATGTTCGTTCGGGAAATCTCGCGGCGTGCGACGATCTGGACAGATAGCTGTGTCGTGGCAGGCATTCTGTTTGTCGTTGCCGGCGGCATCCCTGCCGGCCCCGCTCCAGCCAGGTAAACCGCCATGAAGAAAAAACAGAAACCCATGCTCGTCTTGCTGGTGGAAGATGATCCGGCCCACGCGACCGCCATCCGGCGCGCCGTCGAAACCAGCGGATCGGAGTCCGAGGTCAAGGTCGTTGGCACGCTGCGGGAGTTCCGCCAGAGCAGCGTGGACCGGCCGCCGAACATCGCCGTGATGGATCTGAACCTGCCGGATGGCCGCGCCACGGAGGTGCTGACCTATCCGCCGGAGACGGGACAGTTCCCCATTTTGGTGATGACAAGCTACGGCAACGAGCAGGTGGCGGTGGAAGCGATCAAGGCGGGTGCGCTGGATTATGTGGTGAAATCCCCGGAGATCTTTGCCGACATGCCGCATATCATCGACCGCGCCTTGCACGGATGGAACCTGCTTCAGGAGCGCAAGCAGGCAAACGAGGCGCTGGAATTTAAAAATGTCATTCTCACCACGCAGCAGGAGGCCTCCATTGACGGAATTCTCGTGGTGGATGAAAACGGCGAAATCATATCCTTCAACCGGCGGTTCGTTGACCTATGGGATATTCCTTCGGACATAGCGGAATCCAAATCCGATGAGCAGATCCTGAAATCGGTGACAAATAAACTGGCCAGTCCCGAGGAATTCGTCGGCAAGCTGGAACAACTCCACGAGGACCGGAATGAAATCAGCCAGGATGAGATTGCCCTGAAGGATGGCCGGACGTTTGACCGTTATTCGGCCCCGATGCTCGGCGAAGGCGGGAAGTACCATGGCCGGGTATGGTATTTCCGTGACATCTCCGAACGCAAACAGGCCGAGAAGACGGTGCGCGATAGTGAAGCAAGTCTGACCGCTGCCCAGCGAATTGCCCATGTCGGGTCCTGGCAGTGGGACATTCAAAACGACACCGCGCGCTGGTCCGACGAAACCTTCCATATTTTCGAACAGGCTCCCGAGAAGCTTAAGGAACACCGAAAGAAGTTCGTGGAAATGATTCATCCCGAAGATCGGGAGCGCGTGGGCCAGGCACTGGCTGACGCCGTGAATGGTCTCAAAGAATACGATTTGGATTATCGTCTCCGGTTTTCGGACGGCAGAGAGAAGATTGTTCACGCACAAGCCGAAGTTTTACGGAAAACCGGTGGCAAAGCCGTCATGATGCTCGGGACCGTCCAGGACATCACCGAACGCAAGCAGGCGGAGGAGGCGTTGCGGACCAGTCAGGAGCGGCTGAGGCAGATCTTCGGGGCCAGCCCCAACGTCACTTCAGTGTTTCAGATGGATGGTCCGGCTTTGCGCCGGACCTGGGTGAGCCCCAACCTTGGGCGCCTGTTTGGCTACACCGTCGAGGAGGCTTTGCAACCGCATTGGTGGAGCGCGCATGTGCACCCCGAAGACCTCGCGCGTGTGATTACCGACGCCGACCGCATCCTGTCCCGCGAACACATCGTCCACGAGTATCGCTTTCTTCGCCGGGATGGCGGAGTGGTGTGGATTCACGATGAGCTGCGGCTGGTACGCGGCGCCACCGGTCAGCCGCAGGAGGTGGTGGGCGCGTGGACGGATATCACGGAGCGCAAGGAACTGGAGACACACCTGCTGCGCACGCAGCGGCTGGAAAGCGTGGGCCGGCTGGCCAGCGGCATCGCCCATGACCTCAACAACATCCTCGCGCCCATGCTCATGGTGCCGCGGATGCTCCGCGACGTCGTGAAGGATCCGGAATTGCGAAACATGCTGGACCTGGTTGAAACCAACGCCCAACGCGGCAGCAACATCATCAAACAATTGCTCACCTTTGGCCGGGGCATGGAAGGCGAGCGCGTGCCCGTGCAGCTCCGCGCCCTCGTCAACGAAATGTCCGGCATCATCCGGGAAACCTTTCACAAGAACATCACCACCCGGCGCGAGACGCCGCCGGATATCTGGCTGGTGACCGGCGACGCCACCCAGTTGCACCAGGTCCTGATGAATCTGTGCGTCAACGCCCGCGACGCCATGCCCGAAGGCGGCACGCTCACCCTCAAACTGGAGAATCACGAATTCGATGAGTCGTTCGCCCGGATGACCCCCGGCGCGCGGGCAGGGCGTTACGTGTGCATGAGTGTGACCGATACCGGACAGGGCATCGCGCCGGAACATCTGGACAAAATCTTCGATCCTTTTTTCACCACCAAGGAACTGGGCAAGGGAACGGGGCTGGGCTTGTCCACCGTGCTGGGGATTGTGCAGGGTCACGGCGGGTTTCTTCAGGTCCATAGCCAGCCCGGGCGCGGCACGGAGTTCAGGGCTTTCCTGCCCGCCAGCGACGCGGCGGAAGTCCCGCCGGCCAGCAAGGCGGATCAACCCCTCCCTCAAGGCGGCGGGGAACTGGTGCTGGTGGTGGACGACGAAAGCAGCGTGCGGCAGGTGACGCGGAAACTTCTGGAGCGCAATGGCTATCGTGTCATCGAGGCGGCGGAAGGTGCGGATGGCATAACCCAATATGTGACGCACCAGAAGGACGTGCAGGTGGTAGTGACGGACCTGGCGATGCCGATCATGGACGGCCCGGCATTCATCCGGGTGTTGCGGCGAATGAACCCGCAGGTCCGGGTCATCGCCGTGACCGGATATCAATCCAAGTCGAGCCTGCCCGCCGACCTGGGTGTGCCGATTGAAGCCCGTCTGTCCAAGCCGTTCAGCGGAGTCACGCTGTTGCAGACATTGCAGCGCATGCTCCATCCGGAAGCCCCGCCGAAAAAATAGCCAAGACAAAGCGCCATCGGCGCGACATATTTGTAGCACTCGCATCGAAAAAGATTTCCCAGCTCCGTCAGGAGCGGCATCTTCCGGGCATGGCCAACACCTACACCCAAATTTACATCCATGTCGTGTTTGCCGTCGAAGGCAGGCAAAATCTCATCAAGCCTGAAAACAACGACGAACTCCAAAAATACATCAACGAATATCGTTGGGTTGCCGGAAGATTTTCATGGCAGGAAGGATTTGGCGCATTTTCGTATTCGCGTTCGCAATTGGGCACGGTGATTCGTTACATTGAAAACCAGCAAGAACACCATGCGAAGAAATCGTTTCGCAATGAATACATCGACTTATTGGAAAAGTTCGGTGTGGATTATGACCGGCGGTACATTTTCAAATTCGACAACGAATGATTATCGGCGATGAAGCAGAATATGCCGCGCCTGACGGGGCTTGAGACTGTTTTGATTGTGGTTTCTACAAAGATTCCGCTCCTACGGAGCTTGACAATGCCGTGTGTTCCTAAACCGCGCTTGCCAATTCCTCGCCACCGGGCAATTCCCGATCACAAGAACGTGGCGGAATTGCTGCGCCAGCATGGCGGCCCCGAGTAAATTGTTTTGCTTTTCGACCGACTGTCCGCATCTCGCCTCGACAAACCGGCGTTATTTCTTAAATTAGCCGTAATGTCGTCTGCCAGCCAGCCATTGGTCATTGCCGGGCGGAAGTTCCGGTCGCGGCTTATCATGGGCACCGGAAAATTTTCGGCGCCTGAAGCCATGCGCGACGCCCTCGCCGCCAGTGGCGCGGAAATGGTCACCGTCGCCCTGCGCCGCGCCGATTTGAGCGGCCAGCGCGATCCGTTCGCCAACATTCTGGAATTCATCGACCCCAAAAAATATCTGCTGTTGCCCAACACCAGCGGTGCGTTGAATGCCGACGAAGCCGTGCGCCTCGCGCGCCTCGCCGCCGCCGCCGGCCTGCCGAAATGGGTAAAACTCGAAATCCACCCCGATCCGCGCTATCTGCTGCCCGACCCGGTGGAGACGTTCAAAGCCGCCGAAATTCTGGTGAAGGATGGCTTCACTGTTTTGCCTTACATCAACGCCGACCCGGTCCTGGCAAAGCGATTGCAGGATGCCGGTGTGGCCACCGTCATGCCGCTGGGCTCGCCCATTGGCTCAAATCGCGGCATCCAGACGCGCGACCAGATCCGCATTATCATCGAACAGGCCACGGTGCCCGTCGTCGTGGATGCCGGTCTCGGCGCGCCCAGCCACGCGGCGGAGGCGATGGAAATGGGCGCGGACGCCGTGCTGGTCAACACCGCCGTGGCGGTGTCGAGCGATCCGAACCGCATGGCCGCCGCCTTCAAAATGGCCGTTGAAGCCGGCCGCGCCGCGCATGAAGCCGGCCTCGGGGCGATGCAGGAAACCGCCAGCGCAACGAGTCCGTTGACGGCTTTTTTGGATTGATTTTCTTGAGCCACAGGTTGAACTCGGATTAAACACAGACAAAGCGTCCCCAGATTTCGCGGATTCACAAAGATTCGTCTATCGGGAATCTTGCTCTGTGA
>Ga0187851_10001497_pt1 | contig 22268 bp, 25 predicted proteins | sample June2016WEW_6_10_FD_132997 | JGI IMG/M metagenome (GOLD analysis project Ga0187851, IMG submission 132997) | Peatland microbial communities from SPRUCE experiment site at the Marcell Experimental Forest, Minnesota, USA - June2016WEW_6_10 | ecosystem: Environmental > Terrestrial > Soil >...
GAACTGGGCGGCCACTCCTTCGGCAACCTCTTCATCATGGCCATGGCCGAGATCACCGGCGACTTCGAGCACGCCATCCGGGAGTCGGGGCGCGTCCTCGCCGTGCGGGGCGCCATCGTCCCGAGCACGCTCACCGACGTCGTCCTGTGTGCGACCGCGGGAGAGGAGGTCCGGGTCGGGGAGTCCAAGGTCGGGCTCGGGGAGAGTCAGATCGAGCGGGTCTTCCTGGAGCCCACCGCGCCGCCGATCAACCCGGAGGCGGAGGCCGCCGTCCTCAACGCCGAGATGGTGATCATCGGCCCCGGATCGCTGTATACCTCGATCATCCCCAACCTGCTGGTGGACGGCATGGTCGAGGCGCTGCGGTCCAGCCCCGCCGTCAAGGTCTACGTCTGCAACCTGGCCGGCCAGCCTGGTGAGACCTTCGGCTTCACGGTGAGCGAGCACCTGGACGCCATCCAGGCCCACGTCGGCAGCAACCTCTTCGACTACGTGGTGGTCAACAGCAATGTCACCCCGCCGCTCCCCGCCTCCGCCCGCCGCGCCGGCGTCAGCCGGGTGAGCTTCGACCGCCAGCGGGCCCAGAAGTACCCGGTCCGCTACATCCTCGCCGACGTCGTCAACACCGCGGTCAGCTCCCACCACGATCCCGACAAGCTGGCCCGGGTGGTCATGAAGCGGATCTGGCACCAGCGCTAGCTTTCAGTACAGCAGGTCCCCGCGGGCCTGCCAGCGGAGCCGCCTGACCAGGGGCTCGCCGGCCCGCTTCCAGAGCCGATGGCGACGCTCGTCCAGCACCAGCTCCCAGGTCCCGACGAACTCGCGGATGTCGGTGGTGAAGCCCGCCTTGAACTGCATCAGCCCCCCGAGGGCATGTTCACCGCTCGCGAGCTGCTCCTGGCTCGGCACCGCGAAGAGGTCGTAGCTGCGGACCCCCCGCGCGCGCAGCCACCGCATCGCCTCCCATTGGACGAGGTGGGGCGCCATGAGCTCGTGCCGCTGGGTGTACGAACCACCGTCCTTGTACCAGGCCCGATCCCCGAGGTGGATGACGAACGCACCCGCCAGCAGCTCATCCCCCAGCCGGGCGAGGAACAGCTGACCCTGGCCACTCGCCTCGAAGAGCCGCCAGTAGCCGGAGTAGTAGGCCTGGGGGCGGAGGGGGTAGCCGGCCCGCTGGAATGCCGCTGCCATCAGCCCGTACATCGCGGTCACCCCGGCCCCGTCGCAGGGCACCGGCTCGACGGTCACCCCGCGCCGGCCCGCCAGCCGGATGTTGTACCGGGTCTTGGGCTTGAAGGACGCAAGCAGGGCGTCCTCGTCGGGTGCGAGGTCGACGATCGCCGTGGCCCGCGAGATCTGGACGTCCTCGGCCTTGCGGAGCCCGAGTGAGGTGAGCCCGAGCCGGTTGGCCGGGGTGTCGGCCAGCTCGGGCTCCACCTGGACGCAGAAGGCACCTGGGAAGGCGCTCCGGGAGGCGAGCATCTGGCCCAATTGGTCCACGGAGGAGGCGGCCGGCCCCTTGGGGGCGTACCAGAGCCAGCCGAGCCCGGGGACGTGGTGGCGGAGAAAGAGCGCCGCCATCGGCCTCGCGGGGCCGTCCGAGACCAGATAGGCGGGCCGCCAGCCCCAGCTGCGCTTGAATTCACCCCAGGCGCGGGTCTGGAGCATGTTGCGGCCATCCGGATTGGAGAGCACGAGATCGTCCCAGCGGTCGATCTCGGCGGCGGTGGCCAGTCTCATCTGGTAGCCGGTCTCACTGGGCGGCCGGCCGGTGGCCGGCGCGCCGTGCGCCGCGCAGCTCCCGCGCGGCCTGGTAGGCGCGGTAGCGGAGCGGGCGGAGCGGCAGGTCAAAGGTTCCGGGACGGGTGATCATCGTGCCCCCGAAGGTCTTTTTGAATTTGCTGAACCCGGCCCAGGGGTGGTCGGCCTGGTCATCGGGGATCACCCCCCAGAAGTCGAATGCGCTCCGCCCCTCGGCGCGGCAGTCGCGCACGATCTGCCAGGCGAGCGGGGCCGCGGCGACGATCTGGCGCGAGCGCTCCGGGTCGTCGGCGGCGTGGGCGTAGTACCCGGTGGTCGCCGACTCGAAGGCAATGACCCCGGCGACGCTCTCGCCCTCCACCTCGGCGAGGTAGAGGGATGCCGCCCCGAGGCCAAAGAGGGTGGTGCACACGGTTCGGTAGTACGCGTCGGCGTGGGGGTCGAAGCGATTGCGCTCACCCGTCCGGTGGATCAATCGGATGAACTCCTCGGTCTCCGCCGGCTCTCGCGTGCGCCGGATGGAGATGCCCTTCCTGGTCGCGGCGTTGATGCTGCGCCGCCGCCCGGAGAGCATCTCGCCGCGCAGCTCCTCCTCCGACCGGCGAAGGTCGAGGACGAGGGTGTGGCGGGGTTGGATGCTGCGGATGCGCACCGCTCCTCGGGCCGCGAGCGCCGCCTCCGTGGCGGCGGCCACGGCGGCGAGTGCTCCGTCCGCCGTGACCGATGCGCCGGCCACCGCCGGGTCGGGCACTCTGCCGGCGGTCTCCTCGGACCCCGCGGCGGGGGTGGCCATGGCGGTGGCGGCGACCACCAGGTCGGGCTCCACCCGTACGAAGTCGACGTTCAGCGATCTCCCTGACTTCCTGATCGCGTCGAGAGCGTCGCCGAGGCGCGCGGGGTCCTCGAGCGCAGGGCCGTAGGGGAGGTAGAGGTAGCTGACGCCGCGCGCCCGATGGTGGACGCCGGCCCAGCGCCAGCCCTCCCCGCTCTCGTGGACCACCTCATCACCCAGCGCCTGCTGCACGGCCATCCACGATCGGCTCTGCATGACGTGACCCCCGCCAGCGAACAGCTCACGATCCCATTCGATGTCGGGCAGGCCCGTCGCGATTCCCTGCACCCGCGCAAGGTAGCACGAGGGACAGTTGAGAAACCCGTTGCGTGACCTTACAATTCGGGCCATCACAGCACCGCTTCGGGATAGGAGAGAGAGCATGGCGAAAGTGATTACGCGCGATTCCCTGGCCTTGTCCTGGAAGGCGAAGGTCGAGGAAGAGGAAGGCGGGACGTACGCGATGACCCGGGCGCGTGACGACGTGCGCTGGTTCTTCGACGCGATCACCACCGCCCTGCAGAAGGGCGACGAGGTCCGCATCCACGGCTTCGGCAACTTCAAGACCCAGCAGCGCGCGGCCCGGGTCGGGCGCAATCCTCGTACGGGCGAGGCGGTCAAGGTGCCCGCCCACAAGGTGGTCCGCTTCTCCCCGTCCGCCACGCTATCGGCTTCGCTGAAGGGGAATGCCCGCCGCGCCAAGCGCTGACGACCGCCGGGGCGGCTCCGGATCCGGTGTGAGCCGCGACCCGAGACACGTGGGTCGCGATCCGACACCGCCGCGCCGCCAGTGGCTGCTGCCTTTCATCTTCTCGGTGATGGCCGCGCTGGTGCTTGCGGCTGGGGCTGTGGCGGGGGTGAGGGTGCTTGGCCCCCCACCCCCGCCCCGTCTGGCGCTGGGCCTTCCGGCGACGCTCGCCGTCGCCCCCGGTCCGGCGCCGGCGATCCCGCTGCCGGCGACCGGAAGCTTTGACCTGGTGTCCACGGACCGGGGCCAGCTCGCTGCGGTGACCCCCACCTCAGTGCTGCCGATCGGCTCGATCGCCAAGGTCATGACCGCCCTGACGGTGCTGCACCGGTACCCGCTGACGGGCGCCGGGCCCACCTACACCATCACCGGCCAGGACGTCGACTTCTACGATCAGGTGGTCGCCGACGACGGGTCCAACCTCCCCGTAGTGAGCGGCGAGCAGTTCACCGAGCGCCAGCTGCTCCTCGCCCTGCTCCTCCCCTCCGCGAACAACATCGCCGACACCCTCGCGGTCTGGGTGGCCGGGTCCGAGGCAGCCTTCGTCACCCAGCTCAACGCGGAAGCGAAGACCCTGGGGATGACCAGCACGGTCTTCGCCGACGCCAGCGGCTTCAGCCCGCAGACGGTCTCGACCGCCGCTGACCTGGTCAAGCTCGGCCAGGCCGCCCTGGCTAATCCCACCCTCGCCGCCCTCGTCGCGGTCCAGTCGGCGGTGATGCCCGACGGGAGCACGATCAAGAACATCGACACCGACCTGGCGACCGCCCCCGGATGGCTCGGGATCAAGACCGGCTCGACGGCGCAGGCGGGCGGCTGCTTCCTCTTCGCCGCCGACCACCCCGGACCGGTGGGGGAAAGTCCGGAGGTGACCGTGGTCGGCGCGGTCGTCGGCCTGGTCACTCCGGACGGTGCCCTCGACGAGGAGCTGGTCGACGCCATGAGCGCGGCCGCCTCCGCCGTCAAGGCCGCTTTCGAGGCCTATCGGACCGTCGACATCGGCACGCTGACGCCGCCCGCCCTCTCGGGAGCACTCCGCTCCGCATGGGGTACGAGCACCCACCTCCAGGCCACCTTCGAGATCGGCCCACCATCCCTCGAGTTCAGGGTGGGCGCCACCGTCCGGCTCTCCGCCACCGAGGTGCCCGGGCTCGTCGCATCCACGGTGGGCGCGGGCACCGTCGTCGCCCACGTTACCGCGCGCCTTGGCGGCACCACCGTCGCCACCTGGAAGGTGTCGGTGACGGGCGACCTGGGGCAGCCGACCTGGCAGTGGCTACTGACCCACTGATCCCCACGCGGCAGGCCGCGTGAGGGCCCCTCTCTCTCTGCAGGGGCTCGCCGCCCCTCAGGGGGGCTCTTGCCCCCCTTCGGCGCGCGGACGACGCGCGCCTACCCCCGCGGAGCCACGCTCGGCTCACCCCGCCGGGAGACGCCGACTACCAGGAGGCGTCGTTCCGTTCGGCGGCGTCGCGTAGCGCCTGCAACGCGGCAGCCCCCTGGGCGGCCAGGTCCGGGGCGATCCGGATGGTCTCCAGGTGCTCCTTGGCGACGATCATCTCCACCTCGTGCAGGCCGAGATGAGGCCGGGCAGCCACCTGGGACGCGTAGGCCTGGAGCTGCGTCTGCCACTTCTGCCGGAGGGCTCGGGGCGCGATCTCCCCGGCCTTGATCCGGAGCCCCACGCCCCCCGGTCCGGGGGCGAGACGGAAGCGGAGCGCCATCCGACCGGACTTGACGCAGACCTCGCAGCGGCCGCCCTTCTCGTCGGGGATCTCAGGGCGCTTCTGGCAAACGCGGCACATCGCCCCCGATGGTCGCAGATCCGGGCCCTGGTCGCCCATTCCCACACGGCCGGCCCGGCACCCAGGCCCGAACGGTCGTGCTCTCATGCGTTGACGAAACCACTGTCAGGTACTACATTTGTGCCCATGAACGTCGAGGTACGCGCCACCGGGCTCCGCGCCATGCGAGACAGGCACAAGCTGACCCAGCGGGAGCTGGCCCGCCGCCTGGGGGTGACCCAGAACTACATCCCGGCCCTGGAGGCGGGGACCCGCAATCCAGGCCCCAAGCTCCGCCAGCAGCTCATGCAGCTGTTCCAGTGCGACTTCGAGGACCTCTTCCAGGTGGTGATGATCAATCCGGTCGACCACCACGAGACCCTGATGAAGCCCGTCGAGGAATCCCGCTCCGCCTGACCCGCCTCGATGGCCCTGGGGCCGGCGCATCTAGAATCGGGTGGGTGAGCCCCATCCCGCACGCCCCGGACCCCGGGGGATTGCCGCAGCGCACGGATGAGACCGTGGTCGGCCAGGATCTCCTGCGGCTGGAGGGGATGCGCTTCTTCGGGCATCACGGCTGCCTGGATGACGAGCGGAGCGCGGGCGTGCACCTCGACGTCGACGTGGAGGTGAGGACCGACACCCGTGAGGCGGCCCGCACCGATCGGGTCGAGGACACCGTGGATTACGCGCGGCTCGTCGAGAGGTGCCGGCAGGTGGTCGAGGACGGCAGCTACCACCTGATCGAGACCGTGGCGGAGCGGCTCGCGGAGGCTCTGCTGAAGGAGCCCAAGGTGGCGTCGGTCCGGGTCCGCGTCGCCAAGAGACCGCCGCTCGCCGTGGCGGTGGACCATTTCAGCGTGACCGTGGAGCGCCGGCGAGGGTGAGCGCGATCATCATCGACGGCAGCGCCGTCGCCAAGGCGATCCGGGCCGAGATCGCCGCCGATGTGGCTGCCATGGCCGCGGAGGGGCTGGCCACACCGCACCTCGGAGTGGTGCTTTGCGGCGATGACCCGGCCAGCGCCACCTACGTCCGCAACAAGGGTAGGGCGGCTGAGCGCGCCGGCATCCGCTTCACGCTGCTGACCCCGGGCGCGGACAGCAGCACGGCGGACATCCTCGGCCTCTGCGCCGGTCTGAGCGGCGACCCCGACATCGACGGCATGCTGGTCCAGCTGCCGCTCCCGCGCCAGATAAACTCCGCCGCCGTCCTCGAGGCTGTTCCCGCCGCCAAGGACGCTGACGGGTTCCACCCCCTCAACCTCGGCCGCCTCGCCGCCGGAGCGGCCCCCCCGGTGTTGCCCGGGACCCCGCTCGGCTGCATGGAGCTGCTCCGGCGATCCGGGGTGCCGATCGCCGGGAGCCGGGCCGTGGTGGTGGGCAGGAGCGTCATCGTGGGCCGGCCACTCGCCCTGCTCCTGCTCAACGCCGACTCGACCGTCACCGTCTGCCACTCCAAGACGCGCGATCTGGCGGCGGTCTGCCGGGAGGCCGACGTCCTGGTGGCGGCGATCGGGCGGCCCGGGATGATCACCGCCCAGTACGTCAAGCCGGGGGCGGCGGTCATCGACGTGGGCACCACCCCGGTGGACGGACACCTACTCGGTGACGTCGACCGCGCCTCGGTGGAGCCGGTCGCGGGCTGGCTCACGCCGGTGCCGGGCGGGGTCGGACCGATGACCGTGGCGATGCTGCTCCGCAACACGCTGGCTCTGGCGCGGGCCCGCCGCGCGGCACCGGTCGCCTGATGCCCACCATCAGCGTCCGCTGGTCGGCCCAGGAGGCGCGCAAGCCCTACGCCCGGCCTTTCATGGTCAGCTTCACGGACGACGCCGGCGAGCCGGCGGGGGCGGTGGCGGTGAGTGGGGCCGACCTTCTCTACTACCACCAGTTCCAGATCGCCGTCCTCGCCCTTGCCGGTGAGCTGTTCGCCGATCCCGGCGTGGACTCGCAGGCGGACCCGCAGGCGGCCTGGCTGGAGCGGCTGTCCGGACTGCTGCCGGCCCTCGAGAGCCTGGAGCTGCACCCGACCTCGACCTTTGACCACGAGCGCGGCCGGGTCTTCCACATTGAGGCTCGGGTCCCTGGATCCCCGGAACCCGCACGTTTGGAGGCGCCCACGGTCTTCCAGTACCAGGAGCTGCAGGCGATCCTTGCCCACCAGACCGGCTGTCTGTACCGCGAGCGCGCGATCGAGAGCATCGCCGACGCCGGCGAGCGCCAGCGGGTGTGGATGAACGTCCTGGGCAGCTCGCTGGACCGGCCTGACGAGGACGAGGCGATGACCGGGGCCTGGCCCTGGAGACCGCAGCCCGCGCCGTGACCTCCGGAGCAAGCGGCGCTGTGCCCCCCGGAGGGAGTGGCGCCCGCGACGCGGCACCCCTCGGAACCGCTCAGCTCGATCCCATGGCGCGTCTGGAGGCGGCCGGCCGGTTCGGGATAGTGCCCGGCCTGGATCGGACCCGGTGGCTCCTCGATCGGCTGGGAAGTCCGCAGCTCGGGCTCGTCGGGGTCCTCGTCGCCGGGACCAATGGCAAGGGCTCGGTCGCCGCCTTGATCGATTCGATGGCACGCGCGGCGGGACGCCGGACAGCGCTTCTCGCCAAGCCGCATCTGGTCCGGTGGGGGGAGCGGATCGTCCTCGACGGAGAGCCGCTCTCCGAAGGCCGCTTCGGCACCCTCGCCGAGGAGGTGCTCGGCGCCGCCGGCCAGGCTCTGCCCCGGGAGCATCCCACCCAGTTCGAGATCCTCACCGCCATGGGATTCCTGGCCGCAGCCCGTCACCGGGCGGAGACCCTGATCTGTGAGGTCGGGATGGGGGGGCGGCTGGACAGCACCAACGTCGCCGACCTTGGGGGTTGCGTCATCACCAACATCGCCCTCGACCATCGCGAATGGCTGGGCGACAGCGTGGAGGCGATCGCCGCCGAGAAGGCGGGCATCATCAAGAGCGGTGACTGGGTCGTGACCGGCGCCACCGAGCCGGCGCGTTCGGTGATCGCGGAGCGCGCCGGCTCGGTGGGTGCCCGGCTGCGCGTCCTCGAGGCCGGCCTGGACTGGCGGGGCACCCGTCGCGGCCGGGATGGGGTCGAGGTCGAGCTGGATGCCGCCGGCGGATCGCTTACCGGACGGCCGGTTGCTATTCGGTCGCCGCTTCTGGGTCTGGTTCAGGTGGAGAACCTGGCGGTCGCCGCCACGGCGGCCACCCTGCTCGGCATCCCCGCCGCGTCCATCGTCGCCGGGGCGGCGTCGGTGCGGTGGCCGGGACGCCTGCAGTGGATCGACGGCACCCCACCGCTGCTCCTGGACGGTGCCCACAACCCCGCCGCCCTGGCGGCGCTCAGCCCGGAGGTAACCGCGCTGGCCGGAGGGCGCCGGGTCGTCGTCCTCTTCGGCGCCATGGCCGACAAGCAGCTCGACGAGATGCTCCCCCTGGTCGCTCAGATGTCGGACGAGGTGGTGTTGACATCCGTCGGCGGCGGGCGGGCGGCCTCGGCCACCACGCTCGCGGGGATGCTCGTCGAGGGGACTGCCGTGGAGCCGGTCGCGGAGGCGCTCGCGGAGGCACGGCGCCGGGCCGGCCGGTCAGGGCTGGTTCTCGTCTGCGGGTCGCTGGCCCTGGTGGGAGCCGTGCTGGCTCAGCTGGAGGCTGGCTGAAACGGAGCGGGCCGGCCGCTCTCAGGGAGAGCCGATCACTGGGCCGTGGGTCAGGACACCCCGGTCAGACGCAGGAAGTTCTCGACCGGCGCGACCAGGCTGAGCACCGCGAACAGCGAGATCACCACCAGCCGGAGCCGCCAGCGCAGCCGGAGGGTCAGCAGAACCGTGACCACCACCACCGCCAGGGCCAGCTTGACCGCGAAGGTCGCCATGGGGTGGGTGTCGAGGAGCCCGCTCAGGAGCGGGTTCTCCTCCTGGAAGTGGTGAGAGGTGAGGGCGAGATAGGTGGTGACGCCGTCGAGCAGCTGAGCGATGCAGAAGAGGGCGACGACCACGCGCACGTCGCGCCATGCGAGCACGTCTCGCATCTGAATCGCCCTCGCGCGCGCACGCGTCGCCACTCCGGCCCTCCCAGACCCGATGACGCCATCCCTTCTGCTCTCAGTTTGCGGCAGTCGCCCGGAAGCTGGCAAGCGACCCGTACGCGCAGCGATCGGCTGATCCGCACCGACGAGGGCGTCGTCGCCCTCCCGCCGGTGGCCGATGAGTACGGCCCGGAACGAGGCTGGGCTCGCCCTCGGGCTCCCGACACCTGCTGAGCGGGCTGACCGTCAAGCCAGTCGCGGTGCTTGGTACGGGCCGGACGCCAGCGGTCAGCTCAGCGGGTGGGCGTCAGGATCGCCTCGAGCCGTGCCTTGAGAGCCGGCTTGGGCTGGTAACCGACGATCCGGTCGGCCGCCTTGCCACCCTGGAAGATCATCAGGGTCGGGATGCTCATGATGCCGAACATCCCCGGGGTCGCCGGGTTGGCGTCGACATCCACCTTGCCAACCTTGATCCGGCCCTCGTACTCGGCGGTGAGATCCTCGACGATCGGGGCGATCATCTTGCAGGGGGAGCACCAGGACGCCCAGAAGTCGACGAGAACAGGGACCTGGGACTCGAGGACCTCCGACGTGAAGTTCGCGTCCGTGATCGTGATGGGGTGCGCCATGTGGGCCTCCTGCTGGTGACGGCCCCTGCCGTCCACGTGAACCATGCTAACAACGCCGCTGCGGATGGTGACCTCAGGTCGAAGTCCCGCTCTCGGTCGTGGATGCACCGCCGTCCTTCTTGGCGCCCGACGTGCTCCCCGCGGCTGGAGCCTTCTCGCCCGCCGGAGCCTTCTCGCGGGCTGGAGCCCGCTCACCGCCCTGAGCCTTCTCTCCCGCCGGAGCCCGATCGCCGCCGCCGGCCTTCTCGCCGGCGTTCGCATCGGATGGGCTCTTGCCATTGCTGGACGCGGTGGCCGCGCCTGAGCTGCCCGCGCCGTTGACCGAGGCGGTCGACGCCCGCCGGGAATCGGTCTTGTAGAAGCCGCTCCCCTTGAAGACGATCCCCGCCGGGAAGAAGACGCGCCGGCCAGCCGTTCCACAGTGGGGACAGTCGGCGCCGGAGGCATCCGTCATCCGCTTGCGGACCTCGAACTCGGCGTCGCAGCTGGGGCAGTGGTAACCGTAGGTGGGCACGGGACTCTCGTTTGGACCTGATCAGCTCATACCCGGAGTGGCCGTTCGTCAAACCGGGGCCGCGTCAATTCTCCCAGGGAGGAGGCAGCGCGCGGAGCCGCGGCCCGTCCAGTCGCCGGGAGGGCAGCTCCCCCGCAGCGATCCGGCGGGCCATCTCGGTGGCGGGGACGTCGACGTGGACGCGGCGCCGCTCATCTCGGAGCAGCCTCCTGAGGGCGATGGCGACGATCTCGCTCCGCGACAGCGGGGAGACCTGGGTGTGCTGGTTGAGCGCCTCGATCAGGTCGTCGTCCAGGTAGAAGTTGACCCGCCGTCCCATGGCCGCATCGTAGCGCCTCTTCCCCAGCCGGCCGGCGGCCGCACTCCGCCCAGCCCAGGGCGGAACCCCCCAGGGCTCTCATGGCTCAGCTGTCCCGATGCCAGCCGACCGAGCGCAGCCTCGCTTCATCGAGCTCGTCGAGGGAGCCCAGGATCAGCTGCGCCTCCCGGTAGCGAGGGTCTGCGGTGAGGAACCGGTCGGGGACGGCGATGCAGCGCATCCCGGCGGCGCGGGCGGCGAGCACTCCGTTGGGGGAGTCTTCGATCGCCAGGCAGGCGGCGGGGCTCAGCTCCAGGCGACGGGCGGCGGTGAGGTAGACGTCGCCCGCCGGCTTTCCCCTCAGCTCGTCGTCGGCCGAGCAGCGGATCTCGATCCATTCCAGCCCGAGCCGCTCGCAGACCGCGTCGATGAGCCGGTGGGAGGAGGAGGAGGCGATGGCGACCCCCAGGCCGAGCCCGCGCAGCAGCGCCACCGCCCGGTCCACCCCTTCCATCGGTTCGCCGCGGGCCCGGACGTGGGCCACCGTCCAGTCGACGATCCGGTCGGCGATCACCTCGTCGCTGGGTTCTCCGCTGCCCGCGCCCGGCCAGGGGCGTTGACGCCGCCAGTGGGCGACCACCTCGGCGACGCGCCGGCCCATGGTGCTGAGCATGTCCGCCTCGCTGAGCTGGATGCCCAGCTCGCCGAAGATTTCGGTCTGGGCCGCCCGCCACACGGGCTCGGTGTCGATGAGCAGCCCGTCCATGTCCAGGATCACGGCCGAGACGGGGGGGGCCGCAGCGCTATCACTCATGGCCGCGACTTTGCCAGGTCGGCTGCCCCCGCTGTCCTCTCGGCCGCCTCGGGGGGGCGCCCCGGTGGGGCGCCCCCCAGGTGGAGGCGGGAGACGACCTCAGTCCGACGTGCGGCGGCGGAAGAGGTAGACGGCCAGCGGGACGCAGATCGCCAGCAGTGCCCCCGACCAGAGCAGCGCCGCCGTCACCGGGTGCTGCATCGGCCAGTCCTGGATCAGGGCTGACGGGTTGGGGTTGCCGAAGAGCTGGCGGCAGGCCGAGGTGACTGCGCTGACCGGGTTCCAGTCGGCGATGACGCGCAGCCACGCGGGCATCCCCTGGGTCGGCACCATCGCGTTGGAGACAAATGCCAGGGGCAAGAGCACGATGAAGCCGATCGACATCGCCGCCTCCACGTTCCTCGCCACCAGCCCGACACAGCCAAAGGCCCAGCAGATCGCGTACGTGAAGAGCAGGGCGATCGCGACGCCGGCCGCGACCGAGATGACGCCGGTATCGGGGCGCCAGCCCACCACCAATCCGGCCAGGAGGACGATGATCGCGCAGACCAACGCCGAGAGCAGATCGGTGACCGACCGGGCGATGAGGATCGAGGGCCGCCACATGGGCAGCGCTCGGAAGCGGTCGATGAGCCCGGTGTTGAGGTCGGTGGTGAGCCCCACCGCGGTGCCGTTCGACGACATCACCAGGTTCATTCCCAGCAGCCCCGCCAGCGCGAAGTCGGTGTAGCTGCCTCCTGGGATGGGGATGCCGGAGCCGAACACGAAGATGAACAGCAGCGTGAAGAGGATCGGCTGGACGGTCACGTCGGAGAGCTGCATGGGCTCGCGAAGGATGTGCACCAGGTTGCGCCGGATCAGGACCAGGATCTCCCGTAGCCGCTGCCCGAGCCGGGTGGGCGACGGGTCGGCGATGGCGACGGTGCGGACGCTCATGCTGTGGCGGCCTCCAATTCACTGGCGGCTTCCTCGTCGGCCGTCTCCCGCCCGGTGAGGGCGAGGAATACGTCGTCGAGGGAGGGCTGGTGCACCTGCACGTCGTCCACGAGGATGCCGGCGCGGTCGAGGGCCCGGACCGCCGCGGTGGCGATGCCCTCTTGATTGAGGACGGCGGCGCGGAGACGCCGCCCGTCATGGCTGACGTGGGCCTCACCGTCGAGCAGGGGCTTGAGGGCCAGGACCGCATCCGGGCGCGGCGCGCTCAGGGTCACCTCGAGCCGCGCCGACCCCGTCTCCGACTTCAGCTGCTGCGGTGTCCCGCTGGCGATGACTTTTCCGCGGTCGAAGACCGCGATCTGGTCCGCGAGGTGGTCGGCCTCGTCGAGGTACTGGGTGGTGAGCAGCACGGTGCAGCCGTCCCCGACCATCCCGCGGATCACCTCCCAGATCCCGAGACGGCTGACCGGGTCGAGACCGGTGGTCGGCTCGTCGAGGAAGAGGACGGGCGGGGTCATGATCATGCTCGCCGCGAGGTCGAGGCGCCGGCGCATGCCGCCGGAATACCCCCTGGTCTGGCGGTCGGCGGCGTCGCTCAGCTCCAGCCGCTCCAGCAGGTCGGTGGCCCGCTGCCGCGCCCCGGAGCGCCGGAGCCCGCTCAACTGGCCGATCATCTCCAGGTTTTGCCTGCCGGTGAGCAGCTCGTCCAGGGTGGTCGCCTGGGCGGCCACCCCGATCCGCCGCCGGACCTCGGCAGCCTGGGCGGTGACATCGAAGCCCGCCACCGACGCGTGCCCCTCGTCGGGATGGCTCAGGGTGGTGAGGATGCGGATCGCGGTGGTCTTGCCGGCGCCGTTGGGCCCCAGCACGCCGAGGATCGCCCCGGCCGGGACGGAGAGGTCGACGCCGGCCAGGGCGACGGTCGCGCCGTACCGCTTGACCAGCCCCTCCGCCTCGATCATGGCTCTGCCGGGCACGTCAGTCCTCCGGAATCTGCCGGGGCCCGGTGGGGCCGGCCGCATTTGTGGTTTCGTACACGTGGGATACCTTCAGTGAGGTTGGTTGGCGATATGGCAACGATATATCTTGATAGCTCGGAATGCAAGCATCCCGCCGGGGATCCCCAGCTGGGAAAGCAGCCGACCGGCTCTGGGACAGCTACACTTACTAACCGCATGGTAAGTGACCAGCTTACCGGTCGTCAAGTAAACGAACGATGACGACCGGCGGTCAGATGGGGTTCGGCGGTTTCCACGGGCCTCACGCCGACGGGCGCACGGTCAAGGGTGATCGCCCCGGCTCGACGGGCGGAGCCGCGCCCGGTCAGGCCGGGACGCGCGAGCGCATCCTCGACGTCGCCCTCGACCTCTTCGTCGAGCAGGGTTACGAGGAGACCTCGCTGCGCCAGATCGCCGAGCGGGTGGGGGTGACCAAGGCCGCCCTCTATTACCACTTCCGCTCCAAGGACGACATCCTCTTGACGCTGCATGAGCCGGTGCACGAGCTGATGCGCAATGCGATGGCGCGCCTCGAGGATCCCGCGTCGGGCGGTGGGATGTGGATGACCTTCCTGGATTGGCTCATCGACCAGGTCGCCGCCCACAGTCGGCTCCTCCTGCTGTACCAGCGCAACGCGGCCGCCCTCGGCGCGGTGCACGGGAACGACCGGCGCGGCCCCGAGGTGGAGCCCGAGCAGCTCTTCCTGAGCAAGCTCAGCGACCCGGCGCTCAGCCTCGATGACCGCGTCCGCATGGCCGGTTCACTGGCCGTGGTGGTCGCGGGCGCGGCGCTGGCCATGCAGCCGAATGCCAAGCCCGTGAATCCGGCGGAGCTTGTCAGCGTGCTCCGAGTCGCCGTGCGCGACCTGCTGCGGGTGGCCCCGCCAACGCCACCTCCCCCTCCGCCTCCGCCTCCACCACCCCCTCTGGCGTAGAGGGGACCGCCTGATGCCGCCCGCGGGCGCCAACGGCATCCGCATCCACTACGAGGTGCACGGCGAGGGCAGGCCGCTGCTCCTGATCCTCGGGCTCAGTGCCGATGTCTCCGAGTACGCCGCCCTCATCGAGCAGCTCGCCGCCCGCTCGCGGGTCATCGCCTTCGACAATCGCGGCGCGGGGCGGAGCGACAAGCCCGATGCCCCGTATTCGATCGAGCTGATGGCAGCCGATGCCCTGGGCGTCATGGATGCTCTCGACGTCACCCGCGCCGACGTGCTGGGGATCTCCCTGGGGGGCCGCATCGCATTGGAGCTCGCCCTAGGCCACCCCGAGCGCGTCGAGAGGCTGATCCTCGTCTCCACCTCGGCCCGGATCGTTCCCAGCTGGCGGCGCCGGCGCCTCTACCCCATCCTCTCGGGGATGCCGCTCTTCCGGAGCCGCTACCCGCAACCGCGCTACGCATTTGTCCGCCAGATGGAGGCCTCGACCGGGTACGACGCCGGCCCGCGCCTCCACGAGCTGACCATGCCGACGGTGGTGCTGCACGGGCGCAGCGACCGAGCGGCGCCGCTCGCCCTGGCGGAGGAGCTGCACCGGGGCATCTCCGGGTCGCGGCTCCTGACTTTCAAGGGCGGGCACCTCTTTTTCCTGGTCCGGGAGCGGCAGAGCTTCGTCGATGCCGTGACGGACTTCGTGGGGCAGGACTGATGGCAGCGCCGGAGCGGATCGATCTCGGCGGCGAGCTGGTGCTCCGGCGGTGTCACCCCGCCGACGCCGAGGCGCTCTACCTGGCGATCGTCGAGAGCCGCGAGCACCTGCTGCCGTGGACGCCCTGGGTGACGAGGGCCAGCCTCGAGGAGGAGCGTGCCGTCCTGGTGAGATGGGAAGAGCAGTGGGACGCGGGCGGCGAGCTCCAGTACGGGCTGTTCGTCGGTCCGCTCGCGGTCGGCAGCACCGCGCTCATTCCCCGCATCGGTCCCGGCGGGTTGGAGATCGGGTACTGGGTGCACGCTGCGCACACCCGACGGGGCTACGCGACGTCCTCCGCGGCGGCGCTCACCTCGGTGGCCTTCACGCTTCCCGGGATCGAGATGGTGGAGATCCACCACGACCGGGCCAACCTGGCCAGTGAGGGCGTCCCGCGCAAGCTCGGCTTCGTGATGGTTGCGGAGCATCCGACGCCGTCGTCGTTGCCGACGGCGCCGGCGGATTCCGGCATCTCCCGGATCTGGCGCATGACCCGTGATCGCTGGCGGCCGCCGGCCGCCGAGCAGGAAGGCAGCTGATCCTACTCAGAGGGGGGAGATGATCAGCCCGGTCGGGACCTTGGGGTAGAAGTAGGTCGACTTCTGCGGCATGCTCTCGTGGGCATCGGCCACCGCCATGACCTCCTGGCTCGTGCACGGGGAGACCAGGAACGCCAGCCCCGCCCGCCCGTCCCGCACCGCCAGGACGGCGTCGGCGGCATCGTGGGTGTAGTCGAGCGCGCTCTCCCGCAGCTCGGCCTCCCCGATCCCGCACCCGCTGATGACCTCCGATTGGAGAACCGAGACGTCGAGGGCGTCACGGCGGGAGCCCGCGTCGCGCCGGGGCCGGCGGATCACCGCGGCGCCATCGGGCGCCACCAGGACGTAGGCGTGCTCACCCGCGCCGCGCTCCCGCAGGCGGGCGAGGGACGCGACCGGGTCGGCCACCGGTTCCAGCTCCCAGGTCCCGCCCAGCCGGGCCAGGAGCTCCTCCCGGCTGCTCGGCAGCCCGGGGCGCGGGCGCAACAGGCGGTGGATGGGGAGGACCACCAGGGCGCTGTCCTCGGCGGCGCTCGCGTAGACGAGCGCGAACTGGCTGCAGGCGTCCGTGCCGTCCCCGGCTGCACGCCGCTCGGCCGCGTAGGCCGCCATGGTCTCGAAGCGGTGGTGGCCGTCGGCGACGTAGAGGGTGGAGGGGTCGAGCAGGGCGCCGATCTCGGCGAGGACCGCCCGGTCGCTCACCTGCCAGACCAGCACCTTCTCCGGCCCCATCTCGCCGTCGAACCGCCCTCCGAGAAGAGCCCGACCCTGGGCGATCTTTGCGAGCCGCGCGTCGAGCCCCGGAGCGCGGTCCCAGAGCAGCCAGACCGGGGACGTCTGGGCGCGTGTGGCGCGTAGCAGCGCCAGCCGGTCCTCCTTGGGCCCGCGCAGGGTCAGCTCATGGGGGCGCACCTCGGAACGCTCCCAGGGGAGGGCCGGGACCCTTCCGACGAGACCGAGACGGCGCTGCGAGGTGCCGTCGGGGGCCACGAACTCGTGAGCCACCAGGTAGAGACCGGGCTGCTCGTCGCGGACCAGGATGCCCAGCTCCAGCCAGCTCCGGAGATGCGCCGCCGCCCGCGTGTACACGTCGTTCCGCTCGGCCGTGTCGTCCGGGTAGGGGAGGCCGAAGTCGACGCGCACGACGTTGCGCAGGTCGCGCCCGTACAGCTCCTCCCGCTGCGCCGGACTGATCACGTCATAGGGCGGCGCCAGCACGCCACCGAGCCGGATGTGCTCGGGGTTGAACCGTATCCCCCGGAGGGGACGCAGACAGGCCAACTAGCGGCCTGCCCCTGCCGTGGTCCAGCCCATCACCGGAGCACCCGGCTAGAGGGTGACGACCCGGAGCGACTCCAGATCGGCCACCCCTTGGAGGGCGAGCTGCAGCTCCTGGCTCACCGGGTCATCGACCTGGATCAGCATCACCGCACGTCCGCGCGGCCGGTCGCGGCCCAGCTCGATGCCCGCAATGTTGATGTCATTGCTGGCCAGAAGTCCGGAGACCTTGGCCACGACCCCGGGGCGGTCGTTGTGCTGGACCACTAGGAAGAGGCCGTTGGGATCCATGTCGACCCGGAAGTCGTCGATCCGGGTGATCCGGGGCTGGCCCTCGAACTGAGTGCCGACCAGCGTCAGCCGGGTCCCGCCGATGACCTCCACCAGCAGGGCGTCGGCGTGGTCGAGGTCGCGCGTGGTGGTGCGCTCCTCCACGGCCACGCCATGGTCCTTGGCGACCAGCTTGGCGTTGATGGCGTTGACCCGGGTATCGGTGAAATGGCCGAAGAGTCCGCGCAGCACCTCGGCGGTGAGCGGGCTCGGCTCGACCTTGCTCAGCTCCCCGGCGTAGCTGCAGACCACCCGGCTCACCTTCTCGCCGGCGAGCTGGGCAGCCAGCGACCCCATCTTCTCGGCGAGGACGAGGTAGGGCTGGAGACGGGCCATCTCCTCGGGCTGGATGGACGGCAGGTTCACCGCGTAACGCGGGCCGACCCCGGCCAGGTACTGGACGATCTGGTCGGCGACGTCGGTCGCGACATTGACCTGGGCTTCGGTGGTGCTGGCGCCGAGGTGGGGGGTGAGCACCAGCTCGGGCACCGCCAGGAGCGGATTCTCGGGGAGGGCCGGCTCCTTGGTGAAGACGTCGATGGCCGCGCCACCGATGTGGCCCTCGCGGACCGCGTCGGCAAGGGCCTGCTCGTCGATGATGCCGCCGCGCGCGACGTTGATCAGCCGGGCACCCTTCTTCATCCGGGCCAGCTCGGCCGCCCCGATGACACCCCGGGTCTTGTCGTTGAGGGGGACGTGGACGGTCAGGAAATCCGACTCGGCCAGCAGGGTCTCGAAGTCGACCAGCTCGGCGCCCGCCTGCTCGGCCCGCTCCGCGGTGACCAGCGGATCGTCCGCGATGACCCGCATCTTGAGCCCCTGGGAGGCGATCCGCGCCACCTCGAATCCGATCTTGCCGAGCCCGAGCAACCCCAGGGTCTTCTCCCGGAGCTCCGTGCCCATGAAGGCCTTGCGGTCCCACCGTCCCGCGTGCATCGACGCGTCAGCCCGCGAGATGTTGCGGGCCATCGCCAGCATCATTCCGATGGTGTGCTCCGCCGCCGCTATGGTGTTACCGGTCGGAGCGTTCAGGACCAGCACGCCGTGCCGCGTCGCGGCCTCGAGATCGATGTTGTCCACCCCGACCCCGGCTCGTCCGACGACCCGGAGTCGCGGAGCCGCCTCGAACACCTCGGCGGTCACCTTGGTCTCGCTGCGGACCACCAGCGCGTCGACGTCGGCGATCCGCGCCTTCAATTCGTCCGGGGACAGCCCGGTCGCGACCACGACCTCGCCGGCGGCCCGAAGCCGCTCCACCCCGTCGGGGGCGATGGGGTCGGCTACCAGGATCCGGACGGTTGCGGCCCCCGTCGGTGCCGCGACGGGCATCAGTGAACCCCCGCCGGCTCTGCGCTCACGACCCCCTCGCGGGCGATCGCCTGGGCGGCGGGCACCATCAAACCCACCCGGCTGAGCAGCCCCAGCTCGCTGAGGGCCAGCTCCAGGTAGGCGAGGATCACGAAGACGTCGCCGATGTCGATGGCTCCGAGGTGGCCGATCCGGAAGATCTTCCCCTTGAGTTCGCCCTGCCCGCCGGCGAGCACCAGACCGTGCTTGGTGCGCAGCAGGGTGAGCAGCTTGGAGAGCTCCTCCGGCGTCCCCGCCGGGTTGTGGATCGGGGTCACGGTGTTGCTGCGGTACGGCTTGGCGGCAAAGAGTCGCAGTCCCGCGGCCTCAACCCCGCCCCGGATCATCGAGCCGACCAGGGCGTGGCGCGCCCAGACGTTCTCGACGCCCTCCTCGAGGATCATCCGGAGTCCCTCCTGGACCGCGTACATGACGCTGACCGGGGGGGTGGTGTAGGTCTGGTTGCGTTCCTGGAACTTCCTCTCGCGAGCGAAGTCGAAATACCACCGGGGCAGCTTGGCCTTCTCGGCGGCGGCGTAGGCGTCCTTGGAGACGGCGATCATGGCGAGTCCGGGAGGTGCCATCCAGCCCTTCTGCGAGCCGGTGACGACCACGTCCAGCCCGAGGCCGTCGGTGTCGAGCGGCAGGCAGCTGGCGCCGCTCACCGAGTCCACCGCGATCAGCTTGCCCCGGCCCTTGACCACCGCCGCGATCGGCGGCATCTCGTTGGTAACTCCGGTGGAGGTCTCGTTGTGGGTGACGAAGACCTTCTCGATGGTCGGGTTTTCAGCCAGCAGGCGCTCGACATCCTCAGGGTCGATGGCCTCTCCTGCGGGCATCTTGAGCCGGACCACGTCCACCCCATAGGCGGTGGCAATGTCGGCCCAGCGATCTCCGAACGAGCCGATGGAGCAGAAGAGCGCCTTCTCGCCGGGACTCAGCAGGTTGGCGACGGCGGCCTCGAGGCCGCCCGTCCCGCTGGAGGGGAAGAGGAGGACGTCGTTGTGGGTGCGCAGGACCTCCTGGATGCCGCTGCAGACATCCGCCATCAGCGCCGCGAACTCAGGGCCCCGATGATTGATCATGGGCCGCGACTGGGAGCGCACCACGCGCTCGGGGAGGGGGGTCGGACCGGGTACGCGAAGCTGCTGCTCGAGGGCCATGGCACTCCTCGTGGGGCACGGGCGGGCGCTGCCCCTGAGTGTACCAATCGTCCTTTGACCAGCCGAAGGGCCGGAGGCCCTCAGAGCGACCGGGCCGGACCGGAGGTCCGCGGTGGCGGACTCGGACATGGAGCGGTGGGTGTCAGAGCGGGAGCTCGTCCAGCGACGGCTCGCGCACGGGCTTCACGGGCCGGCCGCGCACCTCGAAGGACTCCGAGAGTAGATCCTCCGGAAGCGCACCGTGGCCGGTCGGCAGGGTTCGGTCCCAGACGCCCCGGCTCTCAGAGAAGGGATCGTCATGCGCGCGGCGGCTGCGGGTGTCGGCTCCGACGGCCGTGCTGATGCCGCGCTCGCGGGTCAGCCGCCGTCGCCGCCGCAGGGTTCGGTGGTGGAGGCCGCCGTCGCGCGCCCACGTCGAAGCGACGGCCAGGCCGGAACCGGCCAGGCCGATCAGACGGCGCCGGTGGCGGACCGCGAGCAGGACCGCGGCCAGGAGCACCAGCACCTCGAAAACCCTCAGCGCTGCGGGGGTGCCGCCGGTGGTCGCCGCCGCCTTGGCGGTGGATCCCATCTCATGGCCGGTCGAGCTCGTCCCATGGGTCGCGGGCGGACCCGCCAGCGGGCCGCTCGCTGGTAGGAGCTTGGCCGGGGTGACCGCCCCCACCTCCTGCAGGCGCTGGCGTATCCCGGGAAGATAGGTCTCGATCCCGTTCCGGAGCGCCACCGCGAGACCCTGGCGGAAGCTGGCCTGGCTGAGCAGGGCGGCGTCATGGGGATTGCTGATGAAGAGGCTCTCGACCGTCGCCACGGGCATGGTCGGCTCGAGCCACCAGTCGTTGCGCAGCACGATCCCGCCGTCATTGTCGCCGTCGGGGCTGATGTAGTTGGTCACAGCCTGGCTGATGTCGGTGGCGAACGGGATGTCCCGGGCGTAGGGATAGAGGACCACCGAACCGTCCGGGGTGGGCGTGGTCCAGGAGTTGAAGTAGATGGGGAGGAAGACATCGGCGTGGGCCGCGTTGGCGATGTCCGAGCGCTCCTGGATGCTCACACTGGCGTCGGTCGTCCTGGTCATCACCACCGTGACCCCGTCGGCACGCAGCAGCGTCGCCAGCCGATTCGAGACGTCGAGGGTGAGATTCTTCTCGACTAGGCCGTCCAGCCCGAGCGCGCCCGGATCGGTGCCCCCGTGGCCGGGGTCGATGGCGACCACGTACGGGGGCGGGATGCTGGCCGCTCCGACGGCAGCACTCGACAGCGCTGGAGCGACCGTCAGGACGACGGCGACCGGGGCGCTGGCAAGGACGTGGAGAAGACGAGCCCGGCGCATGGGTTACGTGACCTTGGCCGGAGTATAGGGCACGCTTTCCGCGCTGAGCGAGGTTCGCGTCGGCGCTGAGCCCTCGGCGACGCCCCTGAAGCCCGTCTTGCGACGCTCAGGGCCCGCCGCAGCCCAACCAACAGTGGGCTCAGGGCCAACCCGTCATCGCCACGCGCGAGCGGTGCCACCGGCTTGACCTGGTGGCTCTCCCCAGGGCGGCCGAGGCGGGTGGTCAGCCGCCGACGCCGAGCAGGAGGCGGGCGAGGCTGGCGGTCACGCTGAGGACGGTGGCCGCGTCCGCGGTCGCGGGGTCGGCCTCCCCTTCGACGAAGGGCGACCCGATGGCGTCTGCGGCTGGTGGTGGCGCATGGCTCCTGGCCGCGCGAGCAGGACTGGCGAGCGCGGAGCTCTCAGCCGTCGCCCTGATCATCAGGAGACACTCCCGGCTCACCCATTCGTCCTCTCTCAGCTCGATTCCCCGGGCCGCGGCAAAGAGCGACTCCGCGACGTAGCCCGACCACGCCTCGCCGTCGTGCCTGGGACGAAAGGCCCATCCCACGTGAGTGGGCTGGTAGCGGTTACCGAAGCGCATCCAGTACTCGGCGCCGACGAGGGCACGGCCTTCGGCCACCAGGAGTTGCATTGCCCTCATCGCCTCTGGCATCGGCACCGCCCAGCGATCCTCGATCTGATCCCCGCACTGGCCATCACCGCTTTCGCCGGGGCGACAGCGTCGCCCTTTGGCAGCCATTTCTGGGCAGGGAGTCTCAACTTTGGTGTAATCCGCCGGCACCGGCCTCACGGACGCGGCTTGTCGGCTCGGAGAAAGAGCGCCCGCCGTGCTGCTGCGCACCACTGCCCTCCACCCTCAGATGGCGATGACTGTGGGCACCCTACAGCCGACTGTGATCACCTGTCAATTTAGTCGTGACTAATCAGTCGTGACTGATCGCGGCTCTGCGCCTCGATCGCAGGGTGTTGGCCGGTCCGGCGCTGGACCGGCGGAAGGGGGAGCGATCCCCCTTCCGCAGCCTTCTAGCGCAGATCCGCCGTGTAGGGAAGGAGCGCGATGTGGCGGGCCCGCTTCAGGGCCACCGTGAGCCGGCGCTGGTGGCGGGAGCAGACCCCCGTCATCCGGCGAGGGAGGATCTTGCCCCGATCGGAGAGGTAGCGCCGCAGGCGGGCGACCTCCTTGTAGTCGATGACGTCCTGGTGCTCCAGGCAGAAGCTGCACACCTTGCGGCGGCGGCGGTCGAAATC
>Ga0187851_10001504_pt1 | contig 22201 bp, 22 predicted proteins | sample June2016WEW_6_10_FD_132997 | JGI IMG/M metagenome (GOLD analysis project Ga0187851, IMG submission 132997) | Peatland microbial communities from SPRUCE experiment site at the Marcell Experimental Forest, Minnesota, USA - June2016WEW_6_10 | ecosystem: Environmental > Terrestrial > Soil >...
ACGGGCCCAGAACAGGATGCAACCTGGCCCTTGTCGGCCCTGCTGGGCGGGGATGTCGCCGCCGATCTGGATCAAATACGGGAATTTAACGATCGACTCGCGGCTTCTTCGTCGCCTGTCGACGTCTCTATCCAGTCCGTAGAAGTGAAGGTTGGGAATCCGAAAGAAGTGGAGAGCCTGGCGAAAATCATCCCGCCGGAATTTGAAACTTACTTCGAAATCCCGCTGAACACAAGCGTGAGCGACTGCATCGTGGCGGTCGCCCACTGCGGCCGTCGCGCCAAAATCCGAACGGGGGGCGAAACGGCAGACAAATTCCCGGCGCCCGGGAGTGTGATCGAATTCATGCGTCTGTGCGCGGAACTTAATGTGCCCTTCAAAGCTACCGCCGGACTTCATCATCCGCTTCGTTCCGTCCACCGCTTTACCTACGAGCCGAGCAGTCCTGCTGGAATGATGCATGGCTTTCTGAACGTTTTTCTCGCGGCGGCTTTCCTGCGCACCGGGATGGAACCGGAAGTCGTTTTGCAATTACTGCGGGAAGAGTCAGCCTCGGCATTTCATTTCGATTCGGAGGGAGCGATCTGGCGCGATCATCGCCTCAGCTTGCGCAACATCGCTGCGGCGCGTGAAAGATTCGCGATCTCATTCGGGTCCTGTTCATTCATCGAACCTGTCGACGATTTGCGAACTTTACATCTCTTATAAGAGTCGTTCCTGCCGCCATGAAGCCTGTCCTCGACGAGACGCACGATCCCAACGCGCGAAGCTGGGTTGAATCCGCCAACGCCCCCGGTTCGGATTTCCCTATTCAGAATCTGCCCTTCGGCGTGTATTGCCGTCGCGATGCGGGCAACTATATACACTCCGAGAAGAGAATCGGAGTTGCCGTCGGGGACAGCATTCTTGACCTCGCCGGCGTGCGCGACGAAGGCCTGCTCGCGGAGAGCAACGTGGCTGCAGCGGCCGATGCATGTTTGCCTCGTCCGAGCGATCCAAATTCGCCGGATGCAGTCTCGCTGAATACGCTGGTCGCGCTGGACCCGATTCTTCGCCGTGCGCTGCGCCGCAGACTTCACGCTCTTCTACGCGACGATGCTTCTGCCGCGGATCGTGCAATTGTCGCGCGCCATCTTCTGCCGCAAGCCGAAGCGGAAATGCTGCTGCCAGCGGACGTTGGCGATTACACCGATTTCTATGCTTCCATTTTCCACGCGAAAAATGTGGGCAAGCTGTTCCGTCCCGACAATCCCTTGCTGCCGAACTACAAATACGTTCCAATCGGCTATCACGGACGGGCGTCATCGCTGATTCCTAGCGGCACGCCGGTCCGGCGTCCCTCGGGACAAACGCGAGATGGCGACGCCGATCCCAGGTTCGGCCCGACTAAAGCGCTGGACTACGAACTTGAGGTCGGATTCCTCGTGGGGAAAGGTAATACCCGCGAAGGGACCATACCCATCCGCGACGCGGAATCCCACATCTTTGGAATCTGCCTGGTAAACGATTGGTCGGCTCGCGACATTCAAGCGTGGGAATACCAACCGCTGGGGCCATTCCTCGCGAAGAGTTTTGCCACATCGTTGTCCCCATGGTTGGTGACAATCGAAGCGCTTGCCCCTTTTCGCGTCCCGGCGTTTGCGCGCCCAGTGGATGATCCCTCTCCGTTGCCTTATTTGCTGAATGCGGACAATCAACAATACGGTGGCGTTAACTTGAGTCTCGAAGTCTCGATTCAATCGGCGCGCATGCGCGAAGCCGGTATCGATCCCGTAATCGTAAGCCGTGGTAATTTCCGCGATCTATATTGGACCATGGCGCAGTTGCTGACTCACCACGCAAGCAATGGCTGCAATCTGCGCACGGGCGACCTGCTGGCCAGCGGAACAGTATCGGGTCCCGATGTCGCGGGACAAATCTCCGCGCGCGGATGCCTGCTCGAACTCACCACGCGTGGGCAGAATCCGATCACGCTGCCGACCGGTGAACAGAGAAAATTTCTGGAAGATGGCGATGAAGTCATCTTCCACGGCTTCTGCGAATCGGACGGGTTTCGCAGAATCGGGCTTGGCACATGCCGGGGAACGATTCTGGCCGCCCTCACTTGATGGGCGGCATATACGGGATGGATCGCGCGAACAGCCAGCACAGGAAGAAAACTACCGGCACATGCACAATCAGCTGGAGTACTCCATAGCCCACAATGTCGCGAGCTTTCAACCTTAAAATGCCGAGCAGCGGCAGCATCCAGAAGGGGTTTACCAGATTTGGTAGAGCTTCCGCGGCATTGTATATCTGCACGACCCAACCCAGGTGTACCTGGTGCAGGTTCGCGGCTTGTAACACATAAGGCGCTTCGATGACCCACTTACTGCCGCCGGATGGAATGAACACTCCCAGTACCGCCGAATACGTCGCCACTAACAGGGGATAAGTGCCGTGCGTGCTGATGGCCGCAAAGAGTCTGGCCAGCGAATCGGAAATGCCGGTGCCGGAGATCATTCCGAATATGACTGCATAAAAAGGAAACTGTATGAGTACGCCCCCCGTAGCCGGGATGCAATCAGCTACTGCGCGCATAAAACGTTTGGGACGCCAGTGCAGCAACAGTCCCACGGTGATGAAGATGAGGTTGTAGGTGTTCAGATCGAGAGCCGCCAAAGCTCCTTGCGGAGAAGTGCGGAAAACATCGATCAGATACCAGAGGAGAAGTGCGGCCACGAGGATAGTCAGCAGAGGGCTGTATTCCAGCCACTCCCCCGGCTTGCTCTTGAGCTCGAGGCGGCCTTGGATCGGCGCGTACTCGATGCCGTAGGATTCCGCGGTCCGGGCATTCTCTGCCGAAGGAGTGGCAAAGTACGCGATCAGGGTCGAGAGCACGATGAGGATAAGCGCCGTTGCCAGGCTCTGCCATAGAAAGAGAGTTTGCGTCAGTGGGATCAGGCCGCTGATATTGAAGAGCGCCGGCGGCATCGTAGATTTTGTGGCCATCATCATCGCCGCGGAAGAAGACAGGCCCAGAGCCCAGACTGCGCCTAAGCCCAGATAGCCAGCGGCGCCAGCGGCGCGATAATCCATTCCCTTTACCCTATTGGCTAACTCCCGCACCAGGAGCCCGCTGAAAATCAGGCTCAATCCCCAGGAAATGAGAGAAGTCAGCATGGAAAAGAGCGCGATCATGGCGACAGCCGACTTCGGGGTTTTGGGAATCCCCGCGAGCGCGCGAATGGCGCGGTAGACAAGCGGTGTGGACGCGACCACATAGCCGCCGATGATAATCATCACCATCTGCATGGTGAATGGGACCAGCAACCAGAAACTCTTGCCTCCGGCAATGGCAAGTTTGGCGGGACTTTGGTGAAGCAACAGGCCGACGATAAAAACGATGACGATTCCCAGAAGCGCGAAGACAAGAGGTTCAGGAAACCACTTCTCGCTCCAATTGGCCAGTCCCAGCCCGAAGCGAACCAGGTGCTTTTCTTGAGGTAAGGACTGATCTTCTGTATGTGAGGGCATGAACTGTCCTTTACGTTCGCAGCGAATTCTAAACGAAATGCATTGTAAGAGATCGCGAAATGTTTTGATGAAGGAAAGGCGTTTTGCACCATCTCCTTCGATTCGCCTCCAGCGGATGGCCCCGACGAGTATCACCACCTTCAGGTGAAAATCGATAAAGCGGGACTGACATCGCGAACCCGAACGGGATATTACGCTCAGCCATAAGGCGGCCGCTCGTCAGGCGCTCCTTTGCGGTTTCCTCCATGGCGCGACATAGGACGTCGTAAGCGACGTCACCCCGACCCTTGCCTCTGAACCAGAACTTCGAAACCGATATAGAATACGCACACGTCGGTTTGCCTGGGGGGTTTGACAATGGGCAATGGGGATCGCGCAAGCCCGAACGTTGGGGCAGTTTCTGCGGCGAAGGCAGTAACCCACGAAATCGATGTTCTTTGGCTGACTGCTGGATTGGGCTGCGATGGAGAAACCATCGCGATCACGGCTGCGACCCAGCCGAGCATTGAAGACATCGTCACCGGCGCTCTGCCCTGGACCCCTAAGGTGAAGTTCTACAACCCTTTTCTGGCCTATGAAAACGGGGACGAGTTCGTGCGGCCATTCCGCGAAGCGGCCGAGGGAAAGTCTGGCAGGCCATTCATCCTCATTGTGGAGGGATCAATTCCTGATGAAACCAACAAAACCGAGGGTTACTGGGCTTCGTTCGGCACCGATGCAGTAACTGGGCAGCCGATCACCACCTGCGAATGGATTGACCGGCTGGCGCCGAATGCGTGGGCGATCATCGCGACAGGAACTTGCGCAACTTACGGGGGCATTCATGCCATGCAGGGAAATCCGACCGGCTGCATGGGTCTTCCGGACTATCTCGGCTGGAAATGGAAGTCGAAGGCGGAGATTCCGATCGTATGTGTACCGGGATGTCCGGTGCAGCCGGACAACATGATGGAAACGATCCTTTATCTGCTCTATATGGCAACGGGTCGCGCTCCGATGATTCCGCTCGACGACGCGCTGCGTCCGACATGGCTGTTTGGCAGCACCGTGCACGAGGGATGTGATCGGGGCGGTTATTACGAGCAGGCGGAGTTTGCCGAGTCGTATGGGTCTCCGCTATGCATAGTGAAACTGGGATGCTGGGGTCCGGTCGTGCAATGTAACGTGGGCAAGCGGGGATGGATGAGCGGGATCGGCGGCTGCCCTAACGTTGGAGGAATCTGCATCGGGTGCACAATGCCAGGATTCCCGGATAAGTTCATGCCATTCATGGACCAACCTCCGGGCTCATTGTTGTCGTCCCACGCGGTGCAGACCTATGGGCGGGCGATTCACGCATTGCGGCGGTTCACGCAGGCTTCGTTAAATAAGGAGCCTAACTGGAGAATCCGGCCGAAAAGCGAAAGCCGGGAGCCGAGAGCCTGAAGCCAAAGAGGTGTTTTCCATGAGTACGTTCTGGCAGATGGGCGGAAATTCGGCGGGCGACGCAGAATCGGCGGCTTCCGAAGAAAAAGTTCTTACTCAGAACGACGCGGAAGCAATCCTGGCAGGTCTGGCCAGCACTTATTCCAAAGACATCGTAGGATCTCTGGGAGCTCTACATCACTTCTTTGAAAGGCTGGACCAGAGCCCAGTCTCAGACGCACAACTCCCCAATCTTGAAGCGAAGTACCGAGCGCTGGTCGAGCAACTGCCCGCTGTCGTGTTCATGGCGTACCTCGATCGTGGTGTCGGAGAGGCGTACGTAAGCCCGCAGATCGAAGCGACGCTGGGCTTTTCGCAAGCAGAGTGGCTGGAAGATCCGGTGAAGTGGTATCAGCAGATTCATCCCGACGATAAAGATCGATGGAGCGTGGAAGCCTCGGAGATGTTCCTTTCGGGCAAGCCCCTGCGCTCAGCTTACCGCGTGATCGCCCGCGACGGACAGGTAATCTGGTTCCATTGCGAAGCTAAGATGATCCGGCATGGGGATGGAAGTCCCTGGTTTATTCACGGGGTCGCCTTCGACATTTCGGATTTGAAACGGACGGAAGGAGCGTTGCAGGAAGAGCGCAATGTCGTCTCCGCGATTCTGGACACGGTTGGGGCACTGGTAGTGGTGCTGGATCGCGAAGGCAGGATTGTCCGCTGCAATCGCGCGTGCGAGCAATTGACGGGCGTGTCGTCCGATCAGGCGCGCGGGCTTTTGCTGTGGGACATGTTTGCCACGCCCGATGACAGAGACGAGTTTAAAGCTGTCTTCCGAAATATTTGCAATCAACAGTCGCGCACCGAATACGAGGCCATGTGGATTGCCCCGGATCGCGGCCGTCGCACGATCGCCTGGTCGATCGCCGTCCTTCCCGCAGCCAAGCAAACGCCCACCTACATCATTGCCTCCGGTATCGATGTCACCGCGCAGAAGCGTGCGCAGGCGAGGTTTCGGGGACTTTTGGAAGCGGCGCCCGACGCGGTGGTAGTGGTCAATCAGAAAGGAAAGATGGTTCTCGTCAACGCGCAACTCGAGAAGTTATTCGGCTACCGGCGCCAGGAACTTCTAGGCGACGACATCGAAAAACTTGTGCCGCAGCGGTTGCGCGGGAACCATCCCACGCATCGAAGAAACTTCTTCGCTGAACCGCGAGTGCGGCCGATGGGCGCCGGCGTGGAACTATACGCGCTCCACAAGGACGGCCACGAGTTCCCGGTGGAGATCAGCCTGAGCCCGCTAGAAACAGAGGAGGGCGTGCTGGTGTCAAGCTCGATCCGCGATATCAGCGATCGCAAGCGGCTGGAGAAAACCATCCTGGAGATCAGCGAACGCGAACAGCGCAGGATCGGACAGGATTTGCACGACGGATTGGGGCAGCACCTCACGGGGATCGCGTTCATGGCCAAAGTGCAGGAACAGAAACTCGCGGAAAGGGAAATTCCCGAAGCTGTGGATGCGGCCAAAATCGTCCAACTCGTGAACGATGCGATTTTCAAAGCGCGGGAACTGGCGCGCGGACTTCTGCCGGTGGTTTCCGACGCTCATGGATTGATGTCTGCATTGCAACTTTATGCCACCGAGATTGAGGATTTGTTCGGGATAGCCTGTCAATTCCAGTGTGAAGAACCTGTGCTGCTTCACGACGCGCCGGTGGCAACCCACCTGTACCATATCGCGCAGGAGGCCGTGAACAATGCGCTCAAGCATGGCCACGCAAAAAACATCCTGATACGTCTTTTCGCAGGCAAGCACGAAGGAACCTTGATCATACGAGACGATGGCGTGGGCATTGAGCGACGCCTCGCGTCTCATACCGGCGTGGGGATGCATATCATGAACTACCGTGCGGGCATGATCGGTGGGAACCTGGAAGTTCGCCGGGAAGAGCCGCGGGGAACAATCGTCACCTGCCGATTTCCGATTACCTATGCTGAAGGAGACTCGACCTCTCGAGAATCGAAAGCGAATGCGAAGGATGTGCCATGAACCAGAACGGCGCGACAAACGTAGTGGCAACGAGAAAGAACAGGGTCTTTGTGGTGGACGACCATCCTATCGTACGCCAGGGGCTAGCTTTGTTGATTAACCGCGAGTGGGACTTGCAAGTATGTGGCGAGGCGGAGGATGCTCAGACTGCGATCCAGTCGGTGGCAACCGCCAGGCCAGACATTCTAGTGGTTGATATCTCGTTGAATGGCCCGGACGGTCTGGATTTACTGAAGGACATCCGGATCCGATATCCCGAGATGCCCGTCCTCATTTTGTCGATGCATGACGAGTCACTCTATGCGGAGCGCGCGTTGCGCGCGGGAGCTCAAGGTTACATCATGAAGCAGGAAGCGACCGAGAAGGTACTGGTCGCCTTGCGGCGAATTCTGAACCACGAAATCTACGTGAGCGAGCGGATCGCGAACCGCATGCTGCAGCGTTACATTGGGAGTCCGAGTATCGGCAAACCATCGTCGATCGCGGACCTCACCGATCGCGAACTCGAGGTATTCCGTCTGATCGGCGAGGGGCACTCAACACGGCAGATTGCGGAAGAATTGCACATTAGCGTCAAAACGGTCGAGTCCTACCAGGCGCACATCAAGGACAAGCTTTCTCTGCGCAGCGCGCGGGAACTGGTTCAGCACGCCATCCAGTGGAGTATCAATGAGAAGACCGCTTGAGGCTCGTCCTCTTCCCGTAAAATTTGCCCGAGGCAACCCTCGCTAACACACAAACACTGCAATGAGGAAAGCCCACGCTCCCTCATGTGAAAGAGCTAGCCCGGCCCATCAGGGAATCCCCGGGTCTCCCTTAGTGCTTTGTAGCAGCACAAAAGAAGGCCACTCCCGCTTGTGGGCTCAGCAACGATCGAGTCTGATTCAACTCAGGAATTTTTTCAAAGTGGGGTGAAATTCAACGGAATTCTCCCCCGGCAGTCAATTGCTTTATTAAGTGCGCCGTACACGGTGCGCGATGGCGCGTAGCAGCGACACATCGAAAGGAGACACAGCTATGGCAACGGAAGCAGTCCCGTACGGCCGATCGACTCAAAAGGCACCGGCCGTGGCGGAGGTTCACATCCTCTGGATCACAGCCGGACTGGGCTGTGACGGAGATTCTGTTTCAATTACCGCCGCGACCCAGCCCAGCATCGAAGACGTTTTGCTCGGAGCAATACCGGGTCTGCCGAAGGTCCATTTGCACAACCCTGTGCTCGCGTATGAAAACGGCGACGACTTCTTGAAGTACTGGTACATGGCGGAAAAAGGGAAGCTTGACCCATTTGTGTTGGTAGTCGAAGGTTCGATCCCGAACGAGAGCATTAAGAGGGATGGATATTGGGCGGCGTTGGGAACCGATCCGCAGACCAAGCAGCCCATCAAGACCACGGAGTGGATTGACCGTCTCGCCCCGAAAGCCTTGGCAGTCGTGGGTTGTGGCACTTGTGCCACGTACGGCGGGATCCATGCCATGGAGGGCAACCCAACGGGCTGCATGGGCTTGGCGGATTACCTCGGTTGGGATTGGTCATCGAAGGCTGGACTCCCAATCGTGAATGTGCCCGGCTGTCCGGTGCAACCCGACAATTTCATGGAGACGCTTCTTTACCTGCTCTATCAGGTGGCGGGCCGCGCGCCGATGATTCCTTTAGACGAGCAACTTCGCCCGACGTGGCTCTTCGGGAAGACGGTGCATGAGGGATGCGATCGTGCCGGCTACTACGAGCAGGGTGACTTCGCTGAGAGCTACGGTTCGCCGAAGTGCATCGTGAAGCTGGGGTGCTGGGGCCCGGTCGTCAACTGCAATGTCCCCAAGCGGGGTTGGATGGCCGGGATTGGCGGTTGTCCCAACGTGGGCGGGATCTGCATTGGCTGCACCATGCCAGGCTTCCCGGACAAGTTCATGCCCTTCATGGATGAACCGCCCGGAGGCAAAGTTTCCTCCGGAGTGGCCAGCGCTTATGGGCGCGCCGTGACCGCGCTGCGATCCATCACACAAGCCACCGTCAACAAGGAACCAAAATGGCGGCATGCGCGCGCTGAACTAACCACGGGCTATCACCCGAGATCTTACTGAGACGAGAACTGAGAGGAGCGATCCATGAGCACGATTACTGCACCGACTCGCGACGTCCCCACCGAGAAACGAAAACTGGTGGAAATGAATTGGGATCCAATCACCAGAATTGTAGGCAGCCTCGGCATTTTCACCAAGATCGACTTCGACAGTCATCGGGTGGCGGAGTGCCACAGCACCTCGTCGATTTTCCGCGGGTACAGCATTTTCATGAAGGGGAAGGACCCGCGCGATGCCCACTTCATAACCAGCCGCATTTGCGGGATCTGCGGTGACAATCACGCTACCTGCGCCAACTACGCGCAAAACATGGCTTTTGGGGTTCGGCCGCCCGCCCTCGGAGAGTGGATCGTCAACCTTGGCGAAGCCGCCGAGTACATGTTCGACCACAACATTTTTCAGGACAACCTGGTGGGCGTGGACTTCTGCGAGCAGATGGTGAAGGAAACCAATCCCAAGGTCTGGGGGAAAGCGCAGTCGACAAACGCGCCGCACTCCAACCTGCATGGCTTCCGCACCATCGCCGATATCATGACGGCGCTCAATCCATTTACGGGCAGTTTTTACCGGGAAGCACTGCAAATGAGCCGCATGACGCGCGAGATGTTTTGCCTGATGGAAGGCCGGCACGTGCATCCTTCCACTCTCTATCCGGGCGGCGTAGGCACGGTTCCGACAGTTCAACTCTTCACAGATTACGTCGTTCGCCTCATGAAGTATGTGGAGTTCATGAAGAAAGTCGTACCTCTGCATGACGACCTCTTCGACTTTTTCTATGAGGCTCTGCCGGGATACGAAGAAGTTGGAAAGCGGCGAATCCTGCTCGGCTGCTGGGGCTCGTTTAACGACCCCGATCATTGCGATTACACCTATAAGAACATGACGGACTGGGGCCGCAAAATGTTCGTCACCCCCGGGGTCGTGGTGGATGGCAAACTGGTGACCACCGACCTGGTCGATATCAATCTGAACATCCGCATTCTGCTGGGCAGTTCCTACTATGACGACTGGCAGAATTCGGAGACGTTCGTAAAGACTGACCCCTTGGGGAATGCCGTCGACAAGCATCATCCCTGGAACCAGACCACAATTCCCCGGCCCCAGAAGCGCGATTTTGGCGGCAAGTACACGTGGGTCATGTCGCCCCGCTGGTACGACAAGCGCACGGGTGATCATCTCGCCCTTGACACTGGCGGCGGCCCGATCGCCCGCCTGTGGTCGACCGCGCTGGCTGGCCTGGTCGACTTCGGCTACATCAAGTCCACCGGGCACAGCGTGAAAATGTATTTGCCCAAGACCACTTCGCTTCCCGAGGTCGAATTTGAGTGGAAGGTTCCGAAGTGGAGCAATGCCATCGAGCGCGACCGCGCGCGCACATATTTTCAGGTCTACGCCGCATGTTGCGCTTTGCATTTCGTGGAGAAGGCGTTTGAGGAGTTGCACTCCGGCCACACCAAGACCTGGAATGACTTCAAGGTCCCGGAAGAAGCCATCGGATGCGGCTTCCACGAGGCGGTGCGTGGCGTTCTGTCGCACCATGTGGTGATTCGCAAAGGCAAGATCGCAAATTACCATCCCTATCCCCCAACGCCGTGGAACGCCAACCCGCGCGATATCTATGGGACGCCAGGTCCGTACGAAGATGCGGTGCAGAATACGCCTATCTTCGAGGAGAACGGTCCCGACAAATTCAAGGGAATCGACATTATGCGAGCGGTTCGCAGTTTCGATCCTTGCCTGCCCTGCGGTGTGCACATGTATCTGGGGAACGGTAAGGTGCTTGAGAGCAGGCATTCCCCGATGTTTGGCATCCAGCCCTGAGATCGAAGGCGCTGCTTTGGAGGGGGAGCGTTCCGTCTTCCGGCAAGCAGACGGATTGCATCGAAGGATGTGCGCTCTCGCTCTTGTTTTTGCGGATTAGTTCGATGTTCTGAAGGAGGAGCGTGGTCGACGACAGGGATTTCCAAAAGAGGTTGCAGAGGATTGGCCAGTTGGTCCATGAACTGGAAACAACAGCTGATCCCGCGGCCCGCACCTCCGCCAAAGGACTCGTCCAGTTGGTGATGGATCTGCACGGTACCGGACTGGAGCGAATCCTGGAGATCATGTTCGAGTCCGGAGATGGGGGTGCGCGCCTCATTGATGAACTGGGCGAAGACCCACTGGTAAGCAGTCTGCTCATTTTGTATGGATTGCATCCGGATGCGATAGAGGTTCGGGTTGAGCGCAAGCTGAAGCAGATGCGTTCGAAATTCTACAAGATGGGAGCCGAAGCGAAACTCGTCAGCGTAAATGGCGGCGATGTGCGCGTGCGAGTCAGCGTAGAAGGACATGCCTGCGGTTCGACGAAAACGAACGTTCAGTCCGCGGTCGAAGAGGCAATCTACGATGCTGCGCCCGACCTGACATCGCTGGTGATGGAAGGGTTGGAAGAGCAGCCTGCCTCTGGATTCGTCGCAGTGGGGCAACTGTTGGGATCGGTGCCAGGTTCGTCGGTCCCTCATGCTGTCGCAGTCAATATCGGACATGCGGTAGCAATCCAAAACGAAGGCATGGACTGAGGCTCGGAACACGGGATTCAGATAGGGCAGGAGATTATCTGGCGCAAATGATAAACACGGCACAAGAGGGCGGAACCAGACAAGGCCTCGATGTTCTGCGCCAGTTCGCGCGCCGGCCCCGCCCGAATGCGGAACACTGCGAGATGTGCGCGAGTGAGTTGCATAGGGAGCATCCGCACTTGATTGAACTGACCCAGAGGAAGCTTCTTTGCGCGTGCGAAGCCTGCGCGATGTTGTTCAGCAGCCGCTCCGATTCGACGCCTCCCTTTTCAAAGATCGGGGATGTGTCGGTAATTGGTCATGGCAAGCCAGCGCCGCGCGCTGCGAGATATAAGCGAGTGCCGCGGGATGTTCGTTTTCTCGCCAATTTTCATATGAGCGATGCGGCGTGGGACGGCCTGCTTATCCCGATCAACCTCGCGTTCTTTTTCCGCAACAGCGCGTTGCCCAGCGGTCCAGATTCGTGTGTGAGCGCGTTCTATCCCAGTCCTGCTGGTGCGACTGAGTCGCTGTTGCCGCTTGAAGCCTGGAACAGCATCGTGCAAACGAACCCGATCCTGAGCGCCCTCGAACCCGACGTCGAGGCGCTGCTCGTAAACCGCGTGGGTGCGGCCCGGGGCGCGACCGCCCCAGAGTATTACATCGTTCCGATTGATGCTTGCTACAAACTGGTGGGGCTGATCCGCATGCACTGGCGCGGGTTGTCCGGTGGAACCGAAGTGTGGCAGGAAATTGGCGCGTTCTTTTCGCAGCTTCGGGGACGCGCAGAAGTTGTGGGCGAGGAGATTCATGCCTGACCTCGGATTTCACATAGAGGGTGTTGAAGTGGTGAAGTTCTCCGCTACTCCTCAGATTGCGCTCAAGCTGCGGCTGACCAACTCCGATCCGGCAGAGAAGATTCAGGGCGTGGCGCTCCACTGTCAGATCCAGATCGAGGTCACGCGACGTCGATACACGGCGCAAGATCAGGAGAAGCTGCGCGACTTGTTCGGCGAGCCAGACCGCTGGAGTCAAACTCTGCGCAACCTGTTGTGGACGCACGTCAACGTAAATGTCCCGCCCTTTCAAAATGCAACTGTGGTCGAGTTGCCTCTGCCCTGTACCTTCGATTTCAATGTGGCCGCCACCAAGTATTTTCATGGCTTGGGCGATGGCGATGTTCCGCTCTGCCTGATGTTCAGCGGGAGCGTTTTTTATTCGCACGACGGCGAAGGCATGCAGGTCGCTCCGATTTCGTGGGATAAAGAAGCCCGTTTCAACCTTCCCGTGAAAGTCTGGCGCGAAATGATGGACTTGTATTACCCCGGCATCGCGTGGCTTTGTCTCCGCCGCGACGTATTTGAGCGTCTATACGACTTCAAGGTGCGCAATGGAATTCCCACTTGGGAAGATGCCATGGAGAGCATGCTCGCTGCGCGGGAAGAGGTGCTCCCATGAATATTGAGCGGGTCGAGCAAATTGCAAAAGCGGTCCTTTATGAAGGGTACATGCTCTATCCCTACCGGCCATCCTCCGTCAAGAACCAGCAACGCTGGAATTTTGGGGTGGTGTATCCGCGCGCCTACAGTGACGCGCAACAAGGCCAGGAAGCTTGCAGTATGCGGACCGAGTGCCTGGTCAGTGGAAACGCCGATACTGGTCTCGAAGTGAGGTTGCGGTTTCTGCATTTGCGGACGCGCTGGAAGCGTGGGGCCTATCAGGCTGCCGCCGAGTCGTCTTCCGGCGGCTGGCAAGAGGCCGTCGAGCGTGACGTCAGTCTGCCCGGGTACACCTTGGGGAAACTCTGCGTGGAGATGGCGCAGCATCAATTTGCATTTCCCGCGGAGGCGCAGGCCGATTCCGAACACGTCTGGCGGCAACTTGGAGTTTCGGGTGTAATTGATATCGCTGCCGAGAGAATTCGCGAAGACGTCTTCAAGTCGAGCATCCAGGTAAGAAATACGACACCCATGGACACCTGCCAGAGCGGCCGGGATGATGCATTGCTGCGATCGCTCGTCTCAACCCATACGATCCTGGGCGTCACGAGTGGCGAGTTTATCTCGTTGCTTGATCCTCCGCTGCATTTGCAGGAATTGGCTGCCGGGTGCGAGAACGTCGGCGCCTGGCCCGTATTGGTGGGAGAGAAAGGGCAGCGCGACACATTGCTCGCTTCCCCGATCATTCTCTACGACTACCCGCAAATCGCGCCTGAAAGTGTCGGAGACCTGTTCGATGGCACCGAGATCGATGAGATTCTGTCTCTCCGCATTATGACTCTTACCGAGGAGGAGAAGCGCGAGATTCGCAGCTCCGACGACCGCGCGCGCCAGATTCTGGAGCGGACCGACGCCATGCCCGAGGAGCAATTTCGAAAACTGCACGGAGTCGTGCGCGGCCTGCGGCCTCGGAACGACCCATTCAAGGAGAGCGCATGAACGAGTGGGAATGGCAGGCGCTCGAGGACAAGACAACTGTCGATCGCGTGGCGATCGGTGGCGCGGAAGTGAGGCTGGGAGATCGCGTGCGCCTGCGTCCCCGCAAGGGTGGCGACATTCTCGATGTCGCCCTTGCCGGACAGACGGCGCTCATCGAGAGCATCGAGCAAGACTATGAAGGCAAGATCCACGTCTGCGTCGTGATCGAGAATGACCCGGGGCGGGATATGGGGATGCTGCGGCAGCCGGGCCATCGTTTCTTTTTCGATGCCGAGGAAATCGAGCCTCTGCCCCCGGAAGAAGCGCGCGCCGAGACAGCGACTCAGCAGCCTCGCGTTCTGGTCGCGGGGATTGGGAACATTTTTCTCGGAGATGACGGGTTCGGCGTTGAAGTGGTGAAACGGCTCGCGGCTCGCGGCTTTCCGGACGAGGTAAAAATCGTCGATTTCGGAATTCGAGGTTTCGATCTCGCCTATGCCCTGCAGGATGGATACGAGACGACCATCCTGGTGGATGCTTATCCTCACGGCCAGCAGCCGGGCACAGTTTCTCTGGTCGAGCCCGACCTCAGCCGGCTGGATGAATTTGATCAGGGTGTCGTCGAGGCCCACGGGATGAATCCGATGAACGTGCTGCGCATGGCGAGTGCGATGAACGTGAATCTGAAGAAAGTCTTGCTGGTCGGGTGCGAGCCCGCCACCTTTGGGGGTGACGAAGGGCAAATGGGATTGAGCGAAACCGTGGAGGGCTCAATCGACGAAGCGGTAAATCTGGTGACATCTGTGGTGCGGAAGATCTTGAAGCAAGCAGCGTTGAGAACTGGACAACTAACTTGAATTACTAAGGAGAATGTCGTGGCCGAAAATCACAATGGTGCTGCTGGAACCGACAAGGACACTTTGTTCATGCTGGGCGGCTTGGCGTTCATGGTATTTGGCGCGGGGCTGATTCTCTCCAACCCCTTGGTGCGCGGTTATCTCGGGCAGATCGGTCTCGGCAACATCGCGCAGACCGCGCTGCCGGATCTCGATCGTTACCTGAAGTTACGCGCCATGTAGAGGGAGAGAATTCCAGCGGAGGCAGGCCGAACCTTTTCGGGCTAGTGCAAACGAGCCAACTGAGCCGCTCACAGCCCAGGGGGGAAGGATTTTGATGGCGTTGTCCCCACAGAACGCAGTTGGCACAGAGGGGAACTCGGTGCTTCGCTACCTAATCGATCCCAAAGGCAGCACCTTTGGGGTTCAGGCTTTCTCCACCGGCGTGCTTTCCGCCTTCGGGCACAGTCCAAAGATTGCGATCCGAATCTTCGAGGGGAGAGTAAGTTTTACCGTCGACGGCAACGTCCTCCGGGACGTCAACCTGGAAGTGAGGATTAACACGAATTCGCTCGAGGTGGCCGATGACATCAGCGAAAAGGATCGGCAGGAAATCGAACGGCAGATGCACAACGATGTCCTCGAGACGGATCGATTTCCCACAATACTCTTTGAGTGGTCCGGCACGGCAAGCGGCAACGAAGACCTTTTTTGGGTGAAGCTGGATGGAGCATTAACGTTGCACGGTGTTACTCATACCTTGCCCGTTTCGGCCCGAGTGATTGTTCTTGGCGACTCCTTGCGGGCGTCAGGCGACTTTACGGTCCGGCAAAGCGACTACGAAATCGCAATCGTCAAAGTCGCGGGCGGAGCCATTCGGCTTAAAGATGAAATCAAGGGCATGTTCGACATCGTGGCCCGAAAGCAGGCTTAACGCTATGGGCAATAGAACCAAGGGTAATAGCGATATAGAGAACAATAACTTTAGTGCCTCGGAAGGATGCCACATGTGTCTGGCGATACCTGGAAAGATCATTGAGATTTCCCCTGAGAATCCCGATTCAGCTTTGGTCGACGTGGTCAGCGTTCGCCGTCGGGTCGACCTGGGCCTTTTGCAGGATGACCGTCCCCGGCCTGGAGATTGGGTTCTGATCCATGTCGGCTTCGCAATGAGCAAAATCAGCGAGCAGGACGCCAACGACCAGATGGAGACCCTCCGCGCATTGGGCGAAGCAGAGGCAGCCATGCAGGAAGTAGAAGGCTATGGATTGGGCGATGCAGAACAACTGAAGCCGAATTGAAATTAGCGACTCGATTCCCGCGGGCGAAAGTCGAGAGCCGAAAGCCGAGAACATGAGATTTGTAGACGAATTCCGGGAACCTGAACTCGTAACGAGGACAGCGGATGAGATTCGCCGCCTGGCCGACCCCGCCCGCCACTATCGCTTCATGGAGGTTTGCGGCGGCCATACCCACGCGATTTACCGCTTCGGCCTGAAGGATCTCCTTCCATCCAATATCGAACTGATCCATGGGCCCGGTTGCCCGGTGTGCGTGCTCCCCATGGGCCGGGTCGACGACGGTCTCTCACTGGCTCCGTCAAATGACTCCCAGCAGCGGGAAGTGATCTTCGCCGCCTTCGGCGACATGATGCGCGTGCCCGGCACAACCGGCAGTCCTCTGGAACACAAGGCCCGAGGTATGGATGTCCGCATCGTTTACTCGCCCTCGGACGCTTTGAAGTTGGCCAAGGCAAATCCCGGCAAGCATGTGATGTTCTTCGCCATCGGGTTCGAGACCACGGCTCCATCGACCGCGCTCACTCTCATGCGCGCAAAGTCCGAAGGCGTTCATAACTTCTCTGTCTTCTGCAATCACGTTACGATTATCCCTGCAATCAGGGCGATTCTCGACTCGCCCGACATGCGCCTCGACGCCTTCATCGGGCCCGGGCACGTCTCGACTGTCATCGGCTGCCGTCCCTATGAATGGATCGTCCAGAACGAGCGCAAGCCCATCGTAATCTCAGGCTTTGAACCGCTCGACATGCTCCAGTCGATCGTGATGCTTTTGCGGCAGCTGAACCGTGGCGAAGCGAAGGTCGAGAACCAGTACAGGCGTGTCGTCCCATGGGAAGGAAACCGCGCGGCTTTGCGCGCAATGGCTGAAGTTTTTCAACTGCGCCCCTATTTTGAATGGCGGGGCCTCGGCTTTATCTCTCAGTCGGCCCTTCGCATTCGCGATGCCTATGCGGAGTGGGATACCGAACAACGATTTGATGTTCCCGGAGTGCGCGTCACAGATCCCAAGGCGGCGCAATGCGGGGAGGTTTTGAAGGGCGTATTAAAGCCCCATCAGTGCAAATTGTTTGGCCGTGAGTGCACCCCGGAGCATCCCATTGGCGCACTCATGGTGTCATCGGAAGGATCATGCGCAGCCTATTACAATTACGAACACCGCAAAACGGCAATGGTGAACATCCTGAGCCGGACCGCGTGACACCGGCTGCTGTCTTGCGAAATATTGCGGAGAATACCGCGCCGCAGGTCCGCTTCCGCGAGCCACAGATTGAGATGGCGCATGGAGCGGGCGGCAAGGCTAGCCGCAGGCTCGTCGAAGGTCTCTTTGCACCGCTGCTTTTTGGCGCCTCCCTCGAGCCTCTCGCAGATGCGGCGCATCTCTCCATCAACGGCGCGAAGATCGCCATTACCACCGACAGCTTTGTCGTGAAACCGCTGAGCTTTCCGGGCGGCTCGATTGGCGAACTCGCAGTCAACGGAACCGTGAATGACCTCGCCGTTTCCGGAGCCCGGGCTGAAGCAATGGTGGTCACCTTCGTCCTCGAAGCGGGGCTGCCCACCGAACTTCTGGAAGCCGAGGTGCGCGCCATGGCCAACGCGGCGCGCAAAGCGGGCGTGAAAATTACCGGAGGCGACACCAAGGTCGTGGAACATGGCAAAGCCGATCGCATGTACATCACGACGACGGGAATTGGCAGTCCGCTGCCGGGTGTAAGGATTGATCCGCGCTCGGTGAAACGCGGCGACAAGGTTGTACTCTCCGGACCCATCGGTGACCATGGCATTACGATTCTGCTAGCGCGCGGCGAACTGGATCTGGAAGCGGATCTGCGCTCCGACACGCGCTCCATCCTTCCGCTGGTAGAAGCGATGGTAGCCGCTGCGGGACCGGCCATCCGCTGGATGCGCGATCCAACCCGTGGTGGAGCGGCGACTTCTCTCAATGAACTGGCTCGCGACTGCGGCCTGGGCATCGCGCTCTTCGAAGATAACGTTCCGGTGCGCGATGCCGTGCGCGGAGCTTGCGAATTGCTGGGTCTGGACCCGCTGCATATTGCAAACGAAGGCCAGTTCCTTGCCGTGGTTGCACGGGAATTTGCGGACGCCGCGATTACCGCATTGCATGCAACCCCGGGAGGGGAGCAGGCTCAAATCATCGGTGAGGTTTGCGATCAGCCCGCAGGCTCCGTGCTGGCGAGTACATCGTACGGCGGCAGCCGGATCGTTGACATGCTGGTGGGCGATCCACTGCCACGAATTTGTTAGGAAACGGCAAGCGGTTCGGCAGGTGAGAGGAACGAGAGAGTTTGGCAGCGACATATCAACTCGCGACTCAGATTGAAGAGCGCTTGCTTCAGAGAAACCGCCTCTTTGAGAGGGTTTTCTCGCGCGAAGCGTCGCGGCTTGCGCAAGCGTGCCGCGAAATGTCGGAGCGTTTTCTGCGTGGCGGCCGTCTGCTGGCCTTTGGCCGCGGCCCTTATGCCACCGATGCCCAGCACGTCTCCGTGGAATTCGTGCATCCGGTGATCGTTGGCAAACGCGCCTTGCCCGCGCTTGACCTCTCCATTCTTTTTCGCCCCTGGTTGCAAACGATTGTTCGTTCGGAAGACATCGTGATGGGATTTGGACCACCTGAAGGCGATCCGATGGTCTGGGCCAGTCTGGAAGAAGCGCGCGCCAGGGATGCCATGACCTTCGCTCTCCCTGGCACCGAGGGTTCGTACGCGCTGGAAGCTGCCACCGACGACCCGTTCATGCATCAGGAGTTGATCGAGATCCTTTACCACACGCTCTGGGAGACCGTTCACGTCTTCTTTGAACACCGCGAACTGGGCCATGATCTCGGTGAGACGCAGTTTCTCTACCCCTTCCTCGGCCGCGAAAAACAGGGCACGAACGATCTGATCGCCGAAGTTACAGAGTCCATCCGAATGAAGGTCGGCAATGATTCTGAGCTGCGTGCGCGAGTAGCTCGCGAGCAGTCCGAACAGATCAGCACTGTTGCGTTTGCCATTCAGGAACGTTTGCAACGCGGTGGCAAGCTGATCCTGTTCGGCAACGGCGGATCGGCAACCGATGCCAACGATTGGGCGATCGACTGCATACTCCCCCCCGCCGGGTACAAGTCGATCCCCGCAGTCTCCTTGTCAATGGAACCAGCCAACATCACCGCCGTCGCAAATGACGTTGGAACCGATGTGATCTTCCTTCGCCAGTTGATCGCGCAAGCGCAGCCCGAGGATGTGGCGATCGGGATCTCGACGAGCGGGGGATCGAAGAACATCATCATGGCGCTCGACGAAGCGCGCAGACGCAACATGCTGACCGTTGCGCTCCTGGGCTACGATGGCGGCGAGATTCTGCGGCGAGGCCTGGCCGACTACCCCATCGTCGTCCACTGCGACTACATCCCCCGTATCCAGGAGGTGCAGGCTTCGATTTATCACATCATCCGCGAATTGGGGGAGGTATTGGGCCGTGGCCAAGCTTGAACTCTACGGAACAACGCGCTGTCCCTACACGCAGGAGATGCGTGACTGGCTGGAGTGGCAGCGGCGCGATTTTGTTGAGTATGACGTGGAACTCGATCGCGCCGCGCGCCGCCGCCTGAACGAATTGGCGGGTGGCCAGCGTAATGTGCCCGTGCTCATTGAGGATAACAAGGTCGTCCAGGTGGGATGGCAGGGACGAACCTGCATGGTGGAATCCGAATAACCGGGGAGCCGGAAGAGCCAATGCACGAGCTTTCCATCGCGATGAGCATTGTGGAGATGGCAGAAGAAGAGGCCGCGCGCCAAGGCGGCCATGTGTCCGCCGTTCATTTGAAACTGGGCGCACTCTCGGGAGTTGTGAAGGAAGCCCTGCTCTCTTCCTACGAAATGGCTTGCGAGGGAACGTGCCTGGCCGGCTCGCATTTAATTGTAGAGGAGATTCCGATTGTGATGTTCTGTGCGCCGTGCAATGCGCAACGCGCCATCAGTTCGGCCCAGTGGTTTTGCTGCCCGGAATGCGGCTCCCCATCTTCCGACATTGTTCAGGGCAAGGAACTCGAAGTGGTTGCATTGGAAATTCTGGGTGAAGACGTGGATGACGCGCTCCCTTCCCGTGCCGTGTCCGAGATAGCCCCGTGCGAGATGGTCGGGCAGAAGATGATCGACCTGGAGTCCCGGAAATGAAGAACGAACCCAGGATGATCGAGGTGCGAAAGAACGTTCTCAAGGCGAACGATGTCATCGCTCACGCACTTCGCGATAGGTTTCGCGCGGCTGGCGTTTTCGTAGTGAGCCTCGTTTCGAGCCCCGGGTCAGGCAAGACCGCCTTCCTTGAAAAGACGCTCACGCTGCTTCGCCAGAATTACAGCGTGGCCGCGCTGGTCGGAGACCTGGCTACCGAGAACGATGCTGTGCGTCTAGCCCGCAGTCAGGCTCCTGTGAAGCAAATCGTCACCGGTACCGTTTGTCATCTCGAAGCCGCGATGGTCGAGAAAGCGCTCGCGGATTGGGATTTGGATCAACTCGATTTCCTCTTTGTTGAAAATGTGGGCAATCTCGTTTGCCCTTCGTCCTACGATCTTGGGGAGAACCTGCGGATCGTGCTAATGTCGGTCACCGAGGGCGAGGATAAGCCGTTGAAATATCCGACAATTTTCAATAGTGCCGACGCAGGCGTGATTACAAAAATCGATTTGGCGAAGGTTGTCGAGTTTGATGAGAGCGCTGCTCTGGCAAATATCCAGGCCGTGCGTCCCGGCATGCTGGTATTCACAGTCTCCGCCAAGACGGGCCTCGGGACCGAAAACTTTCTGGACTATTTGCGCTCGCGGCGGGCCGTTTCACAGGAAAACGCGATCGCCTGAGCGTCGTGGAACCGTCATCGCACTACGGCGTTGCGTTTCCCGCCGCGTGAAACTGCACGTCGACGAAGCTGGCAACGCGCAGAAAAAGAACACTTGGGTTTTTCATCCCCCAATTCGCATAGGGAATCTGAAACGAAGTTTGGGCCGACCATGCGCCACCATCCAGATGCACTGCAACCGGGACTGTGATTTCATGTTCGGTCCCGTGGATTGAGAACACTCCATGCACCCGGAGCGTGGAATCGCCAGACCGCGCCAACTTGCCTTCGGCGTGATCGGGGCGAAAGGAAATTTCCGGGAAGCGCGCGCTCTCGATCACATCCTTATGCATCTTGTTGTCGCGTCCGTCACTCCCGGTTTTGCCGCTGGTGGCGTCGAATACGACTTCTCCACTCGCCCGCCCAGTCGCGGGATCGTAGCGAATGAAGCCGTGTTTCAGCGCGAACGACCCTTCGACTGTATGAAAGTTGCCCGTCAGAGTAATGCCGGCGCCGCTCCGGGCAGGGTCGATTTGCAGTTGGATTTCACGCGCCGGCGACTGCGCGGCCAGTAATTCTGTCAGCAAAAGAAAGAATGCCAACTGGACAATCCAGCGCCCAACAATAAAGTGAGTTTTTCTCATGAGTTCCGGTTCGAAGAACTACGCCTTGAGAATCTGCCTCCCAAGGGCAATCCCATTCGCAAGGTTTCCGCGCGCGGAAGTATCGCTGACGTGCAAGGAGAGCAAGGCGGAAAAAGAGCGCGGCCGGACTGCGAAGATCTGCATGGCGCCCTGGCGCAGACGCGCGTGGTTTCCCATCAGCAACATGAGTCGCGCCATGAGCGCAGGACGCCGAATCAATCGCCGGTGTTCCGCCTGATAGCGCGCCAGGTTTCCATCCGCCAGGCAATCCGCGAGCAGCGCAGCCTGACGAAAGGCAAGGCAAAGCCCCTCCCCTGTAATGGCGTCCACTCCGCCGGAAGCGTCGCCCACCAGCGCTGTATTTCCACGATAAACGCGACGCAGAGTTCGGCTGACAGTGACCGCTCCGCGTTCGGTAGATGCGTGTGCTGCATGTCCGAGACGCGCGGCGAGTACGGGAAATTCCTGGAGGGCCTCGTCCAGTCGCAGATGCGGGTTCGACGAAATCAGCGCCACACAAATTTCTTCGGGGCCGACGGGAGTGACATAAATCTGGCATGCATCGCGCTGGCAAT
>Ga0187851_10001505_pt1 | contig 22199 bp, 21 predicted proteins | sample June2016WEW_6_10_FD_132997 | JGI IMG/M metagenome (GOLD analysis project Ga0187851, IMG submission 132997) | Peatland microbial communities from SPRUCE experiment site at the Marcell Experimental Forest, Minnesota, USA - June2016WEW_6_10 | ecosystem: Environmental > Terrestrial > Soil >...
TATTTCCGGAGCCCGTTGGATAAGTTCTGTTTCATTAAGATTATCAAAGTCTGAACCGTGATAATCAAGATCAGTTACCGCTAATTCGGTTAGGGTTTGTTCGCGGCGTAACGGATTAAGGACAAAAGCGGCAACAAAAACATCGTGCCCGACTTTAGGCATAGGGATACCTAAATTAATAAATAGCTGAAGGGTAGCTTTTAGGTCGTAACCGATTAGTTGGCTATCGTCTTTCAGAGTGTCAATGAAAAACTGTTTTACGTTTTCGGGACCGATTGCCCTAACATCTAAAGTATATGTCTCTTGCTGGTTTGGGCTGATAATTATCAGCCGGGGTTCACGACCGTGAGCTGCCGCGCAACGACTATGAATAACCAGCTGGTCGGTGCGTAAAGATTTAATTCTCTGTAAGGATTTGGCATCATTAACATAATTATTGTTACCGGGACGAGCTATCCCAGAAGATGATTTAGGCTGTTGGCTGGCTGGCACTTGCATGGCTGCTGGCAATTGACGTAGTAGTGATCGAAATTCCAGTTTCTCAAGTAATGACCGAAGTTCTTCAGGATTAATGTTGCTACCGTTAACTTCTTTTAAATTTAGTTTGACTGGCGCGTCAGTCCAAATGGCGCCAATCTTCTTACTTAGATAGGCTAATTCCTTGCCTTCGGTTAACTTTTTCGCAGTTGAATCCTTGATAAGGTTTAAATTTTGATAGATGCCATCCAGCGAACCATAGGCTTTTAATAATTCTGTGGCAGTTTTCGGTCCGATCCCTGGTACCCCCGGTATATTATCGCTGGCATCACCTTGTAAGGCTTTAAGATCAAGAAACTGATTTACACCCAGACCGTACTTAACCTCAAAGCTGGCCGGGCTGTACAGTTGAATATTCGATAAACCTTTCTTAAGGACGTAAACTTTAGTCAACGGCCTAACCAATTGAAGAGCATCAAGATCGCTGGTTACTAACAATGTTTCAATGCCCCGTTTTTCAGCTTGGGTAGCTAAAGTTCCCATTATATCGTCGGCCTCATAATCGTCTAATTCATATAGGGGCCAACCAAAGGCTTTTAATAACTCGTGTAAAATCGGTATTTGCTCATAGAAATCCGGCGGTGCTGGTTTGCGACCAGCTTTATAAGCCGGATACATTGCTAAACGTTTACGGATGTTAGTTTTTGGTTTATCCCAGGCCACCGCCACATAATCTGGTTGCAAACGCTTAATAACTTCCAGGGCCATAGTTGTAAAGCCGAAGACTCCACCAGTCGGCGTACCGTCGCGCGTCGTTAAATTCGGTAGTGCATAATAGCCGCGGTAGAAAACAGATTTTCCATCAATAATGGCAAATCTCTTCAATTTATTCACCTCTGCCATAATTATAAGTATACGCCAGGTGTGGCTTATCTGATATGTTCGAGCCTATTTTATTATGCTAAATATAATTGTTATTGTCTTTGGTTAATGTTTGAACAAAAACTTTTAACTACTTAATGTAATCATGCAGTTTTCGGGCATCCTTGTGTTTTCGGAGTTTAGCTAGAGCCTTAGCCTCAATTTGACGGATTCGCTCCCTAGTCACACTGAATTCTTGACCGACTTCTTCTAGGGTATGTTGTTTGCCGTCTTCCAGACCAAATCGTAGTTTAAGAATTTTTTGTTCACGCTCAGTTAAAGCTGATAAGATGCCTTTGACCTGTTCCTTAAGCAATTGATTGTTGGCCGATTCTTCCGGACGGATGGTGTCTTCGTCCTCAATAAAATCAGCCAGGACTGATTCTTCCTCATCATCGCGAATGTTGGCGTCTAAACTTGAGATGTCCTGCTTAATCTTCATGATGTGTTCAACTTTATCGACGTCTATTTCCATGGCTTGGGCAATTTCTTCATTGGTCGGTTCCCGATTTAATTCCTGGGTTAGCCGCCGTTGCATCCGTAATAGTTTATTGATTGTTTCAACCATATGGACGGGGATTCGAATTGTGCGGGCTTGGTCGGCAATCGCCCGGGTAATAGCCTGCCTAATCCACCAAGTGGCATAAGTCGAGAATTTAAAACCTTTGTCCGGATCAAATTTTTCAACAGCCCGCAATAAGCCGGTGTTACCCTCTTGAATCAGATCCAATAGGTCAAGGCCACGACCAACATAGCGTTTAGCAATCGAGACTACTAACCGCAAGTTAGCAACAGCCATTTTATCCTTAGCATCCTTGTCGCCGGCCACTACTTGTTTAGCTAGAGCTAATTCTTCCTCGGCTGATAGCAGTGGAATCTGGCCAATTTCTCTTAAAAACAATCTAACTGAGTCATCGGCAATATCGTCAAGATAGGTATGGTCATCAATTAAAACTTCTTCGGCTTCTTCAACCGGCCACTCATCGGTAAATTCTTCAACTGTCGGCTCGGTAGCGACAATGTCAACATTTAAATCAGCTAGTTCGGTATATAAACTATCTAGGACTTCAACATTCTCCGGTTTATCCGGTATGGCGTTTAAAATCTCCCGCTGGTCAATTCTACCTTCGGTTTTGGCTTTTTCAACTAATTTTTCTTTAATCAGCTCAAGTTTGGCATGAGCTCGATTGTCGTTAAATAACTTAGCGGCATCTGCCATTTTTGCTATACCTCTCTTACTTTTTTTAATAGTGAGTCCAACTTTCTGGCTTGTTCTAATAATTTTGTCGTAATAGCTTCATCGGCCGTTTGGAGTTGAGACGCTAATTGACGCTTTTCTGATTTGACATAGTACTCGACTAACCGAGTTTGTAGTCGTGCCGCTTCATAGCGCAATTCAATTAAATCTAAATCCTGGTATAAGGCCTCATACTGTAACATTAAAATTTTAACATAATCGGCTATCTGATGCAATCTTGGCTGGGTGAGTGGATCACCGGTAAAATCGGTTTTGGTTTTCAAATAATTCAATAAAACTCGAGCCGTTGCATCGGGCAACATGACTGATGAAATAATCGTCAGATAATTTCGTAATTCCGCTTTGACAAGCATTATTGACAAGAAGTGATCTTGGACTTTTTTTATTTCAACGAGGTTTTTGTCCATGTCAGCCGGTTGCGAATTGTGGGATTTAAGTCGCTGAGCTGTCGCGGGTTGAAGTTTAGATTGCAGCGCTTCTCGGCTAACACCAATTAAAGTAGCGATTATACCAACGTAATGTTCTTGCTCAACCTGGTCATCGAGTTCCCTGACAACATTCATAATAATATTACTGAATTGGCGTTTACCGACCGCCGAACTAAGATCAAGCGATTGTTGATAACGAGCGATTAACCAATCAAGTGCATAAGTTGGTTGTTCAATAGTCTTTTCCCAGTCCTGTGGGCTTTTTTTAACCAGTTCGTCGGGGTCTTTACCGCTGGGCAGAGTAATCATACTCAGATTAATACCAACTTTACTGGCGATCGGGATTACCCTTTCGGTGGCGGCTATGCCCGCTTTATCGGCATCAAAACATAGCCTTATATCTTCAGTAAAATGAACTAATCCTTTTAAATGTTGTTCAGTTAAAGCCGTTCCGGCAACTGCTACTGTTTGTCGAACACCAGCTTGATGGCTGGCGATTACGTCCAAATTACCTTCAACCACAACTGCATAATGAGCTAAGCGAATATCCTCTTTGGCGCGATGAAGGCCAAATACATGTCGGCTCTTGTCGTAAACGATAGTCCGGGGTGTATTAATGTATTTAGGTTGTTTCGGATCATCATTTAGGATGCGCGCCGTGAAACCAATTATACGTCCTTGCGAATCGGCTAACGGAATCATCAACCGCCCACGGAACATGTCGCTAAGCCGGTTTGACCGGCCGATACTAATTCCGGCTGCTCGCATCTCTTCGTCTGTAAATTTTCTAGAACGAAGGAAAGCTGTGAGGGCACTGCCGTTTACCGGCGCATAACCCAATTGCCACTCCAGAGCTGTGACCTTCGTATAGCCACGTTGTTTTAAAACATACTCCAGCGCAATTTTGTTCTGGCTGAATTGAACTTGATAGAATTTGGCCGCTAATTCAAGTAAATCGTAGACTCGTTGCTTTTGCTGGCTACGATTTAAAAACTGGGATGAAGTTTGGTATTGCTCAAGATCGACGCCGGCTTTTCGGGCTAATTGTTCAAGGGCACCACGAAAGTCCAATCCTTCCATCTCCATGACAAAACTAAACATGTTACCACCCTTACCCGAACTAAAATCGTGCCAGATTTGTTTTTCCGGGCTAACCATAAAACTGGGGGTTTTTTCGTTTGTGAACGGACTTAGGCCACGCCAATTTCGACCTGACCTTTTCAGCTGGACGTATTCGCCAACAACATCTTCTATGCTTAAACGAGCTTTAATATCCTCAACCGCATCCATAGTTTTCATTGTACGCTAATAACATCTTTAAACCTGAAACCGCTAATACTTTTATGGAGTATTTTCGCTAACTAAGAGGTAACCAGTTGGTAACTATGCCTGATTAAACCTTGGACTTCTTCCCAGTCTAACTGGCCAGTCAAAATGATCGTATTCCAATTTTTTTTATTCAAATGATAACCCGGCATAACAGTTTCATATTTATCACGCAATATATTAGCTAAATTAGGGTCGCACTTTAAACTTATTCTTAGTGGTTGACTACCCTCTTGAATTAAAGCGAACATTTTATCTTTAACCTTATATACAGCCACTTCTTCGCCAAATGGATATTCTAGCTTGGCATTAGGCAGACTCAATAGAAACGTCTCAACCGTTTGATGATCCATGGTGTAACCAATCCAGATAATACTTGAGCTCGTCGATCGAAGCTTCAATATCAGCTTTAGCTCGATGAACTTCCTTTTTGGCAAATGACAAGTTGTATTTACCTTGCATTAGTACTTTAAAGCTGCTGACATCGAGCATCCGGTAATGCAGCAGTGATTCGACTTCCGGCCACCATTGACGGATAAACATCCTGTCGAAATGGATGGAATTACCAGCTAAAACGGCCGGTTCTGAACCAAAGTTAGACCGGATTAAATCGGCCACCTCATGCTGAACCTCAGCTTCCGGTCGGCCGTGTTGTCGTACCTTTTCAGTTAAGCCGCTGATTTTATGCTGTTGTGCTGGCCAATCAGTCATGCGGGCCAAAGCTTTTTCGCTTTGGTGAATTACCGCCTCATAATCAGCTAATTTTTCGAAATTAAAATCAGTTATAATGGCACTAATTTCTAAAATAACGTCCTTGACTGGGTCAAGTCCGGTCATTTCTAAATCTACCCAAAGTAATTTAGACGGCAATTGGTTTTTATCGTATTGCTCCATCGTCATAGCCTAAACCTCATTTTCATCCCATTAATTTAGCATTGATAACAACCTAATTATAGGCATTGGCCAGCTGAAGTAAAAAAGCTTGTTTGTTAGATCCTAAAAATATAGTTTAATAACCGACATTTTGTCTAACAATTATTACCTTGACGCGACCTGGGTTTTCGCGAAAGATAATCAGTAATTTATTAAACGAGGTACTTACTCCATAAGCTTTTTTAGCCCGTTCATTTTCAAGCGGGACAGAATGTTGTTTGATTCTTTCCAAACCGTCATTGATGTCAGTGACTATTTTTTGGGCGCCGACGACAAAAATCACGTGATTTGCGCCATAGACTTCGTTCGGAATTTGGCTACCGGTAGCTGAAGCAATCATTAATTGGCCGTCTTTGGTAACGGCATGTACGCTACCGATAGCATATTCGGCTGCCGAACCGAGTCGGCGCATTTCAATCGCTTTATCGGGTTGATTATATAAATCTTTGAATTTAGCTCTAACTGATACGTAGGGAGTTTCATTTAGTATTTTATCCAGTCCGGCTTCCTGGAGCGTGACAGAAGAAGCGGTAAAGACTTCAGCTCCATCAGGGATTATTTCAGTGACAACTTTTTTAGCGGTTGCTAAATCGTCAACGACTTGCGTTTCAATATTATTGGTCGTTAACGCTTCAACAGTTTCTTTAATGGTTGCTTCATCGGCAACCTCGTTATAATGGGACATATAATTTCTCCTATTAATTAATGTTTGGTATACTATTTATAGTAACCATTAGTATATATATGTTACTATACTTTGTAAAGTATGAAATTAACTGCTTCGAAAACATCAATTGAGCCGAAAGAAGGCTGTGTCGCCTGTGCCATGACAATTATTGGCAGCAAATGGACGGCACTGATTTTGCGTGACTTAGCGCTACGTCCGCAACGTTTCAGTGAACTCGAAAGATCAATCCGTGGGATCAATCCGCGGACCTTGTCGCAACGTTTAGACTGCTTAGAGCAGCAAGCTATTATTGTCCGGCGCTCGAAGCCAAGTCATCAGCCTTGTATATCTTATTCGCTTACTAAAAAGGGTAAGGATTTAATCCCAATTCTTGAACAAATGGCGATTTGGGGCACTAAATACCTTGAACCCCAAAACTTGAAGTAACTATTTCTAAATATATTCAATTATTGCCTTTGGGGTTTGTTTGATCAGTTTTAAAATCAAGTGCTGTTGAGTTTATGCAGTAGCGTTTGCCGGTTGGTTGTTCGGGGGCATCTTCAAAGAGATGTCCTAAATGGCTGCCGCAATGGCCGCAGAGTACTTCGGTTCGTTTCATGCCAATCGAATCATCTTGGGCTAATTTAATGGCACCTGGATTAACTACGTCATAAAAACTTGGCCAGCCGCTATGTGAATCAAATTTGGTATTTGAATTGAACAAAACCTGCCCACAGGCTGCACAAACATACTGGCCTTTGGCTTTGTTATAGAGCAATTTCCCGGTAAATGGCAGCTCAGTCCCCTTCTGCCGAAGAACTGCATATTGCTCAGGCGTAAGTTGCTTTTTCCAGGCTGTTTCAGAATTTGCTTTGGATAAGTTAAAAATCTTGGGCATATTAATCCTAATAACTTACTTTAATTACTAATTCGCAATTAAACTGTTAGATATTCAACTTAATAATTACATTTTTTCAATTATTGGTATTCCCAGTATCTCGAGTCCGTTTTTTAACGTTTGTGCATAACCACGGACTAGCTGCACGCGAATTGCTTCACGGTCATTGCCAATAACCCGATTTCTTTCATAAAAATGATTAAAAGTTTGAGCCAATTCGTATAAATAGGTACAGATATGGTGTGGCAATAACTCGCTGATTGCTGCAGTCAGAACTTCCTGGAACTCGCTAATTTTTAACAACAGCTGTCGTTCGTCTGCCTGTAAACTTTCTGCAGGACGATCAGTCGAGGCGGCCTTTGACAGTATGCTAGTGGCCCTAACATAGGCATATTGCAAATATGGTCCGCTGTTCCCTTCCAAACTGACTGATTCGGCCGGATTAAAAATAATGTCACCACCTAGTCGTTGTTTTAGAAAGGCATACTTAACTGCTCCTAGTACCACTTTTTCGTCTCGCTTACCATTAAGCGTAAAATTGGCTTCGTCGGTCGTATCAAGTACTTCATTGGCTCTAATAATGTTACCTAGCCGGCTTCCCATTTTGACATTGCCCTGGAGTTTAACTAAACCGTGGGCAATATGCTGGCTAGCAGTCGCCAATTCGGGAGCGAATTGTTCAATCGCTTTTAGTACTACGGCCATATATTGGGCCTGTTCGTTAGCCGTAATTACAATCGAGCGGTTAAAATGGTAATCCTGCCATTTTTCAAAAATTAAACCAACGTCTTTTGCTTCATAGGTAGGTAACCCTTGGCTGGAAATAAATACCCGGGTATGCAAACCGTATTTTTCTCCCGCAAAAACAATTGCTCCGTCCGATTCCGTAAATACTTCACCGATGTGGGCGCGAACGGTTTGTAGCCCCAAGGCAATGGTGCCGCTTTCTGGATAATACTTTTCAAAATGGCTGCCGATACGTTCATAAAATTTAGCAAAATAAGCATAACTCCAGTCGCGGCAGGTCCAGTAAATTTGGGCTAACGACGAAGTATGGTCATTTGTTTCAAGCAGTTTATAAATTTGCATGTTTAAATCTTTAATTGCCTTGGCACCATTTTGATCATCAACGTAAGCGGTGTGACCCTTGATATAATGATCAGCTAACCAATCAGATCTATCGTCTAGGGTTTTGTCGGCTAGGGCCTGAACTTTTTGCCAGGCAAGATCGTTATCCAGTTGGCCGTCGCTCTCGTAGAATACTATCGCCCATAAAGTTTTCGCGACATGCAAACCAACGTCGCCGCTGAAATTAACCCGATGAACAGACGCGCCGGTAGAGCTTAGTAGATTAGCAACCGCATCACCCACGATACTGGTGTACAAATGTCCGGCGTGCAATATTTTAAACGGGTTGGGGTCGGAATATTCGATAACGATAGTTTGGTCTTGGGCAGTTTTATCTGTAGCAGCACGTGCTAAGTCCCACAACACCGAATCTTTTAATTTAATATTGATAAATCCCGGGCCAGCAATGGTAATGTCGTCGCTTAATTCGGCTAGTTTTTCCTGCAATTTTGGTAGCAGTTGTTCGGCAACTTCTCGAGGATTACGCGACAATTGGGGCGCTATTTGGAGGGCCGCATTGGTTGCATAATCGCCAAATTCGGTAGTCGGCCGAGATACTGCCGCCTTAATATCAATTGAAAATTGATCACGAATAGCCGTCGCAATCAAAGCCTCAAGCCGCTCTTTCATATGCCCGAGTATAGCAGATAACACCTTATATGTTCCACTTTTAACTTAACCGGCATAGATGGTTTATGCTACTATGGCAGTATGAATTACATAGTTAATGGTCACCAATATGTCATTTCACACGCCACTTTAACATTAATATTGCTACTCGCTATATGGGAATTAATCTGGAAAGGTTTTGCCTTGTGGCGAGCCGGTAAAAACAGTAATTTAGGCTGGTTTATTGTAATTCTGATCCTAAATACCGCTGGTATTCTGGAAATTCTTTATCTTTTTGTTTTCAGTAAACCTAACGATAAAAAATGATTAATAGCAGCCGGTTTGAATAACTTTTAATCTATAACATGCCAAAAGAAAACGAAATTCAAAGTAAAACAATTGATGAATTAGCCCATAGTCTACAAACTTCTGTCGATGGTTTATCTGAACATGAAGCTAAAAACCGCCTTACTACCTATGGCTTAAACGTCCTAAAAAAAGAATCCAAAGTAACAATTTTCAAGTTAATCATTGATCAGTTTAAGAGCTCACTGATCTACTTGTTGATTCTGGCTAGTCTTTTGTCATTTATTTTGAAGGATTTTTCTGATGGATTTATCATTCTGGCAATTTTAGTTATCAATACCGGGTTAGGTTTTTACCAAGAATTTAGATCAGAAAATGCTGTCGCTAAATTGCAGAAATTGGTTAGTAAAGAGTCACTCGTTAAACGAGACGGTAAAGAATCGCTGGTCGCTGAGCAATTTATTGTTCCCGGCGATGTCGTTATTCTGCGAGAGGGCGATATAGCGCCCGCCGATATTAAATTAACCCGAGTTGAAGATTTAAGCGTCAATGAATCACAGTTAACTGGTGAGTCAGTACCCGTAACTAAAACTAGTAGCGGGCTAAACTCGGTTGTTTTTGCCGGAAGCATTATTGAGCGTGGCGAAGCAGAAGGTCTAGTTTATGCTACTAGCAATAAAACTGAGATTGGTAAAATTGCCCATTTATCATCTACTACAGAAAGAACTACTCAGTACGAAAAATCTCTATCTGCTTTTAGCTCTTTCTTGGTCAAAGTAACTTTATTAACGTTAGCGGTAGTATTCATCCTGAAGATTATAATTACCCACGATTCATCCCACATTACGACGCTTATGTTATTCGTTGTAGCTTTATCAATCACTGTTGTCCCGGAAGCAATGCCAGTTATTGCAACTGTAACTTTATCAACCGGTGCCATGAAACTTGCCAAACGTCACGTCATTGCGAAAACTTTAACTGCCGTAGAAGACCTAGGTAATATTACCCTGTTGTGCAGCGATAAGACCGGCACTTTAACTGAAAATCGACAAACTGTAAAAAGCCTTATGGCAGATGACAAACTGTTATTTCAGCGTTTGGCGATTGCCAGCTTGGAAACATTGGATGAAAAACGTAAAAAGTTCCAAACTTCATTTGACAAAGCCTTCCTAGACTACGTTCCGGATAATATTAAACAGGAAGCTATGAGTTACAAACGACTTGAAGAACTTCCCTTCGACCCTGCTGCCCGGCGGCGACGTGTAATCTACAGTGACGGTGATAAGACCTACTTGGTTGAAGTCGGATCTGTTGAAACTTTACTAGAATTAACAGATTCCCCTAAGAGAGATCAGTATTTAAAGGTAATTCAAGCTGATGGAAAAAACGGGTTACGTCATTTAGCTATTGCATATAAAGAGATCGATTACACAGGTGATGATAAGTTCGATATTTTAAAACATGAACAAAACTTAACGTTCGTCGGTTTTGTGTCACTTGAAGACCCGTTACGTCCAACTGCTCGTCACACTATCATTCTCGCCGAAAAGTTAGGCGTAGCTATAAAAATACTGTCTGGAGATAGTAAAGAAGTTACCGAATACGTAGCTCGAGAAGTTGGCCTAATAGATAAAAAGCAAGTTGTTTATACTGGCGATGAGCTCGAGAAATTGTCAGATGAACAGCTTATTCGAGTAGTCCAAGAGAATAATGCTTTTGCCAAATTAAATCCAGAACAGAAGTACCGGATTATTAAATTGCTTAAGCAGAATAACGTTGTTGGTTATCAAGGCGATGGTATTAACGACGCTCCAGCCCTTAAATTGGCTGATGTGGCGATCGCTGTCAACAATGCAACCGATGTCGCCCAAGACAGTGCCGATATTTTACTATTACGGAATGATTTAAGCGTCATTGTTAATGGCATTCATTACGGTCGGTCAATATTCACCAATATCAATAAATACATTCGCTTTACTATGATTAGTAACTATGGTAATTTTTTCGCTATCTCCGCATTATATCTAATATCTGGTTCTACCTTGCCATTGTTGCCCATCCAATTAGTTTTGACTAGCCTGTTAACCGATCTGCCATGTATTACTATTGCGACGGATAATGTTGAATCGAACGAGTTAGTCCAACCAAGTAAATTTAATGTCCATTCATTGATGTTCATATCGATGTTCTTGGGATCGATTACGGCTTTATTCGAAATAATTTACTACGCAATAATTAGGCATCAACCCACGGGCGTCGCTCAGACTGGTCTATATTTATTTCTAACTCTTTCAGCATTAGTAATAATTTTCTCAGTCCGCAACAAAGATCATTTTTGGCGGGCTCCAAAATTATCCAGGCCAATGGCGTTATCATTTGCAATAATCACAGCTCTTTCAATTGTAACTATCTATATTGGGCTGACTAAAAAACTCTTCTCTTTTACCGCTTTGCCAGTTGGGATACTTGGTATAACTATTATCCTGACTTTCGTCCATATATTCTTCTTAGACACCATTAAAACTTGGTTCTATAAATCAAGCGTCGGTAAGTTATCTCAAAACTAGAATATTACCGACCAATCGATCGCAGTTAATTATCACTCAATACAGGCTCGCGGGTCCCATGCCGATAGCGGTTGCATGGCTGAAGTGGCAGGTTCCAATCCAGTTACTGCAGTTGAGTTTGTGGAGTTGCTGGCACTAGATTGTGTTGATGAGGCTGAGCTATTAGCTGATGCGTTTACTGCCAAACCGGTACCCGTAAGCACTGTGACTTCAGAGCCTGGTGTGACTAAACCAGAGTTTTGCGATAGGATTACCGGGCCAGTTAATTGCCGAGCAACCGCTTCAGCATCAGCTTCGGTGCTGGGACTAGCATAATTTACGACTGTCTCTACGGCTTCGTCGCTCAATGGTGTAGCTGACCCTGGTTGGCCGACCATATTAAAACCGAGAGCATGTAAAGCAGTTGTGGTTTGAGTGGCTTGATCAGAAATGCCACTGCTATTAACAACATTGACCGTAATATCTTGAGGGTTTGGCAATGAATTACCTGTCATAGTATCAGCAGTATTCGATGTCCCCAGGAATTCATTAATTATTTGTTGATCGGTAGACTCTACCGGGAAAACAACGTCGCCATAATCAGTGCCATCATATATGTAATCACCAAAAGTGGTAGTGGAAATCGGCAACGTATATTGCGGAACATTGTTGATATTTACAGCGTGGAATTCTTGAGCGAGTTGTAGCATGGCTGAAGTAGATAAGCCGGAATCAACTTGAACCTGAGGAGCTATAGCATCAATTAGTTTTTGATCAGTAATCGGATTGCCTATACCTTTGGCAGCAATCGTGCTGGCTAAGACGCGTAAAAATTCATGTGTCCGTGCAATCCGAGCAATGTCACTTTCTGGTTCTTGGGGCCAAAGATATACATCTGAAGTATTAAGACCGGGCGGATCATATTGTAAATGCCGGGCCCGGACAACTTGTAAAGCTTGTACGCCATTCAATAACTGGCAACCTGCAGTTTTTATATCAAGATACGATTCAGAATCGTACACTGGCATTGGAAAATCCATCTTGATGCCACCGACGGCGTTAACAATATTCACAAATCCGTCGAAACCAACTTCAACGTAATGCTGGATGGGTATCCCAAAATCCTCTTCCACGGCGTTCACTAGTTGCGTTGGTCCTTCATATAAAGCAGCGTCAATTTTAAATGCTTCATCTCCCTTCCGAGCATTAGGCACAAAAGTGTCACGGGGGATAGAAAGTAGGCTTACGGTATGTGTCTTGGGCACAACATGAACAATAAAAATAATGTCACTGTTTACGCCGGTGACCCCCTGTGAACAAAACCCCCACTCGGCGTTTTGGACTGCGAGGTTGCAACGGTTAGTCGATCCAGCGACTAGAATGTTCTCAGCTCCACCTACTGAAGCAGACAAATTGCCGACCGCTAAATGATTAACTTTATGATCTAATTGCCAGATATCCCAGCCAATAAATCCCAATGCTGCAACTATCGCTATTACTGTTGAGACGAATAACCATCGCTTCCATGCCCACTTTTTACTACTACGTCGCCAAAATCGTCGATTTTTTAATTTTTTATGAGTTAAGCTGGGATCCATTAGCGGTTGATTAGATTTTACGGTTGACGACATAGTCCCTGGGATAGTTTCCCCAATCAATGAATTAGCTGGTTGATTGGGTTTATCAGAATTATTAAGTAATGGACGTTTTGGCATACTGGAAATATTAATATTAGTAGCTGAATTTTGGCTCAAGTGATTAGGTCCGATAGCTGGTAAATGGCGCTTTGAAGTGAGGGTTATAAAACCGTCGGTGTTTCTGTACCGATTTCGTGGTCTTGGTTTATTTATATAATTCGGCATAAAGTTACATTATTTTAGCATAAGGATAGTCTCATAATTCTTTAACTAACTTAAGGTTAAGACAAATTCATTCGCCAATTGTCCACATGGGTATTGTTTGGCAAGTATAATCTTCGTCTAAATAAGGTGTGTACTGGGTAAACCAAATTTCCCCAGCTGTAAACGATGGCGTATGGCAGGCATTAATAGCTGCTGTAAGAGTTGTGTCGCCAGTCCCCAGCCAGGCCGGTATTGTCGGCCGCCAATTATCGGTAATTATGGCCCATTGGCTGGGAGTAGAATATATTCCAATCTTAGGGCTAAATATTAGCTGTTTGATGGCATCAATCGCGCCCTGCAAGGAAGCCTGGTTGAGCAACGGGTTATTTGTCCAGCTATTATCAGTTTCAACATCAAGCATCCAAAGTGGTGATGCCAACCCAAGTTGATCGGCATAATGGATGTCATACGCGGTCGCTTGAAAACCGTAATTATATGCGAAACACAGATAATCATCGTTGGTGCAAGCATTTGGCCCTAAGCTAAGCTTTTTTGTCTCCGCCAATCCAGGATAACCGGTGTTGACATAAAGACCATAGTGCGTAAACCAGTTCGTTTCGGTGGTCAAACATGGGTTAAGATGATAATCCAGGCCACCACTCACGCCAACGATGCCGTATTCAGCATAATTAGAATCCACTGTTTTATCGCAATTAGGCCATGAAACATCGGTGAATATCTTGGCCTTAGACGGATTAGATAGCCAGTTAGTGCTTAGCAATGCTAACCCGACCAGAATAATTAGTAGCCCTCCGCCCAAAAAGTCCAGGATCGTACGGCGACGTAAATCAATCATTAGTAAACTTATTACCTGTGCAGCCTGTCAGTTAGCGAATTAGTAATTGGTTTTTCGGGAGCTTGTAGGCGTGGTTGAGTAAAAATCTGCAGCAATCTAAATACCACAACGTACATTAAGGTAATTAAAATAAAGAACATCAACGTTACGGTATAAGCTTGTAAATGACCGGATATATTTATAAACGGATTGGATATGCCAAAAAGAATGGAGGCTGGGTTAGTAATGAAGTTCCAAGAACTTAAACGCAGCTCTCGTCCTAGATAAATTGCAAAACTGCAGACGAAAAAGGCTAGTCCCAGGAGAATATTTGTCCACCGTACCGAAACTCGTCGCAGTAATTGCCGGTGAATTAAATAAACACTCAAATAGCCTAATATCAAACCGTTAAATATAAAGGTTTGAAACATCACGCTGTCATATAAAAGATTATTTGGGTTAACCAACGCCAAGTGAATTAGATCGCTAACCAGGTAAAAGCTGTTTGGTAGCAAACTTAGCCACAAAAAAGTCAGCAGCATTGGCCGCCAGTTTAACCATGGATAATTTGGTAGGACTCTTAGTAAGTAGTAAACAACTAATAGCGGGATCCAAGCTAGCAGCAAATTCCCTAGCAGAAAAGAGTTCGCAAAGGAATGGTTATTAATTGCCTCTGCGACAAAAAAACTAAAACTCACCAGGCTAGACAAAAATAAAGTTGCTAGGACACTGCTCCACCGGGAATATTTATTCCACCGCATGATTTGTATTATATCAAGCTATTGCCTCAAGGATTATGTTTCGGTTGTTTGGCTAAGAGTAAGCTAATCACAAATTGGGCACCGCCAGTCGGGTAATTCCGGGCGGTAATGCTACCACGATTGGCTGTCGCGATTTCTCGGGCTAAAGATAGGCCTAAACCGTAGCCGGGAGTATTTTTGGTCCGGGATTTATCGCCTCGGTACAACCGATCAAATATTAATGGCAAATCTGTTTCGGTTATTCCCTCTCCCTCATCGCGGATACTGATATGGAAACGATTACCGGCTTTAATGCCATTAATGAATACTGAGCTGTGGCGAGGACTAAATTTGATCGCGTTATCAAGAACAATTCCAACTAGTTCTACTAAACTGTCCGCATGACCGATTACCAATTCTTTTGGCACCTGGATTTCCAAGGCGATCTTTTTCGGTTCGGCAATATCGGTAGCTCGCTGACAGGCCTCTGTCACTACTGCCGATATGTCAATTGGACTAAGCTCTAGTGATGCTTTTTCATATTGCGTTAAAGCTAGTAAATTACCCGCCAGAGATTCCAGCCGCTGGACTTCTTCCAAATTACTTTTAATTACCTCGCGGGCATCAGCTTGGGTAAAGTTTTTTTGGCGTAAAAACACTTCATTCTCCAGCTGTAAACTGGCCAGTGGAGTCCGTAGTTCATGGCTGGCATCGGCCGTAAAACGAGCTTGGGCTTCATGGGCTTCTTCGATCGGTTTCAGTGTGCGGCCGGCATACCAGTAACTTAAAACACCACCAACTATCAAGGCGAAAATATTTAACATGATAACGTCTTCATTTAAATGGCGGCGGACAGTTGAGTCTTGGTCAGACTGGAAACGCAAAAAGTCGTTATCCGGATTCGGCGGGACAGAGTAAATATCATAAAGTAACTGATGAACGACACCGCGCTGGGCAATTCCGGCGTGATCAAATTCCAACTGCGCCAGTGTTCGGATGCTTAGCGTCAGCATTAAGCTGAATATAATAATAATTGCCAGATAAAACCCGGTTAGTTTTAAGCGAGCTGAGTGGAAAAGCGTCGGCCGGGTAGTGTTGAATGATTCTAATTTCGTCTTTAAACGATTTATTAACGATGGTTTTTGAGGTGTTATTTCTTCCATGTTTATTACAAAACCTTATAACCGTAACCCCGAATGGTTTTAATAACTTCGTCTCCAGGACCAATCTTCTTACGGACATTAGCAATAAATGTTTCTACCGTATTATGCTGAACTCGGGCTTCATCAGCCCAGACATGATCTAGTAAACGATCTTTACTAAGCACTTCACCACGATGGCGCAACAGATATTCCATTAGTCGGAATTCCTGGGCTGTTAAATGAACCGGCTGTTGTCGGTATTCGACGCTTTTTGCAATCACGTCTATTTTCAATTGATCAGCCTGTAAAATATTGCCACTATGAGCCTTAGGTCGGCGTAATAAAGCTCGGATCCGGGCTAACAATTCATCAAACGAGAACGGTTTAGTTAAATAGTCGTCTGCTCCAACATCTAGTCCCCGGACACGATCACCAATAGTAGTTTTAGCAGTTAACATTAAAATCGGCATCTGTTCTTGCCGTTCACGCCATATACGGATTAATCCTGGTCCGTCAAGTCTACCTGGGATCATCCAATCCAGCAACACAAGATCATAGTTACCAGCACTGACTAAGGTTTCAGCAACATCGCTGTCTTTAGCCACATCGATAATATAACCTTCGGACTTAAGACCCTTTTCAAGGCTGCGGGCAATTTTATCCTCGTCCTCGACAATTAATAATTTCATATATTATCCTTTATAGCCGCCATTATGCACACCATAACTGCAAAATGCCTGTACAAAAACTAGCTTATTCGGCTAGCGTTTTCTTAAATTTTTCGATCAATTCAACCGGCGTCGGATCGATATTGCCCAGTAGTGCTGTATAAAGACTGACAAAGTCGCCAAGTGTAATAGCCCAGATTAATTGTTGCAGAATAGTCTCGCCGACTACTGAGACGACGATTGGTTCCGGTCGCATGCCTGACAGTAATTGTTCGGTTACGGCAAATCGTTTTTGAATTCGTTCATGTTCAAGTGAACTTCGCAAATCAATAACGACATACGGTTTATCAACCGGTTGTTTAGTCCAACCAAGCATCTCGTTATGATTGAATTCCGAAAGTTGATTTACCCAAGCAATATGTTTGGCGCTTTCATTAAAACTAATTTTCCATTTATAGGCTGCCGGGAAAAGCCGAGGACCACTGTAAATAACGATTGATTTGCCAATTAAATCTTGGGCTATCGATTTAGCCTGGTTAGTTTTAGTCGGCACATCAACATACCAACTGTCACAATACTCATGCAGCCATTGGCTAGTATCCTTTAACTCACTAAGCCGATCTGTTGGGCAGATGCCAGCCAGGACAAATAATTTGGTCAATGCGGCTAAATTATAGAAAACAGCCATCCGCGGCTGTAGGCCAGACGGCAAACGGAGTAACGGATATGATTTTTGTTGAGCAATATTTACTAATTCACCGTCAGAAGCCAATATTACTATTTGGCAACCACGATGTTCGGCGTCGTGAAGTGCCGACAATGTTTCTTCAGTATTCCCGGAATAACTGGAGACAATAACTAAAGTTTGGGCATTGGCATACGCTGGTAAATCATAATTACGTACTACCTCGAATGGCAGTTCCGGATTTAACCAGGCCTGGGCAACCGTCGCGGCCAAGGCTGAACCGCCCATGCCGGTTACAATGATTGATTCAATATTGTTTTGTGGTTGCCAATCGGATTGGAATTCGTATTGCAATTGTTGCCATTCCTTATTGGCAATGCCTAGAGCATCTTGGCTATCACGTTGGTGTATGTATTGTAAGTCATCTAACATCGTTAATTCCTTGCGCTAAAATCTACTTAATATATAGTATAACGTAGAGAAATTCTAAGGGGGTAAATTTTATGTTTGGGCACCAGGATAACCAAAATGATGATCTGTCGGTTGATCCATTATTGACTATGGATAATCAGGCACGAGCAGCTGATAGTACAAAATCGGCCTATTCTGACGCGAATACGGCTTATTCCGACGATAATGCGCCACCAGCTACGGCAACGGCAACAGCAACTGCTGCCACGCCGCCATCGCCTACGCCAATGCCGCCGGCCAATGATCCTCTGTTTTCGCCACCGTCAACTCCACCTACATTTAATAATGATTTTAAGCAAACCTCAGCCCCAGCAAATGACGGCCTTAAAGCCGTCACAGCCATGCCCTATGACGAAGTAAAGCCTGCGCAACAAGCATCGACCGATGATTTGATGGCTATCAAAGAGCAGGCTCTGCAACAGCTTGACCCACTAATGGACCATCTTGATCAAACTCCTGAAGAAAAATTTAGAACCACCATGATGATGATCCAAGCAGCCGATAATAAATTGCTTATCCCCAGCGCTTACCAGGCTGCTCAACAGATAAAAGATGATAAAGCCCGCGCCCAGGCATTACTCGACGTTGTTAACGAAATAAATTACTTCTCGCAACACGACAATAACTAAATAAACTTAGCGAATAACAGACATCAAAGCCTAATCTATAACTTGGCTTTTTTACATCATCCCCATGCCGCCCATGTCAGGAGGCATCGGAGAATTTTCTTTTTTCTCTGGTATATCGACTACTAAGCCACCCATCGTCATACTGGTCCCAGCAATTGAAACTGAATTCTGAAGGGCTTCTTTAGTCACTCTAGACGGATCAACAATTCCGCAAGCTTTTAAGTCAACTAATTTCTTAGCTGGTCGGTTTACATCCACGCCGAAACCAGGTTTGGCAGCTTTAACTTGCGGCAACCACTCATCGGCATTAATACCGGCATTGGTCAGGAGGATTCGGAAAGGTTGTTCTAATGCTTTTTTGAGGATTTGTTTTCCGGCAGTGACAGACTCGTCATCAGTAGCAACAGTTGAAATAGCGTTAATCAAATTGATTAATGTTACACCGCCGCCCGGTACGATACCTTCATCTAAAGCCGCTTTAACAGCGGCTACGGCATCATCAACCCGGAATTTCTTTTCTTCGATTTCTGTCTCCGTGGCGCCACCGACTTTGATGACAGCTACTTTACCACTAAGTGATGCGCGCCGTTTATCCAAGTTTTCTTTGTCGTATTCACTGGTAGCCTTTTCAATTTGGGCACTAATTTGAGCAATTCGGGCCGATACTTCCGCACTCGAACCGCCGCCCTCGATGATGGTTGTCTCATCTTTTGTAACAATAACCTTGCGCGCTGAACCAAGCATATCTAGTTCAGCATTTTCAAAAGTATAACCGCGCTCATCACTGATGACGGTTGCACCGGTTAAGACGGCAATATCATTCAATATATCCTTGCGGCGGTCACCAAAGGCCGGCGCTTTAATTGCCACCGTGTTAAAAACGCCCTTCAAGCGATTAAGAATTAACGTTCCCAAGGCCTCGCCTTCAACGTCTTCCGCGATTAACACCAGGTCCTTTTTACCGGCTTGCGCCATTTTCTCAAGAATTGGCAGGAATTCCTGAATCGAACTAATTTTCTTATCCGTAACTAGAATTACCGGATGATCATAGACCGCTTCCATGCGAGCCGTATCAGTTACCATATAAGCGCTGACAAAACCACGATCAAAGGTAAAGCCCTCAACCACTTCACTCTCCATGCTTAATCCTTGGCCTTCTTCAACGGTTACCACGCCTTCTTTGCCGACTTTTTCAATTACTTCGGCAATTAAATTACCGATTTCGGCATCACCGGCTGAGATTGTAGCAACTTCCGCCACGCGATTCTTTTTATCTTGAATATCTTCGCTGTAGTCACTTAGTTTGCTCATGACATCGTGAGCGGCGTTTTCTAACCCCTTGCGTAGCAACATCGGATCGTGTCCGGCCGCAATTAACTTATTGGCTTCGTAGAGAATGTGGTATGTCAGAACTGTCACCGTGGTTGTACCATCACCAGCCACGTCATTCATTTTGCTGGCGGCTTGTTTGATTAATTCGGCACCAACTTTATAACCCAAAGTTTCATCATCGTTATCAGCTAAATCAACCCCTTTGGCCACAGCCACACCATCGTGGGTGAAGGTTGGGTTACCGTAACTTTTGCTTAAAACTACGTTGCGACCTTTTGGCCCCATCGTGGTTTTAACTGCATCATAAAGAATTTTTGCGCCGCCAATAACCCGGCGTCTTGCGTCATCATCATAAAAAACTTTTTTAGCCATTATTTTCTCCTATAATCTAGTGATTAATTATTTAACAGTTGCCAATATATCTTCTTCTTTTACCAAGATGTATTCGTCATTATCGATTTTAATTTCTGTTGTTGAATAACTTTTATAAATAATTCGCTCACCAGTTTTGACTTGCTTAACGTCTTTGCCGGTCGCTAACACTTTGGCGACTTTTGGTTTTTCCTGAGCGTTATCAGGCAAATATAGACCTCCAGCGGTTTTCGCCAATGGCTCTTCAGCTTTGGCGACGACATAATCGGCTAGGGGTTGAATTGGTACGTTCATACTTAAATTTCCTCCGTATAGATTAATTTCATTAGCACTTTACTAAGCAGAGTGCTAATGTATCAGCACTCATAATAGCTGAGCGCCAATTAAGCTGTCAAGTTAGATATTTAGGCGAGGGGTGATCTTTTTGGTTTGATTGGAACTATCTGATAATTTTGGATTTTTCTATAAGTATCTTCAAGATAAGACCGCGGCACAAAACGGGTATGCGTACCGAATTTTGGCAATTGCCGATGCGGTTTTATCGCTCCCGAGGCCGGGACTTTAAAAGCAAAGCTGCGGCTTCCCCTGATATGTAAGATAATGGCATAACGGTCCGGGTTGTCGTCGTTTTCAAGAGCGATCATTGCCCCCCAAATATCATTGATATTTCTAACTGGGATGCTAATTCGCAATAATTCACCTTCGTGTAAAGCATGATGATCATAGCTTTCAGCTAGCAGAATTGACCCCATTGGAGCATCAGTTACTGGGTCGTTTTCAGTAACAATATAATAATTAGATGGGTCAGACTCCGAATCTAAATCCGCTAAGACAAATTTACTACCTATGGCGTTAAATAAATCAGCGTAACCAGGTAGTGCCTCATTTGATCCAGCTGAACCTTCCTCAAAATTTTGGGACATATACTCTAACATAATATAATATTAGCTTGCTATTGTCAAAAGTTTACGCATTTGTTATGCTTATTGAGTCCATATTTTTTGGGCAGCAACCGTCCCTACTACGATTTGGGGGTAACACCCGTGCCTCAGTATGCACTAGTACAAGACGACAACAACGTTGAAGTCTTGCGGCTTGACAAGGTCAGAAAGAGCGTCCCGCGCTTGATGATCACGATTCGTGTCTCGTTCGTTCGGGATAACGAAATCTTAAATGCAGTACTTGATGCACTTTACCGGAGAGCTGGTGTCGAAAGAGTCAATGTCGTTAACGGTCCGACCGTCTACGATAAGCACTACGAAAACGTCGTCATCACTCTTGGCGAAGCCAGCACTCCGAAAAAAGATCTTGATTCGTACCTATCGCGTCGAATCCAGGAGTTTCTCACTACTGCTGAGGAAGTAACTAAAAATGTCTTGGCACGCCAAAAGGCCATGCGCGCCATGCACCCTTCAGCAGTCAGCTCTTTTTCGGGTTTACACCTAGTCGCAAACGAAGGCAGTTCTGAGTAACCCTTCAACGAATTTCCGCAATATCGCGAGCAGTTCAGTTAGGACGGTCGCCGAGTGGTGAGAACAGTTTCGGTAGCGAACAGCTGCCTCATCACTCGGTCTACCGGATTCAGTTTATAAATGTGGTTGCAGGCCCCTTCGCCTCCCCGTTTTTAAACTTGGTGAAGAGCCATTCTCGTAGCGCAGAGCTACCTCACCATCCGACTCAACGGACTTTTTACAATTGTGGTCGCAGGCCCCTTCGCCTCCCCAAAAGTAACAAAGTCCGTTTTTCATTTCTTGTATAATTACACCGATGAAACACATACTAATGTGCCCGCCTAATTATTTTGCAATTGAGTATGAGATAAACGCTTGGATGCATCAAAACAATCCAGTAGTTACAGCCTTGGCTCAGCAGCAATGGCAGTCTTTAAGGCAGATTTATACCAAACAGCTGGGCTGGGACGTTCAAACCATCAAACCACAACTAGGGTTGCCAGACATGGTTTTTGCTACTGATTGCTGTTTGATAA
>Ga0187851_10001508_pt1 | contig 22186 bp, 14 predicted proteins | sample June2016WEW_6_10_FD_132997 | JGI IMG/M metagenome (GOLD analysis project Ga0187851, IMG submission 132997) | Peatland microbial communities from SPRUCE experiment site at the Marcell Experimental Forest, Minnesota, USA - June2016WEW_6_10 | ecosystem: Environmental > Terrestrial > Soil >...
ATCCACTGCTTGGCGAAGATGCGCATCAAGTCGTCCTCGAGAGAAAGGAAGAAACGCGACTCACCGGGATCGCCCTGACGGCCGGCGCGACCACGCAACTGGTTGTCGATGCGGCGCGACTCGTGCCGTTCGGTGCCCAGAATGAAGAGCCCGCCAACGCCGATCACCTGCTCGTGATCGAGACGCGCCGTCTCAGCGTGGCCTTTGTAGACCTCGACCCACTCCGGCTCGGCGACTTCAAACTCCTGGCCCTGGTAATAGAAGCGCAGAAACCCTGCCGGAGCCATGGGATTGATGGTGCCTTCTGCTACGCTGATGGCGCGCGCGTGGCCCTGCTTGACGAGATCCTGCCGGGCCATGAATTCTGGATTGCCGCCCAGCAGAATGTCGGTACCGCGGCCGGCCATGTTCGTGGAAATAGTCACCATGCCGAGCCTGCCGGCCTGGGCAACAATTTCTGCTTCACGCTCATGGAACTTGGCGTTCAGCACCACGTGGCGGACGCCTTTGCGCTGAAGAATCGCGGAGAGGCGTTCCGATTTTTCAATGGACGTGGTGCCGACAAGCACCGGCTGTTTCTTCTCGTGCAGTTCGGCAATGTTGTCGGCGACAGCCTTGTACTTTTCCTTCTCGGTGCGGAAGACAACGTCGGAGTTTTCCAATCGCAGCATTGGCTTGTTGGTTGGAACGACGACGATCTCGAGCTTGTAAATCTTCTCGAATTCGGCGGCTTCGGTTTCGGCGGTGCCGGTCATGCCGCTCAGCTTCTTGTACAGGCGGAAATAGTTTTGAAATGTAATCGTGGCCAGCGTCTGGTCTTCCTTGCGGATGCTGACACCTTCCTTGGCTTCGATGGACTGGTGCAAGCCGTCACTCCAGCGCCGTCCCGGCATCAACCGCCCGGTAAATGTGTCCACGATGATGACTTCGCCATCCTTGACCACGTACTCCACGTCGCGTTTGTAAAGGGCCTCTGCCTTAATTGCGGTCTCGACGTAGTGCTTCAGTTCCCAGTTTTCCGCGTCGGCAATGTTGCCAATCCCGAGCAGATTCTCAATCGTTTCCCAACCTTCGTCGGTCACGCCGATGGTCCGCTGCTTCTCGTCGACGATGTAGTCGCCGCTGAAGAACTTCTGGCCCTCGTTGAGCTGGATGCCAAGTTCCTGCTGGCGCTTGTGATCGCTCCACTCCACCTCTTCGCCCTTTACGAGGCTGGGGATAATCTGACGCGCGCGCGCATACTTATCGGTGGTCTGATCAGTGGGTCCGGAGATGATCAGCGGGGTGCGCGCCTCGTCGATCAGGATCGAGTCGACTTCGTCGACGATGGCGTGGTAGTGTCCGCGCTGCACGCAATCTTTGAGTTCGAACTTCATGTTGTCGCGCAGGTAGTCGAAACCAAACTCGTTGTTGGTTCCGTAGGTAATGTCAGCGGCGTAAGCGGCGCGTCGCTCGCTGTCGTCCAGGTCGTGCACGATGACGCCGACCGTCAGCCCCAGGAACTCGTAAATTTTGCCCATCCACTCGGCGTCGCGCTTGGCCAGGTAGTCGTTCACCGTCACCACGTGAACGCCATGGCCGACTAGCGCATTCAAGTAGCAGGCCAGCGTGGCGACGAGCGTCTTTCCTTCGCCGGTCTTCATTTCGGCGATCTTGCCCTGGTGCAGCACCATTCCGCCGATCAACTGCACGTCGAAGTGGCGCATCTGCACCGCGCGCCAGCCCGCCTCGCGAACCACGGCGAACGCCTCAGGAAGAAGCTCGTCGAGAGCCCCATCTTCGGCCTTCTTGATTTCTTCAGCTTCGGTGATGCCTTCCAGGTTGTGGGCAATGCGGGCGCGAAACTCCAGGGTCTTGGCACGCACCTGCTCGTCGGAGAGCTGCTTGGTTGCAGCCTCTAAATCGTTGATTTGGGCAACCACCGGCCATAACTTCTTGATCAGGCGTTCATTTGCCGTACCGAAAACCTTTGTCAGTACCTTGTCGAAAACCACATGAATCTCCGTTTACCAGTATAAATGGCAGGGGTTTGATCTTCGCCTCATCGTCGCTTGCGGATGAGTTCGCAGGCGTAGGATTTTGGGGTTGGATCACTGCCAATTCACAATCGCCATTGCAGAGTGTCGACCGGCTTGCCATGGCGGATTCGCCGGAGTTGCCGGTGAAAATGCCTCAGCCGGGCCTGCGGCGAGTTCGGGTCGCCATTGTCGTCCTGGTCCGCGTTCTCGTCGGCTTCGTGTTTAGCCTCCTGTACATAGGCCATGCTGGGTCGATAGAAAACCTGAAGGAATTCAAGCGTCGCTCCCATGTCATAGACGGATGGGCAAAAGCCGGGATCGCCTTTTCCCTGGCGTTTGCGGCGGCGCCAGACCGCTCGCCGCACAACGTAATCCGCGAAGATCAGGGCAATGATCAGAACCGGGATGTAAAGCGCATAGATGCACCACGCAACGAGCGAGTGGAAAACCATAGACACACCCTTCCGGAACACGGCGGAAACTTCGCAGGAAGTAAGATTCGGCGCATGGCAGAAAAAAGGCCCATAACGCCAAAACACTAAATTTTGCTGGAAGAATTAACCGCGACGGAAGGGTGGCGGACGCTGGAACGAGGGTACGAGTGCCGGTGCCTGGGGTAAACGGCCAACATAGGTGGAGCCCGACAAACCCAACAAGCTGAGCGGTGAGAGGATGCCGACGAGCAGCAGCGGAAGGATGGCTACGAAATCCGCGGCGTGTCCCGACGATCCGCTGGGAACCAACGTGAAGGCCAGCAGCAGGAGAACGGCGCAGCCAATTGCGAGAACCGCAATCCGCATCCATCCCCGCCGTTGCTTCCTCTCGATCACCGATGAACCTCTCATTTCCGCAAGCATAGCAGCCCCGGCGTGCCCGTACAATGAAAACGGAGCCCTGAATCCCCAATCAGCATGGCGGATAAAGAACAAAAGAAGCCGGAGATCCAGAAGCGCGACGAAGACCCGGTCGGCAAGGTCTACGACTCGCGGCTGATGAAACGGCTGGGCCGCTATGTGCGCCCCTACTGGGTGCAGGCGACGATTTCGTCGCTGGCCGTCAGTCTCAAGTCGCTTTCGGATGTGACCGGACCTTACCTCGTCAAAGTCGCCCTTGATCGCTATCTCACGGGCACGCCCGGCCGGGCCACCAACTGGCTTACACGCAGGCTGCCCACCGATCCATGGCATGGCATTACCGTTCTGGCGACCATTTACCTTGGTGCGCTTCTGTTTGCCTACTTCTTCGAGTTCATTCAGACCTACATGATGCAGTGGGTCGGCCAGAAGATCATGTTCGACCTGCGCCGCGACATCTTCCGCCACATGCAGCGCATGCACATAGGCTTCTTTGACACCCACGCTGTGGGCCGGTTGGTCACGCGCCTCACCTCCGACGTCGACGCCATCAACGAGATGTTCACTGCGGGCGTGCTCGCAATTGTGGACGACTTCTTCAACCTCACCATCATGGCCGGCGTCATGCTCGCAATAAACTGGTGGCTGGCGCTGATTGCATTCGCTGTCCTGCCGCTGATTCTTGTCGTCACGCGCCTATTCCAGCGTTCGGTCCGCGAGAGCTATCGCCGTGTACGAGCAGCCATTGCGCGCATCAACAGCTTTACCCAGGAACACGTGTCTGGCATGGCGGTTGTGCAGCTCTTCAATCGCGAGGATCGGGCTTACAAGGACTTCGAGGATGTGAACCGGCTGCACATGATTGCGTTCAAAGACACCATCTTCGCCTACGCTCTCTACTATCCGGCGGTTGAAGTGCTCTCCTCGATTGCGATCGCACTGGTCATCTGGCGCGGCGGCTTCGGTGTCTTGCATGGCACAGTAACCATCGGTGTGCTCGCCATGTTTATCCAATATTCGCAGCGGTTCTGGCGGCCCATTCAGGACCTCAGCGACAAGTTCAATATTCTTCAGTCGGCCATGGCCGCGTGCGAGCGGATCTTCAAGCTCCTTGATACGCGGCCGGAGATCGTGAATCCTGCGCACCCCATCGCCGGCGACGGCAGCAATCGGATCGAGTTCCGCCATGTCTGGTTTACCTATCAGAAGCTGACGCCGGAGCAACAGGCCGCAATTGCCGCTGCTTGTAGTAAGGCGGTAAGTGCATCCGAGATCGCGGCTGCAGTTCCCGAAGGGATCCAGCCTGCTGAAGCCGCTGCCCTCGCCGCCATTTCCGGCATTGAGTGGATTCTTAAAGATGTTTCCTTCACCGTTGAGCCAGGGCACACCGCCGCCATTGTCGGCCACACAGGCGCGGGCAAGACGACCCTCACCAGCCTCATGATGCGCTTCTACGATGTGACTGCCGGTGCAATCCTTGTTGACGGCATCGATCTCCGCCGGCAGGATCTGACGGCGTTGCGTCGCCATTTCGCGGTCGTCTTGCAGGATCCGTTTCTCTTCACAGGCACCTTGGCCGAAAACATCCGACTGGGTAACGAAGATATCAGCGAAGACGAGCTGCGCCAGGCCGCCCGCGACGTGAATGTGCTCGACTTTATCGACAGCCTTCCCGGCAAGTTCAACGAGCCGGTTCAGGAGCGCGGCAACTCCCTTTCCACGGGACAGAAGCAGCTCATTAACTTCGCCCGGGCGCTGGCCTATAACCCCCGAATCCTCATCCTCGACGAGGCCACCTCAAGTGTGGATACAGACACCGAGCTGCGCATCCGCAGCGCCCTCGAACGTCTCGTCGAAGGTCGCACCAGCGTCGTGATCGCCCACCGGCTTTCGACCGTCCAGCGTGCCGATACGATACTGGTGATGCACAAGGGGCAGTTGCGCGAGATGGGCAGTCATCAGCAGCTTCTGGCTCAGCGCGGCCTCTACTGGAAGCTTTACCAGTTGCAGTACAAAGACCAGGAAAACGGCTTGGGGCACGCTCACCTGGGCCAGCCCTCGGCAGCCTCAGCCCTGTAACCGGGCCTCCACTTTCAGGCGTCAAATGCTGCAGAAATTCGGGGCTGTTGCCTCTCCGTCGATAATCCTCCTAACCGTGCCGCTGCGGCGGGTGTCTAATGGTGCGCATGGATAGGAACGACCACGAGACGATCCAGGCGGTTCTGTCAGGAGACAAGGAAGCCTATGGGGCATTAGTCGTCCGCCATAGCCACAGTCTCTTTCGCGTGGCGTTTCGCATCACCGGCAATGAAGCCGACGCGGACGACGTGGTGCAGGAGGCGTTCCTTCGCGGCTATCGGAAGCTGGAGGGGTTTGAGTCACGGGCAAATTTTGGCACCTGGATTTATCGCATTGCCGTCCATTGCGCGCTGGACAAGGTGAAGCATCGGCGCGGTGGTGAGACCAGCCGGGTGGGTGACGCGAACGACCCGGAGTTGGATCAATTGCAGGTGGCGGACCGGTCGGCCGGCCCCGAAAGGATCTTGCTCAGCGGCGAAATCGGCTCCATGCAGGAAACAGCGCTGCATGGCCTGACCGCTACCGAGCGCACGGCATTCATCCTGCGGCATATGGAGGATCGAACCACAGTGGAGATTGGCGCAGCGCTGGGCATTGAACCGAACGCCGCAAAACAGGCGGTCTTTCGCGCTGTCCAGAAGCTGCGGCGCAGGCTGGCGCCGCTCAGGGTGGCTACATGAAGCATTTGACCGAAGAAGAGATGATTGAACATGCATACGGAGAGAGCGACAACATCGTTGCCGTGGAGCGGCACTTCGCTTCCTGTCCGCAGTGCGCGGAGGGTTTTGCTGATTTGGAGCACGATTTGACAGGTGTGAGCCGATTGAATGCCCCTCCGCGCGATGCGCACTACGGCGAGCGCGTCTGGGGCTCGATCGCTCCCTCGTTGCCGCTGTATGCGCACCAGAAGCAGCGATTTGCGTGGTTTTCGATGAATGCAGGCTGGGCTAAAGGCCTGGGATACGCGGCCGCATGCGCCCTGCTGATGGCCGGCGCATTTTATGCGGGCCGGCAATGGGAACATTCGAAGCGGCCTTCTATGGCCCAGGTTGAACACAAGAATCCGCCTGTGAAGCAACCGGTGGTGGTCGTTGTTCTCGACGAGCACCTGGACCGCTCTGAGCGCTTTCTTGTCCAACTGAAACACGCCGACGTTGATTTGTCGGAGATGGCGCAGCCAATGCGCGACGAGGCGCGGAGCCTTCTGGCCGCGAATAAGGTTTGCCAACAGAAAGCGGCCAAGAGCGACGATCCCGAACTCAACACCGCACTTGAACATCTCGATACCCTGCTGGCCCAGGCGGCCAATTCGCCCGGCGGACTGAATACGCAATCCATCTCCAAACTTCAGCAGGAGATGAACAGCGACGGACTGCTATTCGAAGTACGCGTCCTGCGCTCCAGGATCGATGACCACAAGAAGGACGGAAGCAACACCGCCAAGGGAGGAACGATATGAGGACGAGCCGCATGTTTCAGGTTTCCCTGGCTGCCGCAATCCTTTGCCTGTTTCAAGGATCGGGCGCAGGCGCACAAGGCTTTGTCAGCCCCGGCACGGCCGCACCGACGATGGAAACCCAACCCAGCCCGGCGCTCGCTGCAACGGCGATCGATGCGCCCAAGAGCGATCCCTATGCCGAGGGAACCCGCGCCATTAATGAATCGCGCTGGGCGGATGCCGTGCGGCTGTTTGGCGATTCCGCCGACCAGCACGGCGAGAAGGCCGACGGCGCACTCTTTTGGAAAGCCTATGCGGAAAACAAGCTTGGTCAATCGAAACCAGCGCAGGAGACCTGCGCGGCGTTGCGCAGCGGGTACCCGACCAGCCGCTGGATCGACGATTGCGGCGCGCTTGAGGTGGAGATTCACGCACGCACCGGTAAGGCGATCCAGATTGAGCCCGGACAGAGCGACGATGTGAAGCTACTGACGCTGAATGTGATGATGCGCCAGGATGAACCGCGGGCGTTGGCGGCCATTCAGGCCATCCTGAACGGAGACGCCAGCGAGCACCTCAAGAAGGAAGCGCAGTTTATTCTCGGGCAGCATTATTCCGACGTGACGTATGCACAGATCGTCCGCATCAGCTACGTTGAAGGCGACGTGCGCGTGCAGCGCGGCGAGCCTCTCGGCAAAGGCAGCGGCGACACCTGGGAAAAGGCCGTTACCGATCTACCTTTGGAAACCGGTTTCAGCCTGGTCACGGGTTCAGGCCGAGCGGAAATCGAACTTGAGAACGCCAGCACTCTTTACGTCGGAGAGAACTCCGTGCTGACCTTCAACGATCTCGAAGAAACTGCCGGAGTTCCCTTCACTGAGCTTGCTCTACTTTCTGGTACGGTGACCCTGCATGTTCGACCTTATGTGGCCGGCGAGAAGTTCGTTCTGCACACGCCCACAACCGACTTCAACGCCCGCTATCCGGACAAGAGCTATGTGCGCATCGATGCCTTCACCGATGCCGTGCAGATTACTCCGCTCGAAGGCAAGGAACTGCATCTACCGGGCGTGCCGAAGGACGAATTGCAAGCCGGACGCTCCTGGACCTATCGGCCAGGACAGCTATGGGCCGAGTCGAATCCAGCAGAGGACACAAGCCATTCCGCGTGGGACCAATGGGTGAGCGAGCGTGTCGCCAAGCGCGACGCCGCGATCGCCTCAGTCCTGGAAGCTTCTGGCCTGACTGCGCCTATTCCCGGCATGGCCGAGCTGGATGGCCAGGGCACCTTTTTCGATTGCGCGCCCTATGGAACCTGCTGGGAGCCGAAGGACGCAGCCGACGACGATACGGCAAGCCGGCACGCCGAACCGGGCCCGCGTTGGAACGCACAGCCGCATCTGGTATTGGCATCGTTCGATCCTGCCCGCGGTTCGGCCCAGGCTCCTGCGCAAAACCCACGGGTCCTCGAGCATGAGATCGATTTCCCCTGCATGCCGCAAAGCGTCAGCTACCGGCAGATGAAAGACCCGACAACCGGCAAGGACATCATTATCGACCGGCAGGTCGTGCCATCGCGGACTTATGCATGGGGCGTCTGCCACGCCGGTACCTGGGTCCGCCACAAGAGACACTACGTCTGGTGTGTGGGCACCAAGCGCCACCACGTAGTTCCCGTGCGCTGGGTCAAGAGCGGGCATCAACTTGGCTTCGTGCCGCTCCATCCATACGACGTAAAGGGTCAGCCGGCCATCAATGCCCGGCACCAGGTCTTTGTTGTCACCGGGAAGAGCAATGCGATTGAAGTGCATCCTGTGCGATTCGAGCCCAACCTTCCGATCGAGTATTTGAAGGAAGCTCCCAAGGAATACCGCAGCGAGCCGATGCGTCCTCTCGCACTGGCGGAGATTCCGCACATGGAAGCCCGTTCGTTCGCTCACCCCGGGGGGGAGAAGGGCATAACCAAAGGCGCTGAAATCGCCAAGGGAAGTGTCCCCATCCACTTCGACGCTAAATCGCACTCCTTTACCGTGCCCCACGAACAGGTTTCGCACGGCGGTCACACGACGACCGTGTTTGCGCCCATGACCAATCACTCCGGCTCGCTGCAGGCGCGTGGTGAGAGCTTCAGTGGCGGCAGCGGCTTCCATGGCGGTTCCAGCAGCGGATTCCACGGGGGAAGCAGCGGTGGTGGTGGGGGCGCCTCGCACAGCAGCGGTGGGAGTTCAGGCTCCGGCGGCGGAGGATCGCACGGCGGAGGAGGAGGCTCGAGCGTCAGCAGTTCCGGTGCTTCGAGCAGTTCCAGCGGCGCAAGCAGCAGCGGAGGCGGATCGCATCACTAAAGCAATTGCCATGCGGGCGTAGTGTTCAAGATCGCCTCGATTCCGATCGAGGCGATTTCGCCCTTTCTGAAGCTGCAAAACATTTCCTTGGGAGAAAAAGAAAAAAAGGGTATCTCTGCAAAGAAGTTCCCTGTTTTCAGAGGGATAGAGGAGGCTCTTCCTTCTAAAAATTAGATTCCAAAGGACTTATTTGCAGAATCTAGACAACAAAGGAGTTACGGGCCTTTCTTGACGACTCCAATTGTTCGTTGAACAGGTTTCGAGCGCAATTTTCATGCACCCGCACGAAAACGCTTCTCGTGGAACCGAATCTAGATGGATTATGCGCCAGGGATGCGCAATTGCCTGCAAACCGGGCGCAGAAAAGTGGAGCAGTCTTGGGAGTTCGCCAGGCAGGCGGTGGAGTGGTAGGTGGTTCGGGCTCCGCGAAAAGTCGGAAGCTCAGGCGAAAGGCGCTTTGAGGAAGAGTTCCCTCGGGGGCTAAAGCCCATGTCTTCAGTGCAATGGACTGAACGTACGGGCTGAAAAGCCCGAACCCTTCAAAACTGAGGCTTCAAATGGGTTTTCCGCAGACTGTGAAGCCCGCGTTGGTTTGCTTGGCGTTTGTCGGGGATGAATCACCACCCTACCGTCTGAGCGAGTTTTTCCGCAGACTGAAAAGGCCATCCGCGTGGCGGATGGCCTCTTGACTTACTTCCGGAGCACCTTACTTGGCAGCGACCAGGGGCCGCGTGGTCAGCGAACCGTTGGCGTAGCCCTTGGCGATTTCGGTGATGGGAATCGGCGCGTAGTCGCCAGCATGGCCAGCCTGACCGAACTGCGTCATACGCAACGCCACAACCTTCTTCATGGCCTCGCGGGCGGGCTTCATGTAGTCGCGGGGATCGAACTTCTCCGGCGTCTCGGCGAATACCTTGCGGATCGCGCCCGTGATCGCCAGCCGGTTATCCGTGTCGACGTTGATCTTGCGCACGCCGTTGCGGATGCCGAGCTGAATCTCTTCGACCGGCACGCCCCAGGTCTCTTTGAGCTTGCCGCCGAACTGGTTGATGATGTCTTGCAGATCCTTGGGCACCGAGGAGCTGCCGTGCATGACCAGGTGGGTGTTCGGAAGGCGCTTGTGGATCGCGATCAGCACGTCCATCTTCAACACCGAGCCATCCGGCTTCTTGGTGAACTTGTAGGCACCGTGGCTGGTACCGATGGCAATGGCGAGCGCGTCAACGCCTGTCCGCTCGGCAAACTCGACTGCCTGGTCGGGATCCGTGATGTGATCGAGGCCCGAACCGCCTGCGCCGTGGCCGTCTTCCACGCCGCCCAGCACGCCGATCTCGCCTTCCACCGTTACGCCGCGTTCGTGAGCATAGTCGACAACCTTGCGGGTGACTTCGACGTTCTCTTCAAAGGAGGAGGGGGTCTTGCCGTCTTCCTTGAGCGAACCATCCATCATCACCGATGTGTAGCCCAGGGTGATGGCGCTCTTGCAGGTCTCAAAGCTGTTGCCGTGATCCTGGTGCATGGCGATGGGAATGTCGGGATTCAGCTCTGCCGCAGCCTGGATGAGCCTGAACAGATACAGGTCCTCGGCAAACTGGCGCGCGCCGCGGCTGGCCTGCACGATAACCGGCGACTTGGTTTCCTTGGCGGCCATCATGATGGCCTGAATCTGTTCCATGTCGTTGACATTGAACGCTCCGACGCCGTATCCGCCCTTGGCGGCCTCGTCAAGTAGTTGCCGCATGGAGACTAATGGCATAGTGAACTCTCCTTTTCAGGTTTGCGTGGCCGCCGTGGCGCTGGACCCGCTTGAGGGCGGAAAAACGGCCTCGCGGGTGGCAGGAATCGCAATCGTCCTTATGGTAGCAGAGCGGCGCAATAGCGAAGTGTGCCGGAGGACACAGCCCGGGCTCACCAAGGCATGAGCCGAACGGGCATGTACAGGTAGACTTCGGCTCCGTTTCCGGGCCGACAACAAAGCACCTGGGCTTTGAAATCGCCGCACCTCAAGGACGTGACTGATCTGAAATTGGGAGCGCAGAAACGCGCGAGACCGGCTAGGATTATGCATGGATTGAGGAGATACGCGTTATGCCGCGCCTTTCTTCCCACTGGCTCCTGGCCCTATTGCTGTTCACCACTGCGCGGGTTGACAGCGCCCCACAGCATGATCACGCAGCGGATCAGCCGGTCCGAATGGGAACCGTTCACTTCGAAACGTCCTGCAGTGCGGAAGCGCGCGACAAGTTCGATCAGGCCGTGGCGACTCTTCATTCGTTTGGCTACCGGAAGTCAATGCAGCTATTCACTGAGGTCCTAAACACAGATCCCAGTTGCAGCATGGCGGAGTGGGGCATCGCGATGAGCCACTACCGCCAGCTTTGGGATCCGCCGACGAAGGACGATCTGAGGATAGGTCTGGAAGCGTCTCAAACCGGTTTGTCGATGGGACCGAAGACGCAGAGGGAACGCGACTATTTAGGCGCCATTCAAAGCTTCTATCAGAATGCAGGCACCGAGAGTCACATTGTTCGCGCCAAACGGTATGTGGCTGCCATGGAGTCGCTGTACAGACGGTATCCGCAGGACAGCGAAGCTGCCATCTTTTATGCCCTGTCTTTGATCGCGAATGCTCCGCCCAATGACAAGGCTTACACAAACCAGAAGAAGGCAACCGAAATTCTGGAACCGATCAACCTGCGCCAGCCGCAACATCCTGGCGTAGCGCATTACATCATCCATGCCGACGACAATCCGGTATTGGCTCAGATGGCTCTAGATGCAGCGAAGCGCTATTCAAAGATTGCCCCTGACTCGCCTCACGCCCTGCATATGCCCTCGCACATTTTTACGAGACTTGGTTTATGGGACGACTCCATTGCCTCAAACCTTGCCTCGGCTGCCAGCGCGAGCAAGCAGAGACTGGCGGGCGACGAACTACACGCCCTCGATTACCTGATCTATGCATATCTGCAAACCGGGCGCGTAGCGGAAGCAGCCACACTGACACAGAAGCTACCGGTTGTTGAGCCGAGCGAGGCGGCCCGCTACGCCGGGCTGTACGCGACAGCCGCGATACCTTCCCGCTATTGGATCGAGCGTCAGCAGTGGAGCGCTGCCGCGGCGCTTCCCTTGCCCTCGCAAGCATCTCCAGCAGACCCATATGCGTCGACGCAGGCGACTCTCTATTTCGCTCGGGCACTTGGCGCATCGAGGAGTGGGGATGTCAAGGCGGCGCAGGCTGCGATGCAACCGCTGCAAGCCTTGCGGGATGCGCTCGCGCGAAGCGGCGACGGCGATGCGGATCAGGCGGATGTCCAATTGAAGATTGTGACGGCCTGGAACAAGTGGGCGGATGGCGATCACGACACGGCCTTGAAAGAGATGAAGTCAGCCGCTGCAATGGAAGACGCCATCGAGAAATCGCCGGTTAGTCCTGGTTCGATCGCCCCTGCTTCAGAAATGCTGGGGGATATGCTGCTGCTGGCTGATCAACCGAAGCTCGCATTGGCGGCCTATGAATCGGCCCTGAAGGCGACTCCAGGCCGCTTCAGAGCCGAATACGGTGCAGCAGTTTCTGCCGAAAAGGCAGGGCTGCGGCCGGCGGCGGAGCAACATTACCGCGCTCTGCTGGCGAACTGCGGCCAGGCTGATTCAGATCTTCCCGAACTTCGGCGAGCGAATGATTTTCTCGGGAAAGACTAGGTTCGATTCGATCTGGCAACCGCGAGAGTCGTTCAAGATCGCATCGACCTTCGTTCAGCGTCGCCAGGCTCAAAGCCCCTTGTGTTCCCCGCCAAATCGCCCCACAGAAGGTAACTGCGCCATCGACCCGGCTCCCGGCTCTGTTCAATGCCGCGAGCGGGTAGAGCTCAATGCTCATCGCGCATGATGGTGAGGGGGTTCACATGGGAGGCGCGAATCGCGGGAAGCAGGCTGGCGATGAAGACCGTGGTTACCGGCAACAGCGCTACCGTGAGCCACATCCAGGGCGGCAGCGATGTGAAGAGAGCGGTCGTGCCGGCCAAAATCCGGAACAAGACGAGAGCAGCCAGGGCGCCGATGACGGTGCCCGCGAGGGCAATTTGCAGGGCGCGGGCCATGACCTTGAGAACGATACGCCAGCGTTGGGCACCGAGCGCAATGCAGAGAGCCAACTCGCGGCGTCGCTGCCGCTCCGCATCGGATTGGGCGCTAAACAAGCCAAGAACGCCGAGCCCTAACGCCAGGACGGCCAATGCGCCGCTGAGCAGGGCGGCGATGCGCATTGGAGCAAATGCGGTGCGAGCCAGATGGGCATCAAGGGTCTCGATTGCAACGGGCGCCGAGTTTCGTCCCGGGACGGCCTCAACCCTGGACCGCAGGGCGGCCAGCGTGGACGTATCCCCACGCGAGCTTTCGAGAAGCAGCGTCATTCTCTGCGCGCAGTCCTGCTGCATGGGAAAATAAATTGCGGGTTCTGCATGCTGCTGGAACCTACCCAACGCGCGTGACCCGACCACGCCGACGATCTCTGTTCTGACTCCTTGCTCGTCGATCACACCCGAGCCAAGCGGTTTTTCGCCGAAGTAGAGGTCGGCAGCCTCTTGATTGACGATGCCAATACGCGTTCGGCCGGCCATTGAATGCTGAGGGAACCCGAGCCCGGACACGAGAGGAAGGTCGAGCGCATTGAGATAGCCGGGAGAGACAACATTGGCGTTGAGTTCCGCGCCGGGCAGCGACAAGAGAAGAGGCGCACGAAAATGCGCAGCCAGGATGGGATTCGATCCTTTCAGATTTTCGGTGAGGTAATTGGCGGTGCCGAGACCAGCTTTCGAGGGAGGAGCAGGATTTGACTTGACCACGCCGATGACTTCGGCAGGCTGACCCGCGGGGTCGAGTATGGTGATGCCGACCGTTTCAAGGCCGAAGAGTTGATTGGCCGCGTCTTCATCGAGGACGATGTCGGTTCGAGCAGGATCTCTGAAACGGAACACGCGTCCGGCGACGAGGCGCTCGCTGAGAGACTGAAGCCCTTCGGGCGCAACCCAGTTGATATCGAGAGGCAGATCGCGAAGCGGCGAGGAGGCTGGCTGGATGCGGAACGATTCCCATACGGGCCGGTCGCCCGGAAGCCGTGCCGCCCAGGCCTGGGGCGCCTGACCGGCTATCGATTTTGCCGCGCGCTCAACGGCGTTGAAAAAATCTACGTCAACAACGGGTTGCGTCAGTCGTTCCTGGACCGTTAGAAGAATGGGACGGCTGAGATGGCGCCCAACGCTCGCCTTGAGCGCTGCGTGAAGACCCTGGAAGAGGAAAACGGCACAGATGACGAGCACGTAGCAGGCTGTGATTTGGCTGAGCACCATGGCGGTGCGAATGCGTTCTGTTCTTTTGGAGGGCAGGCCGGCTTCTCGACCGAGAACGACCCACGGGCGGTCAGTGTCCGTAGCAAAGACCGGCATCATTCCGCAGAGAATGGAAAGGCATACGCAGAGCAGCGAAGCTGCGACGATGGGAAACAGATGGGGTGCGAAGACGAGGTGTTCCGCATCCTCGGCAAATAGGAGCGCAGGCAGGACGTGCACGGTACCAACGGCCAGCAACACGCCCAATGCGCCGCCGGCAACGGAGATGACGATGCTGTCAGACAGCAAGCCGCGCAGCAAGACGGTTCGTGTTGCTCCGAGCGCAATGCGAAGCGATGTTTCATGCGAGCGCTTGAGAGCACGTCCAAAGAGGAACGAAGCAACGTTAACGGAAGCGACGATGAAGACAGCGGCGGCGGCGAGATTGAGAAGGATTCCAATGTGCGACAACGCCAGGGCGGTTGCGGGGGTTACGCCCGTAAAAGGAGCCACGCTGAATTCGTCGGAATTGCCGAGTTGCCGGCGGACAGCTGCCTGCGCCTGGCGGATGGATGCGGGCTGTCGAATTTGACCAAGCACCCATAGATCTTTCGCGGCCGAATTTTTGCTTTGCGGGTTCTTATCCGTAGCCGGAATCCAAAGGTCGACAGGCTGATCGCTATAGAGGCCACGAAGGGGATCGGGCGCGACTGCCGCGATGGGAAGATCAAGGCCATTAACACGGATTCGCTTTTGAGCGAGATCGGGCGATTCGGCCAACTCGCGCTGCGCCAGGCGATGGCTGAGAACGGCGCCGTTTTGTACGGGGAGCCCCAGCGCGTGTGCCAGATCAGGTCCGACAGTGGCGACGATCGCGATTTCTGTGCGGTCGCCCAGCGTTATTTCGGCCGGTGCAATGCGGGCTGCGTCGATCCAATCAAATGTCTCGGTTGCGTTCTTCAATACCTGGTATTCACGCAGAGAGAGCGGGCCTGACTCACGCACGCGGTCGCGCTGAAGTATCGAAACGATCGAGCCCCGGCCACGAAGGGGAAATTCGGGGTGAGTAAGCCCATCGACGAAGCCATAGATTGAAGCATTGCTTCCCACTCCAAGCGCAATGGTGAACAGAAGCGCGAGCGACAGCGCCGGCGCCCGGACAAAGGATCGCGACGAGTTACGAATTGCCAAAAGACCTTTGGAGAAGTCCAACCTGACTCGCGAGCAATTTCGCAGCCACAAAAATTGCACATCTGCCTCAGGTTACAGGCCTTTTGCGGGCGTTCAGCGTTCGATTTCGGTGGTGCGGTGTCCGCATGTGGACAGAAGTTTTATCGCTTCGCTTCCGCGCGTCGCCGAATATGGAATAATCTGCCGGTGACTCCTGTCGCCCCAACGCCTGACAGCTGGTATCTGGTCGCCTGCGCTGCCGGGGCGGTTCTGCTTCTGCTGCTTCTGATTGCCCGGGTGCGGTTGCATCCGGCGCTGGCCCTTGCGGTGGCCGCTCTTGCGCTTGGCGTCGCAGCCGGCATGCCGCTCAAACAGGTTCCGCTCTCTTTTACCGGCGGAGTGGCCAACCTGATGGGGCACATCGCCATCATCCTGGGGTTTGGCGCCATCCTGGGCCGCCTTGTGGCCGCTTCCGGCGGCGCCGTCGCGCTGGGCAGCTTTCTGGTGGATCATTGCGGCCCCAAGGGGCTGCCCTGGGCGCTGATGGCGCTTGGCATGTTCGTGGGCATGCCCGTCTTCATGGAGGTAGGCCTCGTGCTGCTGATGCCGATCGTGGCCGAGGCGGCGCGGCGCAGCCAGAGGCCGCCGATCCTGGTGGGAATGCCGCTGCTGGCAGGACTTTCGATCGTGCATGGGACACTGCCGCCGCACCCGGCGGCGTTGCTGGCGGCCGGCCTCTACCACGCCGACCTCGGCCGAACCATTCTGTGGGGCCTGGCCGCCGGACTGCCCGCCGCGGCCCTCGCGGGGCCATGCCTGGGCTGGCTGATGATGCGCCAATGGGAGCGTCGTCCCGGCTGGTGCGGGCTCAAGCCAGCCGAGGACGCATCAACCCTGTTCGCGGCTCCGGTCTCGGTAGAAGAAGGTCTAGCGGAGAGCCCGAGTACGGGCGTGGCAACTCCACGCGTAGCGATAAAAGCTGAGCCGCTTCCTTCCACCGTAGGTCCCCTTCGCGCGGCCTCTGCCATTCTGCTGCCCATCGTGCTCATCTTTCTCGGCAGCTGGGCGGATGCGCTGGCCGCGCCAGCAAGCCTAGTCAACCAGGTGCTGCATTTTTGCGGCAGTCCCGACATCGCCATGCTCATCGCCGTGCTGGCCGCACTGCTCACCCTGGGCCCGCACATCCAGACTGGCCGCCATCACGGCAGCGAGCTGTTGCGCCAGTTGACTACCGAATCATTCGAGCCCATCGCCAACGTCCTGGTGATCCTCGCCGCTGCGGGAGGCCTGAGCGGCGTTCTCCGCGACTCCGGCGCCGCCCAGGCCACCGTGGGCCTGGCGCTTGGCGCACACATGCCGCCATTGGTGCTGGCATGGATGCTGGCAGCGGTTGTGCGCATCTCCATGGGCTCGGCGACCGTGGCCATGGCCGTGGCTTCCGGCGTCCTGGCACCCATGGTCTCGCACATGGGTGTACGGCCGGAGATGCTGGTGCTGGCCACCGGCACCGGCTCCCTGGTTCTTTCTCATGTGAACGACCCAGGGTTCTGGATGGGCCAGGCCTTCTTCAAACTCGAACTGAAGCAGACGCTGGCGACCTGGACGGTGATGGAGACGGTGCTGTCCATTTCCGGCCTGGGGACAACGCTTCTTCTGGCCGCAGCTCTGCGCTAACCACCACCTGCGGCGGGGCAGACCACCTGCGGTGGGGCAGACGCTCGCTTTTCGCTCGCAACAGATTTGTGCTTTCTCAGGTGCTTTTGCCGGCCTCGGTCGCGCGCGCGCGAAGCCACGCTTCGAGGCTGGTCCTGCCGCCCTGATGAGCCCAATCGGCAGGTGTACCTTCCCAGCGCAGATCGCGCGCATCGAGTCGCGCGCCTCGATCCACGAGCAGACGCACAGTTTTTTCATGCCCGGCGAAGGCCGCCTGATGCAACGGTGTCGCGTGAGAATGAAATCCCGCGGGGTTGTACCGGTTGGGGTCTTCACCCGCGTCAAGAAGCACGCGAACAAAGTCAGCATGGCCGAACTGCGAGGCGGCCGCCAAGGCACGGTGCCGGTCGTCAACGGCTGCATCGGGAAGCAGGCGCAGGAAATGCTCCACGCGCCCGAGGGCTGCCGCTACGGGCAATGTGAGCGGGGCTCCGCGGGCGATGAGGGCCTCTGCCGCGGCAAACTCTCCGTGGCCGATGGCCGCCTGCAATGCTCCATCGGGCCTGGCACCGCGGGCGCAGAGAAAATCGATCAGCGGAATCTGCACGCCGCATTCGCGCGCAATCCGGCCCGTCGCCACAAGGCCCAGCGTCTGCTCCAGCGCGGATCGCTCCGCGCCGGCATTGACGAGCACTTCGGCAACCTGGACGATATTTTTGGGCAAGCTGCCGCGCCGAATGGGATTCTCGGCGATGAACTCAATCAGCGTGGGATTGCGGAAATAGTTGTCGCCTTCAAAGACGACCCGTTGCCGCACCAACGCCACATGCCGGCGCAGATAGGCTCGCAGTCCTTCGGCATCGCCGGCATCGATCAGGTCGATGGCGTGGCGAAAGATGGAGTCTTCGATGCGTTCATGGTGGGCCGGATGCGGAGGGAGAGGATTTTCCGGCATGGCGAAATTCCTTTGCATTGCTCGGTGCACAGCCGATGGGTGGAAGCCCGGCGCCATCGAGCCTTAACTCCCCAGAACGGCTCGCTGGGCTTGAAAGATTTCCTTCAACCCGACCGCGGCCAGATCGACAAGCGAGTTCAACTGGGCGCGGGAAAAACTTCCCTTTTCGGCCGTGGCCTGGGTCTCGATCAAGCCGCCATCTTCGGTCATGACGACATTCATGTCAACTTCGGCCTGCGAGTCTTCTTCGTAGCAAAGGTCGAGCAGCTCCGCGCCCGCCACAATGCCGACCGATGTGGCCGCGACCAGTTGCTTGAGAGGAGAGCGCTTGAGCGTTCCCGCTTCGACCAGCGCTTTGAGCGCCAACGCCAGCGCCACGGCAGCGCCGGTGATGGCCGCCGTGCGCGTTCCCCCGTCGGCCTGCAGAACATCGCAGTCGAGAATGACGGTGCGCTCTCCAAGCGCCTCCATATCCACGACCGAACGCAGGCTGCGGCCGATGAGTCTTTGAATTTCATGCGTCCGGCCGCCGATCTTGCCGCGCTCGCTCTCTCTGGGCGTACGCGTCACTGTTGAACGCGGCAGCATGGAATATTCGGCCGTGACCCAGCCGCGCCCGCTATTGCGCAGCCACCCCGGAACTCCCTGCTCGATGGTGGCATTCGTCAGCACCCTGGTATTTCCAAACGAGACCAGGATGGACCCCTCGGCGGTCTGAACGAATCCGGGAACCAGGGAAAGGGGGCGAAGCTGCCCCGCGGTTCGGCCACCGGGACGAAAAAAGGGCGATTGAACGGAAACGTGCATAGAAGAATTGTACGGGAGAGCTCAACGGATGGACGGTGAGGAAAGCGATAGGCATCGCATTGAGATTCGTGGTTTCCCATGTCTCAGAATCGAGACATGGGGCGCACACACGTTTGGGATAAGTCAAGGGTGGGGCGCCCGCCTGCGTCTTCCGATTTTCCTTGCAGCGTTGAGGATTCCGGGTGGATGATTCGAGTGCCCCTTCAGTCAAGCCCTTCCGTAGCTCCGGAAAGTAAGGAAAGACCGCATGCTCAAAAATCTCCTAGTGGTTGCATTCCTGGAACTCTGCCCGGTGCTCTTCGCGCAGCAAGCCCTCAATAATGAGGCCATTATCAAACTGGTGAAGGCCGGGATGTCGGACGACTTCATTGTTTCCACCATCAACGTGCAGCCGGGAAATTATGACGATTCACCCAACGCAATTGCAGCCCTGAAAAACGCAAACGCGAGTGATAGAGTGATGTCCGCAATTGTACAGAAGGTTGGTGGGGCCACCCCGATCGCTGCCCCGCCAGCGTCGCCGTTGCCAATCCCTGACCCGGGACCGAGTAGTGTTGCGCCCGCAAAGAACGCTACCCCTCCGCCCGCCACCATGGTGGAACCGCCCCAGAGCGCGGTTACGGACAAGCCGCGCGTTTTTATAACCGACAGCGAGTCGTGGGAAACTAGCGGTTCGGCTGGTGGGAGCAATGGGTCATTCGCGGCACAATCACATGGTGGAGCACGTCCGCAGACAGCAGAGATCATAAAAACATTCGGCGAGCGATGCTCCGAGGTAATAGTGAACAACAGGCAAGCAGTCGCCGATTATGTCGTTGTACTCGACCACGAAGGCGGAAAAGGCTATCTGCGCCATAGGAACAAAGTTGCAGTCTTCGAACATGTGTCAGGCGACGTGGTCATGAGTAAATCGACGTTATCGCTAGGAGGTTCGGTCGAAGAAGCCTGCAATGGAATCATCCACCACTGGGCCGCACACGGGAAAGAAATCCTAGGTGGAAGAGAGAAAGTCGACAGCCCGACACAGCCAACCTCGGTTACGGCACCCTTAACACCGATCGTCCCGCTTCAGGCCGTGTCCCAAGCATCCGTCCTTATCGATTCCACGCCCGCCGGAGCAGACATTGAAATTGATAATGCTTTTGTTGGCAACACGCCTTCTTCCGTCTCAGTACCATCTGGAAGCCATCAGATTGCGGTTAAGAAGAAAGGCTACATCGAGTGGGCCAAAACACTAAATGTCACCGGTGGGACGATCCATTTGAATGCGGAGTTGGATCAGGAACCACCGAAACAATAACACTTGATCAGGTCGGGGGCATGATGCCACGACGCACCCATTCACTTTGGTCTATGCTTTTGGCGTTCGCATTGTTATCTGGAGTTGTGTCCGGGGCCGAGTTTGCGACCTGTATCCGCGGGTGACAATCGGCCCGCTCTTCCCTTCGAAATATCGAGATCGGAGTGGAATAGGGGGACATGATGTTGTGTCCCCCTATTCCCCAGCCGGTTTCGTCCTCGGTTGGCTCCATTTGGAATAGCGGGTCGGGGCCGAACTGAATTACCACCGGGCGAGCCTCGCGGCCAGCAGGCGGGTCTACAGCTACAACAATGCGTGTCGTATCGTCGGGCATATACAGAATCAATACTGCCGATGACGACCGATCATGGCTATACTGTGCCCAAATCCGAATTCGGAAGGACGGCCAAAAGGTGAATCTAGTCCGTTTGGCGGAAGGGAACGTCAATGTCAGGACCAGTTTGGGTCAATTTCCCGGTGTCCGCTACCAACATTGCGCAGTTTAACGGTGCGGTCTACTGCGACGCCTTCTACACCGACGATGACAAAGACCGCCATGCGCTCATCACAGTCGGTAGGAAGATTTACGAGGTCTTTTACTCAGCCAAAGGAATCGGTACGGCGCTACTAAAAACATTCAACGACGATACGACGGTCGGCATTGCAGGGTTCTATTCTCCCAATGACAAAAGCCGTCATGCCGTCTCATCCAGTCAGGGCCTCCCAGGCAATGGTGCCATATACGATTTGACATATCATCCGGCCCAACCAAACGATGGTGTGATCGGATACCCAATTTCTAACGGTCGCGTTTCCGCTTTCTACAATCCCAAATCACACAACAACCATGCAATCTATCTCCAGGCAAACAACACGGTGTCTGAGGTTGGCTGGAATTGGAAGAACTATAGCGATCCCATACATGAATTCGATCTCGGTTCCTATCCAGCATTCTCTGCCATCAATGATGTCGCAGGTTTTTATACCTCGGACGACAAGGCCAAACATGCGATTGTAGGCTGTGCTGATGGAAGTATCGTTGAGCTCTACTGGTTCACCGACTACGACGATAAGCTGTCAAACTTAATAGTAGATAACCGAGTTCCGGATATTGGCCAGACTATCGTCGCTCAGATTCCAGGCAGTGTGATCGCTGTAGCTGCATTCTACGTCAAGGGCAATCAGTACTCGCGACGGGTGGTGGCAGCAACCGATCAAGGCGTCTTTGAAGTGGCCTACGATCCGGCCATCGGCGTCAGGGCAGCGAAGCTGTTGGTGCCGGACAGCGCGGTGCTCGATATCGGAGGATTTTATTCACCTGACGACAACCAGTGCCATGCAATTCTGTTGCTAGACGGTGACGGTACGACCCAGATCGTTCAAGAGGTGTATTACCCAGCCTAAGAACACACCCCACGGTGTGGTGCGCGGCTGTGCTATGGCCTGTCAATGCAGAAGGGAAATGGAAATATAGGAAACAGGGGGACATGATACCTATTCACAACAATACAGGCGATCCTGCTCTGCTGGTTTCGGTTGCTGGTTTTCGACCTGAACGCGACGAGCGATCTTGCGGCCCGGCAGATTCTCAAGGCCGGTGACGAACTCGGGTGCGCCGAGTGGGCGTCCGGTAGCTTCGGCGCGGCGCAAGCCTTTGGTCACGACTGGAGAATTCTATCTCGCCATGCCCGGTAGAGGTCCGTGGCAGCCCACCCTTCGCCAGAAAGAAGCGAAGGATGGGGCACCCACAGGTTGGGGGTAAGTCAAGAGTGGGGCATCCGGCTTTGGTCACGACTGGAGAATTCTATCTCGCCAAGTCCGATGGAGGTCGGTGGCAGCCCACCCTTCGCCACAAAAAAGCGAAGGATGGGGCACCCACAGGTTGGGGGTAAGTCAAGGGTGGGGCACCGCCCTGGGCGCGCATTCTGGATGAGGGATCGACCGCGAGGCCGTTTCAGTCGAAGACCACTGTCTTGTTGCCGTAGCGCAGGATGCGGCGATCGAGATGCCAGCGGACGGCGCGGGAGAGCACAACGCGCTCCAGATCGCGGCCGCGCGCAACCAGGTCGGCGACCTGGTCGCGATGCGAGATGCGGGCGACATCCTGTTCGATGATGGGCCCATCGTCAAGAACTTCGGTGACGTAATGGCTGGTGGCGCCGATGAGCTTGACGCCGCGCGCGTGGGCCGCACGGTAGGGGCGGGCGCCGGTGAACGCGGGCAGAAACGAGTGGTGGACGTTG
>Ga0187851_10001510_pt1 | contig 22176 bp, 18 predicted proteins | sample June2016WEW_6_10_FD_132997 | JGI IMG/M metagenome (GOLD analysis project Ga0187851, IMG submission 132997) | Peatland microbial communities from SPRUCE experiment site at the Marcell Experimental Forest, Minnesota, USA - June2016WEW_6_10 | ecosystem: Environmental > Terrestrial > Soil >...
CAATCCGTACCGACATCCATCCCGGAAGTTTAAGGGATGGACAAATCAAAAAAAGGGCCTGCCGCCCCGACTTCAGGCCCTTTGCGGGACTTTCACCCCGACCGCCATCATCAATTGCTCGAAGCTCACCAGATTTAAGACTCGTTTGAGGTTGTACACCAGCGTCGTCAGACTCCATTCCGTCCGTACTTTCTCCAGTCCTTTCAGCAAAAAGTGCGTGTACCCAAACCACCGCTTGATCGTCCCAAAGGGATGTTCGGCCAGCGTCTTCCGCAACTTGAACTTCTCCGGCTGCATCTTCATCCGCGCCGCCATCGCTTCCATCAACCCTTCGTTCTCCTCCCGCGTGATCGTCCGGTTGGCCTTGTTCCGCGTACACTGTTTCTTCAACGCGCAGCTTTTACACCCGCTCGCCCGGTAGTATCTCAATTCGCGCCCCAGTTCATACGTGGCGAACCGATACGTCAATTCCGCTCCCGCCGGACACACGTACACAGCCTTCTGCTCGTCATACACAAACCGGCTCTTGCCGTACAATCCCCGCGCCGTGTTCGCGCTCGTGTCCGCCTTGGGCACATACGCCGTGATGCCCCGCTCCGCGCACCGGCTCACTTCCGCCGCGTTGTAGTAGCCCGCATCCGCCACCACTTCGGCTTGTTTGACCTCCAGATTCGCCTTGGCTGCCAGCGCCACGTTGGCCAGTTGATGCAAGTCCGTCACTTCATTGGTCACGTCGTCGGCCGCAATCAGCTTGTGTTTGGCGTCCACCGCCACCTGCGCGTTGTAGCCCACCATCATCCCCTGCGCCGTGGGCATCTTCCGACTGTCCGGGTCCGTCACACTGATTTGCTTCTGTTCGGCATCCAGCTGCCCCAGCAATTCCTTGTGCCAGTCCTGCTGGTCCTGCAATACCGCGATCTTCGCCGCCAGCTCGGTTTTACTGAAGACCACGCTGTCGGGCTCCGCCGCATCCGCCGCGTCCAGCGCCGCAAAATACTCCGCCAGCCGCGCGTCCGCCCGCCCGATCAGATCCTCCAGTTTGCCCGCGTTGAAGTTTTGGTCCCGCGCATTGACCGCCTGGAATTTGCTGCCGTCCACCGCCAGCAGTTGGCCGCCGAACAACTCCAGCTTCCGGCACAACACCGTGAACTGCCGCGCCACCGCACGCACAGGCTTGAGGTTGTCCTTCCGAAAATCAGCTGTCGTTTTGAAATCCGGCCTCAGTTTGCCCAGCAGCCAGATCACTTCCACGTTCCGCTGACATTCCCCCTCCAGCAGCCGGCTGGACCGGATCCGGTGCAGGTAGCCATACAGATACAGCTTGAGCAGATCGGCCGGGTCGTAGGGCGGCCGGCCCGTGCTGGCGCATTGCGCCTTGGCAAAACCCAGCGCGTGCAAATCGAGGCTCTCCACGAAGGCATCCAGGAAGCGCACCGGGTTTTCTGCCCCGACGTAATCCTCCAGCCGTTCGGGAAACAACAGGGTTTGGCTCCGATCCAATCCACGTTGATGATTCATGCTTGTATCAGACATCCTTCCGGCGTAAAAGTTTCAAAAATCATGACCGACTTTTCACACAGCCTCACGCCGGAGCCAACAGCCGATGCCGCTGTCTGTTCCGCGACCGTTCCAACGGCTCGCTCCCAGTTCATGAATAACTTCGGATAACCTATATTGATTCGTTAGGCATCGTTCGCATGTAAGAAATATGAAAACTAAACTTCTATTGTTACTTGCCGGTGTGATCGCTTTTGATTTCGGCATTACTATGTTGGGTCAGCCTGCGAGCTATTGGCATCACCCTGACACGGCTCACGAAGGGAATCCTGTTTATCATTGGTTTATGGTTCAAGGGGTTCTTTGTTACCTGACTTTCATCGTTTGTTACATAGCCGGAGTTGTTGCGGTCGTTAGCCGTCTGCCGAGGCAGGCCGCGATTATCACCGGCTTGGTCGTTATGTTGATTCATTATTTCGCGGGCTCAGGCTGGCTGGCTTTTCATTTTCATCATGACATGCTGGGGCCAGCTATTTACGCGCTGGTATTGGCTGTCGCATTGGTATCCATCCTTAATTCTTCGGACTGGAAGGTTTGTTTTGACAAGGACAATCATGACCAGAAATAATTCCACGATGGCTAACAAATCGCTGATATGAAAAGCGGTGTCAAGCGACACAATCCCCACCGCGAAGCCAGAGGGAAAAAGAATTGGCAACGCAGGACGACCGTACGAACGTGACGGGGCGTGACCGGCGTGATCAGGGTGTCGTGCGACCGTTAGCCGAGCTGGACCACAAGGGTGGTGGATTCCCGAGGGATTTCTTTGGTTCTGGATCGGGCTTCACGACGAATACGATTTAAAAATCAAGTGAACGAGGTTCGAGAATTGCCGCTTGCCCGGCGGCGGTTCTGAATTAACCTGTCGCCGTGTCTTGGTTTACTGACCGACATTTTTTTTTGCTCGCCGTTGTGATTTACGGTTTGAGCATGATTTACTCGGTTTTCCTATGGCGAAAAGGGTTTCGCAAGGATGACCACGTGAATTTCTTTCTGCTGCTTGCCGCGTTCGGGCTACACACCATCGCCATGTTCAAATGCGGCCTGCGAATTGATCAATGCCCCGTCAACAATCTTTATGAAGCGACCACGTTCACCGCGTGGGCCATCGTGGCCACCTATCTCGTCGTCGGGTTGCTGCCGCGACTGCGATTTCTAGGCGCATTTGCGTCGCCGGTCCTGTTTGCGATCGGTGTGTTCGCCTTGATGCCCGCGCTGGACCCGCCGCGCGGGCCGAAGCCGGAATTTTCCGGCGCGTTGACCAGTCTGCACGCGGCGACGATCATGCTCGCCTATGGCGCATTTGGGCTGGGCGCGGTGGCGGCGGGAATGTTTTTAACGCAGCAACACGATTTGAAATTCCACAAACTCCGCGCCGTGCTGTCGCTGTTGCCGCCCATTCAACGGCTCGAAATCGTCGCCAACCGGCTCATACTCGCCGGGCTGGTGCTTTTCACCATCGGCCTCGAGGCGGGCGGACATTTGCCCCGGCCCGAAGGCGTCAGTTACTGGCAGGACTCAAAAGTCCTCTGGTCCCTGTTTATGTGGCTGGTTTATCTGGCTTTGCTCGTGTCGCACCGGGTTTTTCCGCAATCGAGCCGCCGCTTCGCCATCGGTGTCATCGGCGCGTTTGCCTTCCTGCTGCTCACCTTTTGGGGCACCAACCTGCTCTCCACTCTGCATCATCCATGAACCAAACGTGTCGAGTGTCGAGTGTCGAGTGTCGAGTGCGTCAAAACCGGGCGTCATTTGACTGCTTGCAACTCGTCACCCGCCACCTGCCACCCGCCACTTTCTGCGCATGAACGTCGTTGTCATCGGCTTGAGCCATCATTCGGCGCCCGTGGAATTGCGGGAACGATTTGCTTTTGCCGAGGCGAAAATTCCCGAGGCGCTCAAGTCGCTGCGCGAATCCGGCATCGCCGGCGAAGCCGTGATTCTCTCGACGTGCAACCGGGTGGAAATTTACGCGGCGACGGCACTCGAACCTGCCAAAGCATTTGCTGAATTAAAACAATTTCTCGCAAGGTGGGGCGAGACTCCGTCGAGCCCAAATCAAAACGCAACGAAGTCAGGGCTCGAGGGACTCTCGCCCCACCCAAATGAGCTGGGTGACGAGATCTACGCGCTGGGCGAACCGCAAAGTCTGCACCATTTGTTCAAGGTTGCGTGCGGGATGGACTCGATGGTGCTGGGCGAGACCGAAATCCTCGGCCAGCTGAAAAAGGCCTACGACCTTGCGTTCCGGCACCGCCACACCGGCGTGTGTTTGAACAAGGCGTTCCAGCGCGCGTTTCACGTTGCCAAACACATTCGCACCGAGACGAACATCCAGCGCGGCAGCGTGTCCGTGGCGTCAGTAGCGGTGGAACTGGCGGAGAAAATATTCAGTTCACTCGGCGACCGCGAAGTGCTGGTCATTGGCGCCGGCGAAACGAGCGAGAAGACCGCCCGCGCTCTGCTGTCGCGCGGTGCGCGCAGCATCATCGTGGCCAACCGTTCGCACGACCGTGCGGTGGCGCTGGCCAGTGAATTTGGCGGACGCGCCGTGCAATTCGACGATTGGGCGGGAGAATTTGAGAAGATTGACATCGCCATCAGCAGCACGTCCGCGCCGCATCACATCCTCGATTGTGCCAAACTTGAGCCATTGATGAAGTTGCGTCATCAACGGCCGTTGCTGCTGATTGACATTGCCGTGCCGCGCGACATTGATCCCGAGGTGAATTTTCTGGAGAACGTCTATCTGTACAACATTGACGATCTCCAGGCCATTGCCGACGGCTATCTGAAGCTGCGCCAGGAGGAGATTGCGCGATGTGAAGCGATTATTGGTGAGAAGGTAAAACCGCTTTTACAATCAAAACCCGAGAATCGAGGATGGAAGATTGAAGATGGAACAACCGTTTCGCCATCTTCGATTCTCTATCCTCCATCTTCGCTTTAAAAATGGAACGACCCATCAAAATAGCCACGCGCGGCAGCGCGCTCGCGCTCGCGCAGGCCAACCTGATCGCCGCGCAATGCCGTGAAACGTTTCCCCGGCTGCGGTTTGAGCTGAAAATCATCAAGACCACCGGCGACAAGTTGCAGAAAGCCTCCATGGCAAAAGTCGGTGAAAGCTTGCCGAAAGGGTTGTTCACCAAGGAACTCGAAGTGGCGCTGGTCAAGGGCCACGCTGACCTTGCGGTGCATAGTCTGAAGGACTTGCCAACCGATCTTCCCGCCGGATTGATCCTCGCCGCCACGCCCAAACGCGCCGATGTGCGTGACGTGCTGATTTACCGCGATGCCGAATTCATTAGGACTCGCGCCGCTAATACAACTTCCGCCGACTGGGTGCCGGGGCAGGACGCATTGCGCGGCTTTAAACCGCATCTGAAACTGAAGGATTTTCCGAAAGGCGCGACCATCGCCACCAGCAGCACGCGGCGCAAGGAACAGTTGTTGGCCGCCCGGCCGGATTTGAACGTGGTGGAAATCCGCGGCAACGTCACCACGCGGATGCAAAAGGTCGCCGAGCGCGGCGAACTGGATGCGACGGTGCTCGCGCTTGCCGGTCTGACGCGGCTCAATTTCCGCGTCACGCCCGAAGGCAAACTTGAAGGCGACGCCGTGCCGGACGGTTTGCTGGCGACGGTTCTGGACGTGGACGTGATGCTGCCATGCGTAGGGCAAGGGGCTATCGGCATCGAAATCCGCGCGGACGACGAACGCATCACCAAGATCTGCGAGCGGCTGAACCATTTCAACACGTTTCAGTGTGTGACGGCGGAGCGGGCGTTTTTGCGCTCGATGGGCGGCGGCTGCCAGAGTCCGGTGGCTGCTTACGCCGAAATTGACGGCAGCCGGATGGAGATGCGCGCGGTGTCATTCCGTGAAGGCCCGGCCAGGCGCGCTGAGGGAAAACGCCCAATCGCCGAAGCGGTGGCGCTGGGCGAGGAACTGGCGGTGCGGTTGAAATAGGGCGGCAGCCCGGCACGTTTTGGCCACCGATGAAACTTGGATTAAGCAGGCGTCAGGGATGTAACAGTCGGAAGAATAGATTGCCCGAAGGCGGGGTGACGATGAGGCTCTTGTTCGTCCCGTCGTCGGATATGCCATAGCCGCTGTAGCCGCTCGGGGACCAGTTCGGCATCAAATTTGGATTCTGCTGCAATGACCAACCCGCCGAAGCCGACGGCCACGACACGAGCAGGCCGTTGCCTGAACGCTGGAGGGCCAGAGACGGCGTGGAAGTTGGCGGCGGGAAGATTGTAGTGTTCCTCAACACCGAAAGAGTATTGTCGCCCGAGTTGACACTAACCAAGTCCGGCTTGCCGTCTCCATTGACATCCGCCGCAATTACTTGGAAAGGGTTAGCACCCACGGCCAGTGTAGCGGCTAGCACAAAACTACCGCTGCCGTTGTTGGTCAACACCAACAAAGTGCCAGGGCGCACTATATTCGCACAGATCAAATCCATTTTACCGTCACCGTTAACATCCGCCGCCACGACTGAAAAAGGATTAGTGCCAACCTGATAGGTGCCATTTGAGCCAAAGATGCCGTTCCCATTATTCGTCAACACTGTCAGCGTGCTGCCAAATTTGTTCGCACAAATCAAATCCACCTTGCCATCGCCATTGACATCCGCCGCCACGACCGAATAAGGCACATTCCCGACGTTTAGCGTCGCGTTGGAACCAAAGACACCGCTGCCGTTATTTGTCAATACCGTCAGGGTGTTGTCACCATCGTTCGCGCTGATCAAATCCACCTTGCCATCGCCGTTGACATCCGCCGTCGCAACCGAATCTGGCGTGCTGCCTACGGAATAAGTGCCGTTAGAAGCAAAAATACCACTCCCGTTGTTCGTCAACACGATCAACTTGCTGTCAACATAGTCCACGCAGATCAGATCCATTTTGCCATCGCCGTTGACATCCGCCGCCACGACCGAGTGCAAACCTCCGCCTACATTATAAGTGGCATTGGATCCAAAGAACCAGTTCCCATTGTTCGTCAAAACTGTCAGCGTGCCAAATTGATTCGCACTGACCAAATCCACCTTCCCATCGCCGTTGATATCCACCGCCACGACCGAGACCGGATTGGGCCCCACGGTTAGCGTGGTATTAGAGCCAAAGACGCCGGTGCCGTTATTCGTCAACACGGTGAGGGTGCTGGCTTGAGAGGTGCCGAAGAAATTCGCACTGATCAAATCTACTTTACCATCTCCATTGACATCTGCCGCAAAGACGCTTTGAGGCTGAGTGCCTACAGCATAGTTGGTGGCGGGTGCGAAGGTGGTTTGTGCTCCGGCCCGATGCAAACCGGCAAAAACAATCAATGATATCAACAGACTTGTGCCTGGTTTCATAAATTTCCCGCAGAATGAGTTAAATATAATTATAATTTGTGTTCGATCAAATTGCAATTCAATTCAGTCATCATTATCACATTACCCATCGCGTTCGCCTTCAAAGTCTATTTTTCCAAGACAGCGAGGATTGAATCCAGTTGTTTGCGTTCGATGTCGGTGGCGGTTCCAGCGACAATGTGGCCAGCGATGCTGCGCAAGATGTGGGCCTTGTCTGCTGGCAGACCTTTCAGCGTGTCGTCGAGCAGGGTTTTGATGATGGCGACGAAGGTATTGCCGTTATAATTGCAAAAGGGAGCCAACCGGTGGCATTCATACCCAATTTGAAAGACTTCCGGCAGAGACAATTTCCGGGAGCGGCTTTTCTCCCATAACGCTTTTGCTGGGGCATAACCGTCGGAGGTGGGTTTGTGCAGGGCTTTGCGTGCCTCACAGAGCGTGGCGTTGATGGATACCACCGTTTCCCAAGGAACTATTTGAAGCCAGTTTTTAACCAGTCCGGCCATTGCGGCTTATGCGGACTTGGACCGTTTAAGGTTGGCTTTGATTCGCTGCAAAGTTGCCACGCCTTCGCTTTTCATGTAGCCCTTGCCCGTCCGCGCCAGAACCGGTTCGGCAAGAAAGCGATGCTGCATGCGAAGTCCCTGCTTGATGGCTTCCTTCAGGAACTTGTTTTCAGCCATGGTCATATTGACAAGATAACCAATGAATTCCCCATTCGCAAATTGAAAAATCCGGAGCCGTTGAAACAAAGGCATGTCCGGGCACTGCAGCCGTTAGGAGTTCTGCCTTCAGGCGGCTTCGCGGGGCAATGATCGGTCATAGCGCCTGAAGGCGGAACTCCAAACAACAAAAAACGGCGCGGGTTTTTGGCCCGCGCCGTTGTCCCCACAGCTCCCTCCGGAGCGTGTGTTATACGTCGTAGTACATGAAGAATTCGTACGGATGCGGGCGCAGGCGGATGGCGTCGTGTTCCTTGCGCTTGGTGCTGATCCACATTTCAATGAAATCTTCGGTGAAGACCTCGCCCTTGGTCAGGAACGCGTGGTCCTTCTCCAGGCAATCGAGCGCTTCGCTGAGGCTGCCGGCGACGTTCGGAACCTTCTTCAGTTCTTCCGGCGGCAGTTCGTAGATGTTCTTGTCGAGCGGTTCGCCCGGCTTGATCTTGTTCTGGATGCCGTCCAGGCCCGCCATGAGCAGCGCGGCGAAGCAGAGATACGGATTGGCGGCCGGATCCGGCGGGCGATATTCCAGGCGTTTGGCCTTCGGGTTTTCGCTGTAGGTCGGGATGCGGACGGCGGCGCTGCGGTTGCGGGCGCTGTAGGCGAGGTTGACGGGGGCTTCATAACCGGGCACGAGGCGTTTGTAGCTGTTCGTGGTGGGGTTGCAAATGGCGCACAGGGCCTTGGCGTGCTTGAGCAAACCGCCGGCGTAGTACAACGCCATCTGGCTCAAACCGGCGTATTCCTTGCCGGCGAAGAGCGGCTTGCCCTTGGCCCACAAGGATTGATGGGTGTGCATGCCGGAGCCGTTGTCGCCGAAGAGCGGCTTGGGCATGAAGCAGGCGGTCTTGCCGTGTTTCCTGGCGACGTTCTTGACGACGTACTTGTAGATCATCATCCAGTCGGCGGCGGTGACGAGCGGGCTGAAGCGGTAGTCAATTTCCGCCTGGCCGGCCGTGGCGACCTCATGATGCTGGCGTTCGATCTTGACGCCGAGTTCTTCCATCACCAGGCACATCTCGGTGCGGATGTCCTGCTGGGTGTCGGCGGGCGCGACGGGGAAGTAACCTTCCTTGTGGCGGATTTTGTTGCCGAGGTTGGGCATTTCATCGCGGCCGGTGTTCCAGACGCCTTCCTCGCTGTCAATGGAGTAGAACGTGCCGTTGGTCTTGGAATCGAACTGGACGTTGTCGAAGATGAAGAATTCCGCTTCAGGCCCGATATACGCCGTGTCGGCGATGCCGGTGGCGATGAGGTGTTTTTCGGCGCGCTGGGCGATGCCGCGGGGATCGCGGGTGTACGGTTCCAGGGTGCCGGTATCGGCGATGGTGCAGGTGAGGCTCAATGTGGGAACGGCGCAAAACGGATCGATGAACGCCGTGGCGGGGTCGGGCATCGCGAGCATGTCGGAAGCCTCGATGCTTTTCCAGCCGCGGATGGAGGAGCCGTCAAAGCCGAGGCCTTCGGAGAAGGATTCCTCGTTTAATTCAGCGATGGGGATGCTGAAGTGCTGCCAGGTGCCAAAGGTGTCCACGAACTTGATGTCCGCCATTTTCGCCCCGGCCTTCTTGGCCAGTTCTATTACGCTCTTGGGAGTTGCCATATTAGTTGTTGTGTATTTTTGGTTGTTTTTCGTTTTGTTACGGTCAAAATCTAATGCTGCGCCGGAGTTGGATTCTGCCAACAACCGGCGCAGCGTCGAGTTTTTTTTGGTTTAATCTGTGTATCCCTCCTCGCCGTGGTCCGCCAGGTCAAGCCCGGCGACTTCCACTTCTTCGGTCGGCCGCAATCCAACGATTGCCTTGACAACAAAGGCGATGACCGTTGTGCCGACAATCGCCAGCACCAGGGTCAGGCCGATGGCTTTGAGTTGTTCCAGCACCAGCGGCTGAAAGAATGAGTCCGTCACCTGGGTTTTCAAGTTGGTGGTCAGGTTTGCATTCGCTACATTGCGCGCCAGGCATCCGGTCAGGAAAGCGCCAATGGTTCCGCCGATGGCATGCACACCGAAGGTGTCCAGTGCGTCGTCATAGCCGAACCAGCCTTTGACCTTGTAACAGAAGAACCAGGGAATCAAGCCGGCGGCTACACCGATAATCACCGCGCCGGTCGCCGTGACAAAACCGCAGGCCGGGGTGATGACGACCAGTCCCGCCACCGCGCCGGAACAGAAGCCGAGCACACTGGGTTTGCCCCGTACCAGCCATTCCAACATCGGCCACACAAAAGAGGCCACGGCCGTGGCCAGCGTTGTGGTCGTGAACGCGTTGGCCGCGATGACGTCGGCGCCGACCGCGCTACCGGCATTGAATCCATACCAGCCCACCCACAGCATGCCGGTGCCGATCATGCACAAGACCATGCTGTGTGGCGCCATGTTTTCCCGGCCGAAGCCGATGCGTTTGCCGAGGATCAGGCAGAGAATGAGCGCCGACCACCCGGAGGTCATATGCACAACGGTGCCGCCGGCGAAGTCAATGGCCTTGATTCCCGCCTTGGCATTCCAGACGCCGTTCATCAGGCCGTCAATGCCCCACACCATGTGGGCTTGCGGGAAATAGACGATGAACATCCAGAGCGTCATGAACAGGAATATTGCGGAGAACTTCATGCGTTCGGCGATGGAGCCGAGGATCAGCGCTGGTGTAATGATGGCGAACATCAATTGATACATCGAAAAGACATTCTGCGACACCCAGTAGGAATAATCGGTATTCGGGGCGGAGGTCACATTATTCAGAAAGGCAAAGCCCAACCCGCCCAGAAAGGCGCTGCCACTGTGGAAGACCAGGCTGTAGCCAAAAGCCCACCACAAAATGGTGACCAATCCGGTGATGAGCAGGCATTGCGCCATCACGGAGAGAATGTTCTTGCGGCGCACGAGGCCGCCGTAAAACAGCGCCAGCCCGGGCAGCGTCATGAACAATACCAGCGCGGCGGATGTCATCTGCCAGCCATTGTGGCCGGGACCCGGAACCCCCACGGTCACTGGAGCCGTAATGGTGAGATTGCCATTGGTGTCTTTCGGCAAGGCGCCGGTCGGATCGCCATTGTTAATGTAGGCTTCCAGCGATGATATGCGTTGCTCAAGGGTTGCCGGCGGATTTGTTACCGTGTCGGCGCGCACTGGCAAAACGCTGAAAACAACTGAGGTGGTCAAAGCCAACGTCAAAAGATATTTATTCATTTTTTTGGTTTGGGTGAGGTTCAAGTTGGTTTAATTGCTTAAATGGCCGACTCGCCTTTCTCTTCCGTGCGAATCCGTACGGCCTGTTCAACGCTGGAGACAAATACCTTGCCGTCGCCTATTTTTCCGGTCTTGGCGATCTTCACGATCGCCCCGACCGCAGCATCGACTTGTCCATCCGCGATGACCAACTCAACCTTGATCTTCGGCAGGAAGTCCACGGTGTATTCGCTGCCGCGATAAACTTCCGTGTGACCTTTCTGCCGGCCAAACCCCTTGACTTCGCTAACCGTCATTCCGGTGATCCCGATTTCGCCCAAGGCGTCTTTAACTTCCTCCAATTTAAATGGTTTGATGATCGCTTCGATTTTTTTCATTTTGTGCTGGGTTGAGTTGTTAGTTGTGGCCAAGCCGGGCACCGCTGTTTGTGAGTGGAACAGGGCACACCAAGTCTGGTCGAGCCGCATCTAGCAACGGCAATGCCAGCACTTCAATTTCCTCCCGCAGTTTGTGCAACACCTTGATGGGCAACGAAACATTTTTTAACAACGAGTGGGGAAATTCTTCCGACGCTGTTATGTTTTGCGCAGCCAGAGCATTCTTCAACACCGCGACCCAGCAGCACCACAGCCAACTTATCTCGTATGACTTGGCGATCGGCAAGAAGCGGCGGGCACCTTGCGGCACCCGCCGCACTCACCCAGCATCCAACCGCAGCAATTTCTTGATGCAGCTGGAAATCATGTCCGCAGTTGCTTCACGCAATCATTTCCCCCGTTTCGTAATTTTTTTATTCGCGAAACCCAAATAGCAATCCCCTTGCCATTGACGGACGGCATGATCAACGTTGGTCAAACCTCGCGGCTGCCAATGGGTTGCGTGTTTTGTCAAATCGAAGACAGGGAAAACGGCTGTTGTCTTTTGCCCAACTGCATCTGATTTCGCCAGCCTTCCAAACTGCGACGTCACGGGTTATCCGTTTCTCGTCGGTGGAATTCCTGACACTGCCGCTCAACTGTGGATGATGAGTTGAATGTTGTCGGGAAGGTTTCTGGCCACTTCGGCCACGATGTCGCCCCGGAGAAGCTTGACCATCGAACTCCGATGCGGCGCGCCCAGCATCAGCATGTCCACGCCAAGCGTCGCGGCAATATCAATGATGGTCAGAGCCGGGTTTTCACTCACAGCATAGACGGGTAATACCTGGACTCCGCTTTTTTGGGCCAGGTCGAACATGCCGTACATGATTTCCGCCGCCTGCCGGTCATTCTGCCAGCGCGGGCGTTCCTGGTCCGCCAGCGGGCCGGGCAGATTGACGGCAAGTTGCTTGACATAGACAACGTATAAACTTCCCTGCCGGAGTCGCGCTTCTTCCAGCGCAAAGCGCAGCACCGGCGTGAAACCGCGCGCGGCCACGAGGATGGATTGGCCGGGGGCAAAATTGGGCCGCAGATTTTCGAGCCGTTCCGGCGGAACGAGCGCCGCCGCCATTTCCTTGGTCAGCATCACGGTTTCGATGCCCGCCCGTTTCATCGCATACCAGCGCAAGCCGAACCCAAGCAACAAAACACACGTGGCAAAAAAGAGCGCCGCCGGCTTGGTTTTGGCAATGGTGATTTCAATGGCGAACAGGATCGCGAACGTGGTCACCATGATTGTGAATTCACGCCAGTTCAATTTCAGCCGCTTGTTGAAGCAACTCGAACCAAGATTGACGGTAATAGCCCCAACGACACCGATGGCGTACATGTCGGCCAGGGAGTCCAAATCATCCGACAGGATGACCAGAATGATTGGCAGGACGGTCGCTACCAGCAGCGGCTGCCAGGGGACACCGTGGGAATTGAGTTTCGCGAAAGGCCGCGGCATTTCGCGGTCGCGCGCCAGCATGTAAATGAGGCCGATCATTGCTCCCACTGCCGTATTGACCGCACTGAGCAGCAACAGCCCGACCACCAGACCGACGACGATCCCGAATACGTGACCGAAATGCGGCCCTAACGCCATGGAGCCATATTGCTCTCCCAGAAATCGGAGCATGTCCGTGTAGCGGCTCTTGATATCGTCCGACATCGAATGCGGCAGCGAAAGCATGGCCCAACCGAGCAGCGCGGTACCCAACACCACTTCAACCGCCACCGGCCAGATTGCTTTCTTGGAAGTAATCGCCACGCTCGGAGCGTTCGGCGACGCCTTGGGATCCAGTGTCATCACCCCCGTGAGATTGGCGATGGCTTCGACACCACTAAGCGCGAGGATCACCCCGACAAAAGCAACCCAGTTCTTGCTGAAACTGGCATGAGACGGTTCCAGAGAAGCAAAGCCGAGATGCGGCGCGCTCAAGGCGATGATGGCCAGGACGACCACCACCATCGGCAATGCCAGCGTGACGGCAAAACTGCCGGAATGTTTTGGCCCGAAATAGTTGATATAGCCGATGAGCAGGATGGCGCCGATGGTGGCCAGTTTAAGGTATTCCCGGGGCACGCCAAAATAGCTCATGGCATCCCAGCAACTCATGGCGGCGGTGACGATGAAATCCGCCAGCAGCAACAACGAGCCGAGCACGGCCAGCACCCGGCTTTGCTCGCGCGCGGAGGAATAGACGCCGCCCCCATCCGGAAAATGCCGGCAAACGATGATATAATTGTAGCCGACCAGTCCGGTCAGCACACAAACCGCCAGAATGATTGGAAACGAGGAAAACCCGGCGGCGAGAAAGGCGAGCCCGATGACATAGGCCTTGCTCGTTCCCCAGTCGCCGTAAAGCAATGCCGCAGCCCGTGCCCAACCCACGTTACGCGGCCGATGTGTGCCAGATTCAATCATTTATCAAGTTGTAAAACAGTTGGAATCCATCAAGTCATCAAGCATAAATCAGCAGATGGATGTTCTCCGGCAGGATTTTGGAAACCGCGCGCACCACATCGCCGCTCAACAACGCAGCCAGCCCGCCACGGCTGGGGGCGCCGAGAAGCAGATGGGACGCGCCCATTGTGGCCGTGATGTCCACGATGGTTTCTGCCGGTGCGTCACTGACAGCGTAACAAGGGAAAACCGGATGTCCACCCGCTTCCTTAAAGGCATGGGAAAAAATTTCCCGGGCGTCTTTATCCTCCTGCCACTTGCGCCTGGCGTCTGCCTCGGTGATGACCGGCAGCACGCGCACGAACAGGAGGTAAAGCGGGCGCTTGGTTTCACGCGCCTCCTGAATTGCAAAATCCAGCGTCCGGCCAATGCCGCGGATGGCGCATAACAACGGGGCCCCAGTAGCCTCCGACAGCGAAGCTGGCGATGGCACCGGCACGCTGACTGCGGGTGTTGCCGCCACCACCCCGGCGGCAGCCGCTGCCTTCTTTTTCCGGCGCAGTGCGCTCTCACTCGCCAGTCCGCGCATTATCAGGCCGATGGCAAGGACGGTGACAGCAAACACCCTTGCGCTGGGTTTATCCACCAGAAGAGAAATCTCGATCGCGAGCATGATGAGGAACGTGGTGAACATCAGAATTCGTTCCCATTTTACCAGGTTCAGCTTCCGATCCGTGGAACTCGCTCCCAGATTGGTCGCGATGGCTCCGACAACGCCTACGGCATACAGCTCGGCCAGACCCGCCATGTCTTTGACCACAAGAACCAGGATGGCCGGAATAATCGTCGCCACGATGATGCCGACGTTGGGCACGCCAAACTTGTTCAGTTTTTGGAAGCCGCCCGGCAACTCGCCATCGCGTGACATCAGGAAGGAGATTGCAATCAGATCCACAATCGCCGTGTTTACCGCAGACAAGAGCAGGAAGCCGAAAACAATACTGACCGCCCACGCCGCAATGTGGCCCGCTGTTGTTCCCCAGGCGCCGCCAACGAAGATTTGCGCCATGTAACGCAACATGTAATCACGCACCCCGGGCTGGCCGGGCGCGTCGACGTCGTCCTTGTCGATTTGCAGTCCGCCCAGTGCGTGCATCGCGAGGCCGAGCAAGGCGGTGAACAAACAAACTTCGAGCATCACCCAGAAGATTGCCGGCGTGGACGTTTTGGAAACGTTGGGTTTATCCAGCGAGCATCCCGGATTGAGCTTCATCACGCCGGTGGCGTTGGCGATGGCCTCGACGCCTGAGAGGGCAAGCACCACGCCGACAAATCCGTTCCAATTCTTGGCGAGACCGCCGGTGAGCGGCTGGACGTTGTGCCAGGCGTGGCCAAGATGAGGCAGCGCAAACATACCCAGCAAGACCACCACGACCGCCGTCGGCACCGAAACCAGAAAGGCCAGACCACCTGTATGTTTTGGGCCGAAGTAATTCAGCGCGCCGATGACCACAATTGACAGCGCCGCGAACATTTCGGGATGCGACACGCCCAGATACTGAAATGCTGACAGTGAACTGATCGCCGCTGTAACCAGGTAATCCGCCACCAGGAGGAACGCGCCGACGATGGAGATGATTTCCGAACGATGACGCACACTGGCATACACGCCGCCGCCGTCGGCGTAGTGCTTGCAGATGGCCATGTAATTCACCCCGACCAGGGCCGTGAGCAGGCACATTGCTGCAATCAGCCAGAACGAACTGTATCCAGCGACAGCAAACGCCAGTCCAATGACGTAGGCTTTGCTCGTGCCCCAGTCGCCGTACAAGATCGCCGCTGCCCGCGGAGCATCCACGTTGCGTGGCCGCTTCGTAGTCGTTGCGATCATAATTTACTAAATAATTTGCATTGCTACAAAAACCGCATTGGGGGGAAATGAAGACGAGCCTCATTGCCCTTAATGTTCACGCCGGCGAGGTTAGCTGTCGGGCTGGAACCATTAAGTGTTCCCGGCGTCATGCGCCGCAAGCCCCATCCGTTCCGCAACGCGGAACGAACATTCGGGTTCCCCGCTGATCGCACCCGGGTGCGTCATTTGGCAGACAAATGCCTGTAAATAATTTTACAAGGAGGGTAATACAAATCAAGCACTGGCTGGACCGGAAAATTTCAAGGGCTGTATCTTGACGGCGCTCACCCGGAGCGTCGATCTCTCCGGTACTGCGCGTTTCTAAGAAAACTCAATACTTGCCGTGCAGGAGGCCGGCGCTCCGAGTCCCGCAATAGAACGTCAGACCCCTAAATCACGGCCGCGCACTTTACTTGCCCTGGGACAAGCGTTGCCGAAGCTCCCAGAAAAGCATGAATCCGTATCCGCCGGCAACGCCGCCAGCGACCCACCATTTTATGCTGTCTTGGAACAGCAACGGACAAATGACCTGAACCAGAATCAGCGCCACCATGAGATAAGCCACACGCTTTCCGGAACCGGGTATCACGGCCCAGCCCGATTTCAGCTTTCCGGCTTCTTGAAAGCGCTCATTCTTTCGCCGCGCCGCGTCCTGGATCATGCCAAAACCCACGCCGATGATACCGCCGACAATAAGTGCCAGGATGGATGCGAGCATGTTTATAAGTTGATGTGCCATAATATTGTTTTTCAGATTTTTAGCAAGCTGCGCGAGAGGTTGAACTCTCGCGCAGCAGGTTGTTCATTGTCTTTTCTTAAGTGTCTCAGCCCATTTGGTGGTGGGCTTTTTCGCGCACGTGTGGTGTTTCCGCTGTTTTGTTCGCCACCACTCCAAAGTAGCCTTCCACACCCATTTCAGGAATGTCGAGGCCTTCGATTTCAACCTCCTCGGTCACGCGATTGCCAATCGTCACCTCCACGATCTTGTAAACGATGATCGAGAGGATGCTCAGGGTGATGAAACAGGTCGCGACACCGACGAATTCAGCCCAGAACTGGCTCATACCGCCGCCGTAGAACAGGCCGAGCACACCCATTTCCGTGGCGTCCTTCGGGGCCATGCTCGGATCCATCATCTGGTATGCACCATTGGCGAGTTTAAACCAATGCGCGCCGTTCCAGCCTTGGCCATAAGTGCCATCGGCAAACAGACCGAGGGAGAGACAGCCCCAGGCGCCATTAACACCATGAACCGAGATGGCGCCCACCGGATCGTCAATTTTCAGTTTGTCAAAGAAGAACACCGATTCAACGACCAGGAGGCCGGAGACCAAACCCAACGCGACCGCGCCAAAGGCGCTGACGAACGCGCACGGACAGGTGATGGCCACCAGCCCAGCCAACATGCCGTTGCAGGCCATGCTGGGGTCCGGTTTGCCGCGGCGGAACCACATCCACAGCAGCGCACCCAGACAGCCCGTGGCCGAGGCCAGCATCGTATTCGTCGCGACCACGGCAATGCGCAGGTCGGTGCCCGAGAGCGTGGAACCAGGGTTGAAACCAAACCAGCCGAATGCCAGAATGAACGTACCCAGGATTGCCATGGGAATGTTGTGGGCGGGCATCGGATTGATGCTGCCGTCCTTGTTGTACTTGCCGTAACGCGGTCCGATGAGCCACGCAAAGATCAGCGCGATGACGCCGCCTTGCATATGCACCACGGATGAGCCGGCAAAATCCACGTGGCCGTGACCAAGGCCGAAGTTGATTCCCAGTTGCGACAGCCAGCCGCCGCCCCAAACCCAGTTGCCGAACACCGGATACATCACCGTGCCGATAAAAGCACCGTAAAGCATAAACGCTGAGAATTTCCAACGTTCCGCCGCCGCACCCGTCGGAATGGTCGCGGTCGTATCCATGAACACCATTTGGAACAGGAACAGGCAGAACAGGCCGGCGTCATAGGTGTCACCGGTGAGGAAGAATCCATGTGTGCCAATGATGCCGAAGGGCTTGCCAAATATGGTCCACGTCAGTTCGTGGGACAGGCTGGTGCAAGTGCCAAGCGTGCCCGCGCCTGGCGCCCCCACACCGCCAAACATGAAGGCGAATCCGCAGATGTAAAACCCGAGCATACCCAGCGGGTAAATCATCATGTTCATCGTCATCGTGTGCGCGGCGTTCTTGTGCCGGCACAAACCGGTTTCCACCAGCGCAAAGCCGGCTTGCATGAACATCACCAGGAAGCCGGTGACCAGTGTCCAGACGAAGTTGATGGCGATCTTGTTATGGCCCACCGTGTCGGCCAGTTGCATCGCCAGCGGCTCTTTGTTGGCCTGGGCCGTGTAATCATCGAAGGCCTTCTTGGCGGCGGTGTAAGCGGCCACCTTGTTTGTGTCTTTCAAATCATCTCCGGTGAGCGCCGCCGGCTCGGAGACAATGAGATTTGGCACGTCCGCCCTCGTGCCGGTGGTATTGGCGCCCGCCGGGTCGTTATTGGCTGCGGGAGCAGCGGGGGCTGGAGCCGCCGGAGCCGCGGCAGCCGGAGCGTTGGTCATGGCCATGCCGGCCATGGCGTTCGTGTTGTCCGCGCGCAGCGGTAAAACGCTTAACGCGGCGGTCGCAATCAGTGCAAGGATCAAAAGATATCGTTTCATTGTATTTATTCGAGTGAGTTTTCAGTTGGTTTCGTTGCTTAAACGGCCGAATCGCCTTTCTCTTCGGTGCGGATGCGGACGGCTTGTTCCACTCCGGAGACAAACACCTTGCCGTCGCCAATCTTGCCGCTCTTGGCCGACTTGACGATGGCGCCGATGGCGGCTTCCACCTGGTTGTCCGCCACGACAAGTTCGATTTTGATTTTGGGCAGGAAGTCCACGGTGTATTCGCTGCCGCGATAGATTTCGGTGTGACCCTTCTGGCGGCCAAACCCCTTGACCTCGCTCACAGTCATGCCTTCGATGCCAACTTCGCCGAGGGCATCCTTGACCTCCTCCAATTTGAATGGTTTGATGATGGCTTCAATTTTCTTCATAGTTTTTTTACTGCGGTTTCAACGCGCTGCGGTCTTGCCAGCCTGGTGTGTGTCAAGACTTCGACCTCCTTTTGATTTTCGCAAAGTCAAACATCACACTCATCCTGGTCCATTTCACAACTTGGAACGGGGTTTAGCACGGTAGGTGCCAATATATTGGCGGATTCAGGAACCCGATTGTTTTAAGGTATTTATGAATTATTTATTTAATTCGGATGTTTTTTAATGCGATTTTTAACTATGTTTCCGTGTTTAATTTTTTCCATTCTGCATTTTATTAAACAGCCGCGCGATGGGTGGTGTGAATTGTCGTTGCATTGAAAAGTCAAAACCGGCGAAAATTAAAACGCATGGAAGGACACATCAAAAATGTGAACGAAAACAAATGGGCGGAAAGCTTGTGGCGGCAATACGCCACAGCCTTTCTCATGTTCAGCGCGGTCTCGGCGCTCAACCTGTGGCTGCAAAAATGGATCGGCTATGAGGCGCTGGCGTTGGTGTATTTGCTGGGGGTGGTGTTGCTGGCCCTGTTTGTCAGCCGCGGCCCGATTCTGTTTGGCACGGTTTTGACAGCGGTGGGATGGAGTTATATTTTTGCACCACCTCGCTTTTCGTTTCACATCGCCGGATTCTACGATCAAATGATGTTCGGGACGTATTTTGTGGTCGCGCTGACCATCGGGCGGCTGACAACCCGGTTGCGCCTGCAACACGAAGCGGAAATCAGAGTCAAACTCATCGAGGAATCGGAACGCCTCAGTCGCACGCTGCTCAATTCTGTTTCACACGAGTTGCGCACACCCATTGCTGCCATCAACGGCGCGGCCAGTGGGTTGCACCTGTCCGGCCCGCTGACGCCCGCGCAGCAGAAACTCGCGGCGGAAATTGAATCCGCCAGCACGCGCCTCAACCGGGTCGTGCAAAGCCTTTTGAATGCCGCCCGGCTCCAGTCCGGTCAGATCCGCCCAAGGCCAGATTGGTGCGATGTTTCGGACCTGGTGCGCGTGGCGTTGGGTGAAGTTCAAAGCGCGATGGCCGGTCGTGTGGTCGAAAAACAGATTGCATCCGGACTGCCACAGGTGAAAATGGATTTTGTGCTGATGGAACAAGTGCTCATCAATCTGCTGCTCAACGCCGCTGTGCACACACCGCCGGGAACTCCAATTAAAATCAACGCGCGCGTCGAAACACCCAATCTGGTTTTGGAAATCGCGGATCGCGGGCCGGGCTTGCCGCCGGAACAAATCGAACGGGTTTTTGATGTGTTCCACCGTGCGCCGGACGCCAAACCGGGCGGTACGGGCCTGGGCCTGGCCATCGTCAAGGGATTTGTGGAAGCACAGGGCGGTCGCGTCCGCGCCGCCAACCGCGCTGACGGCGGGGCCGTGTTCAGGATTGAATTGCCGATGCCTGACGCGCCCGATTTGCCGGAGGAAAATGAATGAACAATGACCCGACCCCACCGCCCCTTTTCGCGCTAATCATTGACGATGAACCGCAAATTCTGCGGATGCTGACCACCGCGTTGGAGGCAAACAATTTCCAAGTCAAGACTGCTGCCACCGGACAGGAGGGCCTGGCCGTTGCCGCGCAACATCGCCATGACATCATCATCCTGGATTTGGGTCTGCCCGATCTCAACGGCATCACCGTTTTGAAGCGGTTGCGCGAATGGACACAAACGCCAGTGATCATTCTGACGGTCGAAGATTCCGAGGTGGAAAAAATTGAGGCGCTCGACAGCGGCGCGGATGATTACGTGACAAAACCGTTCAACACCGGCGAATTTCTCGCGCGGATTCGCGCCGCGCTCCGCCACGCCGACACGGGCGGCGGCAAGAAAACCATTTTCCACAGCGGCAATATCACGGTTGACCTGGGCGCGCGGTGCGTGACCCGCGACGGCCAGCGGGTCAAGCTCACTGCGACCGAATATGCGTTGCTGCGCCTGTTCATCCAGCATTCCGGCAAAGTGCTGACGCACCGTCATATTTTGCGCGAAGTGTGGGGGCCGGAACACGTGGGGCAGACGCAATATCTGCGAGTTTACGTGACGCGGCTGCGGGAAAAATTGGAGTCGGACCCGGCATCACCGGTTTTATTTTTGACCGAACCTGGCGTGGGCTATCGCTTTGCCGATGCGTGATTCAATGCTTGTGGCGGAAATAAAACAGGAAAAACAAAAATAGCAGTACTTGCACCAGCACGAAACCGATGATCATGGGGACCATCCGGAACCGCGATTTCCAGATCTGGGGCGCCTGCAACCGGGTGTAACGGCTGGTCATCACCACGGATTCGTAATCATCCAGTTCCTTTTTCATCTCGCTGGCAGATTGGTAGCGTCGTTTGAGATCGCGCTCCATCGAGTGCAGGATGATTTCCTCCAGCACGGGAGTCAGATTCGAATTTATTTTTCGCGGCGCCTGCGGGTCGCCCGTGACGCGGGCGTTCATGATCACATAAGGGCTGTCGCCGGCAAAGGGCGGTTCGCCCGTGGCCATTTCGTACAGGATCGCCCCGAGGCTGTAAATGTCGGTCCGTTCATCGCCCCGGCTGCCTTTGACCTGCTCCGGCGCCATGTAATCGGGCGTGCCCATCGTGGGCGTGAAGCCGACAAAGGTGAGCCGCCGGGCATTTGCCGCCCGGGCAATTCCAAAATCCATGATGCGAATCGAGCCGTCGTTGCAAAGCATGATGTTGGCCGGTTTCAAATCCCGATGGACGACTCCGTTTTGGTGCATGTAGGAGAGGGCGGTGCAAATGTGGCTGGCGATTTTGACCGCGTCCGGTTCCGGCAAGGGCCGCACGTTGCGCAGCAATTCGCTCAAGGTCTGGCCCTCGAGATATTCCATCGCAAAGTACGGCCGGCTCTTTTTTTCGACGGGAAGAATTTTCAGGATATACGGGTGATTGAGCCGGATACCGATTTCTTCCTCGCGGCGAAAACGGTCAAATCCCGCCGGGTCGCTTTCAATTTGCAAATAGGGGATTTTCAAGGCCACCGCCTTGCCGGTTTGCCGGTCGTTGGCTTTGAACAGCGAAGCCATGCCGCTCTTGGCGATGACATCGGTCATTTCAAACCGCTCATCGAGCAAACTTCCCACACCAACGTCATTACCGAGCGCGCGGCGGGTTTTGACGGCGGCCGTCTGGGCTTGCAATGACTGTTCCACCTGCCACACCTGAATAATCTGGACGGAAACGTTGTCGCTGGCCTGGCGGCGCTCCGCCTGTTCGATCAGCCGTTTGCACGCTTCGCCGGGATGATACTTGATCACCGCATCCAGAATTTCATCGTCCAAAACAAAACCGTAAAGTCCGTCCGAGCAATGCAAAATCAAATCTCCCTGCTCCAGCGTTTCCGTTTTGATGTCGTAATGACAAATCGGGTCCGAGCCGACGCTGCGCGTCAGCGTGGAGCGGTGCTGGCTGGTCATGGCATTGCGTTCCAGCAACAATCCCAATTTAACCTGCAACGAGGTGTAGGAATGGTCGGTGGTCATCCGTTTGATTTTTCCGGCGCGAATGAGGTAGGCGCGGGAATCGCCGACGTGAGCAATGGTGACCTTGTCATCGCGGAAAACGGAGGTC
>Ga0187851_10001511_pt1 | contig 22175 bp, 24 predicted proteins | sample June2016WEW_6_10_FD_132997 | JGI IMG/M metagenome (GOLD analysis project Ga0187851, IMG submission 132997) | Peatland microbial communities from SPRUCE experiment site at the Marcell Experimental Forest, Minnesota, USA - June2016WEW_6_10 | ecosystem: Environmental > Terrestrial > Soil >...
GAACGCTACCATGGAACAGCGATCGCGCTGGAAAGTAAGCGGAGCGGGTTATGGGATCCACTGGCCGGACATTGATGAAGACCTGAGTACGGAAGGCTTACTCCGCGGCGCGCCTGCCGCCGCGGAACCCGCTCGTCTCGGCCGCTAGGCGGGTCGGGTGGATCGGCCACTCGCAGGCCGGTCTCAGACCGCCTGGCCGACAGACGACAAAAACCGATCGTCTGTCCCACCCTCGTCTGCCCGATAAGGGAAGCCATGGCCACAGCGATTCTCCATTGGCTCAGTGAATCGGTGGCGGCGCCCGGACGGCGGCTGCCAGCCGGGTCACGATTGCTCGTAAGCGCGCAAGAAATCGCCTCTGGCTACGCCTGCCTGGTTCAGGATCGTGCGCAGCGTGGAACCTTTGATTGTCGGGTGGTTCGGCATACTGATACAATCCGAGCTGCCATCGCTGTTCCGGCGCCGCATGGCAAGGTGTTCACCCTCGCGCACTAATCCGAAACCGAGAGCGCCAAAGGCCGCGATCACTCTCGATTTTGGCGCATCGACGGGGAACTTGGCCATCAGGCGGGAATCGTCGCTTCCGCGATGAACGCTTCGATCGGGGGCGCGTCATCCGGCCATACGTCCGCGCCGAAGGTCTCAATGTGGAATCGAATGGCCGAGACGAGGTCCGCGAGGGCTTCCTCATAGCTGTCGCCCTCGCCTACCACGATTCCCTTCAGGCCTAGCGGATAAGAAACATAGCCGTCCGGGCGCTTCTCCACGACGACCTTGATTTGGCGGTCCATTGCTTGTCTGAAGTCTACCACGAACCTGAAATCCCGAAGCTCTGTCCGCTGCCGGGTGACAAGGTCGAAAAAGCACCTCGGGCGTGCCATGCGACCACGATTCCAACCGGGCGGCGCCTGGCGATGCCGGCCCCTCAGGTTTTTCATGAAATCTCGCGGGCCGAAGGCCCATTCCAACAGACCACAAAACCCGATCCTCTGTCCCACCCCTTCTGACCGATAATGGAAGCGATGGCAACAGGCGTCGAGTGCCCGAAATGCGGCGGGACGGGCTGGATCATCGTGGAGCACGGCAGCATTTCGGGCGCGGAGCCCTGCGATTGCCGCATGCTGGGCCGCGCCGAACGCATGGAGGAGCGCGCCCAGATCCCGCCGCTCTACCGCAACGCTTCGTTTGAGAATTTCAAGGTGCCGGGCCCGGAGAATCCCATCGAGCGCCGGGATATCACCACCGTTTTGCTGGCGGTGAAGAGGTTCGCCCAGGATTTCCCGAATGAAGCGCGGCCGGGCCTGCTGCTGATCGGCGATCCGGGCACCGGCAAGACGCACCTGGCGGTGGCGGCGCTGCGCAGAATCATCCTCGAGAAGGGCTACGAAGGGCTGTTCTGCAATTACCAGAACCTGCTCGACCGCATCCGCGCGGGGTACGACTCGAATTCCAATTCCTCGGACCGGGAGGCCTACCGCGTGGCCCTAGACGCGGATGTGCTGCTGCTCGACGACGTGGGCGCGCACCGCGTGACAAGCTGGGTGGAAGATACCATCAATTCCATCGTCACCTACCGCTGCGATAACCGGAAGCCGCTCATCGCGACGACGAACCTGCCGGACCTGGACGCCTCCAAACCGGACACGCAGAAATCGGGCCAGTACGAACTCCGCGACACGCTGGCCGAGCGGATTGGCGCGCGCGCGCGTTCCCGCCTGTTCGAAATGTGCACCGTGATCCGCGTGCCCCGGGTGGCGGATTACCGTCTGCGCAGTGCGCGGATCTTCTGATGCGTCCATTACTCGCGCTGCTGTTCCTGGGGGCCCTGACGGCGGGTCCGGCTCCCGCCCCGGCCCGCGCGGAATACGTGCTGGCGGTGGAATTCCCTTACTACCTCTTCCCGCGCACGCTGTGGGAGCGCGAGCTGGTGTGGCTCAAGAACACCGGCGTGGGGACGGTGGAGTTCTCCATTCCGTGGAACTGGCACCAGGCGCAGGCGGGGGAATACGACCTGACCGGCCGGACCAGCCCGCGGCGTGACTTGCTGGGGTTCATCCGGCTGCTGCGGCGCCTCAAACTGCAAGCCTGGGTGCGGCCGTTGCCTCCCGTGCCGGGGCTGGTGAACGAGGGCTGGCCCACCGGCGCGCCGCCGGGCGGGGCGGCGCAGCGCGCCTGGTTGAAGGAGTTGGAAAGGGCGCTGGGAACTCAGACCGTCAGCCACGGAGGCCCGGTGGCCTACGTGGAAGGGCGCGCGCTGGCGATAGATGCGGCGCTACCCCCATCGCCGGTCACGGTGATTTCCGCTACCGAAGCCGCGGCGTTCGAACGCAGCCGCGAGGCGCTGTCCCTCCGCCGCGGCGCGATGTTGTGGACCGGCGTGGAGGATGCGCTGTACCCGGCCGGATGGGCGGCGGATCCCACCACGTTATTGCGCCAGGGCGCGGTGGACCTGGCGGGAGACGAACGGTCATCCCTGGAACCGTTGCGGCGGGGGACGGCGCTGCTGCGGAACTGGGCCGCCTTGTTCGGCGGGCTGCGGCCGGTCGCCATGCCCAAACCGGCGGCGGGCAAGCTGCCCGAAGGCGTCCGCGCGGTGGAGTTCGTTTCGCCCATGGCCTCGGCGGTGTGCCTGACCAACAGGGGCAAGCAGCCATTCCACGATGAGTTGCGGGTGGTGGAGCCGGCCAGCCGGCGGACGGTGACGATACCATCGGTGGCCGTGCCGGCGGGCGAATCGCTGTGGCTGCCGCTCGACGTGTCCCTGGGCCCCCAGGCGCTGTGCCGCGAATGCACGAATTTTTCCGGCGACGAACACATTATCTACGCCACTGCGGAGCTGGTTTCTATCGAATTCGAGAATGGGATTCTGGCCATGGAGTTCGCCGCGCCGGAGGCGGGCGAAGCCGTTCTGCAACTGGCGCGGGAGCCGGTGGGACCGTTCCTGGCCGCGGGGCGGCTGGCCGCGTTCGAGTGGGACGAGAAGACCCTGAGGGCGCGCCTGCCCATTCCGGCCGGCGCGGGGGCCGGCCGCCGCGTGCGCATAGGGATCGCCATGGAGGAGCCGGAGACTTCGGGCTTCTTCAACGAGGCGCGCCGTCTGTTGGCGGGACGCACCAATGCCATTTCGACCACATACTCCTCGGCGGAGGTGGCGGCGCGCTCGCGCCTGCGGCTGCCAGAGGGGTATACCGCCAAGAGCGAGACGATCTCGCCCAACCAGATCGATTACGGGGTGAGCGTGCCGGAGGATGCCATTCACGGCGACTGGGCGAACCTGGCGCTGGAGGCCGATGGCGTGCCGCTCGGCCGGGCGCGGTTGCAGTTGTTCCGTCCGTTGACGATTCGCATGGCGCAGGCGATCCATCTTCATTTCGGGCGGCGGACGGAGCTGCTCGCGGAACCGCCGGTGGCGCCAATCGAATCCACGGGAGGCAGCAACCTCGAAATCCTGCTGCGCAACAACTCGCTCGAGATTGAGACCTACCACCTGGAAGCCTGGGGCGAGGGGTTGGAGTTTTTTCCTCCCAGCGCCGACATAAGTGTAGGGCCGACGGACGAGCGTTCCTTTTCGCTGCGGGTTTTCGCCAGGCAAGACGCGGCTCGGTTGCTGGACTGGCGCTTGCGCGTCACGGGGGGCGCGCAGGCGGATGCGCCCATGCGCGCGATGGTAACGCCCCGCAACGGCGTGGTGGCATGGAGCGCGGACCTGGATGGCGACGGTTCTCCGGAATGGGTGCTCGAATCCCACAAAGCGAGGGCCGTGTTTTCCGCCCAGGACGGCGGCCGGTGGATGGAGTTCACCTGGAAAGATTCCGATACCAACTTTCTGCCCGAGCAAGGCGCGTTCGCGGCCCCCGGGGCGGTTCAGGTTCGCGCGGCCGGCGATGCGCTGGAATTCGAAGGCAAAGGATGGAAGCGGACGGTGCGGCTGGTGGATTCGGCCCTTACGGTGGAGCAAACCACGGCCCTGCCGCCGGACCGCTTGGCGCCGGAGAAGGTGGGGAGTACGGGCTTGTCGATTGAGCGCGTGTCGCCTATGCGGGCGGTTTACACGCTAAAGTGAGCGGCGGGCGGTTTTCTTGGCTGCCGTGGGACGCCGCCTGATGCCCGGCCAGTTGGGTGCGCAGTTGGCGCATGGCGTCGGAAGCTGCCTCGAACCGCCCGATGTTTGCCTTTTCGACGCTGGTTTCCAGGTTGCGCCGTGCGGCGGCGTGCTCACCCCGGGCTTCGAGGTAGGCTTCCCAAAGACGGGCGCATTCGGGGCAATTCGTCAACAATCCGCAAGGCTCCGGGACCGGCCATTCTAATGGGAAATCGCGGCCGACGGCAACCGGGGGCGTGAAGGGGTAATGGTTCAATTTGAGTTTGGGTCAGCGCCTTCGCGGGATCGCGATCAGTAGGCCACCGCTTATGCCAATCGATCGCTCATGTCCCCGCCCAAAACTGTACTCGTAGCCCGGTTCGAGGTACCAGCCCAATCCATGCTTCTTGGAGGGCCAGAACATAAAATCCAGCGCCCCTTCACCGCCGACTGAGTTCGTCGTCACGCCGTATTCCCTCGTACGAGCCCACTCCGGACCAATCCCGAACATGAACTCCACTTTTTCGGAGAGGGTCCAAGGTTTCTTGAACAGAAGGCCCGTGCCCCATTCTGTCGAGTGACGGCCGAAAGTCGCTGTAACGCCCATCTCAAGTTCCAACCAATTCTCTATCGGTGTGACCTCACCCGCGAGGGTGGGGCCGACGCTCCATCCGCCGTCTTTGAGATTCCGGCCAGGAGATCCTCCAAGCTCGACGACAGCGGCAGGCTCCTTATCGACCGATTGATCGACCGACTGCGCGAAGGTGTTTCCAGAGGAGAGAAAAGATACGATCAAGACGACGACTTTCATAGCGTTCACTCGATGAGTTCACATCCAAGTTCTCACATCTTGATCTTGAGGAAAGGCAGGCATGCAGGAGGGCGGCGGAGATGGCGCTCCAGGGCTGGTCAGGCTACCAGGCTCTTGGCCAGGAATGCGCCCACCCAGGCCAGGGCGCCCATATAAGCAAACTGGAAAGCGGGCCACTTCCAGCCGCCGGTTTCGCGGCGAACCACCGCAATCGTCGAGATACACTGCATGGCGAAGGCGAAGAACACCAGCAGGGCGAGCGCGCCGCCCGGCGTCAGGTCGTGCTGGATGGCCTTCTGCAAAGCTACGCCGTGGGATGCCGGGTCCATGCCATAGATGGCTCCCAGTGTGCCGATAATGGTCTCGCGCGCGGCCAGCGAGGTGATCAGGCCGATTCCGATCTTCCAGTTGAAGCCCAGCGGCTTGATGAGCGGCTCGATGAGGCGCCCGCCCCTGCCCGCCAGGCTGTCCGCGATGGCCGGCGCGTGGCCGCCCTGCAAGGGGAGGTGGGCCAGTATCCAGAGGACCACAGTGACCAGCAGGATCACGGTGCCGGCGCGCCGCAAGAAAATCATCGAGCGGTCCAGCAGGCGCAGGCCGAGCGATTGCCAGGTTGGCCAGCGGTAGGAAGGCATCTCCAGCACGAACTGGGTGCGCCCGCTTTTCAGGATGGACGATTTCAGCGCCTTGGCGGTAGCCACCGCGGCCACGAACCCGAGCGCGTAAAGCCCCAGCAGGGCCGCCGCCCGCGTGCTGAGCACGCCGAGCATCTGCCGTTCGGGAATGAATGCGGCAATCACCAGGGTGTAGACCGGCAGGCGCGCCGAGCAGGTCATGAAGGGCGCGATCAGAATGGTGGCGAAGCGGTCGCGCTTGTTTTCGATGGTGCGGGTGGCCAGAATGGCGGGCACCGCGCAGGCGTACGCCGAAAGCAGCGGGATGAACGATTTCCCCTGAAGCCCGGCCTTGGCCATGGTGCGGTCGGCAATCAGCGCCGCGCGCGCCAGGTAGCCGGAATCCTCCAATATGCCGATGAACAGGAACAGCAGCAGCACCTGCGGAAGAAACACCACCACCGAGCCCACGCCCGTCCAAACCCCATCCACCAGCAGGGATCGGAAAAGGGAATCCGGCAGCGCCGCGGTCAGCCAATGGCCGGTAATCTCGAACAGCCGCCGGACGCCGTCCATGAGCGGAACCGCAGCCGTGAAAATGGTCTGAAACACGGCCACCACCACGGCCAGGAATACCAGCGGACCGGCCACCGGGTGCAGAAAGATGCGGTCCAGGCGGTGGGTCCACTTGGGCGGCGCCGGCGCGCGGTAGCGCGCATGGCTGCCCACGCGGCCGGCCCACTCGCGGCACTTGGGAACGTCCTGAAGCACGGGCAGTTCTCTCGCGAGCGGCTTGGGCATGGCCCCGGCCAGGAAATCGAACACCTGCTCGATGCCGTCGCCCTGCCGCGCGCTCACCAGGGCCACGGGCGCGCCGAGTTTCGCGGCCAGCGCGTCTACATCCACGCGTCCACCGCGATTGCGCAGGTCGTCCGCCATGTTTAGAATGATGAGGGTCGGCGTGCCCAGCGCCAGTATGGGGGCGGCCAGCATCAGGTGGCGGCTGAGATTCGTGGAATCGAGCACCAGCAGGATGGCTTCCGGCTTGGGGGTATCCGGCCGCAGCCCCTTGAGCACGTCGTGCGCCACCTGTTCGTCTTCCGAGCGCGGCGAAAGGCTGTAGATGCCGGGCAGGTCGATGATGGGCACGGCGCGTCCGTCCGAAAGTTCGGCTATCCCGGTGTGCTGCTCCACCGTCACGCCGGGGAAATTCGCCACCTTCTGGCGCATGCCGGTGAGGCGGTTGAACAGGGTGGTCTTGCCGGAGTTCGGCGGGCCCACCAGGGCGACCGGGCGGGTGGCCGTCGCGCCGGAAAGGGGAGTTTCCAAAACGGGGGTGGCGCCGCAATCATGGCAGGAAGCGCAATCGCTCACCGGGTCCTCGGGGCCTTTTCCAGTCTGACCGTCATCCGCCGCGCCGTTTCGCGGCGCAGGGCGATCTCCGAGCCATCCACCCGGAACACGCGCGGGTCGCCGCCCGGGGCCGATAGCCCCGCGGTGATGCGCGCGCCAGGCAGAAATCCTAGTTCCATGAGACGCCGGGCCTCATCGCCGGGCAGGTCGATGCCCTCCAAAACGGCTGCTTCCCCCCGTCTGAGGTCCATCAACGTGGCGTCTCCGATCAGATTGCTGTTGCCATTCAGTTGCAACATAGTTCCAGTATGGCCAAGTCCGAAATGTTTGTCAAGCGGCCGGGCCGCGTTCCTGCGCCGCTTGCATGTCATTGGAAAATATGGCTTCGGACCCCTTACAAACAAAGGATAACAGATGCCAGGGCGATTCGCCGTCCGCCGGCTGAAACCGGTGGATCTGGACCGTATCGTGGAAATCGAACGCGCCAGTTTTGGCGCGGACGCATATGATCGCAACCTATTTGCAGAATTCCTCGATAATTGCGGAGATCTCTTCCTGGCGGTGGAACGGTCCGGGAAAATCCGGGGGTATCTGATTGCCTGCCGGCGCGGACGCCGGGCCGAGCTGATTTCGGTGGCCGTAGACCCGGCCTTCCGCGGCCAAGGCGCGGCCTCGGCCCTGATGGAAAGCGCCCTGAGACGTCTCCGCTTTCGAAGTGTGGCCCGCCTCGTCCTGATGGTCAAAGTGACGAACCATCCAGCGCGAGCGTTCTACGAGAAGTACGCCTTCCAAAAGGTGCGTCGCGTTCGGCGGTATTACGAAGACGGCTCGGACGGGTGGCTGATGGCGAGAGACGTCTGAAGGTGGTGCGGGATTTCATCCTGCCGCCGGACTGTATGATAAGAAGGGCAAGCGGAGAATCGTCGGAGGAGGGCGCCCATGAAGAAAGGTATACGCAGAAATCCCATCGCCCCGCGCGGCCGGCGCGCTAAGACAGTTCGGTCGGCCGAGGATCTGCGGCGCAAGGCTCAGCCGGAGGCCGAAGGCTACGAGGAGTTCATGCAGTTCTTGCGTGAAGCCCGGAACGCTGGAAAGGTCCGCCGGTGAGCCTGGCTGTCGTGGACACCGATGTCGTTTCGATGCTGTTTAAGTCCAGACCGGAGGCGCGGTTCTACGAGTCGTACTTGGTCAGCAAGGAGCCTGCGGTCTCTTTCATGACCATTGCAGAATTGAATTTCTGGCCCTTGGTTGGACAATGGGGTAAGAAACGGCTAGATAAGCTGAATGCCTTTCTCGCCGATTTTGCAGTTTTGCCGTGCACCGACGAGGTTTGTATTCGCTGGGCGGATCTTTCATACGAGGCCCGTGGCGCCGGCCGGCCCATTTCATGCGCGGACGCTTGGATCGCCGCAACAGCTTTGGTCTACGGGGCGGAGCTTCTGCCCCACAACGCGAAGGACTTTGCCGGACTCTCCAGCGTCGACATCGTCACCGCTCTGTGAGGCGTTACCAAGATCGGCCTCAGCCGTCGAACGGTCCCAGGGGCCGGCGCGTCGGGGATGCTCCCTGCCGCCCTCTTACTTCACCGTGATCGGGACCGATGCGATGTACTTGTCCCATTCCAGTTGCAGCTTGCCTTTGCCGCCGCCGGCGTCCGAAAGGGTGATCTTGTAGGTCTCGATGGGGGCCGGAGGCTTGCTCATGTTCATCGGCACGCGGACCAGGTCCTGCGCCTGGTTGTAAGTGAGTCCCCATTGGCCGGTCTGCTTGTTGACGATGAGCTGCCATTTCTCGGGGTCCTTCACCATGACGTAGAGCGTGTAATCGCCCTTGGGAACCTGAAGGCCGGCGATGTCCAGATCGGCGTCGGCGTGGAGGGACGTGGCGGAGTTGGCGCCGGCGCGCCACACGGGGTAGGTCCCATCCTTCGAGACCAGTCCGCCCTCGCCGAAAATCTGGCGGCCGCGCACCGAGGGTGCGCTGTACTTGATCGAAATGGCCTTGCCATTTATGGTAACGGACGCGGTGGCCGCCGGACTCTGGGCCTGCGCGAACGCCGCCGCGACGGCGGCAATCAAGAGAATGAGCAAGAGCGTATGTTTCATTGTCGGTGCGTCTCCTATCCCCTGGAGTATAACGCGCAAGGTCGCGGGGAGAGTAGGTTGGCAGGCGAAAGCGCCTGCCCCACAACTCACCGCGGTTGCATTGTCGCCGCGTCTGCGGCATGTTTAGACTAATGCCCGTATCCATGGAGTTTCTGCGCGGCGTGCTGGGCCTGATCGGCGTGGGTTGCGCCTATATGGCGGGGCGCTCGGCGGCGGCCGTGCGCAAAGGCTGGCAAAAGAAGCCGCGCCTATACGGCTGGATCGTCCGCACCTCGGCCTGCCTCATCGCCATGGCGATCCGGCATCCCGTGGATATCGCCGAAATCGCCGTATGGGTTGTGGCCGCGGCGGCCTGCGCCCTGGCCTTCCGGAGCACCACACGCGAGCGCCCGCCGGAAGATCTCACCCGCACCATCTTCCCGGACGAGCCGTAGCGCCTGGCGGGAACTATCCGGTTCCGTGGGCAACCGCTCCCTTACGGTCGCGGCTCTGAACGGGTTGCTACAATCTTCTCTTCTATGGCCCTAGTCGTTGTTGGTTCCGTCGCTTATGACGGCGTGGAGACGCCTCACGGGAAAGTGGACCGCATGTTGGGCGGCGCCGCCACTTACATAGCTCTGGCCGCGAGCTATTTTACGCCGGTCCGGATCGTGGCCGTAGTGGGCGACGATTTCGCGCCGGAGGACGAAGCCCTGCTGGCCTCTCGCCATATCGACCTCTCCGGCATGGAGCGCGTAGCCGGCGGCAAGACGTTCTTCTGGTCGGGAGTCTACTCGGCCGACATGAACGACCGCGCCACCACGCGAACGGATCTCAACGTCTTTGCCGATTTCAATCCGCACCTTCCCGAATCGTACCGCTCCGAGCCCTACCTCCTGCTGGGCAACATCCAGCCGTCGCTGCAACGGAGCGTGCGCGCCCAAATGCCGGGCGCGAAACTGGCGGGCGGCGACACCATGAACCTGTGGATCGCCAACGCGCGGGAGGAGCTTCTGGAGACCATTCGCGAGTGGGATTTCCTGCTCATCAACGACGGCGAGGCGGCCCAGCTTTCGGGCCAGCGCAACCTGCGGCGCGCGGCGGCTAAGATCCTGGGCATGGGACCGCGCATGCTGGTGATCAAACGCGGCGAATACGGGGCCGTGCTTTTTGAGGGCGACGGCCACTTCATGGCGCCGGGGTACCTGCTCGAAAACGTGTTCGACCCCACCGGCGCGGGCGATTGTTTCGCGGGCGGCTTCATCGGCTATCTGGCCGGCCGCGGCGTCGAGGCCACCGCCGGCGAGGTGGATTTCGCCGAACTGCGCCGCGCGGTGATCTACGGCTCGGTGATGGGAAGCTTCTGCTGCGAGCGGTTTGGCGTGGATCGATTCAGGAAGCTGACGCGCGCGGAGATTGACGCGCGATACCGGGAGTTCCAAAGCTCGACAGCGTTTTGACGAACTGTGGGGCCAGGCCTTTCGGCCTGCCGCCGGCTTTTGAGCCGGCGTTCTTGGGGCGAGACGCCTGCAGAAGCCCGGCGGCGGGCTAAAAGCCCGGCCCCACACAAGCGGCTCAGTGGGCGGCCACGGCGCGGCGCTTTATGCGATAGCGGGAAACATAGGCCGCGCCGGCGGGAGCGGGCTCGGCGGCGGGCTCACCCTGAATCTCTTCGAGCATGCCGGTGACATGCACGCTGGCGAAGTCGAATCCAAAGGCCGCCAGGGCGGCGCGCAGATCGTCGATCCGCTCGGCGTAGGCCGGAAACTCCACCAGGGTGGTGTCCTCGGCCTCTTCGCGTCCATCGGCGTAGCGGTACACCATGGCCGCGTCGTGGTAGATCTGCGGATTCACCGGGAAAGGGGCCTGAGCCAGCGCTTCGAGCAGCGATTCCAGGAAACGCGGATCGACATGAATGGAAACGGAAACCAGCTCTCCCTCGCTGCCACCGAGCCGGGGACCGGCCGGGATTGTTACGGGCCAGACGCTCATCGATTCCTCCAGCATCCGGCGGGGGGCCTGACGAGAACGAAAAAACCCTGGAACCGAAAGGCGCCAGGGTCGAAATCCTCGAACAGACCGACTCGCCTTTAGCACTTTTTTTCGTGGTTGCAATTAGCTGGGCCAGAGGCCCTAAATCATTCCACGTCACCTACAACATACCACCGCACTGGGACGAGTGGCAAATGCCGGATGGGATTTCCAGCACGATTCCGGTACCAAGGATCGAATGTGCAGGCGGTACTGTATTGCGGCGCAAGAGATACTCCTTATCCTCTCCCGGCCGATCATCGGGATCGATCCGTAGAGCGGCCTTCCAGGCTGCCACGTCGGCATCCTTGCCGACGTTCTTCGCGGAATGCCGGTAGGGATACCGGCATGGCAGGCGGGACGCCCGCTCTACGGCCCGCTCGATAATGCGCATCACTTGCGCCGCGGACCGCTATGTCCGGTAGCTGGCGTTGATATGGATGTAGCCTTCGGTCAGGTCGCAGGTCCAGAATTGGGCGGAGCCTTTGCCATTTCCTCGCAGGGTCAGGCGGATCTGGCATTCGGGCCCGTCCAGTTTGGCCTTCAACTCGGGCTCGGCGAACGGGGCGGCCATGCCGGAGCGGCACACCAGCACGCCTTGCATGTGGATGTCGGTCTTGGCGGGGTCGAAGGCCACCCCGGCGTTGCCCGCCGCCGAGAGGATGCGGCCCCAGTTGGGGTCGGAGCCGGCGATGGCGGTCTTCACCAGGGGTGAATTGGCGATGGCGCGGGCCAGACGGGTGGCGGCATCGTCGCTGGGGGCGCCGGCGACCTCGATGGCGACGAATTTGCGCGCCCCCTCGCCGTCTCTGGCGATGGCCTGGGCCAACCGCTGCATGACGCCGGCGACCGCTTCCTCCAGGGCCGCCATTTCGCCGGCGGCGGCCCGGACGCCGGAGGCGCCGTTGGCCAGCAGCGCCAGCGTATCGTTGGTCGAGGTGTCGCCATCCACCGACAAGCGGTGGTAGCTGCGCTCCACTCCGCGCTTCAGCATGGCGCGCAGCCGCGGGACCGGAATCACGGCGTCGGTGAGCACAAAGCCGAGGGTGGTGGCCATCCGCGGTTGGATCATGCCGGAGCCCTTGGTCATGCCGGCGATGCGCACCACACCGCGGCGCAGTTTGACTTCGGCGAAGGCCATTTTGGGGACGAGATCGGTGGTCATGATGGCGCGGGCCACATCCTCGAAGCGGTCCCGCGCGAGGCCGGCGGCCAACCGCGGCAGCGCGTCGGGGATGGCCGCGGCGTCCATCTCCACGCCGATCACGCCGGTGGATGCGGGCAGCACCTGCGACACCGGCAGACGCAGCAGCCTGGCGGCGGCTTTGCAGGCGGCCAGCGCTACGCGGTCGCCGGTGCGCGTGGCGCAGTTGGCATTGCCGGCGTTCACCAGAATGGCGCCGGCCAAGCCCCGGGACGCGCTCAAATGACGGCGGCACAGCCTGACCGGGGCGGCCTGCACGCGGTTTTGAGTGAACACGGCGGCGGCGTTGGCCGGAAGGCCGCTGACGATCAGCGCGAGGTCGTCTTTTTCCGCCTGCCGGATGCCGGCGTAGGTGGAGGCGTAAAGATATCCAAGGGGCAGGTTCAAGTGGGTGGTTCTCCTAAAAAGTCGTTGTCGGTCAACCGATGCCCGTTGGCGAAATCGGCGGCCGACATGCGCCGGCGGCCCTCCAACTGGACCTCGATAAGCTCCAGAGCGCCGGAGCCGCAACTCACCACCAGCGGGGTGAGCGACGCAAGCTGGCCCGCGGCGAAACCCGCCAGGCATGAAGCCGCAACTGGCCGCGATCTCCAGATGCGCAGCGCGCCGCCGCGGAACGCGGTATACGCCCCTGGCCAGGGTTGGAAGCCGCGCACGCGGTTATGGATGGCTTCGGCCGGGAAAGTCCAGTCTATCCTGCCATCTTCCTTCTTCAACAGCGGCGCGTAAGTCGCCTCGGCCGGGTCCTGTCTTCGGGCGGCGATGGAACCGGCTTCGAGACCCTTGAGCGTCCGAATCAGAAGATCGGCCCCCATCGCCGCCAACCTGGCGCCGAGCTCGATGGCCGTCTCGGAGGGCCCGATTTCGGTTTCGGCGCTAAGGAGTATGTCCCCGGTGTCGAGACCCGCATCGATTTGCATGGTGGTGACCCCGGTGTGGGTTTCGCCGTTGGCGATGGCCCACTGCACCGGCGCAGCGCCGCGGTATTTCGGCAGCAGCGAGGCATGTACGTTGATAATGCCGAAGCGCGGGATATCGATGATCGCTTGCGGGATGATCTGGCCGTAGCCCACCACCACCATGGCGTCGGGCTCGAGCGCTCGCAGCCGTTCGACGGCCTCGGGCCGCCGCACGCGCTCGGGCTGATAAACGGGAAGCCCCAGGCGAAGGGCCGCTTCCTTGACGGGCGGCGCGGCAGCCTGTTGCCCGCGGCCGCGCGGCCGGTCCGGCTGGGTCACCACTTCGAGCACCCGCGCTCCGGATTCGACGAGCCGCTCCAGGGTGGGAACCGCGAACGCCGGGGAGCCGAGAAAAACCAGGCGCATGGGGCGGCTCAGATCCAATCGCCGGCGCGCTGGAGCTTCTTGATTTTGCGCTTGATGAGGTCGCGTTTGAGAGCGCTGAGGTGGGTGAGGTAGAGGCGCCCCACCAGGTGGTCGATCTCATGCACGAAGGCGCGGGCCAGCAGATCCTCGCCGGTTCTTTCCCACAACTCTCCCTGGGCATTCCGCGCCCGCACGGTGACGCGCTTGGGGCGCCGCACGGTTTCCCGGAATCCGGGGATGCTCAGGCAGCCCTCTTCGCCCTCCTGTTTGCCTTCGATGTGGAGGATCTCCGGATTGATGAGCACCAGCTTATCCTCCGGGCTCTCCCCGTTGGAGACGTCGATGACCGCGATTTTCCTGGCGAACCCGATTTGCGGCGCGGCCAGGCCCACTCCCTTGGCCGCGTACATCGATTCGAACATGTCCTCGATGAACTTGTCGAGCTCCGGCACGCCGAACTCCGTTATGCTCCCGCCTTCGTGCTCCAGGACGGGGTCGCCGAACTTTACAATCGGGTAAACCATAGCGTCAGAAACTCTTCACTTGTTCCACATACCCCTCAAAATTGCGCCGCGTCTCATCGAGCGAGTCGCCGCCGAACTTCTCGAGGAAAGCCTGCGCCAGGACCAACGCGGTCATGGCTTCGCCCACCACTCCAGCCGCCGGGACCGCGCACACATCGGAGCGCTCATAGGCTGCCAGGGCCGGCTCGCGGGTGGCCAGATCGACCGATTCGAGCGGGCGGCGGAGCGTGGAAATGGGCTTGAGAAAACCCCGCAGCACGACGTCCTGGCCGTTGGTGATGCCGCCTTCCAGCCCCCCGGCGCGGTTGGCGCCGCGGGTGAAGCGCCGCTCCTCGCGCTGGTAGTGGATCGTATCCTGGACCTTCGAGCCAAAGCTGGCCGCGCCTTCGGCGGCGAAACCGATTTCAACTCCCTTCACGGCCTGTATGGAAACTATAGCCTGCGCCAGGCGGCCGTCCAGGCGGCCGTCCCAGGTGGCGTGGGAACCCAGGCCGGGAGGCACGCCGTGAGCCACCACTTCGAACACCCCACCGGCTGTATCGCCGGTGCGATAGGCCTCGTCCACCACCTCTTTCATGCGCGCTTCGGCAGCGGCGTCGACGCAGCCGAGCAGGACCTCCTCTTTCCGGCTGAGGGCGGCGATTTCGTCCCATCCGGCCGGCCTTTCGAGACGCGCCGAACCCACCGCCACGACGTGGCTCAGGATCGATATCCCGAACTCGCCCAAGAGGGCCTTGGCCAAGGCCCCGGCGGCCACGCGCGCCGCTGTTTCGCGGGCGCTGGCGCGCTCCAGTATGTAGCGGGCGTCGTGGAAATTGTACTTGATGGCCCCGGCCAGATCGGCGTGGCCCGGCCGCGGACGGGCCAATGGTTTGCGCTTGTCCCCGGCCTCGCCCGAATCCTCCACGGCCAGCGCTTCACTCCAGTTCTTCCAGTCGCGATTGCGAATCAGGATTCCGATGGGAGCGCCGATGGTGCGCGAATGGCGGACCCCGGCCACGATCTCGGCGTGGTCGGTTTCGATCTTCATGCGCCCGCCGCGTCCATAACCCTGCTGGCGGCGCCACAATTCACGATCCACCGCCTCCACTGAAACGGGTACTCCGGCGGGAAGACCCGCGAGCGTGGCTATCAGGCACTCGCCGTGAGATTCTCCAGCGGTCTCAAATCGCAGCATCGGGGGAAGAAATCTTATCGTAACAAACTCGAACAACCGGCCGCCGTCGTGCGTACTAACTGTTTGGAGAAAAACGGGCTATGAAGTTCCTGCTCTGGTGCATCCTGCTGGTGTTGTGCTGGCCGCTGGCGTTGGCCGCCCTGATCCTGTACCCCATCGTGTGGCTGCTGCTGCTGCCGTTCCGTATTGTGGGGATCGCGGTGGGCGGCGCGCTCGAGCTGATATGGGCCATAGTGACGCTGCCCGCGCGCCTGGTTCGCGCGCTGTAGCCTATGCGCCCGCCCGGCCGCGGGTGGCTGGAGAATAAAGGAAGGACTGGACCTCGGGGTTGTTCGCAGGCGCGATAGCGGACCAAAAGGCGGGCTCAGCCGGACAGGCGCATTTCGGCGGGCATGGCCATGACCGGTTGCTGGAAAGCGCGCGATCCCATGGTGCGAAACTCGTAACGCTCAATGGCGACCGCCGCGCCGCGTTCGTTGCTGCGCACAACGCAACCGTAGATCATGAGCTTCATGGGGCAGTTGTCGTTGAGCAGTACCGGCCAAGTCATGGAGAGCTCGACGGGCATTCCGCTGGTGAGCATACTCTCGGTGGTCATCCAGAGGCCGCCGCTGCTGATGTTCGTCGTCCTTCCCGCGCCGGTCTCCGCGATACGCTGGCCGTAGAGCATCTTGTACCGGACGTCTTGCTCCAGGGGGAAGCGCTGCTTCTGCCGCCGCTCACGCTCGCCGTTGTGGAAGCCTCTCTCGTCGTAGTTATCGCTCACGCCGCACCGCCTTCTTGTCGCTAACGTTATCGTTCCGGGGCTTCGCGGCTCAATATGTCTTTGGTTATTCAGACCGCATTAACCCGATATCGGCAGCGCGGGGAATGGAGGCGTTCGAATTCGCTCTGCTGCAAGCACTTAGCAGCGCAAGGGGCGGCTATGGCCCGGGTTGGATCGGGCCCTTTTTCTTTCCGACTTTCCTCGGCCCGCTTCCGTCAATACCAGTACTTCGTCTTTTCGGCCCAGTCGCTCTTGGGATATCGCGTGTGCAACAACTGGAAGGCGCGCTTGGACCAGGCGCTGGTTTCGGGTCCGGTCATGCCCAAGTGCGTGGCGCGCACGCAAAGGTACAGCGCTTCGGGAACGCGCGGATCGTCGCGGTGCGCGCGCGCCCAAGAGAGCGTCTGCGCGCAGAGGTAGTCGGGGGCGACGGGGGTGTTGGTCTGTAGGTCCTTTGATTCGCTCTCGCCTTGGGCGCGCTCGGCGGCGGAGAGGAAATCGAGAGCCGGAGCGTTGCGGCGTTGCGATTGGACGACGTTGCCCGTCTCGTCGTTGCCCATCGAGTAGAACCAGCGCATGTTGCCGGCATCGAGCATCCACCAGTTGTCGCGAAAGTTGTCTATCTGGTTCACCTTCGTGAGGCGGCCGAAGCCTGTGCGCACTATCGGCACGAGCCCCGGGTTCCGCAGCATGGCGAACGCCGCGAGGAACCTGGCCGTATCCGGCGCCTGTTCCGCTATATAGCGGCGCATGCTCTCCGCCAGTTCCGGGCGCAGTTCGGCCGCGCGGGCGGCGAACTTTCGGGCCTGTTCCGGCCGGTCGAGAAGCACCGCGCGGACCCATCCGGCCTGCGCGATCTCGCCCCGCAAGCGGAGCGGGAGCGCTTCTGAACTGGCAGCTTCGATCCAGTAGCGAAGCGGGAGTCTCAAGTTGAATGCGGCCGCGGAATCCCAGTCAAACGTGAGGCCGGTATCCACCTTGCGCCACTGGTCTTCCATTTCCTCGTCGGCCATGACTCCAGTTGCCGCCACCGGCTGCCGGGGAGCGTGGCGCAGAAACTCCGGAAAATCGCGCGCCAGGGCGAAACGCTCCGCCAGGAATGCGTTGTGCGCGGAAGGCCCAAGATGCGCCGCCAAAGCCTGGTCCGCCCACTTACGGGCTTCGTCCCGATCATTGCGGGCGGTCAGCAGGCGAATGCCGTGGTAGGCGGCGGTGGCGTAGGCGGGCGAGGCGACGCCAATCTTACCCGCCGCGACCACCAGTTCCGGGGCTGCCGGATCGGCCGGATTCACGTTCACAAGAGCGGCCGCCAGCCAGGCGGTGTTGTCTCCAGCGCGCCAGCGCTCGATGGCGTGGGATGCGTTTCCGGCCTGGAACGCGGTGATCCAGTCGGCCAGCTCGCTGCGCGCGGCCGGCGCTTTGTTTTCCCGGTCCCACAGGGTGGTGTAGTCGGTAAGAGCCTGGCGCAAAGCGGCGCCGGATTGCGGTTTCGCGAGCGCGTCTCCCAGTTCGACCAGGCGATCCTCGGGATGGAGCTGGCCGCGCACGTAATCCAGCAGCCCTCGGGCCGATGCCTGCCAGCGCTGCTCGGCGGGGTCCGCAAGGATCTCCTGCAAGGCTTTCTCCGCCGCCGCCAACGCGTCCTTTTCGCCATCCACCGTACCCTCGCGGATGAGAGCGCGCGCCGCCAGATACCGCCCCGATCCGCGCCAGGGCGAGCTGGTGTTCCGCGCCACGGTCCGAAATGCCTCGGCCGCCTCCTGGTGCTTGCCGCCGTAGAACAACGCCGCCGCGGTCTGGTATTGGCGGTCGGCGGCGAGCAGCGGGTCGGCGCCCGGCGGCAGCGGCGCGGGAGCGTGAAACTCGGCGCCCACCACGTGGAAGGGCGGCGGATTCCGCTCCCAATGGTCTCCGCTGCAGTTGGCGAATACCTGGTCCTGCCCGCGCAGCCATTCGACGGTCTGCGCATTGCCGGCCCCCCAACGCTTGATGCGCGCCGCGAGCGTTGCCGTGGCGGCATCGAAGGCGTCATCCAGGCAGTTGCGGTATGCGTCGTAGCGGCCTCCGGCGGTCATCAGCCGGTACACATCGATCCGCTTGAGTTCCGAGGCGCCGGGCACGGCGGTGCGCTCCTCCAGCCAGGCCGCCACCTGGGAATCGCCGGCGTCCTCGTTGCCCTGTGAATCGTCCGCCGGGCGCGACGGATCCGGCGAGAATGCGTCGATCTCCGCGGCTGTCAGCGGCGCCCCGGAAAGGTAACGATAGGCCACCACCAGGTTGCGGCGATAGTATGTCCCGGACAAGACTCCCAGCTTGCCTTTCACGAATTCGGGTCCGGGGTTGTTGACGTAGCCGAACTGCGCGGCCGGCAGCCAAGGTCCGCAGCTTTCGCTCTCCGGAGGGTTTACCAGCCATGCGCCGAACATCAGAATCAGAATCAATCGCAGGTATCGCATCACCATTTCCTCGTCCAACGAACCGCGCCGCGGTAGGCATCTTCCGTCCATGGCCGCGGATGAAACACAAACAGCCTGCGTCCGCGCGGGATGGCGCGGGGCAGCTCATCGGTGGAGACGCCCACGCTCCCCCGGCACATCCGGTTGCGGAAATCGCCGCCGGCGTAACCTTCCCCAGGCCCCATGCGGAAGAGCATGGGGACGGCGTCGGCCACCGGCAGCCCGGCAGTCCAGCGATCACCCTGGCACCACGAGGTGAGCGCCGTGATTTCGAGTGGCAGATCGGCCGGCAGACCGGCGCGCAGCCGCTCCAGGAATTCGCGGTACCAGGCCCGCTCGGAGCGCCGCGCGTCGAAGTCGATCTGCAACGCCCGGACGTCCAGCGCGGCTCTGGCGGCCTCCCGGGCTATTGCCGTCGCGTCCGGCGGCGGGCCGCCTTGGGACTCCAGACGCACCACAGCCATGAGGGCCGTCCGCGGTGGGACGCGAAGCGGCTGCAACCGAGGCCGCGAATCCACCATGCCGTTGCGCCAGGAAATCGTACGCGCCAGGAAGGCCACTCCAGCCACGTCCGGATTCAAGAAGGGCATGCTCTCGGGCCGTTCCCAAGCCCACAGCACCAGCTTGGGGAAGCCGGGCAGAGGGTCGCGGCGGATTCCACAGCCCGTGCACGCGACCAGCGCGACAAGGAGGAGGTTAGCGCCTTGGAACGCGAACGATCTCAATCTTCCAGTGTGGCCCCGTTGATACGCTGGAGTCGAGCGCCGTCTCCGGCCTGACACGTCTGCGCGGGAAGGGGCCTGAATCCGCATGGCTCGCCATGCTCGCAGGGCACGCCAAATGCCATGGCGAAGTTGCGAAACGAAGCCAATTGGGGCTTGGGCGAAGTTGCGAAACGAAGCCAATTGGGGCTCGGACGAAGTTGCGGAACGAAGCCAACTTGGCGAAGCGGGCCTCTGGGGATGGGATGTCATATGCTGTTCGCCTTGCCGACTTCTGGCCGTTGGGACGTTGCCGGGGCTGGGAGGGGACCGTTTTTTTCGCCTCCCGGGGAGGAGAACAAGCCAATCACGGCCTTCCGACTAACGTTGCTCCACCTAATGAATCCGACTTTGCAGCCCCCGCGCGGTATGGGGCGCCGGAGGTGGCGCCGCAACGAGCGGCTTCTCGGCGAGCGAGCAGCCTTTTTTCGATTTCAGGGTAGCAGGCGGGTTGGGAGGGTTTTGGGGATTGGACGGGCAAGTGATTGAAAAGGCAGGGTAAATTCTGGTAATAATATACCTGACGTACCTATTTCTGCTACTCTGGAAGTGGCGTGACAGGCTAGCGTTTCATATTTGGAAGGGTCTCGTAGTTACGATCCTTTTCGTTGCCTATTCGACAGTAGCGGAGGGTGCCTCCCAATTCAACGAAAAAACAAAATGTGGTCCAGTGTTTCTCTGCGAATGCATCAGTATAATCGATTCTTCCAGTGAGGTAATTAAACAACCCGTTCTTTGGGGCCTGCCCAAACAATTCAAGATTTGTGAGAGAAGCGGTACTGGGACCGAGCACTTGAGGCATACGTTCAGAAAGGAGCACAATTCTATCGGCCTCACTTACTCCGCTGAAGGGGTCCGGCCCCTTATTCAGATCAATCTTAGGGTTATCCCCGAAGAACTTACTTGCTCCAAATCCTTGGCGTGGCACCCTACACTGAATATCGAAAGCCGTGGTCTTGCCGGTGTTCTTTATGCCAAAAGTGTACTTATAGCTAGCTGGGAACGTATTATCCTCAGCAACTCTAAGGACGGGCTCACCAATCTGAATTTCAATCCATGGGCGCTGATCAAGCCGGAATTGTTGGATGCTCTGCCTAAGGGCGTCTGCGGCGGTATCGGCAGCGCTCTTGGCTGCACTAGCGGCAACATGTGCTGCCTGTGTTTGTTCGATTGCCTGATTAATCATGTGCTGAGTCTGGCCTATAGCCAAGCTGGTCATGAAGGTGGCGTTTTCCATCGTCTTCAGTTGACGCCCAGCATAGATAGCATAGGCCGTGGTAGATGCGGCCATTACGACAGTGGCTGCAATCATCAACCATTCATGCAGCCCGACGTGCTTGAGCTTATCCAGATGAAGCGCTGTCCATTTTCGGGCTGGGGAGGGTGGATAAGTGTTCTGTTCGGAATTTGCGGAACGACCTGCGGTTTCACTTGCATCACCGTTCTCGCCTTCATCGGGGGACATGGGTATGGGTTTAAGGGGTTTGCAGTATGGTTTGTCTTTGGGTTGATGTTAATTGTAGCATCACTCAGTATCTTTGCTGATGGTCTTAGGACGGTAGATCCAAGCCTTTCTTGCGTCGTCCCGGTGCATTCGGATTCCCAGCCCGTGGCGACTTCGCTTTTGCGGTTCGTACCCGATGGTCTAGCTCACTCTTTGGCACCTTCAAGAGCTTCGTCATGCCAATCCTAAACCGTCGAAACTCTGGCGAGTCAAGGAACTCTCGCACGTTAAGAGGCGGTGGATGCGTTTCCCCCGCCCCTTCAATTTCCTCGCGTATTTGCCCTTCAACCATGAACCACGTCCTCCAGTTTTCCGGTCAACTCCGCATAGGTCAAGCGGCGACCAACTATGTGGCGCATCCCAAATACAAATCGGTCAAGATCGTCCATATTACGGTTGTTGTAGCGAAAGGCTTGCTCATCCACATATCGGAACAGATGGAAGGGTTCGACTGCAACATAGGTTCCGTGAAGGCCCCGTTTCAGAAGGCTCCAGAAGTTCTCCATACAGTTTGTATGGACGTTACCTTCCGCATACGACTCAAGGTGGTTGATGACGTTGTGAACATACTCACCATCCATCCGCCAGTTACCAGCCCACTCATCCGACATCACTTGCGAACCGGCCTCGATGTTCTCCCGAATGATCGGCTGCATGGTCTTCTTACGGCGATCTTCAATGACAGCAGTGCGGACGGTGCCTCCGCGTTCCAACATTCCCATGACGATGGCTTTGCCGCCCGTATTGCGACCTTCTTTCTGTACTTCGATCTTGCGGGCATAGTGCATGTTGCGCGCCTTGCCGCCGATGAACGATTCGTCAACCTCAACCTCGCCGCCACCCGGCCCACCGAGCTTGTTGAAAGTTTTACCCTGCATGGCAAGCCGAATCCGATGGAGCATGAACCATGCGGTCTTCTGAGTAACGCCAAGCGCGCGGGAAAGTTCCCAGGACGAAATGCCATTCTTGGCGTTCAGGAGCATCCACACCGCCGGGAGCCACTTCTCCAGCGGAATGGGAGAGTCTTCGAAGATCGTCCCGGTCTTCAGGGTGAAGCGCAGTTTAGGGTGCGTGGCGTAGCACTTCCAAACCCGGTTCTTGGCCAAGTAGCAGACCTTTTCGGAGCCGCACTGGGGGCACTTCACCGCTCCATTCGGCCACCGCAACTCAACCATAAAGTCCTTGCAATGTTCGAATTCCGAGAAGTACAGAATCGCGTCTCGGAGCGTGGCGTGTGCGTTCATGATTCAACTATACGCCTTGTTTTCGGGTATGTCAAGTATATTATTACCTAAATTCTCCGCGGGAGTTTGTGATGAGTTTGGGGTTGAGTAGCCCGTCCCCGAAACTCGCGCCGGGCCGGGCGCTGCCCGGCCCTGGAGTTTCTACATTTTGGCTCGATCACCAGGGAGGTTTGGTGGGGCAGGCGGTTTCGCCTGCCACCCCGCGCTGGACCACGGCCAGCATTCCGCTGAGCGCGCCAA
>Ga0187851_10001513_pt1 | contig 22156 bp, 37 predicted proteins | sample June2016WEW_6_10_FD_132997 | JGI IMG/M metagenome (GOLD analysis project Ga0187851, IMG submission 132997) | Peatland microbial communities from SPRUCE experiment site at the Marcell Experimental Forest, Minnesota, USA - June2016WEW_6_10 | ecosystem: Environmental > Terrestrial > Soil >...
TGGGTGCCTTTAGGTGCTTTAGAATCGATAATATATAGATTTGTTAAACGATTCAACAAAACAGGATCCGGTGCAGTAGTAGTTATCTCGACTGTATTATTGTTAGTTGCTTGAACATTCTTAATAGTTGAGGTGGTATAGGATGCAAGATTTTGATCTTGGGCGTTGAGTTGTTGCCAAGAATAAACTACATCTTGGGCAGTTACTACGTCACCGTCGTGGTAGTAAGTATTGGGTCTAAGTGTAAAAATCCAGGTATCGGTGTTGGGATTTGTCCAACTAGTAGCTAAATCAGGTACTATTTGGGTGCCATTAGTAAAACTCACTAATCCTTCGAATATTTGCTCGTTCATGACCATGGGGCCACCAAATTCTGCTGCAGATGGGTAAAAAACGTTCAGCGGGTTGTTGTCGAATCCATAAGTTATCAGCGGAATATCTTTTTTAGTAGTTGAACTCTGGTTATTACTCTTATGCACACCATACCAAGTTCCTAGGGCGGCGATAATTACTATTACAACAATTATTATATAAAGCCAAAGATGTGATTTTTTAGATGGCTTCTTTGCTTCGGTTGATTCTGTTTTTGGCGGCTCAGGTGGGCTGGTTGGTGTTGCTGGCACCTCTGTTGAGACGCTAGTTTGTTGAGGATTTGTTGGCTGTTCTGGATCATTCATAGTTGATATTTTCTCTTCTTACGATGCTAATGCTTTAATAGTCCCTCTTATCTTAAAGCTTGTCAAGATGTCTTTACTCTCAAATTAAAATTAATACCCTATCGGTAGACATAAGATTTTTGTAAACTATGAAGATGAATCCATATGAATCTATTATTAATACCCTAAAAACATACTCGGTAAATTATTCGGAGTTAGAGCATGAACCAGTTTATACCAGTGAACAAGCAGCTAAAGTACGCGGTTTATCAATTGATACAGGAGCAAAGTCGCTACTTTTAAAAGCTAACGATAACTATTATTTGGTGGTGTTATCAGGTAGCAAAAAAATCGACTCGAAAAAATTTAAAATGGCTATTGGTATAAAAAAGTTTCGTTTTGCAACTCCTGATGAGGTTAAAGAAAAGATGCTATGTAATATCGGCGCGTGTTATCCGTTTGGCAGCATTGTTAAGTTAGATACATATATTGACAAGTCACTTATAGGACAATCTATTATTTCTTTTAATCCAGGCCGACACGACAAAAGTATCAAAATGGATTTAAAAGATTATATGATGATTGAGAATCCTAAACAAATAGACATTTCAATATCAAGTAATTAAATAAAGTTGGTTGTACTACGTCTTTAAACTAGTCAGGTATTTTAAGTTTGACTTGATTAGTAGCTTGCCAGGCTTTTATTTCATTAATCCGTTGTTCTAATAAGTTTACTTGACCTTCGGGACTACCGGCATTGATACAGAGTTCATTGTATTTTTCTAGTAAAGGGACTAATAATTTATCCTGTGCCCTAAATAATATTAACGGCTCATCTTCCGGTATCGGCGTGCCATCTAATTTGGTTATGTCACCACTTGTTTGATATTTACCGTCAATTTTCCGCATATCCCCTCCTAATAATTTCAAATATATTACAAATTATATTATGGCGTATTATGATCAACAAACTTAGTTTTTTATATGATAAAGCTAACTGACTAATTCAAGTACCGCATCAACTGTATCGGGTAAATTATCTAATATTGGGACATCAGGACAATCTTGTCCCAGTCTGCGTCTTATATACCTTTCATTGCCAAATCCAGGTTCAATACCAACTACTAGATTTATGCCATCCCTTTCGTGTTTAATCTTAGCTTCACCAAGTTCAAATCTAGATGTTTGGGCATATGAACGACCTGGTGTTTCTTCGGTTTGTTTTGCTAGCCAAAACATAATAACGCCAGATTGGGCTGCCTTTCTAAGGAAGTGCGTTTCCCAGTCTATCTGCTTCTCCCGAACAAATGTACCTGTTTTATATTCTTTTCTCGGGGAAGCTACTACTACGTTCATTTGCTGATGTATTAAACGCGCAGCTTCTGGTTGCCATATTGGAGCACCTTGTATAGGTCCGGCTAAGAATATTACCGGCCCATCAACTTTTACTATTCCCGGTGGTTGGATATACAATTTTCTTTTCATAAATTAATAAAAAGAAATGTTAATGATTTTGGTGCAGGGAGAGGGATTCGAACCCCCGAAGGCATAAGCCATCTGATTTACAGTCAGACGTGTTTGGCCGCTTCACTATCCCTGCCTGGAGCCGACGGAGGGAGTTGAACCCACGACCCGCTGTTTACAAAACAGCCGCTCTGGCCACTGAGCTACGTCGGCGTAATTAACAGCTGTAGTGTAGCAAAACAGAGGTTAAACCACAACTCGTTTTGGTCGTAAGATACGACGAGACCGACCGGCTGGGACAATTAGTTTCTTAATTTTATCCTCGATTAGGTCAGCTTCTTCAGACATGCCTCGAGAGCGATAAGCTTCAAGCAATAATCCGTATGTTTCTTGGTTTGGCTCTAACTCCACCGCGCGCTCAAGGGATCGGAACATTAATTTCTCATTACCAATTTTTTCTTGGACTTTAGCATAGGCAATATGTCGAGCAGCTAATTGATCTTCTAGTTTCAATGCCTGTTCGAAAGCAATCGCCGCTTTTTCATAATTTTCAGTTTCATAATATATCAAGCCTAGATTATGTAAACTGGATGGAGTTGCTTCGATGCTTGATGCAATTTCAAAACAATCAATGGCATCTCTGTACTCTTTTTGTTTTGCATAAAGTATACCCAACCGATTATAAGCAGCGGCATTACGTTCATCTATCTTTAAGATGGTCAATAAAGCCTTCTCAGCCCGTAAAAAACGATTCTCCCGCATACCTTGATGGGCAATATCCCATAAACGGCCCAGACGATCGCCAATTCGGCGCGACATGTTAGACAACTCATCTACATGGTTAAATGTAGCTTGGTAGGCCAGAAGCCCGAAAGCAGCGACTATCGCTAACTCTAGCATAATCTGTTTATTATAGCAGATTAGAGCTCAAATATCAGGTTGTCCAAGACTAGTTTAGACTGAGCGTTTAATAAAAGTGACTGTTCGGCATTATAGGTTGCATTAAGTATTTTTTGCCATTGTTGGACATTTTTATTATTTCCCCTTTGGGCTGCTTGTCGTAAGCCGCTTTCCGATATTCGAAGCAGGGCTTGAATAAACATTATTAATCCCTCTTTCTGTTTAACATATTCGTCAATCATAGTTAAACGACTGAATTTTGATGCTTTCAGAAATATTTTGGCTTGTTCAATGCCTTGCAGTAATGGATGGTCTTCGGAAAATAGGATTGCGTGCATCAGCCCTGGTAATCCGTCGCTCATGGCTAGCGCAATTTTAACTTCATCGGATTTTTTGCCAATTGCTAAAAAGTGCGTTAGCACAGCTTCATTTTTTGGACGGTGAATTGTAAAGCGTTGTAAGCGAGATACAATTGTCGGCAAAAGCAGTTGTTCGTGCCCAACTGTTAAAATTATTATGCTGTCAGACGGTGGCTCTTCAATGGTTTTTAACAACGCATTTTGGGCTTCTATTGTGAGAGATTCCGCATGTTCAATGAGTATTCCTCGACGAATAAGCTGACTCCCAAGGGTTTTAAGTTCAAAGAAATGTTTTATTTCTCGAGCTGCCTCAATTGATATAGTATTTGCGATTGGGCTAACTTGTAAAAAATAAGAATATGAACTTAGTTTTTCTAAAGGAACTTTTAGGATATCTGCAATTAGTTGTTGAGCAACTGCTGTCTTACCGATACCGTCAGCGCCAACTATTAAGAGAGCATGACCGGGTTGTTGAATAATCCTTTCGTACTGTTGCTTAGTTGTAGGATGAGTAATTAGAGTCATGTTTAGTTAGTGCTTTTTAATTGTTTGAAGAATTCACGAGGTATTTTAGAAATAAAAATTGCAGTTTTTTTATCAGGTAACTGCAGTTCAAGCTTATGGGCATGCAAAAATAAGCGACTTGCCTTTTCGCCATCATACAATGTGTCGCCGACTATAGGGTGATTAAGTTTTTTCAAATGAACCCGTAATTGGTGAGTGCGGCCGGTTTCCGGCTTTAACTCTAATAAACTGTATTTTTGTGTAACTTGAAGTGTTAAATAATGAGTTAGCGAAGGTTTACCATTCGCTCCAACTCGAAATGTAGCCGGCGCCTTTGGGTTACGCTCAATGGGCATATCAATAATTGCTTCTGGTGGGTCTAATTTCCCATTGATTAACGCTATATAGGTTTTTTTAACTTTACGCTGCGAAAATTGCTTCTGAAACCAGGCATATGCTTCCTTATTTTTAGCACAGATCATAACTCCCGAGGTTGCTCTATCTAGGCGATGCACAATGCCATCCCTACCATCACCTAGTTGTTTGTAACGATTTTGAAGCCAGCTGGCAACTGTTGCTTCCGGATTATATCTACCCTTGCTATGACTCAATACGCCTATGGGTTTATCAATAACCACACAATTATCGTCTTCGTATAGAATTGGGATTTTAATGTCAGGTATTGCTTGCTTCATAAATTCCATATAAATTGTTACGGTGTCTCCGGCAACTACTCGATCAGTCGGTTCGGCAATTTGTTTATTAATTAGAACTTCACCCTGTGCGCACATTTTCTTAGCTTGAGACCGGCCGATTAATGGCAATTGTTTGGCTACAAAATTATCTAGTCTGATATGATCAAACATTGCTTCAACTTTAAATTGCATGCTTAAGCTTTCGCGCGTAAACCAACCGCTTGCTGGACTGAGATAAGTGTTTTATTAGCCAGAATTTGCATAGCTGCTTCATCTTTAATAAGTTTTTCCTCAACTGCACGTAAATCAACTTCGGCTAAATGAGCTTGGAACTTAGTTAAGAAATCTTCGACTACTTGGGCTACGGCAGTTTTTAGGCGACTGTAGTCGGCTTGGTGTTCCCAAGTTTTAATTACAATCGATAATGGGATATCACTTAATAGCGCTAAGATTTGTAGCAGATTGCTAACCCCTGGCTGTAATTTAAAATCGTATTGAATATTATTTAGACTGTCGGTAGTGGCCTTTAAGACTTTTTGAGCAGCGGCTTGAGGATTTTCAGTTAGCAAAATCGTACCGGCTGGATCGTCGCTGCTTTTGCTCATCTTCTTTTCGGGGTTCCGTAAACTACGGATTCTGGTTGACTGTTCGTGTTTGGCAAAAGTCACTTGGGCCTTGGGTTCTTTTGGCAATTTAAAAACATTGCCAAATTTATTATTGAATCTCATCCCCAGTACCCTAGTGAATTCAATGTGCTGCTGCTGATCTTCCCCGACCGGTACCCATTCTGCTCCATACAATAAGATATCGGCTGTCATCATTACAGGATAATCAAATAATCCGGCGCTGACTTCTTTTTGACGAAGTTCTTTTGACTTTTCTTTAAATTGAGTCATCCGGCTAAGTTCTCCAAAAAAAGCAAAATTATTTAGGATAACTGTCAATTCGCTATGAGCCGGTATGTGACTTTGGCGATAAATATAAACATCTTTATTTTTTAAATCTATCCCCGCAGCTACATACATTCGAAGGTTGTTTAGAATTCGGTCATACAATTCTTGATGATTAATCGGCGTAGTAAAACTATGTATATCGGGAACAAAAATATTTATTTGATAATCACCGGCATATTGCTGTTGGAGTTTAACCATCGGCAAAAGAGCACCAAGATAATTCCCTAGATGCAATTCACTATTTGACCGTAGTCCTGTTAAAATAACTGTTTTACCCATATGTAATTGAGTCTATTATAACAGCTGCTTAAATCGGCTTATAGATAATTAAATGTTATCGTTTAGTAAACTGGCGTTGTTTACGAGCGCCCTTTAAGCCAAATTTCTTGCGCTCTTTTTCGCGAGAATTCCGTCCCAATAAATTGGCTCTTTTTAGAGTGCTTTTAAAGTCATCATTAACTTGTACTAATGCTTTAGTAATTCCTAGTCTTATTGCCTCGGCTTGGCCATCATGACCGCCTCCGGAAACTTTAACAACAATGGTAAATTTATTTTCAAGTTCCAGGCAGGCAAAAGGTTGTTGCAATTTATTAAGTAAATATTTACTGCCTACAAAATACTCGTCAGCTGGCTTTTGATTAATCGTAATTGTACCGCTTGTACCAGAGGACAATTTTATATTAGCAGTGGCACTTTTACGCCGACCAACGGCCTTGAAATAGCTTACTGAAGCGGTTTTAGGCATTATTTTAGCTCCTTTACAGTCAAAATAACTGGTTTTTGGGCTTCATGTTGATGTTCTGGCCCTGTATATATTTTTAATCTGGCTAAACGCTGTGGTCTTAGTTTATTTACAGGTAACATTCCCCTGATTGCCTTCTTAACAACTACGTCTGAATGTTCCTCTAACATTTCTCCTAAAGGAACCGATCTGAGTGACCCCGGATAGCCACTGTGACGATGATAAACTTTACCCGACCTTTTGTTGCCAGTAATTAATAACTTATCGGTATTAATGATTACGACGTAGTCGCCGCAGTCAATGTGGTGCGCAAAACTTGGTTTATCTTTACCAAGTAATAAACGAGCTGCTTTAGTAGCTATTCTACCCAAAGCTTGGTCGCTTGCGTCAATTACATACCAGGTCCTGGTAATATCTTTCGGTTTTGGGCTATAGGTTTTCATGCCTTTACACTCCGTTTAGTTTCAGTTTTAGGTACTGGTTTTTTACTAACTACTGGTTTAATTTTAGTCTCGGTATCAGTTGGAATTGCCTCTACTGCTTCCTTGGCTGGTGGTGATGAAGGTTTTGACAGATCATCAACGAAACTAATACGTGCCAGCTGGGCGTTGTCGCCTCTTCGTAAGCTTGTTTTTTCAATCCGTAAATAACCGCTAGTTCGATCTTTTAGTTTAGGAGCAATATCGTCAACTAATTTATGAGCTGCTGTTAGCGTCGGTAATTCGGCAATGATTTGTCGACGACTGTGTAAATTTGCTTGTTTAGCTTTCGTTATTAGTTTATCAACATAAGACATTAACTCTTTGGCTTTGGGTAGAGTAGTCTCAATGGCTTGGCGCTGAATAAGTTCATCGGCCAACCCAGCTACAAGCATTGATCTTTGATCACGCTCACGATGAAATTTTCGACCTTTATATCCGTGACGATGCATAGTACTAGAGTTCCAGTTCAGCTAACTTTTCTTTTACTTCTTCAAGTGCTTTACTGCCGAACCCTTTCAGGTCACGAAGTTCAGCATCGCTAAGGCTAAACAGATCTTTTAGGGTGTGGATGTCATTATTGATTAAGGCGTTGGTGGTACGCGCCGATAGATTAAGATCATCTATAGGAGTAAGTAATTCAGTCGGTTCATCACCTTCAAAAGCTGTTTGGCTATCATTATTAATACCAATGTGAGGGCTTGATTCGACTTTGGTTTGTCCAGCTAAGGCCGCATACTGATTAACAAGAATGGCAGCAGCTTCTTCAAATGCTTCACGAGGTGTAATTGAACCGTCAGTATCTATGGTTATAAGTAGCTTGTCTAAATCCGTGGCCTGACCAACACGAGTATTTTCAACTTTGTAACGTACGCGTATTACTGGGCTAAAGATAGCGTCTAGTCCGATCATGCTGGTATTTTTTAGCTCTGATTCCTCTTCGATTGTTCGATAACCTCGCCCACTCTCAACAGTCAGATTCATAGTTAGGGTAGCTTTATTGTCATCAATTGTGGCAATAACATGTTTTGGATTAACTATTTCAACATCGGCATTGGTTGAAATGTCTTTGGCAGTTACAACTGCTTTACCTTTTTTCACTAAGCGTAAGGTTTGTGGTTCATAGCTGAAGACTCGGAAGCGCACACCTTTTAGATTAAGCATAATATCAACAACGTCTTCTTTGACACCTGGGATCGTTGTAAATTCGTGACTGATACCTTCGACATTAAAACTAGTAATCGCTGCACCGGCAATACTTGAAAGTAATACTCGTCGCAAGCTATTACCTAAAGTCATACCATAACCGCTATAAAGAGGCTCTACAGTAAAGGTCGCACTTGTTTCACTGTGGTCATTTACATTAACGAGACTTGGTGTATGAATAACATTTGGCATGAAATACTCTCCTTTTAGCGTGAATAATACTCTACGATTAAAGATTCATTAATATCTGGCTCAGCGTCGGTGCGAGACGGTAAGCCGGTAATAGATACTTCAAATTTTTTACGATTAACTTTCATCCAATCAGGTATATCGCTTGGACTAGGGCTAACATCATCTATTTTCTTAAAATATTCGGTGTTTCGACTTTGCTCACGAACCGCTAATTGATCGCCGATTCTTAATTCTATTGATGGGATGTTAATCCGGCGTCCATTTAAAGTGAAGTGACCATGCGTGACAAGTTGTCTAGCTGATCGACGGCTAGTTGCAAAACCGGCTCGATAAACAGCATTATCAAAGCGTTGCTCTAACAATCGCAATAAAACTTCTCCAGATTGACCACGACTGCGCGAAGCTTTTTTCATTACATTGCTAAACTGTCTTTCTAGCAGCCCGTATAGCCTTTTGACTTTTTGTTTTTCGCGCAATTGCAAGGCATATTGGCTAGATTTTGTCCGACTATTTCTTCCCTGCTGTTGGCCTGGCGGAGAGGAACGTTTGACCAAAGCCTTAAAAGCTTTGGGGTGAAGCGCGTAACCTTCGCGCCGACTCATTTTTACAATCGATTGCATATCTCTAGCCATAATTTCTCCTATACTCGACGTGCCTTAGGTGGTCTAACGCCACCGTGCGGTATTCCTGTAACCTCGTGGATTGATTCGACTTGAATATTATAGTTTTGTAGACCACGAATGGCAGAATCTCTTCCAAGCCCAATACCTTTTACAAAAACATCAACTTTACTGAGATTGTAATCGGCTTTAGCGATTTGAGCAGCTTTCTCCGATGCTACTTGAGCGGCATAGGCTGTACCCTTTTTAGAACCTCGGAAGCCACAAGCTCCTGCACTCGAAGAAGCTAGCAGATTACCCTTGGGATCGGTGAAAGCAACTAACGTGTTATTGAAAGTCGCTAAAATATGAACCTGACCAGCAGAGACTATCCGTTTAGCCTTTTTCTTCTTGACTACGGGCTTTGGCGCTTCTTCTGCTACTGGTTCAACTTTGGTTACTTGTGGTTCTTCGTCAGCCATATAAAATACCGTTTAAGTTTTCGTTGGAACCTTCCTAGCCGTTCCGCCGACTGTTATTTTTCGTCCTCGTCTGGTACGTGCATTAGTTCTGGTCCGTTGTCCTCTGGTAGGTAAATTTGCTTGATGTCGAGTTCCTCTGTAAGACTTAATATCCTTTAGCCGTTTGATATTGCCACTAACAATCCGTTGCAGCTCACCTTCGACTGTAAAATTACTATTAATCACTTCTTGAATGCGTGATATTTCCGCATCGGTTAATTTATTAACTCTTATTGTTGGTTCGACTTTAGCTGAGGTTAAGATATCTTGACTGATTTTCTGACCAATTCCATAAATATAAGTTAAAGCTACTTGAACTTGCTTATTACTGGGGATTGTAACACCTGAAATTCGAGCCATAATTAACCTTGCCGTTGCTTATGCTTCGGCTTAAGTTTGTTGATTATATAGATTCGACCTTTTCGACGCACTACTTTATCGTCAGGACTAATCTTTTTAACACTTGCACGCACTTTCATGCGGATCATTGCTCCTACACGTGTTCAATGACACACTGCTTTAGATTTATGCATTGCGATACGTGATTCTACCCTTTGTGAGATCGTACGGGGTTAACTCAACCGTAACGCTATCGCCAGGCACAATTCGAATATAATGTTTTCGCATTTTACCGGCGATATGAGCTATAATTTTATGACCGTTTTCAAGCTCTATTCTGAACTGAGTACCTGGTAAGGCCTCAATAACAGTTCCAGTCAACTCAATGACTTCTTTATTGGCAGTCATAAATATAACAGATATTGAGTATACCATTAGCCACCACTGATTGTAAAGTGTTTTATTGATTGGGCGTTAAGGAATGTAACTGCCTTTTTTTGGTTCATTGACAGTGGGCTGTCGATGTCTGCGCGGTAATAGTCGCCGTTTAGGTTTATCTAAACGATTATGGTCACTGGCTTCTGTGAAAAAGCTCGGTTCGGAATATTGATCATAAGTAACCATTAGAGCTCGTGATTCCACCGCTCTAAGGGTTTCAAGTGAGACCGATACTAGAATTAATACACTTGTACCACCGATAGTTATACTGGCATTAATAAATGATTGAGCAATCACAGGTAAAACAGCCAGTAAACCAAGACTAATCGCGCCGAATAAAGTAACTCGATTAACTACTCTACTTAGATACTTCTCGGTTTGGTTGCCTGATCGGACGCCCTCAATAAAGCCACCTTGTTTTTGCAGATTTTCGGCAATATCTTTGGAATTAAACGTCACATTGGTATAGAAAAATGTAAATACAAATACTAATAAGAAATAAGCTAAGGGGTAAACATAGGGGTGTATTCCTCCTTTAGTAAAACTGCCGTAGGTCGGAGATTGAAACCAAGTATAAATATCATTCCCAATATGCTCTAAATGTATGCTTTTAGCATGAATCATCAACTGCGCTGCAAAACTTGGCACACTCAAAAAAGCCACAGCAAATATAATTGGGATTACTCCGGCGGCGATAAGTTTAACTGGTAGAGTAGTTGTGATACCGCCATAGGTCCGGTTTCCTTGGACACGCTTAGCGTAATGGACTGTTAAGCGCCGCGACGCTTCGTTTAATTTCACAACCAAAAAAGTCACAAAAATAATAACTGCTACAATAATTGCACCGTACATTAATTGAAACTTATTAAAAGGCAATACACCGCCGAACAGTTTTAATTTATGAGCCTTACCGACGGATAATTTTAATATGTTATCAATTGTCTGGGGTAAACGACCAACTATACCAACTGTAATTATTAACGATATGCCATTGCCAAGTCCCTTTTCGGTAATAAGTTCACCAAGCCACATCAATAGCATCGAACCGCCGGTCAGAGATGCAACCATCAGTATCCATCTACCCAAAGAGGCGTTAGCGGTAATATCTCCGGCACCGCTGATCTGTTGAGCTGCCTCTCGAATTAAATAAATTGAACCAATGGATTGGATGATTGCCAAGGGAAAAGTCAGTATTCTGGTATATTGATTAATTTTCTTCTGACCAAATTCACCTTCTTTTTGCAGTGCTTCAAGCTTAGGCAAAGCTTTAGTTAAAAGCTGCATAATGATTGAGGCATTGATATACGGCCCTAGCCCTGCCAGCATTATTGAAAAGTTGGCTAAAGCACCACCGCTTAACACGTTCATGAAACTCAGGAATTGAGGTGTTTGCGAAGAATTAAATAGATTGGTTAGTACTTGCTGTAGAGTTTTCGGATTACTAAGCGGGACTGGCAGATGTGCTAAAATCCGGAATACCAGTAATATGCCAAGAACCGCCAGAATTCTCTTCCGCATATCGGAGTTTTTCAATGATCGCCCGATAATTTTCCAGTTCATACTAAAATTACACCTCTAACCCTCTCAGTATACAGTATGCTGTTTAAGCTTTAACAGATACCTTGGTATGAATTTTTTTATCACTTGCTGGTTTTCCCTGCTTAGCTATTGGTTGCCTTTTTTCAACTTCAAAACTACCACCAGCTGTTTCAATCTGCTGAATAGCTAATTGGCTCGCCGCTGGTAGTTTTACGTTAACTTTAGCAGTAACCTCACCTTTAACTATAAGTTTAACTCTAACCCACTGACTAGAAACTAAGCCATGGCTAGCTAGCAATGCTGTATCTACAGATTTACCCGAAAATTGATTTAACTGTTCGGTATATACAACTTCTGCCTTTGGCTTTAAGGCTCGATAACCATGCAATTTTGGTAACCGCTGCATAAGTGGGTTTTGTCCACCTTCAAATCCAGGACGCATTGAATAGCCAGTTCTAGATTTTTGACCTTTAGTGCCACGACCAGCAGTTTTACCTTGACCAGCAGCAATTCCCCGACCAACTCGATTAGGTTTCTTCTGTCGATTAAGTTTTAGGTCGTTATATTTCATTTAACTAGCTCCTTTTTAGGTAAGCTTTTAGTCTTAGCAACGGGTTTGATTTTTTTGCTGTCAACTATTTTATCAACTACAACTGTCTTTCCTTCTAGGCTAGCTCGATGCATTGTAGTGACCCATTGGCTGGATGGTCTCATGCTTTCTAATGCTTTAATTGTCGCGTAAGCCGTATTGGTCTTATTGGATGAGCCAAGCGATTTACTTAAAGCGTTATTGATGCCAGCTACCTCCAAAATGGTTCTTATGACACCTCCGGCGATTAGTCCAGTGCCGGGACGGGCTGGTTTTATTAAAATTCGTGACCCGCTAAATTTTACTTCAGCTTCGTGCGGCAAAGTACCTTTATAAACTGGTACTGTAATTAGATGTTTCCTAGCGGCTTCGTTGGCCTTGGTAACTGCAGTCGAGACATCGGCGCCTTTAGCAATACCGATACCAACTCGTTTTTTATGATCACCAATTACTACCAACGCGCGGAAACGGAAACGACGACCGCCTTTAACTACTCGAGCGATACGATCAACTTGGACAACTCTTTCATCAAACTGTTTATCTTCCTGAGACGCGTCTGGGCGTCTATTTCTGGAATCTTTTCTGTTGTCTGGCATTAGAATTCCAATCCTTTCTCTCGAGCTGTATCAGCTAATACTTTAATACGACCATGGTACAGATGACTTCCTCTATCAAAAACAATATTTTTAACCTTTAGTGCTTGAGCTTTCTTGGCAATTTCTTGACCCACCCAAGCTGCTTGTTCACTGAGTGTAGTATTCTCTTTCCGACCCACAGAAGATACATAAGCTAAAGTTTTCCCTAGCTCGTCGTCAATGAGTTGAGCGTTAATATAACGATTACTGATATTAACACTCAATCTTGGTCGATTTGCATTACCAGATATACGAGATCGAACCCGATTGCGACGCAAAGATTGTTTACGATATTTATGCTCTAATCTGTCCATTATGCCTTCTCTTTTCCTGATTTACCGCTCTTACGAATAATATGCTCATTAACGTACTTGATGCCCTTGCCCTTATATGGTTCCGGCTTCTTAAGGGCCCTGATATCGGCAGCAACTTGACCAACTTGTTGTTTACTGATGCCACTGACTGTAATAATGTTTTGCTCAATACTTACTGTTATCCCAGTTGGTATTTTGTAATTAACCTCGTGGGAAAAACCCAAATTAAATCTTAAGTCAGAACCATTTAAGGCCACTCTAAAACCAACGCCATTGATTTCTAGTTGTTTCTTAAAACCTTGGCTCACGCCGATGATCATATTGTTAATCAAGGAGCGTAGTAAGCCGTGCTGGGCCCGCGTCATTCGTTCCTCATTAGATCTTACAACAATTAAGTTATCAGCTTCTTGCTTAACACTTAGGTTGGGCATAGTAAATTGCTCAAGACTACCCATGGGGCCAGTAACCACGATAGCATCGGTGTTAACAGTAACTGTTACACCTTGGGGAATTTTTATTGGTAGTTTACCTATCCGACTCATAAATAATCCTAGCTCTGTTTAATATATTTTACAGATTAATTCTCCGCCTATACCGAGTTTCTTAGCTTCTTCGCCAGTCAAGATTCCACGGCTGGTTGATACAATTACAATCCCGCGACCTCTCTTAAAGGTAGGAATTTCTTTGCTACCGCTATATTGTCGCCGACCGGGTGTACTCAATCGAATTAATTCATTAATCCGGGCATTGTCGTCGCTATCATTAATAACCAGTGTAATGATCTTGTCAGGTGTTTTACCGGAAACAGATAAATCATTGATGAAGCCGCTTTTTTTCAGTAATTGAGCAATCGATTCCTTAACTTTAGAATGAGGAACGATAATCCGTGGCTGACGGGCAGCTACAGCATTACGAATTCTGGTTAACATATCTGCGATGGGGTCTGTTGAAACTTTACTCATGATTTACCTTTTTACCAACTTGACTTTGTAACACCTGGTATTTCTCCTTTGCTTGCGTGTTCGCGAAAACTTATCCGACTTAAACCGAACTGTCTCATATACCCTCTTGGCCGGCCGGTTTCGGTACAGCGATTTTTCCATCTGGTAGGAGAAGAATTCCGTGGCAATCGAGCCAATCCTTCAAAATCACCAATTGCTTTTAACTCAGCCCGTTTAGCGGCATAATGATTTATCATTTTCTGACGTTTTTGATCACGCACAATACTTGATTTTTTAGCCATTACTTGTTCTCCTTTTCAAATGGTATACCAAATTTTTCTAATAACACTCGGGAATGAGCTGGGTTTTTACATCTTATTACTAGTCCGACCTGAAGCCCGTGCGCTGGTGATGTTTCTTCAAATGATAATTCTGGGAATGCGGATTGGTCTACAAATCCAAGACTATAATTTCCGGTGTTATCAAAAGCTTCCAGACTTAGCCCATGAAAATCTCGTAACCTGGGTAAAATAATGTTAATTAAGCGATCCAGAAATTCGTACATCCGGGTGCCGCGAAGCGTTACTTTAAGGCCGATTTTACTACCTTGGCGCAATTTAAAACTAGCAATCGATTTTTTGGCAATCGTTGGTTGGGGCTGTTGCCCAGTAATTTTCCTAATAGTATTATTAGCAACCTCTATTGCTTTTTTATCGTCTTGCGCTCGCCCTAAGCCAGCATTTATAACTATTTTTTCTAATCGCGGTACTTCGTGGCGATTTTTCAAGTGTAGTTCTGCTTGTAACTCATCGACTAATTGCTGCTTGTACAACAAATATAGGCGAGCTGTGTCTGGTGTTTTCTTAATTGTAGGTTTGTCACTCATGAAACGATTTCCTTACTGTTTGAAGCATATACGCGGACTTTTTTACCATCCTGATGAATGCTGTATTTAATGCGCACTGGTTTTTTAGTAGCTGGATCCATAATTCCGACCTTACTTACATTCAGCGGTTTAGTAATCTCTACAATTCCACCCTGAGGATACTGGCGATTAGGTTTCATATGTTTTTTAACAATATTGATGCCTTCAACCGTGACCTTATTATCTTTGGGGTGGGTAGCAATAATTTTGCCGGTCTGGCCTTTATATTTACCATTCCTAACTACTACTACATCATTCTTTTTTAGGCGGATTTTATACAGTTTTTTAATCATTCTAAAGTACCTCCGAAGCTAAACTGATAATCCGGTTATATCCTCGTTCGCGTAATTCTCTGGGAACCGGACCAAATATTCTAGTTCCTCTGGGTTGTTTTTCATCATCAATAATTACTACGGCGTTATCGTCAAAACGAATTGTTGAACCATCTTTCCGGCGAATCATGTCTTTAGTTCTAACTACCACTGCTCGAACTACCGATTTCTTCTTTAGGTTGCCACTTGGACTTGCATCCTTGACCGTGCAAACAATTACATCGCCAACCCGAGCATAACGCCGCCTAGAACCACCCAGCACTCTAATGCAGAGCACTTCCTTGGCACCGGAGTTATCGCAAACAGTGAGTCTGGTTTCCTGTTGAATCATGTTTTTTCCTCTTCAACTACTTCTTCGGCAATTGGCGCAATATCGTCCTTTTGTAATACAGCCCGTGAAATAACCTGTTTAAGGGCATGATGTTTATGTGCACTATATGGGCGGCTAGCAACAATCGAAACTGTGTCGCCGATCTTTGCCTCATTCTTTTCATCGTGAACGCTAAATTTTTTAGTTGATAAATATTGGCGTTTATACAGTTTGTTCATTTTTTTGGTCTGCACTGAAATAATGATCGTTTTGTCAGGCTTGTCAGATGTTACAACACCAATAATTGATTTTGCCATTATACTTTCTCCTTCGCTAATTGTTCGCCGAGTACTGTTAACATGCGTGCTAGATCTTTCCGTTTAGATCGAATTAACCGGACATTGTGGGTTTCGCCTAAGTAATTCTGGCGCCGCAAAGCCGTGATTTCCTCGCGCAGTTTGGTGCTTTCTACTGTAAGGTCTGTAGTTGAAAGCTTTCTTATATCAACTATCTTCATTACACTTCATCCTTACTTAGAAACTTCGTTTTTACAGACAGTTTATTGGCTGCTAAACGCATTGCCTCGCGAGCGACATCCTCAGATACACCCTGCATTTCAAATAGTATTGTCCCGGGGCGAACCTTAGCCACAAAAAATTCTGGATTACCTTTACCGCTGCCCATTTTGACAGCCAAAGGCTTACGAGTTACTGGGATATGCGGGAAGATACGAATCCAGATTTTCCCACCACGTTTGACATGACGAGTCATTGCCTGCCGGGCAGCTTCAATTTGACGGGAAGAAATCCTATCACAACCTTGAGCCTGTAAGGCGTACTCTCCATAAGCAATGTTCTCACCGCTAGTTGCCACGCCGCGAATACGGCCCTTGCGCACTTTTCGGTGATTAGTCCGGCTAGGAATTAACATTTTAGGTTACCTCACCTTTATAGATCCATACTTTAACGCCAATAATTCCGGCGTTAGTTTTAGCATCAACTTGGGCATAATCAATATCTGCTCTTAGGGTATGCAATGGCACACTTCCTTGAACTTCTTTTTCCCGACGGGACATTTCGGCACCGTTTAATCTACCGGCTACTTGGATTCTGACGCCTTTGGCGCCTGCCCGCATGGTTGATTCGGCGGCTGATTTAATGGCTCGTCGGAAAGACATTCTTCGCTCCAACTGGTGGGCAATATTCTCAGCTACTAACTTAGCGAATAAATCCGGCTTTTTAACTTCTTCAATATTTACTCGAGTTGGTATACCATAGATTTTTTCTACTAAGTCTTTAAGTTCTTGGGCGCCTTGCCCGCCTCGACCAATGACTACACCGGCTTTCGCCGTACTGATTGTGATTGATACTAAGTTCGGTGAACGTTCAATATCAACCTTGTTGATCGCACCACGAGATCCGACTTTATCTTGGATAATTTGGCGAACACGTAAATCATTGCCCAAAAATTTTGCATAGTCTCTTTTATTTGCAAACCATTTACTTCGCCAGTCTTTATTGACTTGAAGCCGCATAGAAGTCGGATTAACTTTTTGGCCCATTATTTTTTCTCCTTGGCGGCCACCGCCTTAGTCGTTTTCTTGGGTTGACGAATATCGCCATCTACTACAACTCTGATGTGAGACGTTCGGTGTTGATAGGGATGAGGCACACCGCGCGACACCAACCGAAATCTTTTATAACGTATGGATGGAGTAACACTGATCTCGATGATTTTTAATGTTGCAGGCAAATAGTTATGATTATAATCGGCGTTGGCTCGGGCACTTTCAATTGTTTTGCGAATTGCAATCGCCCCATTCCTCGGTGTATTTGCCAATATTACAAGGGCATCATCAACGCTTCGACCGCGAACTAACGAGGCTATTGGCACCAATTTTCTTGGGCTAATACGTACTCCTTTGGCGATAGCTTTAACTGCCATAATTTACCTTTCGGATCTTTCTGTTCGATCAGTTTGCTGGCTTTTGGCTAATTTACCGCCATGGCTGCGAAATTTACGGGTTGGCGAAAATTCACCTAGCTTATGACCAACCATATTCTCTGTAATAAAAACCGGTACATGAACTTTGCCGTTATGAACTGCGATAGTCCGGCCAACAAATTCCGGCGCAATAGAACTGGCTCGAGCCCAAGTTTTGACAATCGTTCGATCATCAGCACTTAATCGCGCTAATTTCTTAGCCAGTTTGAAATCAATAAATGGTCCTTTTTTCAATGAACGGCTCATAACTTATTCCTATCTCCTCTTAGCTTCATGGCGACTTCTTATAATATACTTAGTCGTGCTCTTACGTAGACGGGTTTTATAACCAATAGTTTTTTGGCCCCAAGGTGTTCTCGGTGCTGAACCATAATCAACGCTACCGCCAACACCATGTTTTCCGCCATCACCGCCACCATGGGGGTGATCAACAGCATTCATAACTACACCCCGGACACTTGGTCGAATACCCATGTGTCTTTTTCGACCAGCTTTGCCAAGTTTAACATTCTGGTGCTGCTCATTACTAACAACACCCAAACTGGCGGTACAATTAACGTTTATGGACCGAACTTCACCACTAGGCAAGCGGACCTGGGCATAGTTATTCTCTTTAGCTAGTAGCTGAGCTCTATTTCCAGCGCTACGAGCCAGTTGGGCACCCCCACCAGGTTGTAGTTCGATAGCATGAATAACACTTCCCACCGGCATATTTTTAAGCGGGAGACGATTGCCATTCTCAACTGGTGCATCCTCACCACTCACGATGACATGGCCAACTTTCATACCGTTGGCGGCAATAATATAGTGATAATGGCCGTTTTGATCTTTAAGTCGAGCAATCCTTGCCGATCGGTTAGGATCATATTCAATTTGTTCAATGACACCTTTTAGGCCAGCTTCAAGTTTAAAATTAACCATCCGGTAAAACTGTTTGGCGCCACCACCTTGATGACGGACAGTAATTCTACCTTGATTATTCCGACCACTGCCTCGGCGTTTTATTACTATCAATGAACGCAATGGCTTAGAAGTAGTAAGGTCGTGTTTGTCTTGGGTTGTCATACCACGCTGACCAGGTGTGGTAGGTAAATAGGCTTTCATGATTATGACTCCTGCTCTTTCTTACTAGGACGTCGGAAACGGTGTTGTTTCTCTTTTGTTGTTTCTTTAGCAGTAGTCTTAGCAGCTTTTTCATCAATTGCTTTTTGCTTAGCTTCTTCTTCGGCTATGCTTGCGAAAAACGGTAAAGTATTCCCTTTCTTTAAAACAACATAAGCTTTTTTCAAATCTGATTGCATGCCCTTAGTGCTACGTCGACCATTCTTGCTTAGGGTCCGCTTGGCTTTTCCTTTATGGTTGGTAACATTTACTCTAAGTACAGTAACTTCAAACTGTGAACTTACTGCAGCAGCAATTGATTGTCGGTTAGCATTACGTGGTACGTCAAAAACATAAACATTGTTAGCTTGACTTAAACCGTAAGCTTTTTCACTTAACCTAGGTTGTAATGGCAAAGTTGTCCGGTTCATGACTTATCTCCCCCCAGCCATTTATGGACAGCATCTAGTGCAACCTGTTCGAATACCAAACAATCAGCATTAAGCACGTCAAAAACCGTCAAATAATTTGCTGTCACAACTTTAACTGTTGGCAAGTTTGTCGTCGAGCGCATAATAGCATCTGCTTTGGTGTCGACAATTAATAAAATCGAACCTTGAGCAGAAAGTTTATTTAAATAATTCTGCATAATTTTAACTTTGGCCGATTTGCGATCAAATTCATCTACTAAAATAATCCGATTTTCTTTATCGGCCAGACTTAAAGCCTGTCGAAGCGCTTGATTCTTCTGTTGTTTTGATAATTTTCGTGTGTAGTTTTCATTCCCAGTCGGACCGAATACGACACCGCCGCCTCGCCAGATAGGATTACGAGTTGAACCAAAACGAGCTCGGCCAGTACCTTTTTGACGCCATGGCTTTTTTCCACCACCTCTTACCAAACCGCGTGTTTTAGTAACTGCTAAGTTATTTCGAATATCGGCTAAATAAGTCAAATATGCAGCCTTCAGTAATTCATGGTTTTCGGGCACTAACCCAAAAACATTTGTCTGAAGCTTTACCGCCGTAGACAATTTTGTACCGGTTTTGGAATATTTCACAGCCGTCATTAGGATTCACCCTTCACTATCAAGACAGTATTTTTCGGACCGGGTACAGACCCCTTCAAACCAATTATATTGTGCTCGCTATCCACCAAACTAACAGTCAAATTCCGTATAGTAATTTGGGTATTTCCCATTTGTCCAGGCATTTTCTTGCCTTTAAATATTTTTTGGGGATACATCGAACCAATTGAGCCAACTCGGCGATAGCTTCTGCCACCATGTGTTTTTCGGCCTCGTTGAAAATTATGTCGTTTGATGGTGCCGGCCCAGCCTTTTCCTTTACTTAAGCCAGTAACTTTAACCTTATTGCCAATTTCAAAATCGGTTAGATTAATTTTTGAGCCAAGGCTTATTTCGTCATCAAGTTCGTCAATACGAAATTCACGGACAATTTTTGGTTGGGTCTTACTATTTTTAAAATGGTTAACCTGCGGTTTTTTAATACGTTTGGTTTGTTCTGCGCCAACTTGAAGAGCATTGTAGCCATCCCGTTCGATTGTTTTAATCTGCGTGACAGTATTAGCTGTAGCCGAAATTAAAGTAATAGGCTCAACGCTGCCATCAGGATTGATGACATTTGTCATGCCGATTTTACGAGCAATAATGGCCTTCATTACCAACTTCCGTTAGTTTATTTACTTAGTGTTGACAATAAATAAACTTGGTTATAGGTGGTTTCGACAGATGTAAATCCTCGACCTTCCTTTAGACCAAGTTAATTTATAGCCTTAAAACCATTATAGATTAGCACGAAACATTGACCTCTGTCAATGTGTTGTTAATTCTACATGCCTATAAGTTTCAATAAATTCGAACAAATTCTAATTTTAAGAGTGGTCACATCTTTATTTCAACGTCACAACCGGCCGGTAAACTTAGATTCATCAATGAATCAACTGTCTTAGGTGTCGGGTCAAAAACATCAATTAGTCGTTTGTGAATCCGCATTTCAAATTGCTCACGACTTTTTTTATAAACATGGGGGCTTTTTATGACAGTGTAAACACTATGTTCGGTAGGTAGTGGGATTGGACCAGAGAGCGTTGCTCCAGTACGTAAAGCTGTATCGATAATCTGCTTAGCGGCTTGATCAATTACCTTATGATCATATGCCTTTAAGCGAATCCGGATTCGTTGTTTACTGTCAGCTTTCTTTGTTGGTACTACATCAGCCATAAAATATATTATTTAAGGATCTAAACGAAATTATTTAACAATCTTTGTTACAACACCTGCTCCGACAGTTCTTCCGCCTTCACGAATCGCAAAACGCAAACCTTGATCCATGGCAATTGCCGAAAGTAATTTTACCTTAAAAGTAACAGTGTCACCAGGCATAACCATCTCTTTATTTTCAGGTAGTTCGACTTCACCAGTAACATCAGTGGTTCTAAAGTAAAATTGCGGTTTGTAGCCCTTGAAGAACGGTGTGTGTCTGCCGCCCTCTTCTTTGGTTAAAATATAGACTTCCGAGTCAAATTCGGTGTGGGGCGTGATTGAACCCGGCTTAGCTAATACCTGACCGCGTTCAATGTCATCGCGTTCAATGCCGCGAAGCAAAATCCCAACGTTATCGCCAGCTTGGCCTTGATCAAGACTTTTCTTAAACATTTCAACGCCGGTGACGACACTCTTTTTGGTTGGTCGAATGCCAACAATTTCTACTTCTTCGTTAACTTTAACGACACCTTGCTCTACGCGACCGGTAGCAACTGTCCCACGGCCTTTAATAGAGAAGATGTCTTCAATTGGCATAAGAAATGGTTTGTCAAGATCGCGTTTCGGTTCAGGAATGTAATCATCCAGGGCTTTTACTAGCTCCATAACAGAATCTTCGGCTTCTTTATCGCCTTCAAGCGCCTTAGTGGCTGATCCGCGAACAATTGGACAATTCCGATCAAATTCGTATTTAGCTAAAAGATCCCTGATTTCTTCTTCAACCAGGTCAACTAGTTCTGGATCGGCTAAGTCCATTTTATTCATATAAACCAAGATTGTTGGTACGCCGACTTGTTTTGCCAGCAAAACATGCTCTCTGGTCTGAGGCATTGGACCGTCAGCTGCGCTGACAACCAAGATGGCGCCATCAATTTGAGCAGCACCTGTAATCATATTTTTAATATAGTCAGCATGACCTGGCATATCGACGTGGGCATAGTGACGCTTCTCGCTCTCGTATTCTTGGTGCGATGTGGCAATCGTAATGCCGCGCGCTTTTTCTTCGGGCGCATTGTCAATCTGATCATAAGATACTGGTTTATTTATATCGCTCGGTAGACGTTTAGCGAGTACTTGTGTAATTGCTGCGGTTAGTGTTGTTTTACCGTGATCAACATGCCCCATTGTACCGACA
>Ga0187851_10001521_pt1 | contig 22073 bp, 20 predicted proteins | sample June2016WEW_6_10_FD_132997 | JGI IMG/M metagenome (GOLD analysis project Ga0187851, IMG submission 132997) | Peatland microbial communities from SPRUCE experiment site at the Marcell Experimental Forest, Minnesota, USA - June2016WEW_6_10 | ecosystem: Environmental > Terrestrial > Soil >...
CGCCGGAGACGCTGCTGGCGGTGCGCACGCACATCGCCGAACGGCACGCGGAGTTCCGCAAGCTGGCGGCATCGCCCGCCATTAAGCGGCTACTCGGCGCAGTGTACGGCGCGCAGCTTTCGCGCGTGCCGAAGGGCTTCTGCTCCGATCATCCGGCGGCGGACCTGTTGCGGTTCAAGCAATTCCTGCTGTTCACCACGCTGGATGCGGCGATCGTGACTACGCCGAAACTGTTTACGGAAATCGAAAAGCGGTTTCGCGCGCTGGCGCCGTTTCACGAGTTTCTGAACGCCCCTCTGGTGGGGAAGCGGCGGGAAAGCGGGGAGCGGTTCTTCTGACGGGCGGCGCGGCTGCGGCTTCCGCGTCACCCGCGTAGCCTGCCCCGCACGGTGCGAACTCCTGCACGCGCCCGTTCCATTGGTCACTCACAAATACGTTTCCGCTCGAGTCCACTCCTAAACTCAGAGGCAGGTTAAACTGTCCGTCTCCCAAGCCATCGCTACCCAAGTGGTGATGAAGCGCCCGTCGTTCGGGAACTTTTCGATGCGATTGTTGGTATTATCCGTTTGGCATAACTCACACCCGCCGTCCGAGACATACACATTCCCACTCGCAACCACGGCCACGCCCCAGGGATTCTCGAACTGTCCCAAGCCCGCTCCCTGGGTCCCCCACTTGCCGATGAAGGCGCCGCTGCTTGTGAACTTCTGAATCGGTTGTTTCCGGAATCTACAACGAAGATATTTCCATTACGGTACGGGCGATGGGCAGTTTAACTTAGCAAAGCCTGGTACCTGTACTGGGAGAAATGGTTCCCACGGGCCGCGATCCGCGTCCCGGCCGGCTGATGCGCAGGCCAGTTTCAGGTGGGTCGCCGGAATCCCGGCCCGACCTGCATACTCTCGCGGCGGCAAGACCGACTGGTCGGTTTCCCCGGACGGTTCCGGATCGTCCGGCCAGCGGCAATTGCGCAGCTCACATTCCGAAGCCGGCTTTGCGCTTCGCTGCCTCTTTGAAAGCCCGCTTCTGCTCTCGACTGCCGTGGAAAATGTGCAGGATCTCCTTCCCCCGCCGCGTGCGGTAGTAGATGAGGTATTTGCCGGCCGGAAAGCACTTCACACCCGCGGCGATCTCATCCGCGGGCTTGCCCGCTTCCGGATGTTCACCCAGCAGCCAGAACCGTTCGGTGATGCCGTCAATGAGCCGGTCCGCAACCTCAAGACCTGCCCGCATGGCCCAGTAGAGAAAGAGCTCGTCGAGATCCCGCGCCGCGCCCGTGGAGACGCGATACCGCGTCACTCGCCGGAGACTTTCCGGGCGAAGCGCCGGCGCCCCCTGGCCTTCACCTCATCCGCCAGCATCCGCAAACCTGCGCGCCCCTCATACTCGGTATACTCTCCCGCTCCGATCGAATCGATGCTCGCCCGAACCCGCTGCCGGATGTCTTCGAGTTGCAGCCCCGTCAGATCGGAAACCAGATCCTCAGCCGTAGGCCGCGCGAGCCGTATCGTTCTGTCGTCCTCATCCTCCATCCGCCGTAGGGCTTCCCGGACTACCTCGCTCGCATTGTTATACCGCCCGCTCTTCACCTTCTTGCGAACGTAGCCTGCGAGACGATCCGTAACTGACACGTTCATCTGGTCCACTGGTTTGCCCGTCTCGTAATATACCGAAGGGACCAAGCCGATGTCAATCTTTGATATTTCTAAACATCCTACTCTGTTGCGGGAAGCGCGCCTGCCAAAATCGAGCGGAAATCTCGCAGGCCACAACACGCGCGAATGGTTCCAGCCGCGCAAGACGGTCTACGGCGAAAAGGTGAAAGCGCCCATGGTGGACTTTTGGTGACGGCGTTGAATTTGACTACGCCGGATTACGTGACGGATGCCCCGCGGGCCATCTACCGCGTCTATCGCGACACGCGCTTCAGTCCCGACAAGACGCCCTGCAAGACGCAAATCGCGGCGTCGTTCTCGCGCCGCGGGATGGAGAAGCATGGCGCGGCGGGTTACTACTTCGCGATCTCGCACAAGGGCGTGGATGTGGGTGGCGGCATCTACATGCCGCAGCCGGAAACGCTGCTGGCCGTGCGCACGCACATCGCGGAACGGCACGCGGAGTTCCGGCAACTGGCGGCATCGAGCGCGATCAAGCGGCTGCTCGGCGCAGTGTTACGGTTCGCAGCTTGCGCGCATGCCGAAGGGCTTCTGCGCCGATCATCCCGCGGCGGAACTGTTTACGGAAATCGAAAAGCGGTTTCGCGCGTTGACGCCGTTCCTGGAGTTTCTGAACGCCCCGCTGGCCGGAAAGCGGCGCGTGCGAGATGAAAACCGGAGGTGAAGCCGGCGAGATTCCGACTTATCGCCGATTGGGTTAATTAGAAATGCCGCTTCGCGTATACCAGCCAGCCGGGCAGCTCGGGGTCATTCACCTGGTCGGTGTACTCAGGTAGATAGTTCATGAGGTCGTGCGCGAACAGCCGTGGGGTTCCGTCGTTGGTAAATGCAACGATTCGCGGGTCGCGCGGGGTGTACGCAAGGAAGTCCGCGTTACCGACCGGCTCTCCAGCCAGTAACCGGTCGGCTATGCCGAAAGCATAATGACGGAACTGGTGTTCCGCGTAGAAGTGGGATAGCGGAAGCCACGGGAAGTACGCTTGACCCGGATGGCGCCGCAGATACTCGAAAGCGACTTGTTGGGGGGCCTGGGGCAAGCGCCTGGCGCTGGCGCGGATATCGACGGCCAGAGGAGCTTCGGATAGGGCCAGCGGGAGCATGGTGGCCGCCAATACGGAAACCGCCAGACGGCGCGTGGCGCCGTTTTGCGCGCCGCGACAGACGTCCGCCAGCAGCACTGTAAGGCTGCACGTGAGAAAGAACAGAGAGAAGCTCAGGCTATTGACATCGCCGCCGGCTTTGGCGCGGCCGGCGATGGAGAAGGGCAGCAGGGCGACCCCCACCAGCAGCAACGGCGCGGCGCGGTGGGCCGCCAGCGCACGCCGCATCGATCCACCGGGAGCCGGTCCACCGAGCCGCCCGCCGGTCAGGAAATACGCCAGGCATGCCAGCAAGAGGACCGGCACCGGCATGGATAGCCGGATGAAACTCCGCAAAGCCTGGATGGCGCTGACGATGTGCGACGGGTTGTTCCAGGGATGATGCGCGGGTATCCAGATCATACAGTGATAGAGGCGCGCAGGACCTGCCGCAAATAGCGCGGCGCCGCCGGCCAGGCCGCCCGCCGCGGCCAGCCACCCCAGGTAACGGAGCGCCCGTAGGCGTCCCTCGGCTGCCCATAAATAGGCGAGCAGCGCGAACGGAACCGGCAGAAATGGCTGCTTGCAGAAAATGGACAGAATGGCGCAGAAAGCGGAAACCGGCAGGGCCGCGCGCCATTTTTCGGGCCGGCCAGGGTAAAGCGCGCCGCAAGCCACCGCGCCAAACGCCAGGCCGGGACCGTCGACGTGGATGTTGAAGCAAGCGTACTTGAGCGGCTCGAGATAACACATCAGGAAGGCCGCGGTCAGGAAAGCCAGTACATCGACCGCGCTTTGCCCAGGTTTGGATGGCGATAGGTGCAGGAACGCCGCCGCCGAAAAGCACAGCATCGCGGTGATGGCGGATCCCGCGAGGACCGCGCTATTTGGCGAAGGAAACAAGGTGGCGGGCAGATACACAATGGCGCCCATCGGCCCGTACAGGCTGATGTAGAGTGGTCCGCCGGGCGGCAAAAGGACGTAGTAATCGACGCCGTTGGCGAGCGCGGCCGACGGCATGAGCCGGGCGCCGTTGACGCCCCACAGAGGGGTCTCCAATATCCGGTGGCAGACTGTGATGAACAGTACCAGGGCCGCGGCGGCCAAGCCGATTCTATGTCGTATGTGGAGCAAGCCCATCAGCCATGGTACGCCAACGCGCCCGCCGCTGAAAGGCGGCGTCATTCGGCTTGTCGATCTCCGGCAAACTGCGATGCCGGTGGGGCAGGACGCCAGTCCTGCGCGGGTCCTCCAGGACCCGCTTTGCGCGCAACGCCCCCCACCGCCTACTGCGTAGTCAGGGATACGTCGTCGATGTTGAAAGTGGTCGTCTTTTCGTAATCGTTAGTCGCATGGAACACCAGTTGAATAGTCTTCCCTTTGTACGCTGTCAGGCTAACCGCCGCGGGCTGGAAATAAACTCCGTTAGTATTGTTCGACGATTTGTTATCCAGGTTGCTCAGCGTTAGAGGCGTCGCCAGCTTTGTGCCGGCAGTGTTATGGATTTCCACGTAAAGGTAATCGTACTTAGTCGATGTTGTGGTTTCTTGGGTCACCACATTCACCCAGAAAGTCAGGGTGGCCGATGCGATATTCGATGGGATCGTCACAGTCTGGGTGAGCGTATCGTTATCGTTGTTGTACCCGCCCTCGGTTGCGTAGTTGGTCCCCGTGTGCGGGTACGGGCCTTCATAAGCGATCACGTTGTGGCCGGAGATGTTGGTGGTGGCGGTCCATCCGGGCGCACTGTTGCCGGACTGCGTGGCGCTCTCAAAGCCGCCATCTACGATCAACTGGGTGCCTCCGCCGCCGGCAGCGACCGTAAGAGAGACGGTTGCCGTCTGGGTCACGCCGCCGCCGGAGCCGGTGACTGTCACAGTGTAGGCGCCGACGGCCGTGGAGGACGCCACCGAAATCGTCAGGACGGAAGAGCCGGAGCCGGGCGCCGCGATGGATGCCGGATTGAAGCCGGCGGTGGCTCCGGAAGGCAGGCCGGAGGCGCTCAACGCAATTGCGGAATTGAAGCCGCCAGAGACGGCAGTGGTGATCGTGCAGGTGCCATTGGCGCCTTGGTCTATTGTCAGCGAGGTGGGCGAGGCGGAAATGGTGAAGCCTGGCGTCGATCCCGAACTCACCGTGAGCGTCAGGCTGGCCGTGTGCGTCAAGCCGCCGCCGGAGCCCGTGACGGAGACCGTGTAGGTGCCCACGGCCGTCCCGGATCCCACCGAAATCGTCAGGATCGAAGAGCCGGAGCCCGGCGCGGCGATGGATGCGGGATTGAAGCTGGCCGTCGCTCCGGAAGGCAGGCCGGAGGCGCTCAACGCAATTGCGGAATCGAAGCCGCCGGAGACGGCAGTGGTAATCGTGCTGGCGCCATCGGCGCCTTGGTCTATTGTCAGCGAGGTGGGCGAGGCGGAAATGGTGAAGCTGGGCGTCGATCCCGAGCCGACCGTAAGCGTCAGACTGGCCGTCTCCGTCACGCCGCCGCCTTTGCCTGTTACCGTGACGGTGTAAGTGCCCGCGGCAGTTGACGCACCCACGTTGATGGCGAGGGTGGAAGACCCGGAGCCGGGCGCCGCGATGCTGGACGGACTGAAACTGGCCGTGGCGCCCGAGGGCAGGCCGCCGGCCGTCAGCGAAACCGCGGAATCGAACTTGTCGAAGACCTGGGTTGCGACGGTGGCCGTGCCGGAACTTCCGTCGCTCACCGTCAGCGTATCGGGACTGGCCATGATCGAAAACCCGGCCTTGCTGCCGGACCAGGGTGTGCCTCCCGTGAAGTCGCCGGTCAGCGTGCCGTAGATCGAGGCCAGAATCGCAGAATCGGAGATAATCAGCCCCAGCTCGCGATTCTCCGTCAGGGAAGCGCTGGAGAAGTTTTCCGAGCCGATGAACACCTGGGCGTCCGGACTGCCGTAATCCGCCAGAATGACTTTCGCATGGATATACAAAGACGCCGTCTCCGCATAGGTGGAAATCTCGCCGCCGGCCGCCACAATCTGGTTGAACTCGCTCGAGTACTCGTTATCGTCGTTGGTCATGGCGATCTGCACCAGCACGCCGCGCGCAGCCGCGCTCACCAGGGCGTTGACGATATTGGTGTCGCTCATCTCTTCGTTCTCGATCAGGAGGCTGTGCTGCGCGCCGTTAATCAATGCCAGCAGAGCGCTTTGGGAGTTGGTGGGGCTCCATACCAGATCGTCGCCGTCGGGCGGCGTGATCGCCGCGTTGGTGAAGTCGGCGTTGAAGGTTGCCTCGATGGCCGCCACGTCGTTGGGGTCGTTTTCGATGACCGCGAAGTCCCGGCTGGTGGAATAATACTGAGAAGTCAGGTTCAGCGTCATGACCGCCGACGTGGCGCCATCCACGGTGATGGTTTTCTGGTGCGTCGCGGCGTAGATGGGGTTTGCCCAATGCACCTGCACGCCGTTTGCCGTGAGGTAATTGTAGGCGGCGGTGTTGCCGCTTTTTTCCAGGTTTTGATCCAAGATGACGCGCACCGTCACGCCCGCGGCAGCGGCTTGCGCCAGAAGCTGCTCGCCGGTAGTGTCCGTGAACTCGTACATGGTCATGTCGATGGTTTTCTTGGCGGTGCCGATGAAGTTGTAGATGGGCGTGATTCCCTGGTCCGGCTCGGTTACCAGGGTGTAGGTGGTGGAGGCGGCCGCCGCCGCGGTTTCCAGCAAGATGACGGCTGCGATGGCGATGGGGAAGCGGAATCGAGAGAGCATAGTCTGAATCATAGTATCGTCTTTTGCGCCGGTTTTGTGCGCACGCGCGAGGCAGGTTGGAGGCAGGCGGGTGCGTAACTGTTTTGGGGATTTCCGGGTTAAGGAAACCGCTTCCCGACGGTCGCGGCTCGATAATTACTCGCGTTGATTGCGCACGGTTTACTGAGCCGCGACCGTCAGGGAGGGGTTTCTGTCGGTCAGGAATCCCCAAAACGGTTAAGCACTCAACACCCCCAGGAGGCCCGTCTCACCTGTTAAGCTCTGTTAAGCTAATGATGTGCGACTCCTGGTAGTGGAAGACGAAAAGCGCATCGCGGATTTCCTTTGCCGGGGCCTCCAGGGCGCGGGCTACGCCGTGGATGCCGCCCCCAACGGTGGCACCGCCCTGGAATTCGTGCATGCCACCGACTACGACCTGGTCATCCTGGATATCATGCTGCCCGATATGGACGGCCTGCAAGTGCTGGAAAAGGTCCGTCACCGCAAAGCCGGTCCGCCGGTGCTGATCCTGAGCGCGCGCGGGGCGCTCGACGACCGGGTGCGCGGCCTGGAGCAGGGCGCCGACGATTACCTGGTGAAACCCTTCGCTTTCGTGGAACTGCTGGCCCGCGTACGCGCGCTGTTGCGGCGCGGCCAACCCGCTCCCGAGCGCCTCCAGGTGGCCGACCTGGCCCTCGATTGCATCCGCCGCAAAGTCACCCGCGCCGCCGAGCCCATCGACCTGGCCCCCAAGGAATTCGGCATTCTGGAATACATGATGCGCAACAAGGGCCGCCCGCTCAGCCGCACCATGATCGTGGAACACGTCTGGGACATGGACTACGACGGCCTCACCAACATCGTGGACGTCTATATCCGGCACCTGCGCAGCAAGATCGACGACCGCTTCCCGCAGAAGCTGATCCAAACCGTGCGCGGCATCGGATACATGATCGAAGCGCCCGATAAGGCCGCCGAGAAGCCGGCCGAGCAGCCGGCGGAGCGGCAGGTGTAGCGTGTCCGCGAAGCGCCATCTCACACGCGGCCTGCGCTTCCGCCTGACGGCCGGATACGCGCTGCTGTTCGCGCTGTTGCTGGTGGGCACCGCCGCGCTCTTCCGGGAGCGCCTGGCTTACACCCTGAACTCCGAAGCGCACGACCTGCTGGAGCAGGAATGGGCCGCCATGAAGGGCTATCTGCACATTGAGAGGCTGCCCGCGCGGGGACACGCCGCCGAGCATGAGCCTTGCCCGCCCTTCAAGGCTACCTGGGAGTACGACAAGGTCGATCCCGATGAGGACTTCGCCGTGGAGAGGCTGCGGCGCGTCTATGTGCTGACGGATGCCAAAGGTTGCGTGATGGAAGTCTCCACCATATATGGGTCCATCGGCATCGAGCAGCCCAAGGAAATCGAGGCGGCCATCCGCGGCGGCCAGCCGGTCTGGAAGCGCAGCGCGAGCCCGCATGGCATTCCGTATTTAATCCGCGCCGGCGTGGTCTATGACGACAAGCATCATAGCCCGTTCTACGTGGCCGTGGGCCGGCCCATGGACGAGGGTGAGAAAATCCTGAAGCGCTATACCTGGATGTACGCCGGGCTGATCCCGTTCTCGCTGCTTTGCGGATGCCTGCTGGGCTGGTTTCTTACCGGACGCGTGCTGCGGCCCGTGATGCAGGTGGCGCGGACCGCGCAAAGCATCACGGGCTCGAACCTGAGCTTGCGCATCCCTACGCGCGCCGCGGGCGATGAGTTGGATTACCTCATCCTTACCTTTAACCGGATGATCGAGCGGCTGGAAAACTCGTTCCAACAGATCCGCCAGTTCTCGACCGACGTTTCGCACGAGTTGCGCACCCCCATCACGGCTATCCGCGGACAACTGGAGGTGGCGCTGTTCACCGCCAAGACCGTGGACCAGTATCGCGACGCCACGCTGAATTCCCTGCAGGATATCGAGCGGCTCTCGCAAATCGTGCGGGCGTTGCTGCTGCTTTCGCAAGCCGAATCCGGGCAGCTCGCGCTGCAGAAGACGCGGCTGGATCTGTCGCCGGTGGTGCGCGACATCGTGGACCAATTCCAGATACCGGCCGAGGGCGCCCGCGTGGAGCTTTCGAGCGACCTGCCGCCGGAATGCGCCGCCGAAGTGGACCGCGTGCAACTGGAGCGGATGCTTTCGAACCTGCTGTCGAACGCCCTGAAGTTCACTCCGGCCGGGGGACGCGTACACGTGGCCCTACGCAGCTTGCCGGAAGCCATTGAGATCGCAGTGGAAGACACCGGCTGCGGCATCCCCGAAGAGCACATCCCGCACATTTTCGAGCGCTTCTACCGCGTGCCGGCGCAGGAAACCTGTGCCACCGCGGAGCCCGGGCTGGGCCTGGGGTTGAGCTTCGTGGCCTGGATCGCCAAGGCCCACGGCGGCACGATTCGGGTAGACAGCGCGCCCGGCAAAGGCACACGCTTCACCATCTCGCTGCCCCCGGCAATGGCCGAGCCGGCGCCGATGGAACCCGTCCCGACAGGAGCCGCAAGCGGTGCGGTACTGGGATGAATGAACTTTAATCCGAAGTTTACCCCGCCTTCATTCCTTTTTCTTAATCTAAGGAATGTGCGGTTGCTCTCGTGCGGTGCGATTAGTGTGTTCCTGGCCTTGGCGGGCTCCAATCCGGTACGCAGCCAGGACCCGCCGCCCAGCGTGCAGCAGCCGGCGGCGGACCAGTTCTTCGCCGGAGTGGTCACCTCGCTGACCGACGAGAGTATCACTTTGACGCGCACGGTGTTGGGGAAAGCGACGGTGCGCACCTTCGCCGTTTCAGCGGAGACCGTCATGCAGCCGCTGGGCGGCAAACCCAAGCTGAAGCAGAAGGTGACCGTGAAGTGGGTGAGCGGGGAAAATGGCGACCGTGCGCTGAAGATCATTCTGCGCGGGCCGGTAACGCCGCCGAAAAAGCAGTGAGTGGGGCAGCGCCATGCGCTGCCCGGTCTGCCAGACCGGCTCATGCGATGTCCATCTCGCAGACCTCCAGCCCCCGAAACGGCTGCGAGCCGCGGGGAAGGGGCGGGTCTGGAGACCCGCCGCAGGCGTAGACGCCTGCCCCACGAGAGGGAAGCCCATTCCGGTTGGCGGGCGACGATGCACCCTTGGGCCAGTCCCTTCGATTGCGCGGATGGCGTGCGGCTGTGGCGATCTCGGATTCATGACCAAGTGGAGGAGGAAACGACTTCGATGTGGGTCGAGATCGATGCGGGAGGTGACCGCGCCCCAGACATCGTCCACGGGGTCGGCGAGGGAGGGCAGCGGGGCTCAAGCCCGCCCCCAGGGTTTCGCGTGCCGCAAACGTAGAAACTCCACAGGCTGAAGCGCCGCGCCGGCTAGCGCGGCTTGGGCAGTTCCTTTCGCGGCAGAAGCTCCGGGCTATTGGCGGCTTGATACACCACAGCCGCGATGACCGCGGCACACTCCATCAAATCGGAGGGCACCGCGTGATCGTAGGTGTCCATGCTGGAATGGTGCGTGACGCTGCCGTAATCGAGCGGATCCTGAATGAATTGGAATCCCGGCAGACCCACGGCATCGAAGGACTGATGGTCGGTGCCGCCGGTGTCCTTGACGGTGATGGTGGTGGCGCCCTCGTCGCGGAACGGCGCCAGCCAGGATTCAAACAGCGGGCGCATGGCGTCGTTCCCCTGCAGGTAGACGCCGCGAATCCCGCCGCTGCCGTTATCCAAGTTGAAGTAGCCGGAAAACCGGGCGTGATCCGGCAAGAGCTTCATGGTTTTGGCATCGCCGTAATGTTGCTTTACGTAGGCCTCTGAGCCATACAGGCCTTCTTCCTCGCCGCTCCACAGGCCGATCCGCACGGTGCGATCCATCGTTACGTTCAGCGTTTTCAGAATGCGCATCGCCTCGATCGTCACCGCGCTGCCGGCGCCGTTATCGGTGGCGCCCGTGCCGGCATGCCAGGAATCGAAGTGCGCGCCGATCATCACTACTTCGTCCGGCTTCTTGCCGCCGGGGATTTCTCCAACGATGTTGGCGGAATTCACGTCCGCGTCGGAAGCGCGCACCTTAAGCGACATGCGCACGCGCACCGGCGTCTTCTTTTCCATCACGCGCGCCATGCGGTTGTATTGTTCCGCGGTGATTACGAACATAGGCGGCGCGAGCGGATCGGCGCTCTTGTGAGATCCGGCTTGTTCCGCGTTGGTAGTGCCGTCGTGAGAGCGGTCGTCGCGCATGAGGATGCCGAGTACGCCCTCGTCCAGTAAGAAGCCGTTCCTCTCGGTCGCCAGCCGGATGAATTCATGGAACCACTCGTCGATAACGGATTCCGGCAGACCCATAAAGAACTTAATGATCTCTTCCGGATCTTCCGGCCAGTTCAAGTCCTGCAGCTTCCCGTAGTGCTTGGCTGCGTGTTCCGGCGCCGCGGCGATCTCCGCCAAGTCTGTATCCGTGTAACGCCGGAACTGCGGCTTGGTCTGCGCGGCCGGAATCTTGGCATCGGCGAGCATCACGAACTTGCCGCGCAGTTTGCCGGTCCACTGCTTTCGATAGGCTGCGAGCTCCTCGCGCGCCTTTTTCAAATCGCGGGTGCGCGGCAGCGGCGCGAGGATCGTTTCACCGGTGATGGCGCCATTGGTGCTCGCGGTCCAGGCCAGCGGCGTGGCATCCAGCACGGCGTAGCGCGGCTCCAGCATTTCGACGGACCACTGCTCGGCAGTCCAGGCGCGCCCGAACGGTCCCCAGGTCTCCAGGTGTACGTTGCTCAGACCGATCTCGCGCAGCCGCGCGGCGGCCCAATCGGCGGCTTGGAAAAACTCGGGTGAGGCGGTCAGCCGCGGGCCGTAGACGTCGCTCAGCCAGGAGAGATGATCCATAACCTTGGAGTGGTCGTAGGCTTCGGTTTTGATGCGCGAGACGATGCCGAGATCGACCTTCGGCTGAGCCCAGGCGGCCGGCAGCAGAAGCGTCAGCAACAGGAAATGTTTGCGGAGTGCGGATGTAAGCATGGTTTGCCCCTCGTCGTATTGTGGGGCACTGGCGAGGTTGGCGCAACCCCAAAGAACGGGCCTGCGAGGCCCGCGCAGGCTGCGAGCCTGCCCCTAGCATTTTCCAATCGTAGAATGAGCCTGAAATCGGAACTTGATTCCAATACAGAATGAGCCTGAAAACGACCTTCGTTTCCAATGGTCAATGAGCCTGAAAAGCTGTCGCTCGCGACCGTGTGCTCGGCGCGGGTATTCTCCTTTCTGTGTGTGTGTTCGTGATTGCTTGAGGTCTCTTTCGACCGGCAGCTGATGCTCGAGGCCGACCAACGGGAGGCGCGCCACACTCCCAAACACCAACCCTTCTTGGGATTGGTTTTTGTCCGGCCCGCCCGTCGATGCTCGGGGCCGACCAACGGGAGGCGTACCGCACTCCGAAATACCAACCTTCATAGGATTGGTTTTTTGCCGGCCCACCCACCGGTGCTCGGGGCCGACCAACGGGAGGCGTGCCACACTCCCAAACACCAACCCTTCTTGGGATTGGTTTTTGGCCGTTCCGCTAGCTGATGCTCGCGGCCGACCAACGGGAGGCGGCATACTGCGGGTCATCGCGGCATGCTCCGGCATTGGGTCAACAACTCCTGTTTGGCCTTCTGCATGCGCAGTGCCGCTTCGGTGTCGCTGCGTTGTTGGGACTGCCGCGCCAACAGATCCGCCTTGATCCCGGGCTTCAAGTATTCCTTCCACTTCTTTAACGACACCAACTTTTCGTAAGGAGTGCGGTAGTCGTCCGCCCGATAGCAGCGTTTGCGCTTGCCCCGCCCATCGGTGGCCACTGTGGCAAATCCGCACGGCCGATGATAATTCAGATAAGGGTTGAAGTAAGCGGTGTAGAACTTCTGCCAGGCTTCGGCATGCTCGCTCCCGATGGGGCCGTAGCCGATATGCTTGCGCACCACCGCTCCGTTTTTGCCCTCCACCAGCGCGTTGTCCGTGGTCCGGTAGGCCCGCGATTTGGTGAACTCCACCAACAGCTTGTTCAGCATCTCGGCCACCTTCTGATTGATAAACTCCGATCCGTTGTCGCAGTGAAAGCCCAAAATGCGGAACGGAAACTGGTGGAGCATGCTCTCCAACACCGGCACCAGGTGACTTTCGCAGATGGTCTCCACGCAACCCACCACCTGCCATTGCGTCACCGTATCGACTGCATTGATGTGGTAGACCCCCAGCTTGCCATCGTGGTGACCCTGATGGACCGTGTCTATCCGCAGGTAACCGGGCTGCCCCCGCGGATCCGGTTTCCGCCGCTCGCCGATGGACACCTGGCGGGCTTGGGTGTGCGTCATGTGCACCCGCACACCCGCGTAGGTTTTCGAGTCCCGGAGATTGTAAATATGCGACGCCGAAATGTCGGCCAGGTTCCGGAACTCCGGCTTGCCGAAAACCACAAACTCCCGCTGCAAGATGCGCCGGACTCCCGGCCCCGATAGATCCTCGTGCGCGGCGTCTACCGCTGCCAGCAGCCGGATGTCCGCGACGGTATAGCGCCGCGCGAATCGCCGCCTCTTCACCACCGCCTTCCGTGGGATGCACCGCTGCTTCATCCAGCGCCCCACCAGGCGCGTCATCTGCGCCCGGCTGAGGCCGGTCACCTTCACCAGAAATCGGCGCACAATACCTTTTTGTCCTTTGTTCAACTTCCGATACTGCTGGCTCTTCAGCGTTCCTTCGATGAAGCCATAAGTCTCCTCCCGCGCTTCCGTCGAGAAGCAGACCTTCCGGTTCCCCTCGACGAACTCCTTCATTTCGTCCAAACTCAACCGCTCCAAATTCTGCATGGTGATGTTCATCTACCCGCAGCATGCACCTGCCGGCGGCCCCCTTGCCCAGCCGAGTTTTCAGGCTCATCTTGTATTGGAAACGAATCTTCATTTCAGGCTCATCGTTCATTGGAAATGCACCCTCGCTTCAGGCTCATCTTGTATTGGACAATTCTCCCCACAGACTTACGGGAAGCAGCATGATAAAGTGATCTTTAAGTCTGTTTATCATGATTCGATTAGCCCTATCCGCCGCCGCTCTGTTGGCCGGGCTATGCCTGGCGACCGGATGCGCCAGCAAGAGCGCGACGCCCCCGCGCCAGGCGGAAGGCGTGCCGGTGGTGGTGGCCACGGTCAGCCAGCGGACGGTTCCGGTGGACGTCCAGGTGATCGGCAACGTCGAGGCATACGCCACGATCGCCGTGAAATCCCAGGTGGGCGGCGAACTGACGATCGTGCATTTCAACGAGGGCGACTTCGTCAAGAAGGGCGAAGTTTTGTTCACCATCGATCCCCGGCTGCTGGACGCCCAGGTGAAGCAGGCGCAAGCCACGCTGGAGCGGGACAAGGCGCAACTTAGCCTGGCGGAAGCCAACCTGGCACGCGACACCGCGCAGGAAAAGTACGCGCGGGAGCAGGCCGCCAGATACCGGAACCTCTTTCAGAAGGGCGTGATCTCGCGCGAGCAGTACGACCAATACCAGACCGGCTCGGACGTGCAGACCGAAGCCGTGCATGCCGACAAAGCGGCCGTGGAAAGTTCGCATGCGGCGTTGGACGCCGACGAGGCGGCGTTGCGCAACATCGAAGTCCAGCTTTCGTACACGGTGATCCGCAGCCCGATCGACGGGCGCACCGGCAATCTGATGATCAAGCAGGGCAACGTGGTGAAGGCCAACGATGTGGATCTGGTGACCATCCATCAACTGCAGCCGATCTACGTGACGTTCACGGTGCCGGAGGCGCGCCTGGCGGACATCAAACGGTATATGGCGCAAGGGAAAGTGAAGGTGCTGGCGATCCCGCCGGATGCGGACGACGCGCAGACCGGGGACCTCAGTTTCATCGATAACGCGGTGGATTCGACCACCGGCGCCATCAAGCTGAAGGGCACGTTCGAGAATGCCAACCGCAAGCTGTGGCCCGGGCAATTCGCGCGCGTCACGCTGCGGTTGGGCGCGGCGCGCGATGCGCTGCTGGTGCCCACCGAAGCGGTGCAGAGCGGGCAGGAGGGCCAGTTCGTTTTCGTGGTCAAGAAAGACATGACGGTGGACGCCCGTGCGGTGGTGGCGGGCTCCAGGATTGAGAAGGAGCAGGTGATCGAGCAGGGCTTGCATTTTGGCGAGACCGTAGTCACCGAAGGGCAGCTTAGGCTGGCGCCCGGCGTGCGGGTGAAGGTCGAGGACAGCCGGCGCGCGCCGGGATAGGCGCGCGGGGCACGGCCGGAAGCCCGCCGCGAGCCGTGGGGAAGGGGCGGGTCCTGGGACCCGCCGCAGGACGGAGACGCCCGCCCCACAGGGCATCCTGACAGGTATGAATATCTCCGACAACTTCATCCGCCGCCCCATCGCCACGAGCCTGCTGATGTTGGCGATCGTCTTGTTCGGGCTGGTAGCCTATAAGGCGCTGCCGGTGAGCGACCTGCCCAACGTGGATTTTCCCACGCTGGTGGTGACGGCCAGTCTGCCCGGCGCGAATCCGGATACCATGGCCTCGGCGGTGGCCACGCCGCTGGAGCGCCAGTTCTCGATCATCGCCGGCCTGGACACCATGAGCTCGACCAGCTCGCTGGGGGTCGCCTTAATCACGCTGCAGTTCGACCTGAGCCGGAATCTGGACGGCGCGGCGGTGGACGTGCAGACCGGCATAACCCAAGCGTCGCCCTATCTGCCGCCGGGCATGCCCACGCCGCCGACGTTTCGCAAGGTCAATCCAGCCGACCAGCCCATCCTGTATCTGGCGCTGACCTCACCGACGCTGCCGCTGTACACGTTGGACGAGTACGCCGAGACCACCATGGCGCAGCGCATTTCGATGATCAACGGCGTGGCGCAGGTTTCCGTTTTGGCGCCCAAAAATACGCGGTACACGCGCAGTTGGATCCGCACCTGCTGGCCGCCAAACAGATCGGGATCGACGAGGTGGAGAACGCCATCGAGAAGTGGAACGTGAATCTGCCGACGGGGACGCTCTACGGCGCGCGCAACTCCTTCACGGTGCTGGCCACCGGGCAGCTCATGACCGCGGAGCAGTTCCGGCCGCTGGTGGTGGCTTACCGCAACGGCGCGCCGGTGCGCCTGGAGCAGTTGGGACGCGTGATCGACAGCGTGGAGGACGATAAGACCGCATCGTGGTTCTACAGCAGGAAGGTAGCCGGCCGCCGTTCGATGATCCTGGCGATCCAGCGGCAGCCCGGCACAAATACGGTGGAAGTCACCGACGCGATCAAGCGGCTGCTGCCGGTATTCAAGTCGCAGATTCCACCTTCGGTGGAGCTGCACATCCTGTACGACCGGTCGATCAGCATCCGCGAATCGTTCCAGGACGTGCAGTTCACCTTGCTGCTGACGCTGGGCCTGGTGGTGATGGTGATCTTCCTGTTTCTGCGGAACCTTTCGGCGACGGCCATTCCCAGCCTGGCGCTGCCCTTCTCGATCGTCGGAACATTCGCGGTGATGTATGTTCTGGACTTCAGCCTGGACAACCTGTCGATGATGGCGTTGATCCTGTGCGTCGGTTTCGTGGTGGACGACGCCATCGTAATGCTGGAAAACATCGTGCGGCACATGGAGATGGGATCTTCGCCGATGCAGGCGGCGTTCGAGGGCTCCCGGGAAATCGGTTTCACGATCGTCTCCATGACGTTGTCGCTGGCGGCCGTTTTCATCCCGGTGCTGTTCATGGGCGGCATTCTGGGGCGGCTGTTCAAGGAGTTCGCGGTCAGCATCTGCGCGGCGATTCTGATTTCGGGATTTGTTTCCGTGACCTTGACGCCGATGCTGTGCTCGCGGTTCCTGCGCGTGCGGCACGCGACCGAGCGTGGCGGGCTCTATCGCCTGACGGAGCGGTTCTTCGACGGCATGCTGCGTTTCTACGACCGCACTTTGCAGGGAGTGCTGCGGCGCCGGCCGGCCACCATGGCGGTCTTTTTCGCCATCCTGGCGGGCACCGCATGGCTGTTCGTGAAGATCCCCAAGGGCTTTATTCCGGATCAGGACAACGACCAGATTTTCGTAGTGACGGAAGCGGCCCAGGGCACCTCCTTCGAGCAGATGAAAGAGTACCAGAAGCAGGTGGCGGAGGTGGGCATGCACGATCCGTACGTGGAGGAATTCATGTCCAGCGTGGGCGGCGCTTCCGCCGCCAGCCTGGGCGGGCAGAATTTCGGCCGGATGTTCTTCCACCTGACGCCGCGCGCCACACGGCCGCTGGACGTGACCCAGATCATGCGTGAGATGCGTCCCAAGCTGGCGGGCTTTCCGGGCATGCGCGTCTTCCTGCAGAACCCTCCCACCATCAGGATCGGCGGCCAGCTTACCAAGAGCCTTTACCAGGTGACCATGCAAGGTCCGGACACGGCGGAGTTGTACCGGGAGGCGCAGGGCCTGGAACGCGAGATCGGGCGCCTGCCGGGGTTGCAGGACGTGAACAGCGATCTGCAGATCAAGAACCCGCAGGTTTACATCGAAATCGACCGCGACAAGGCGGCGGCTTTAAACGTGAGCGCGGCGCAGATTGAAAACGCGCTGTACGATTCTTACGGTCCGCGCTGGATTTCCACCATCTACGCGCCTATCAACCAATACAAGGTGCTGATCGAGCTGATGCCCAAGTATCAGGCTACGGCGGATGCCATTTCCCTGCTCTACGTGCGCTCGAGCGATGGCAAACTGGTGCCCATCGACACGGTAACGCGGATGACCCGCGATACCGGACCGCAGACCATCAATCATTTCGGCCAGTTGCCGGCGGTGACGCTTTCCTTCAACCTGAAGCCGGGCGCTTCGCTAGGCGAGGCGGTCTCTGAGATTCAGGGATTGATTGGGCGCCTGCCGGCGTCGATCAGCGCCACGTTTCAGGGGACGGCCAAGGCGTTTCAGAGTTCGCTGGGCAATTTGTGGCTGCTGCTGGTGGTGGCGATACTGGTGGTGTACATCGTGCTGGGTATTCTGTACGAGAGTTACGTCCACCCGTTGACGATTCTTTCGGGCCTGCCGTCGGCCGGTTTTGGCGCACTGCTGACGCTCTATCTTTTTCACATAGAGCTGAGCATCTATGCGTTTGTCGGCTTGATCATGCTGATTGGGATTGTGAAGAAGAACGCCATCATGCAGATCGACTTTGCGCTGGCGGCCGAAAGGCGCGAAGGCAAGTCCCCGCGGGACGCCATTTATGAAGGCTGCCTGATTCGTTTCCGCCCGATCATGATGACCACCATGGCGGCGCTGCTGGGAGCGGTGCCGATTGCGCTGGGCTACGGCGCGGGCGGTGAAGCGCGGCAGCCGCTGGGGATGGCGGTGGTGGGCGGACTGCTGTTCTCGCAGTTGATCACGTTGTACCTGACGCCGGTGGTGTACACATATATGGCGGCGTTGACCGGCCACGGGGGCAAGCGGAAGGGCGGGCTTGTGGCGGTAGGGGCGGAGCCGGGAGAGGTTCACACGGCTGGTTGAGTGGGGCCGGCGGGAGACAAACGTTTTCCGCGATGGGCGGCGACACGCGTTGTGCACGTTGCACCAGGCTGAGCATAGCCGGTAAATTTTCACGCGCACGGAAAAACGCACGCGATGCCTGGGGGAAAGGGCGGGTCCGGAGACCCGCCGCAATCGTAGACGCCTGCCCCACGGGTTTTCAACACTATTGTGCTGGTGTGATAGTCTTGATGGCTATGAAAAGACCAGGGACAGCCGTATTGATTTGCCTGTCGTTCGGCGCCGTGAGCCTGATGAATATGGCGCTGAATGGGCGGTTGGCAACTCTTCGGGCCGTGGACGCGGTCCAGTTGATTGGCACCGGCATGTGTTTCGGCGCGGCGCTTGCCGGCATCGTCACCATCCTGCGCAAGCGCCAGTAGGAGAGAGCCCACACAGTCCAAAACACCGGCGGCGGCGCTATTTTGCGCTCGGGCTATCGTCGGCCCGCAGATCGCCGAGAGCGTATTGGATCCCCGCCAGCATGTGAGCGATAAAGGGCCGCGAGAAGTACACCTTCTCATCGTGACCGTGTGCCTCGTAGAACACGCGGCCGTTACCTACGCGCTGAATGTAGCTCAACGCGTAGTCGCCGTCGGTGCGCCTGGTGGCGGCCGGCTCTTTGGCTTTGTCTTCCGCGCTCATCCTGGCGTAGTTGACGCTGGTGAGAACATGAACCCGCTTGCGGCTAAATGAGTCCTGCGCGAAGGTGTAGGTCTCGTCGACGATCTCGAACCCACGGGCCGGCAGCATCGCAGTCAGGGGACTGTTCGGATCGTCCACCTTAACGGGGATCAGGGTCGGGTAGACCCAGTGGAACTTGAAGAAGCCGCCGATCGTTTCGTTGAACTCGGGCCACGTGCCGGCCGGCGCAGGGCCGCTGGTATGGTAGCTATCGGTAGCGGCGTGGATGCCGGCCAGGCCCTTGCCACCTTTGACAAAGTCAAGCAGCGCCTGCCTGCGAAGGTCCGTGGCAGCCTGGTCGTTGGGGTCGTCCAGGAATTCGCCGGTAGTGCTGGCGAGAAAGATCGCATCGTACTGCTTCAGGTTTTCAGGCGAGATCGCGGCCGCGTCGTAGGTGATGGTAGTCATCCAGGCACCGGTCTTGTCTCCCAGGTATTCAACCATCTTGGCCGCCAGGGGGATTGAAGTGTGCACCCAGCCGACGGCGCGGCCGAGCACCAGCACGCGGCGCAGACTCTGGGGCGTAGCATAGGGCTTGTCCGGCAGCGCGGCCATCATGGCCGAGATGTCCGCCGGGTTGGCAAACTGCTTTTGGGGACAGCCGCGGGTGAAGCCTCCGCTAAATCCTTCCGCTGGGCAATTCGCGGGTTTCGCAGGAGCCGCCGCCGGCTGTGCGAAGCCCAAAGGGCCGGTCAATACCACGGCGGCTAACGCCGCACCGATTCCAAATGCCTTCAGTTTCATCATCGTATGTTCTCCGGATCGTACCTGGATCGAACACGCAATTATATCCCGCACCACGTCCGGCTATCGTCTCGGAACCCTCGGAACCCGGTTCGACTCTGGTAAATGACTGGCCGGCGTTCTCTCCGCCGGCGCTGGCCAAAAGGGCATGGCCGGCTTTCCTGTTATGATGCTCAGGAATGCGCCCGGCCGCTCGATCGATGGCGGTTGCCAGGAGGATCGCCATGAGACTTTCTTTCGCTCTGCCGCTTCTGGCGGCCACCGTCGCCTGGGCCGCCGAACCCACGCCCTTGGATCTGAAAACCGGCGAATGGGAATACACCGTAACCATGCAAATGAGCGGTAAGCCCCAACCGGCGGCGCAGATGCCGCAGATACCGGCAGACCAGCTCGCCAAGCTCCCGCCCGAGCAGCGCGCCAAAATCGAGGCGGCCTTGAAGCAGGCCGGCAATATAGCCAGCGGCAAGCCCACCACCAGTAAGAACTGCATCAAGAAGGAAGACCTGCTCAAGCTGAACCCCCTCGGCAAATGCCGACAAGAGCTGCAAGATGACGGTGGTCAATTCCTCACGCAGCAAGTTGGAGGCTAAAATGGAGTGCGACTCCCCTGGTAACAAGTCCAACAGCACCGTGACCATCGAAGCGTTCAGCCCGGAATCCAGCAAGTTCACCGTTGTGAGCGCGGGAATGGCCGACGGCCGCCCGATGAACATGACGGTCAATGGCACTGGCAAGTGGCTCAGCGCCGCCTGCACCGACACGAAGTAGACTGACCTGAGATAGCGAACTGAGAGATCGAGCATGTGAGACAACCCATTCCGAAGCCAGCATTGAATCATTGGTGTAAATACGGCGCGGTCCAAGCGTTACTCCCGCCAATAACATCAGGCGTCGAATTACTTGGCTTATCCGGATGTGGTAGGTTGGAATCCGGCCAGCGGATTTGTTTCCGTCAGGCCGAGGACGGCGTTGTTGAAGGTTTTTGTTAGTCACAGTCATCAAGACAAGCGGATTGCCAGGCGGATCGTACGGTTCCTTCGCACGTACGGCGTCGAACCGTGGTTGGACGAGCGTGAGCTTCGCTTGGGAAATCGTCTGGACGAGGCAATCCGAACGGCCATCGGCAATTCCGATGCCGTAGTGGTCGTCGCGACGCACGCAGCGGCACACTCGGGTTGGGTCGATCGCGAAGTCGCCTTCGCTACTGATTTAAGCCCGGCAATCCCGGTCTGTCCCGTCTACGTCGACGACGTGATGGCGCACCCCAGCTTCGCGCCGCACCTCGGCATCGACGCAATGGACCGTCACCAATTCGCGGACGTGCTGGTGCGACTGGGGGCAGCGCTCGTCGGGAGCCCGTTGCCCCAGCCGGACGCGCGGCAGCTCGACGCCGGCCTCGACGAGCTCGCGCGCCAGAGCTCCGGGGTGGCGTTGCTCGTGGAGAGATGCTTGCGCGGCGAGGGTCTGTACTATGAACAGGTCCAGCTCGTTTCAGAGGTATCGTTTCACGACCTCGACGACGCACTCGACGCGATGTCTCGTCTGGGAGGCGGTTCCAGCGCCGCCCACGCCACGGCAGCGCTGTTCGCCCGATCCGGCGCCGGAAGCGCAGCCCTATCCCGCTACATTGTCGCGGGGCACAACGTCTTGGGCGGTGCGGTCGGAGTGGCACTCGATCCCGCGGTGCTGGATACCGCCATTCGCCTCCTGGGCCTGCCGAATTCCTCCGGCGATCAGGCCCTCGCGTCGTTCTTATGGAAAAACCCGGAGTCGCTGGCCGGCAAATACCGTTCCGAGGTGGTGCGTCTCGTCACGCATCCGGCTCGCGGGCCAGCGGGCTTCGGCGCTGACGCGGCGGCCGCCGCCTTGGCTGTGTTTCCCGAGGATGACGATCTTGCGATGCTGTGGTCGAGATGGATCAGGGAGGAGTTGTTCGACGGGCAAGGGAAGCAGGGAACTGGCGGACCGGATGCATTCGCGTACTGGTGTGCACAGGGAATTCGGGCGGGCTCACCTGGCTGGAGCCGGGTCTTCGATTCGTTCGTCGGGCACGTGCGGGGGCTGGCTCGAGCCCAGTCGAAGCCAGCGGTGCATGCCGCCCTTCGGCACATGATGCTTGCGGCGGACCGGAACAACCCCAGGGTTTCTGAAATCGTGCGAGAGTGCGAGGCGGCAATCGGGGCCGCGGAATGGGACGGCTGGGAGGATAGAGACGAGATGAGCACTTACGTTTCGGCATTGGCGGCCGAGGCATTGGGCGAGCGCAGATGGGGCGAGGCCATGGGTCGTGCCGCGGAAACGTGGAAGGCACAAATCGCGTGGCGGCGTGCGCTTTCGGAGCGCGACGATGCGGATTGACGATCTTCCGTGCGGCAATCCCCGCGTTGGACCCGCTTTCGGTTGTGTGCCGTCACCTGGCCGGCTTTCCCGTTGGTAGAGTGGCGGAAGCTAGTGGGAGTCGAACCCACCCACGATACTAAGTACCGCACGGCGGGTTTGAAGCCCGCGCCCAGCACCGGCCAAGATTAGCTCCCGTAAACGATTGTACAGGTTTTGTCACAATGGGAATGATCATGCGAAAATTGCTGGTTCCTATTTTCCTCCTGCTCTGCACAGCCTGCTGGGCGCAGGAACGCACCCCCATCATTCTCGATACCGACATCGGCGACGACA
>Ga0187851_10001524_pt1 | contig 22057 bp, 19 predicted proteins | sample June2016WEW_6_10_FD_132997 | JGI IMG/M metagenome (GOLD analysis project Ga0187851, IMG submission 132997) | Peatland microbial communities from SPRUCE experiment site at the Marcell Experimental Forest, Minnesota, USA - June2016WEW_6_10 | ecosystem: Environmental > Terrestrial > Soil >...
AAGATCCCCGAGTTCTGCAAGTCTCTGAACTCGGGGATGGAGATGCCGACGGCCTTCGCAGTTACGCCAGGCAGGTGGTCCTCGAGGTGCACTAATTCTGTGGGATGCGGGTAGGGCAAAGGATGCAACAGTGTGGCGTCAATCACGCTATAGATCGCGGTCGTCGCTCCAACTCCCAGGGCCATTGTTGCGATCGCAACAAATGCGAATCCAGGAGATTGTTGAAGCCCGCGAAACGCATAACGTAGGTCGAAAAGCAGATTCTCGAAAAACGGGAGACTTTGCTCGGCGTGGTGGCGTTCTCTGATCGCCTGGGCCGCGCCCAGCTTGAGTGCGGCCTGGCGTCGCGCCTCAACGGGCAACATGCCGGCGCGCAGGTTCTCTTCGATCTGACATGCGAGATGTTCGGCCATCTCTTCCTGCAGACGTTGATCGGCGCGCCGTCCGGTCGCGAAATTTGCCAGGCGCATCAGGAAACGCCGCAGGGATTTCACGCCAGATCCTCCATTTTGACACTGAAGAAGCGCGCGATAATAGCTGCGGTCTGCTCCCAATCGCGAGTCTCCATCTGCAGTTGCCTGCGGCCGGCTGCGGTCAGGCGATAGAAGCGTGCCCGGCGGTTGTTTTCCGATGCGCCCCATTGCGAAGCAATCGAGCCTTCCTGCTCCAGCTTCAGCAACAGCGGATAGAGTGTGCCCTGGTTCACGTCCAGGAGGTCTCCGCTGATCTGCTCGATTCGCCGGGCGATACCGTAGCCGTGCTGCGGCCCAAGCAGATCCAGTGTCTTGAGCACCATCAGAGCTAGCGTTCCTTGCAGCACGTCGGGCTTCTCTTTCATGGGAGCCCCACCTTTAGGTTTCCAACAGGAATAATGACAGGACTCCTCTTGGAAAGCAACAGGAAATTTTGGGCTAACTTCAGGCGGCAATCGGGAGGAGATATCGAGACCACCCCGGGACCCTGTTCAGCGCAGTACCGCGGAGTTGGGATTTCTAACGAAACGCGGCCTGGCGGCGCGGTCATCAGTCCAAGGGGGGCGACACGCCTCGTTTGCCAAGGAAGGAAAGGGCGTGCTTGAAGCTCCAATACGTATCAGGGAAACGAGGGGTAAATCAAGAGGGCGTTCATCGATCACCTCTTACCCGAAGTGTAGCGGATGGGAGCGGCTGCGACTGGGAGAGGGTGCGACTGGGAGAGGCTGCGACGTCGATCAAATCAGCGGAACCACCAGCTCGTCGATGGGAGGAGGAGGCGTGATTTCCGGCAATTTGGCGTCAGCATAGCGGCCTTCAGCCACCTCAGCGAAGACTCGATTGACGGTGTCTTCTGTCCTGCGAGAGTTGACATGAAACACACGCACCGCGCGCATCACGGTGGCGGATAGCATGAAGCGGTTTCCGATTTTGAGCCCGGCCAAATACACCAGTTGAGATCGCATGTATGCCCCAGTTCTCGGTAGTTGTGCGTTTGCTACAAGAGCCGGGCTCGTCTTGGTGTAGTCCGCTGAAACCGGTTTGGCGCTTTTCAAGGTTTATGCGGGAGACACAAGAATGAGAAGGGCTGAAGAGAGAGAGTTTCGTTTGACCCCTTTGCAGCCAGCATACGCTTATTTCGACCCTTCTCCTAATCTCGGCGCCAAAACCGCCGACAACTGCATTGAAATTGGGCTCAAGTTTCTGGTAATGGCCTACCTTGGGACCCGCTAGCGGGGGTTCTCAGTTGGCAAGTTTTATCTCCCATCCCGTGATAAACTAAAGGTTGGTCGTCGAATCCGACTTGGCGTTCTTGCCTGTTCTGCTTCCCGCTCAACTCGCAATCAATTCCATTTGAGTTCAGCGATACATCTCGCAACAAAGGAAGAGTTATGGAACAGGGCACAGTAAAATGGTTTAACGATGCGAAGGGATTCGGCTTTCTGAGCCGTGCCAACGGCGAAGACGTGTTTGTCCACCACACAGCCATCAAAGGCGAGGGTTTTCGTTCGCTTAAAGAAGGCCAAGCGGTCGAGTTCGACGTCGTGAAGGGACCAAAGGGCTGGCAGGCCGAGAACGTTCGGGCTGTCTAGTCGATGATCGCCGGGAGGAAGCCGTCTCCGAAATCTTCCCGGTTCTCGCCCGTTAACCTCAGGATACCAATACTTGGCGGCGGCTATTGCTGCTCTTCAGATGATTAAGGTTCCGGACGGCTCCGGCGACCTGTGGAGGTTCTCTCTACCCTTTGCGGCTCGCAGCAGCAGATTTAAAATGCCTGTCTGGCCAAGTCAGGAGCGAATTCATCTGGCGTCTCAATAGCGGCAACCAGTCAATGAGTTCAACTGATTTTGCAGTGGATCGGCCGGCTACGATCGTGAGCGATCTGCGAAATCCAGCAAGGATCGATGCTACTTCAAACGCAGCACACACTTGAAACACGAACGAAAGGGACCTATGGCTGAAGATCAGCAACTCATGTGCAGTGATTGCGGGCAGGCGTTCACATTTTCTGCTGAGGATCAAGAATTCTTCCGCGAACGCGGTTATTCGGCGCCTAAGCGCTGCAAAGCATGCCGGCAAGCCAAGAAGAACGAACAATCGGGCGGGGGCGATTACCAGCGGAGCGCACCACGGGGTACAAGCGTGATCTGCGCTGGATGTGGACAGCAGACAACAGTTCCATTTGAGCCACGAGGCGACCGTCCTGTGTACTGTCAGAATTGCTTTCAGAGCCGGAAGGGCAGCTCGGCGGGCCGGCATCGCAGCTCTGGCAGAGGCCGTTAAGATACCGAACTTGCTGCGTGGCGCAGTCATTATCGGTTTCAGGGAGTCGGCCACTCACGGATTCCTTCGTTTGAGGTTTGCCCGTCCCCGCCTGGCTCATGAGGTCATTTCCTGTAAGCGGGCGGGGTGATTCTGCCATTGATCGCCGCTCTTAGGCGCGAACCTCCAACGTTTCAAACTTCTCCGAGGAGTTCTCATGAAGAAACAAGTTCTCATGAAGAAAGAAGTGCCGCACGACAAGTATTTCCTTAGATCGCTTCATCAGGAAATCGACCTTTACGATCGCAAGATCGCCTATCTAGAAAAGTACGCCCAGTTCGATTCGATAGCCGATCGCGAGGGAGCCGAGAGTAAGTTGATTTCGAAGCGGGCATCGCTTGCGGAGACGGCAAGGCAACTGGTTGCCGACGGAGTGGAATTTAGTCCGGCAGACCTCCCTCGGTCTTTCCGTGCTTCGCCCGCGCTCGGCGCGGAAGGCTGATCCGCTCAACTCCTTCGGGTCCCCTCTCTGCCTTCGCTGCGATTGGCTGGGAGGAATATCTTCGTGGGAGGAACCATGGACCCTCATCGCAAAGCGACTTTCTCCCCATTGTGCGATCTCCATCATTCCCCCATGCGACGAGTCATGCTTGAGGAAGCGGCAGCAAAGGATACGCAATCGTTCCACCAGTGCGAACGGCGCGACTGTGACCGCATCTTCCGCGATGGTCAAGGCTACTCCGATTTCGCGGGCGGCCACTTCGATGCATCGCGCTCGTCTTTTCGGGAATGCCGCATTTGCGGGGGGACACTCTACCTGGCTGAAGTGGACCGCGCGCTGAAGGTTGAGACTTGGGAATGTGCAGAGATTGAGTGCGACTATAGCGAAGAAGTGTCCTCCCCAGCATCGCGCTAGACAAGCAAATACAGAACAGGATGGGCTTCCTCGTCGAAGCGAGCTAATCCCGCTAAGAGGCGCCTTCATCAGCCCAGGCGAACCCGAACAAAGCTTGAGCGAGGTCGACGAGCGGTGTCCCTCTGCGAGTGGCTGCCTTAGAGTCTTCTCGTGGCAGATTCCGAGGCTCCCCGCGGGCGCGGTGAAGAGAAGCCTGTTCGGCCGGACAAGACCCACCTCTGCAGGAAGATAGCAGCCGTTGCCGGCGCTGTAAGCCCCAGCGACTGGCTCTGGGTGGCCCACGCCTATCAATATAATTGGCTACCGAGACAGGAATGGATTCTTGAATGGTCGTCTGAGGCTGTCCGGCCTCATCGACAGTCGAAGTGTCCGGCAACTCAGGCTACCTGGCGGCCCGCTCACGGCAGTCGAGTTAGACGTAAATTCTTCTCTATTTGTGAAAAACAGGTTTTAATTACCGCATATTAGCGAAATATATTTCAACCCAGCATTAAATACGCTTGACTAATCGTATTTTTCATCTATATATTTTACATGCAGCACAATCAAATACCGAAGGAGGGCTGGCCCAGGAAGCGTATCCAGCGGAATCTCTGCGCTCCTGAGCGATGCCAAGACTCGATTTGGTTGATCTTCATATGCCGGTTTTGCGCAGGCCGTTTTAAGGGAGTTATCTATGCGGGACAAAGAGAAAGCAGCAATCGAGGAAGCCGAAGGAATGGGAGAGCGATTGGCGATCGATGGGGGAACGCCCGTTCGAACCGAACCGTTGCCTCTCGAATTTCCCGGCGTACACCACATGGGGGCAGAAGAGGTTGAAGCCGCGACCCGGGTGGTTCGCAGCAGGTCGCTTTTTCGCTATTACGGGGTGGACCCGCAGAGGGAAGTCGAGGCATTCGAATCTGAGTTTGCTCGATTCCTCGGTGTGCCGCACGTGGTTGCCGTAAGCAGCGGCACCGCTGCACTAGGTGTGGCATTAGCCGCTCTCGGCGTGGGCCCCGGACAGGAAATCATCGTTCCGGCATATATGTGGGTTTCAGTGGCCGCCGCGGTGATCAATCGCGGAGCCATTCCTGTTCTAGTCGACATCGATGACACGTTCTGCATCGACCCGAAGTCACTGGAAGAGCGAATTGGCAGCAAGACGACGGGAATCATCGTTGTGCATATGAGCGGCGCTCCGGCCGACGTGAAGGCGATTCGCGAAGTGGCCGATCGCAGAGGGCTATTCCTGCTGGAAGATTGTGCTCAGTGCATTGGGGGCAGCGTGAACGGCCAGCGAGTGGGGACGTTCGGGGATATGGGTGTGTTCAGTTTTCAGATGAACAAGAACATGACCGCGGGGGAAGGCGGCGCTGTAGCTACAAATTCCCGGCGGCTCTACGACCGCGCATTTGCGTGTCATGACCTTGGCTATGCGCGCAATGAGCAGGGGCGCCTGATCATGAACGATCCTGATCTGTGCCTGTGGGGCCAAGGTTGCAGGCTCGACGAGCTTCGTGCTTCGGTGTTGCGAGTGCAGTTGGCGAAGCTTCCCCAGATTACCGAAAGCATGCATCGCAGCAAATACCGCATCAGGCAAGCGCTCAAGGAGTTCTCGGGAATCAGTTTGCGAAGGATTGTCGACGAAGCGGGAGATACGTCGCCGTTCCTGATCACCACGTATAGAGATTCAGAAACAGCGATCAAGGTGAACAAGGCGTTGCGAGCCGAGGGGATTGTCACCCATCCTCAGGGAATCTCGAACATTTTGATGACCGACTGGGGCTTCCATCTTTACTACAACATCGCCAGTCTGGTGCAGATGACCAGCGTCGATCTGGGAGGATTTCCATGGAACCTCACGGAGAACGCCGGTCTTCGCATGCAATACAGAAAGGGAGTTTGCCCTGTGGCTGATAGCCTTTTTGAAAGGAGCATCCTTCTCCCTATTCCGTCCGCGCTCACCGAGCAGGATGAAAGTGATATTATTCGCGCATTCAAAAAGGTCCACGTCGCACTCCTTTCCAGCTAGGGCACAGAAGCAGGATTGGGGTGGCAAGCGAGAATTTGGGCAGAGATCGACCGTCCCCCTGGCCCGCCCTGCGGTCAGTCTGAGTTGCGAATGGAATCTGATGATCGGAACGCGTGATGCGCTTGTGTTCGACTACGACGGGGTGATCGCCGATACCGAGCCACTGCACTGGAAGTCATGGGCAAACCTGCTCTCGCGGTACGGCATTCAGCTCAGCTGGGAAGAATACAGGCAAATTGGGCAGGGCGTGGCAGACGAAGAGATCTACGAGCATTTTCGCGCACGGATGCCTGGCACGGATGCAAGCGCATTCTCAATTCAGAACGCCGAGCGGAAGCGCTTTGTGCGCGAGTTGTCGCTGAAGCAATGCCCCATCTCGCCCCAGACAATCGCGTTGCTAGCGTCGCTCGATTCCTACCGCATTGGACTCGTGACGAGCTCGGAGCAGTCAGAGGTAGAACCTGTGCTGCGCGCCGCCGGGATCCACGAGAATTTTGATGCGAAAGTTTTCGGAGGAGAGGCCGCTTCGCCGAAGCCGTCGCCTGCTCCTTATCTACTGATCGCCGAAAAGCTGGGAGTAACGACAGGCGTGGCTTTTGAAGACTCTGAACCGGGAGTTGAGAGCGCTCGGGCGGCAGGGTTTCGAGCCATTCGAGTCGCGAGGCCAAACGATCTTCCGGAGATTGTGAAAGCTTCATTAAGATGACCGGATCGAAGGACTAGACAAATGCCCAAGAAGACCCGCTTGAATCGACGGTTCGCTCGCCGCGCTCGAATGGTCCCCAGGCGAGCGAAACATTTCGCTTTCCCTGGGATTTGCGCGCCTTTTCTCGTGGCGGTCCTCTTCCTGGCGACAGCGCTGCTCGGGCAGGGGCCCGGAGTGACAGCAGCGAAAATCCCTTTTAGCCAAGAGGCGCGTACCGGACACGCCGGGTCCCATGAAGTCTGGTGGAAGGACGCCGTCATTGAAGAAATCTATCCGCGGAGCTTTGCCGATTCGAATGGCGACGGAGTGGGCGATTTGAACGGCATCGCGCAGCATCTCGATTACCTGCAAGAGCTGGGCATTGACGCAATCTGGATCGCGCCCATGTATCCCTCGCCGCAGGTCGATTTCGGTTACGACATCTCCGACTACGAAGACGTCGATCCGCAGTACGGCACGCTCGCCGATTTTGACCGGCTCGAAGCGGCCGCCCGGCGCCATGGAATCCGCATCATTCTCGACATGGTCCTGAACCACACATCGGATAGGCATCGGTGGTTCGTTGAGTCGGCAAGTTCGCGCGACAACCCGGAGGCGAATTGGTATGTGTGGAACTCCGGTATCCCGGCGAATTCCCCCGGTGTGGGCGAGTTTCAGAAGAAGAACGAGCATGACAGTATGGTGCCGCCGAATAACTGGGAGTCGCTTTTTGGAGGCTCGGCATGGGAGTGGGTGCCGGCACGGAGGCAGTTCTACTATCACAAGTTCTACAAGCAGCAGCCCGACCTGAATTGGCGCAACCCGAAAGTGGAAGCAGCGATGTTCGAGGTGATGAAGTTCTGGCTGCGGCGCGGAGTTGCGGGATTCCGGCTGGACGCTATTCCGGAGCTTTATGAGGACATAAAGCTGCGCGACGAACCGGATCTGGGCGGGACAAACGACCAGGGCGATCCGAATCTCAAAGAGCTCTACACCGCGAATCAGCCGGAAATGCATGACCTGCTGCGGCGCATGCGCGCCATGGTGGACCGGTTCCCTGGCGATCGCGTGCTGATTGGAGAGACCTATCTCGCGGACATAGCGGCCCTGGACGCATGGTACGGCGGCGCAGCCCACGACGAGCTGCAACTGCCGATGGACATGCTGGTGGGATTTGGAAACGGAGCTGCGCTGCGAGCCGATTACTTCCGGCAGACTCTCGAGGCGGCACAGACAGAGCTCCATGGCTCGCAACCGCTCATCGTTTTTGACAATCACGACAATGACCGATCGATTGATCGCTTCGGGGATGGCGTGCATAACGTGGCGATTGCCAAAGCGATCGCGACCATTTTATTTACCAGCAAAGATACGGCGATGACCTACTACGGCGCCGAACTCGGCATGACAACGCAGACGCCGAAGCGCCGGGAAGAAGTGAAGGACCCGATCGGCATCACCGGATGGCCCAGGGAAAAAGGGCGCGATGGGGAGCGTACGCCGATGCAATGGACGCCGGGCCCGCAGGCGGGGTTTTCAAGCAATCCAAACACGTGGTTGCCCGTTGCGCCCAATTTCATGACAGTGAATGCCGAAACGGAAAGCGCGGATCCGAATTCGCTGCTCAACTGGTACAAAGAGCTGATTGCCCTGCGCCATAGGATCCCAGGGCTGCGTGAGGGCGACATGGCCATGATCGATAAGGATGATCCTGACGCGCTGGCATATGTGCGTCGCGTGCCCGGTGAAAGATCCGCTGTCGTGATCGCCATCAATATGTCGAGTCGCGCGAGGACAGTCATGCTTGGTCTTGGCGGACTGGAAATCAAAGGAGCAACGGTAAAGACGCTCGCGGCGACCGACGTCTCACTGCAATCTGCAGCAAGTCTCGATTCTGTGACGCTTCCGCCATTTGCGTCGTGGATTGGTGAGCTGCGATAAGCGCACACAACGAAGAGCCGGGAAAAGCTGCAAAGGTAAAAGTGGAATTGGCGCGGAAGATCGCCGCGTAACTATCTCTTGAGGATGAATTGGCGATGCACGGATTAAGTCGAAGAGAGTTGCTGCAAACGGCCGGCACGTTGGCAGCCGGGGCCGCGCTGGGTGGACTGGGTTCGAAGGCCGGAGCTGCGATGCCGAATCTTGGGCCGGAATCTCCGCTGCCTGCATCGTTTGAGTGGGTTCGCTCGGTGCGGCTGATGATCGCGGAAGGATACGCACCGCCCTTTTACCCGTCGCTCGATTATGAGCCGAAGAAAGCAATCGAGATCGCGCGTCAACTTGGATGTAATGCCTTTCGGTTTCCGAGCTTTTCATACGTAGCCTATTTCCCGACGAAAACCAAGTTGCCTCGTCACCCGGAGTTGGGATCGCGTGACCTGTTGAAGGAGACTGCTGATTTGTGCGGTGACGCGGGGTTGAAGCTGGTGGTGTATAACCCGCTGAATCACCCGTTCATGGATATCAAGGCCGGCGACCCAAATTACCTGGATTGGACGCGGCGCTTTGCCGATGGCCGGCCCATGACCACGACCCACTTTGGATGGGGCGAGTACTACGAAGGCTGCCTGAACAGCCCGGTTCGAGAGCAGACCAAGGAATGCGTAAGAGAGGTTGTGACCAATTATCCGGTCGATCTGATGTATTACGACGGTGCGTACGAGGGAATGAATCACGAGGCGGATTTTTGCCACTGCAAATACTGCAAAGAAGCATATTGGAAAGCGCGCGGCAAGGACATACCGAAGCAGGATGGCAGCGACAAGCTGGACGATCTCATCGAGTACCGCCAGTGGATGGAGCACGACGTAGTGGTCGCGTTCATGCAAGATATTTGCACCATGGTGCGTAGTGTGCGCGAGGTGCCGCAGACCTACAACAATGGCGAAATGATGAGCAATGGCTGGACGGCAAAGGCGTGGATGATTCCGGAACTTACGACTTTCATGTTTGAAGCGGCACGAACCCCGGAACAGAAATTCTTCAATCTGCGGGCCGGCCAGTCCACTGGAAAGAATATCTGGACCTATGTCAGTTCGCATACCGTCTATAACCGCGAACATATCAAGGACGAGGACGTGGGCGGGTGGTTCAGTTATCCGATGGACGGCGAACAACTGCAGCTTGATGCTGCGGTGGCGACGGCCGCGGGTGCGGGTTATTGCTACTGGGGCCTGAATCGCCTGTTTTACGAACCCGAAGCGTTGGATCGGCCTTCGCTACGCGGGTTGAAGGAAGTATTTGAATTCAGGCGCGCGAATGAGGCGTTCTTGAATCGCATGCGGCCTGAGCCAAAGGTGGGCATCCTGCTTTGCACGCAGGCAATCGGCTGGTACCACGACGACAAGTTTGTGGCCGACGCTTACGGCAACTATTATTACGGCGCGTTCCAAGTTCTGAAGGATTTGCGATACGACTCGGAGCCGTTCCTCGATTACAGGATGACGGCGGAGTCGCTGGCAAAGTACAAGTTGGTGTACGTGCCGAATGCTCCGTGCCTGAGCGATGCCCAATGCACGACCTTGTCGCGCTACGTGGAAAACGGGGGTGTATTGCTGGTTTCGCACCTGACATCAATCGCCGACGAATACGGAAGGCTCCGCGGCAATTACGGGCTTGCTGAGTTACTTGGCGTGAAGCTGAGCGCGGCTGATCCGATTGTGCAGATGACCGATCTCTACCTGCGGCCAGTTTCGTCGGAAAAGCTGATTCCTCAGGATCCGCAGATCATGCGCTTCGAAGCGGCTCCGGATGCAACGGTGCTGGCTGAAACCTATGAGCGGGGGTATCGCAAGGTATTTGGACCGGCCGTGGTCACCAAGAGCTATGGCGACGGGCGCACGATTTATATCGGGTCCGGACTTGAGGCGATTTACGACGAAACATTGAATGACGATGTCCTGAGTTATTTTCAAACCTTGCTTGACCCGATTCTTTCTTCGTCCCGGTCATATGAGGTGGATTTCAGGCAAGGACTGATGGCCGAGTTCGCGGCCTCGCAGGATTCATTGCTGCTGCACCTGATGGCGGATACCGGAAACGTCTGGAAAAAGAGGTTGGTCGAAGAGACGTTTCTGCCCGTCGAGAATGTTCGTGCCCGCATCAGGATCCCCGAGGGCCGAAAGGTCAGCTCGGTAACATTGATGTGGAGCAAGACGGATGTGCCCTGGACCGTGAAAGATGGCTGGGCGGATTTGACCGTACCGCGGGTGCGCATTTACGAAGTTGTGCGCGTCGATCTGGCGTAATGCGACATTGCCGCGGCTAATGCATTTTCGGTCGCAAGATAGGCGGCCGAAACGGGCCATGAAATCTGAAATAAAGATTGGACTTTGGGCCAATAAACTGGCAGGATTAATACCAAAAAGGAATTTATGCCGAGAACGTCAACGCACGCAACTGAGGCTTTGGAGAGGCTCGAGCAGCGAGAGCTCCATATCCTGCAACTGATTCATTCTGGGATGAATAACTCGCGGCTTGAGCTGGCCAGGCAGGCCGAGCTGAGCCCGTCCTCCATCACATCCATTGTGCAACGCCTCATCAAAAAGGGCTTGGTGGTTGAGTCGGAGCCGTCGACTTCTCAGCTGGGCCGCAGGCCGATTCCGCTGCGGGTTCGGGGAGACGCTGCATATCTTGTAGGCGTCGATCTCGGTTCTTTCTTTTTGCGCATTGTGATCACGGATATTAACGGCGAGATCATTTACCGATCGCAGACGCGGACCGAGATGAATGTCGGCCGCGAGCGCGTTCTCGAGAAGGCCTTTCTTTGCATTCGACAGGCGATTCGTGAGGCGAATATTGCACCGACGCTGATCAAAGGCATCGGCATTGCCCACTCCGGCGTGATCGATAGCGAGGCGGGAGTTGTGCTTTCCTATCCGCGGCCGGGACAGATGACGGAATGGAAGAACGTTCCGCTGCGCGAGATCTTTCAAAAGGAATTCGATCTTCCGTGCATGCTGGAAGACAGCGTGCGCACTACGACGATTGCCGAAAGGACCTTTGGGGCGGGCAGAGATCTGAGCAATTTTCTCTACCTCGAAGCGGGGATGGGTATCGGGGCCGGCATTTTCATCGATGGCAAGATCTATCGGGGCGCCGGAGGACGGGCCGGTGAGTTTGGGCACATTACAGTGAATGAAAGCGGTCCTCTCTGCTCCTGCGGAAATACCGGGTGCCTGGAGACGGTGGCTTCGTGCGGCGCCATTATTCAAAATGTCAAGGCCGCGATCGAAAAGGGCATCGACTCGAAGATCCGTGAATTGGCCGGCGGCGATCTCGAAAAGATCAGTATCGAATTGATTGCTCGAGCAGCGGAGGCAGACGATAGCCTTGCTTACCGGGTGTTGCAGCGCTCGGCATCTTATATCGGAATCGGGCTGGCGAATCTTGTGAATTTGCTCAACCCCAAGGTGGTGATTTTTGGGGGAGCGCTGTTTCGTGAGATTCCCCAACTCATCGCTGATCCGCTACGCAGGATCATCAAGCAAAGGTCGCTGGAAAAGTCCGCGCAGGAAGTGCAACTGGTGGTTTCGACCCTTGGTGGCGAAGCCAGTGCATTGGGGGCGGCGAGACTTATCGCCGAGGGAATCATGGAAGATCTCTACCTCCACTGGTCTTCGGGAGGGGTAGGTTCAACCGCGACCTCGGGCGTGCGCCGGGCCAATGACAACATTGCAGAGAAGGTTGAGGCGGAAGATAACGTCGCAACCCGCTGAGGGCGACGATCTCAGCCGCGGGGGATAGCCCTTCAAATTGATTCTGACGTGCGGCTTTCCGTCGACGGAAGGAGAGTTGCCATGAGTTCAGAGACACCGAATACTTCGCGCTTGATCACCCGACGCAAGGCACTTTGTGCGGCCGGCGCCTTGCTGGCTGCCGGCGCTACAAGCCTGAACGCTCTGGGATCGGCTGAGACCGCAGAAAATGCATCGAATGATCGCCCATTGGGCCCGGAGACGGGGGAGACCGCGCAAAAACTGAAAGTGGCGACATGCCAGTTTCCGGTGAGCGCAAATCCGCGCGAGAATGCGGCATCCATTGAGGGGTTCATGCGCGACGCAGCCAGGCAAGGGGCGCATTTGCTACATACCTCAGAGGCCAGCTTATCCGGATATCCGGAGGCTGATATGCCCTCGTTCGATGGATACGACTGGGACACGCTTCGCAAAGAGACCAGCCGGTTAAGAGCGCTCGCGAAAGAGCTCAATCTCTGGCTGGCGCTTGGTTCGTCGCACTACCGCGACGCGGAGACGAAGCCGACGAACTGCATCTACTTGATCGATCCCAGCGGGGCAATCGTGGATCGCTATGACAAGAGCTTCTGCACGACTGGCGATCAAGCGCACTATTCAGCGGGCAGCCGGCTGGTGACGCGCGAGATTCGCGGCGTGAAGATCGGGCTGGCAATTTGTTACGACGTGGCGTGGCCACAACTCTATATCGCATATCGAGAGCTGGGCGCTACGGTGATGATCCACTCCTTTTACAATGCGCACGGCACGGGCTCCAACTGCCTTGACGTTCTCGACCGCCGCCTCGCGCCAACGCGTTGTTCCGACAATCGGATGTGGGCGGTCTGCAATAACTCCTCGCGATACCTGTCTCACTGGGGCACCTTCATTGCGCGCCCCGATGGAACGATTCCCAAGGAGCTGGCGGTGAACGTGCCGGGAATGCTGATTCACGACTTTCCCGACACGCTTTCAGCAAACGGCTGGTATCACAACTTCAAGCCTATGGGAATGCGGGATGATGAGATCATGACGTGGGGCACGCCGAGCAATCATCCGCGCCAAGTCGACGGCCGCAGCGAACCCTGATGGGAAGATTGCGGCTGCAGCCTACGGTGCGGGCGGCAGGTTTTTCCAGTTTGAATTCGGCGCGTCCTGGAAACGCCCGAGCATGCGATAAATTTGGAAGAGCGCGAAATTCTCCATCTCCTCGCCGGCTCCAACCTGGACCCAGGTCGTGGTGCTCACCGCTCCATAGCCCCCCTCACTCGCGGCCTTGATCGTCGGGAAATACCCGTAGTAACCGTTGGCGTAACCGAAGAAGAAACAGTCTTTCACGGGACACTTAGCGCGCAGGTCGGTCTGGAAATCCACGAATGGCTCGCCCGGCATGCCCACAATCGCAATCGTGCGATCGATAAGAGCGGTGGTCACTGGTAAGTTGAAGGTCTCCTTGATTGGCGGCGCGAAAATCTCGTAGGCCTTGGGACCGAGTTCGCTCAATGTCTCCTGCTTGAACTTCGCCGGATCCCAGCGAAGTTTGAATTCGACCGATTCGTTTGCGAAGTCGATCTGTGGATCCGGTTCGATCTTCGTCTGAATCTGTTGCGCTGTGCTGACCGCAGCCTTGCCGAGGGTTTCACCCGCCCAGTCTCTTCGGCCGATCACGTCGAGGTTCACCGGCGTTCCGGCATCGAAGACATTGATATCTCCCGCGGCGCCTTGCGCAAAGAAAGCCAGCGGTTTGCCGCCGAAGGCCTGCTCTACAACCTTGCACATCACGCCGGGAAAATCTGCCGAATAGCGAAGAGCATCGTTTCCGAATGTCACAGGGTGGGTGGCGTAATTCACCAGGATCGCCATCGGCTCGCCGTCCAGCCGATCGATGCGCAATACTGCAAGGAGTGGGTCGAAGGGATAGGTTGGAGCCTGAGTAGAGTTCGACCACAACATGGAGATGGAGCCGTCGGGATCAACGTGCCTGCGGTTGTATCCAATATATGCAGCACCATAGCCGACTCCCATACGAACCGGGACAGCATGCTCGGAGGCATCGTGAATAGCGCGCTCGATGCGATTCAGGTCCTCGGTTTCCCACGCTGGAGTTCCACCGGGATACTCATCCATGATCACCGGGCCGGTGTGCGTGTGCGTGGCCTGGACGATCAGGTCATCGATGTCACTGTTCTGCCTTGCGGCTTTGCGCAACCACTCGAGCGATCCCGGGCCGAAGGCTCTGCCGAGATCGAGATCGACGTAAGCGAGACGCGTGGTTCCGGTTTCAAGAACGAGGACGCGGGCGTAGAGCGGATCGAGTTCACCGATTGCGCCAGTCAGGCGATCGAAGTATCCCCACATCAAAGTGCCTAGCGGCGGCGTGATATCGACCTTGGCGATGCCTGCCTTCATCTCGGCCGCGCGACCAGATTGCGCGGGCACCAGGGCAAGAAGGAGAACCGGCACGGAAAGGAGAGAGCGTATCGAGTGACGATGAGAGGCCATGGGAACCGAGTTCCATCCTTGTGAAAATGCCGAATTCGAGCGGCAGATGTTCGAATTCTAAAGCAAGCGTGGTTGGGCGCGGGCAATCTCTCCGTGGACTTCTTCGAAATCGAATCAGCCGCAGAGACCCGGGAGATTTGGCGAACACTTCTTGCGGGACTCACCGAGCGTGGATACTGTGGAACTGAGGTCGCTCATGAACCTGGATCGGCGGACGGTGCTCAAGGGCCTGGCGGCAGGATTTGCCTCGGCGGGCGTGTATGCAGAGGGAAACGAACCTGAGCCCGGACCAAAGCTCGACGGCATGTGGAGAATCTGGGATGTACACAGCCATCTGGGCGAGTTGCCTGGCGACACACCCGAAGAGCGCATGGCGCTTCTGGTGAAGCACATGGATCGGCTCGGGGTCGAGCGGCTGATTCTTTCGCAAGGATACGAAGAATACGTGAGCCATGCGACGCCAGAGCAGGTGCAGATCGAGAACGACCGCACGATGCGGGCTGTGCAGCATTTCCCGACGCGGGCGTACGGGTCGCTGTTTCTGAATCCGGAGCACGTGGAGGCGAGCCTGCGGGAGTTCGATCGATGCGTGCGCGACGGGCCGATGGTGTGCGTAGGCGAGGTGCAGGGCGACCTGGTGTGCAGCGCGCCGCAGCTTGATCCGATTGTGGACCGCGCAGTGGCGATGAATGTGCCTGTTTTGCAGCACACATGGCTTAATAGCATGGGACATGCGCCGAATGAGTCCACGCCCTACGATGTGGTGGAACTTGCCAGGCGCCATCCCAAGGCGCAACTGATTTGCGGGCACACCGGAGGGAATTGGGAGTTGGGGATTCGCATCATCCGGGAGACGAAGAACGTTTATGCCGACATTGCTGGTTCTGACCCGACGTCGGGATTTGTGGAGATGGCGGTTCGCGAGCTCGGCGCCGAGCGCGTGCTTTACGGGAGCGATGTCGGAGGCAGGAGCTTTGCCTCACAAGTGGCAAAGGTGCTCGGCGCCGAAATTACCGATGAAGAAAAGAGACTGATCCTCGGCGGGAATATCCGCCGGCTGCTGCAACCGGTGTTGCAGGCGAAAGGGCTGGCGTAGCCCCATGTGAATTGTTTCCGTTGACTCTTGCCGATGGACGAATTGGGGTTGCTATGGCCAACGAGAGACGCGAAGGCTATTCGCGTGCGAGTAACGGGAACACGTTGCGGCAGGGTAACGAGCACAACGGCTTTGATCGGAAGCTTGACGCTATGGCGTAACCGGCGCGACCCGCCTCATGTGGCGGACGAATCGGCGCGGCCCACCTGACCAGGAGAGACAGATCGTATGGCATGCGGAAGCGCGCCGAAGGATTTCAACGGTTGCTACGATCGCCCAGATGTGCGACTTGTTCGCCTGCCAGAAGAAATGCGCCGACTCCAAAGTTGTAGCTTGAGCTGGGAAGGTAATAGTTGGGCGCTCCGCCTGTCTGCTGAACGTTGCCGAGCCGGCCGTCGGCATAGATCTGATTGACCATTCCGCGCCAGGCTTTCTCAACAACCGGTTGGTAGGTCGCGCGGTCAAGAACGCCGTGATTTACGCCCCAGGCGAGACCGAGCGTGATCAGCCCCGAGCCTGAGAGTTCCGGCTGAGGATAGTCGACACCATCGAGCAGGTCGGCGTGCCACAAGCCATCGTTTGGATCCTGAATCGATGCAAACTCACTGGCCATTTCGCGCAACTGAGCCTCGTAGCGGCCGCGATCGGGAAAGTCCTTAGGCATGTACTCGAGGGTGCGCGCGAGGCCGCCCATCACCCAGCCGTTGCCGCGCGCCCAGAAAAATGGCTTACCCGCAGGACGGTTACTGTTGATGTATGTCTTGTCGCGATAGAAAAGGTGGTAGTGCGTGTCATACAAGGCGTCTGACGTCTCCCACCAGCGCTTATCAAGATAGTCGAGATATTTCGGATCGTGGGTAATGGCCGCCAGTTCAGCCCAGGAAGGAGGGCCCATAAATAAGGTGTCGCACCATTGCCACCAGATTGGGGACATACCTTCAGGCACCGGCGGCATCTTGGCTATGAAGAGCGTGTCGAATCCATTTTGCGTAGGTGCGAGCTTTTCCGGTTTGGGATCGAGCATGTACAGCTCGAGATAGGTCTGGGCCAGCGCCTGATCGTTGTTGTCGGGCCAGCCGCGTTCCGCAGGGCTTTCGACTCCAAGTTGCCAGTGGAATCTTTCCGCCATTGCCAGCATCGCGTTGCTGTACTTTGCATCGTCGAGTTCGCGCGAAGCGGCCATAAACCCCGCGTCGAGGACGCTCCATGTCCAGTTCTGCGTGAGATAGGGCCGCGCGCGTTCCAGTTCCCAGTCTGCCACCGTGCGCATCGCGGCCTGGACTGCGGCAGAATCCGTCGATGGTGAGAGATTTGCTTTCGGGCCCGGATCCGCAACAACATCGCCCAGGTGGTGAGAGATGTCTTCGTCGATGTCCGCCTGGGCATCGGTCGTGATTTTCGAGGATGTTGGAATTCCGTTTGGCGAAAACATCTGTGACTGCGAGGGAGAGACCGCGCCTCTCTCGGCGGGAATCGCCGTCTGCTCGAGCGCATCCATCAGGTGTTCCCGGGCTTCGAGATTCCAATCGTTCGCATGCTGTACCAGGAAAACCACAATCAAGCCGTGTGTGAAATCGACCTTCATGTCGGTCTTGTAGGCTCCGCTGTGCTCGAAAAAGCCATAGCCCACGTTCCAGCCCAGACCGTACGGCTTGGCAACGTTAGCAGGCGTTTCTTTGTTGGTGATGAGCCGGATGGCCTGTTGAGAAAGATAGCGCCTGCCTTCGAGTATTCCGTCGTTCAGCATCATCCGGCAAAAGCGCACAACGTCGTGAGCGGTAGAGAACAATCCGCCTGCCGGGATGGGATAGCGCCGCGCGCGGTCGCTTAGAGGATAGGTGAGCTGATCGATCGGAACCTCTTGAAGGCTGCCGCTTTCATACGATTTTGCGAGGCGATTGAGTTGTTCGCCGGCGGGCCAGAAGGTGGTGTCATTCATCCCCAGCGGGGCGAAGAGGCGCTTCTCGATAAAATCTTCAAAGGTCATGCCGCTCACAACTTCGACGATGCGGCCGGCAGTATTGATGCCTTCATTACTGTAGCTGTATTTCTCTCCGGGTTGCGATTGAAGCGGCTCGGCTGCGTAGCTGGCCACGGCTTCGTTGAGGGGAAGCAGATCGAGCGCCGGTTTTTCGCGTTTGGAACTGAAGGGAAGGCCGGCTGTATGACTCAGGAGCTCGCGAATCGTGATGGGGCCTTTCAATGGCTCGAGTTGGGGCGCCGCACTCACGTTAGCCGCCGGGTTCGAAGTCGATGGCAGCGGCGCGGCCGAATCCGGATTGGGAACACGAGACACGATCTGCCCTCTAAATTCCGGCAGGTATTTTTCGACGGGATCGTTGAGCGAGATTTTGCCCTCGTCCACGAGCATCATCACGGCCGCAGCAGTCATCGCCTTGCTCATGGATGCGATCCAGAAGATGTCGTCCTCTCGCATCGGCCTGTGGGCGGCGACATCGGCGTAGCCGGCGACCTCGCGATCGATCACTCGATCTCGATCGGCGATCAAAACGACGGCTCCGGAAATCTCGTGACTATCGATATACGGCTGGATCACCGTGGCCAGAGGCCCGCTATGATTCTGTTGGTCGGCTGCGCCGACCTGAGCGAAGCAGACAGCTGAGATACCAAGGCTGGCGATCAGTGCGGCGGCCGTTAGAGTTCGGGCGAGTGCAAAGCGGACTGCCTCTGCAGCGCACGGGCAATCAGTTCGACGTCTGTTTTGAGTCATTTCAGTTTTCCCCAAGACCAAGAGCCTTCTAACCAGTCGGGCGATCAGGATTCCCTAAAGTCAATCAACTTTGGAGCCAGGCGGAATCCTCTTGTGGTGACAACGATGTAAGTCAAACCCAGCGCGAACCATATGCCACCGACAGACTTGGCCAGGGGATTCAAGTTCCACCAGATCAGCCCGCAAAACGCGAATCCGGCAAGCGGCAAGACGATGTCGCCGAGGATTCGCGGCCGGCGCTGACTACGCATGACGATGCCGAAGTGCCAGAAGGCAGAAAAATTCACACCCATGAAGGCGAGAAAGGCTCCGAAGTTCAGCAGCTCTCCTGCATGCTCGTAGGCATTGCCGACGTAGTTCAATCCGATGGCGCCGAGGACTGCGATGATCCCGATGAGCAGGATGTTGTAGGTTGGCGTGCGGCTTCCGCTGCTGATATGCGCAAAGAAGCGCCGCGGCAGCACGCCGTCGCGGCCCATGCCGAAGAGCAAACGCGCAGCTCCCAGACCGCCGGTGAGACCGCTTCCCACGGCAGCCAGGATCAGGATGAGTCCCATAGCCTGGAAGAGCGGCATTCCGCCCACGCGCTGGCACACATCCATGAACGCTGTCTCAATGTTGACGAAGCTATGCCAGTCAGGCCAAATCCTCTGGCCAAGATAAACTTCGACACCGCTGAAGATGCCAGTGAAGAGACACACCAGAACTGTCGCCAGCAAGACGTTGCGCTTGGGGTTCTTCACTTCTTCTGAGAGGGTTGTGATTCCATCGAATCCGATATAGGTCAGCGCGGCAAACGATGTGGCCATCCAGATCTGGTGCGCGTTGAAGGTGACGGGGTCGTAGAACGGCTGAATCGAAAAGAGCGCGCCCCAGCTTCCAACTCTCAGCAGATAACGCACCGCAAGCCAGAAAAAGGCGATGATCACGATACTCATCGCAACCAGGAGCACCTTGTTGGCGCGTGCCGACGACTTGATGCCGCGGAGATTGAGCAAAGTAATGAACGACCCGACCAAGATGGCCGCGATGGGGTAGGGAAGCTGCGGAGCATAACGGCTGTGAATGGCGGCCGCAATCCAGATGGTGCAGAGCAGTGGTTGCAGAATGTAGTCGAGCAGCATCGCCCATCCGACGAGGAAACCCAGGTGAGGACTGATGGTTCTGCCGACATAGGTATACGCCGAACCGGCCGACGGGTAGACGCTTGCCATTCGCCCATAGCTGAAGGCCGTGACCATCATCGCCAGCATTGCGACGAGGATGGTTGTGACCGTGTGCCCATTGGAGAGTTTTTGCGCCACGCCGAATAGCGGAATCGGCGCGGTGGGCTGGATCAGGATGAGTCCGTAGAAAATAAGGTCCCAAAGAGTCAGGACTCTCCTCAGGTGCGGAGAGGCATCGGTCGTGGGAAGCGCATCAGTCGTCATATCATCAACTGGGGCAACGGTGGCTTTTCAGACCTCGCGAGAGGCTGAAGTCTGGATTCTCTCACGCCATCAGGAACCCGCCATTGATCTCGATGACCTGGCCATGAATAAAGCTGGCCCGATCGCTGCAGAGAAACACAACCGCATCCGCGATCTCCTTCGGAGTGCCCAAACGGCCAACAGGCGTTGCCGTCCGAACCCCATCGAGAGCCTCAGGCGTCGAAAACGAACGGTGATAGTTCGTATCCACGGTGCCCGGTGAAACCGCGTTCACACGAATATTCAAGGGAGCGAACTCTCGCGATAACCCCTTGGTCATAGTGGAAATTGCACCCTTGGCAGTCGCATAGGCGATCGCACCCAGTCCTCCACCGAACCGCGCCGCCACCGACGAAACATTCACAATGAATCCCCGCTTGCGCTGGGCCATCCCTTTCAGAACTGCCTGCGAAACGAAGAAAGCGCTGGTCAGATTCAGCATCATGACCTTTTCCCAAAGCTCAGGAGTAAAGTCGAGCACCCGGGTTCGAGCAATCAGCGAGCCGGCATTGTTCACGAGAATATCGACGGCTTTGCTCTCTGCAAACTTCGACAGTTTCTGAGTTCCCTCGGCTGTGGTCAGGTCTGCCTGCACCAGTTCTGCTGCCACGCCTTGAGCCCGCACATGCCTGAGAACCAAGTCGGCCTCGGCCTGCTTTGAGTTGTAGTGGATAAGGACGTTGGCGCCGTGCTGAGCGAGCGCAATGGACGTAGCCTCGCCGATGCCGCTGCTTGCGCCGGTGACGAGGGCGGTCAAATTCTTGAATGGACGATCGTTGTTCATACGGGACTTGTGATTGGCTCCTTCAGAAAATTTGAATCGGGTTCGAGACGGCCCATCAGGGCCCAAAGAATTGAAACGCAGATGAGCGGGATGAGGCCAAACAACCAGAAGACGGGCACGTAGGAGTACCGATCCACAAGCCAGCCAGTGACCAGTGCGAAGACCATGCCCCCAAACCCCGACCCCATGCTTGCAAGACCGTAGACCGAGGCTACGCCCACGGCCGGAAATACGTCCGCCGGCATCGCCAGCATGTTGGCGAGAGCCGCTGTGTATCCAGCCATGGCAACGGAGACGAACGCGATGGACAACGCGGAGCTTTGCACGAGGACCGCCGGTATGGCCATGGCCATCATTGCTGCAGCTACGGTAACCGCCGCCTTGCGCGCGGCGCTGACCGGCATCCGAGCCAGGAGAAATCCCTTGGCTATGAAACCGCCTCCGAGGCTGCCCAATCCGGCGACGAAGAAGGGAATCCAGGCATACCTGCCGATCGACGCCAGGCCGAAATGCCTGGCTTGAAACAAATACTGCGGAAACCAGAAGGTGTAGAAGTACCAGACGGGATCGATGAAGACCTTCGAAACTGTGAACGTCCAGACAAAGCGCGATCTCAAAAGGGCGCGCAGTGGTGGCGCGGGCGGGGCCAGCACGTCGATTTTCTGCGCCGGTGAGCGGTATATCGCTGCCCACGCAATCACCCATACGAATCCGAGAGTACCCACAGCGATAAAAGCGGAACGCCAGCCAAAGCGCAGAACCAAACCGGCAATGAGAGGCGGAGCGAGAATGGCTCCCGCGGCTGAACCGCTGTTGAAGATGCCGGAAGCGAGGGAACGCTCCTCCGGCGGGAACCACTCGGCCACGACTTTCACAGCGCCGGGCCAGTTGCCCGCCTCACCCATGCCGATGAGGAAGCGAAATACTCCCAACGATCCTGCTCCGCGGGCAAATACCTGTAACAAATCGCAGAGCGACCACCATGCTACGAACAGTCCATACCCAAGCTTTGTTCCCAGCCTGTCAATCAGCAATCCCGAAGCGCCGTTCATGATGGTGTAGGCAAGCATGAAGGCAAACAGCACGCGCGAGTAGCCGATGCTGCTCATGTGAAACTGAATGCGAAGGATAGGAGCCGCGACCGACAGCGCCTGGCGATCGAGATAGTTGACGAGAGTGGCAAAGAAAGCCAGTGAGATCATCCACCATCGCAATGTTGAAGATGTCGATGATCCCATACTGAACTCGCTTGATCAGTCTCGGCAGCGCACGCCCGCCGCAATGCGATTCAAATCACTTTGCCGTTATGCGAATCGCGTACAGAGACTTCTTCACAGCACAGAAGCGACCGAGCCAAATTCTTACAAGAACGTTGGCTCGTGGCTTGAGAAGC
>Ga0187851_10001526_pt1 | contig 22032 bp, 24 predicted proteins | sample June2016WEW_6_10_FD_132997 | JGI IMG/M metagenome (GOLD analysis project Ga0187851, IMG submission 132997) | Peatland microbial communities from SPRUCE experiment site at the Marcell Experimental Forest, Minnesota, USA - June2016WEW_6_10 | ecosystem: Environmental > Terrestrial > Soil >...
ATCGTTCACCACAATGCCGTCGAAGGTCTCGCCCGCCTTCGCGCTCGCGCTGGTCAGCGTCTGGTTGATCCGCATCCGCAGCAGCGCACCCACAGGCACGGTCACAGAGATACCCGCTTCCTGTCCGCCATACACCGGCGGCGGAGCGTATCCCCGCTGCGCATAACCGGGAGGCGGCGCGCCGTAGGGCTGCCGTGCAGCCTGGTTTGGAGTTTGATTTGCCGCCGGATTCGCGGCCTGGTTCGGCGTCCCGGTGTTGTCCGAGTCCGGCGATCCCTCCACCACCGGCGCCGGCGACTGCTGCGCTGGCGCTGCGCTCGCGTTCTCGCCGCTCAGCGTCATCTCGTCCACCACCTTCTTGACGCCCAGCGTCTTCGATGCGATGGTCTCGGCCTCAACCCGCTGCGCCTCGGTCTCCACCGTCCCGCTCAGCGTCACCACACCAAACACCGTCGTGGTCGTCATCGGCTGGTTAGCCAGGTCGGGCGCGCCAGCCAGCCCCTTCAGGACGCTCGCCTCCACCTGCGCGTCGGTCATCGTCTTGGCCGCCGCCGCTGGCGCCTGCGCCTGCGCCGGTGCCTGCGCCTGGCCCGGTGTTGCCGCCATAGCCGGGGCGGTTGCCTGGTCCGTGCTCTGCGCCGTTGCAACCGCGCTCCATCCCAACAGCGCAGCCAGTAACAGGGGAGTTACGACTTTGATTGAACGAACTGAAATTTCGCGATCCATACCTGGATTTATGCAACGTTCCATGCCTTCCTCCAAATCGTCCTGGGCCGGGCAGTTTTGCTCGCAGCCCCTCACTCTTGCAGACTCAAGATTCAGCAAAAAGTTACGCCTGCGCCACGGATAAATGTACCGCTGTTGGCAACCTTCCGCGCCTTGTTGTTGAACGCCGAATGCACAGCTTGTTGGCCGCGCGCACCCGACTCGCAGGCCGCACACTTGGTTTGACCCGCCCTCTTTTCAGCAGTATACTTATACTGCGGGGTGGAGCAGCCCGGTAGCTCGTTGGGCTCATAACCCAAAGGTCGGAGGTTCAAATCCTTCCCCCGCAACCAATATGCTACTCATATTCAATGGCTTAGGTGACTACTCCCCTAAGCCATTGCTGTCTCTGGGCAAACTTGGGAATCGATGCGCGCCAATCTCCGGTGGCGTGGTTCGAACGCCGCGGCGTCGCCGCAGAGTGTGCAGGCGCAGATCCGCAGGAGGGCTCTTCGTCGCCTGCATCTCCTCTTCGCACGAAATCAGTTCGGAGCAGACAGATAATTCAGGATGGTGTTTGGCAGAACCTTTGCCGCAGCGGCCAGAGCAGCATTGTTGTCTGTCTCCGCCTGGCTCAGGTTCGTCGCGGCCGTGGCCATATCGACACCCACCAGGGATGTCGCCTGCGATGACAGATTGACAGTCTCCTGTTGCAGGTAGGTCTCCTGCGCATTCAACTGGCTCTCGGTATTGCCATACACGACGCGTTGCTGGCTGACATAGTTCAGGGCGGAGCTTACCGCAGTGGTCGCGTTGCCAATCGCCGTCGTGTCCCCGCTTTGCAGCGCCGTGACCAGCGAGCTTAAAGACCCCAGCACGTCGTTGCTGGAGTTGGAGAAGATCTGGCTGCCGGGCAGGTTGACCTGCACACTCAACTTATCGCCAACCTGTACCGAGTTCACGTCGTCGTTGCCTTTGTATGTGTAGCCCGACGGCGAGGTGGGGTCCGCGATGTAGGGGGTGGTGGTACTGGCTGTCCCGCCAAATAGATAGGAACCCTGGTAGGACGTGTTTGCCTGCGACACCACGCTGGACAAGATTCCCTGCACCTGCGTCGCGATTGCCTGTTGGTTCGACGCCGAACTGGTCCCATTGGCCCCTTCTGTCCCCAGGGAGACGGCCTGGGTCAGAGAGGTCACCACTGAACTCAAGGCGGAATCCGCCGTCTGCACCGTGGACAGCACACTGCTGACGTTTTGCGTGTATTGGTCCACATCCGCCGACTCGATGGTGTTTTGCACCATCTCGGCGGCCGCGGCTGGGTTGTCCGAGGGCACATTGACGCTCTTGCCCGTGGACACCTGCTGCAGCGCGGTGCTGAGAGAAGACTCGCTCTGCTGAATCGCGGCGAGCATGTCGGGAACCATGTTTGGATCAACGCGCATAGATGTCAGTAGCCTCCCGTGGTGCCCATGTCGAGGGTCACCGTATTGAGCTGCTGGATGGTGCTTACGATCCGTGCCGCGGCCTCATAGGCGGTCTGGTAACGGATCAGGTTGGTTGTTTCCTCATCCGTGCTTACCGCCGAGACCGATCCCTGCTGATCGGTGAGCTGCTGCAGATTGAGGCCAATGGCAGTGGACTCCGCGCTGGCGTTGGAGGCTGCGTTTCCCACCTGAAAGACCAGGCTTGCGTAGGAGGCGGCAGGCGTCTGCCCCGACGGAAGCGCGTTGGTCAGCGCGGCAGACAGGTTGGCAATGTTGCCGTTGCTTCCCGCCGACCCATCCGAACTGATGGCGATCAGCGACGGATTGGAGATGGCTACCGTGATGCCGGATGCCGCGTCCGCCGGATTGGCCGGCACCGTGAAAAAGTCCTGGCCCGCTTTGCCGGTCGAGTCAAAGCCCATCTTCTGCGCGTCGTTGAAGGCCGTGGCAAACTGGCTGGCCAGCGTATTCAACTGGGTCAGGATTCCGGGGACCGTCTGGTCGCGGACCTGGATGGCCCCGCCCAGTGTCCCTCCCTGGATCGAGGCGGTAATGTTGTTGCCGTTGGAATCCAGCACCTGCTGCATGCCATCGCTGCCTGTGGTGGTCTGCAAGGTAAAGCTCTGACTGCCCATCACCAGCGGAGTTCCATTGCCCGTGGTGATGGTCTCACCGTCGCTGCTCTGCGTAATCGAGATGCCGGTCAGCGCCGAAAGCTGCTGCACCAACTCGTCCCGCTGGTCCTCAATCGTGCCGCCGCCGTTGTTAGCCGTGGCGCTCTGCGAGAGCTGCCCATTGAGCTGCGCGATCTGCGATGTCAGCGTGTTGATCTGCGCCACCGTCTGCGTCACCTGTGAGTCGGCGGACGACTGCGCGGAGGCGAGCCCGTTTGCGGTGGTGTTGAAAGCATCGGCAAGGTCCTGGCCTGCCGACAAAACGCTCTGCTGCACGGCGGAGCTGGACGGATTCGCGGACAACTGCGCGAGGCTGGTGGAAAAGGCTGCCAGCTCGCTGGAGATGCCGTCGCCGGAGGACGAGGAGAAATAGCTCTGAATCTGCTGCAAAGCTGAAGATTGCGTGTCCATGCTGCTCTGCAATGAGGTCTGCTGCTGAATCTGCAGGTTGAGCAGCTCGTCGCGGACACTCTGCAGGCCGTCCAGCGACACGCCGCCGCCGCTGACCTGGCCATCAGTATTGGTCTCGGTGTTTTCGCTGAATTGCGCTATTTCGCGGGTGTATCCCGGAGTATTGGCATTGGCAATGTTGTTGCTGGTGGCCTCCAGCGCAGCCTGCGTCGCGTCCAGCGCCTGCATGCCCACCAAGAGCGATGTATTCAATCCTCCCATGGCGATTACATCTGGCAGGACCAGGTCTGATGTTTCAACCTGGGGCCGGAAGCCTCCTGAAATTTTCCTTGGAATGAGCTGAACAGCGACGCCATCTGCGCCACCGACCGGCTGGAATGCCTCAGCAGGGCCGCGTAGCGTTGATTGAGCCGATGCAGCGTCTGGCTGGCAGAGCGAATCTGTTGCTTCATCTCCTCATCCAGGCACGCCTCAGAGATCGTTGCATCCGCCTGTAGCGGAACGCAAAGGTCGTCCGCCAACTCGCTCAGCCGGGCGCTCAACACCTGCTGGCTGTCGATGCTGTCCTCGAGTTCCGGTAGGGTATTGCGGGCGATCGCCTGCATGGCTTTTTCCAGTTCATGGGTCAGGGAACGCAACGTCTGCAGATACTCCGTGGCCTTCAGGTCCCGATCTTGAACGCCAGCGGTAGTCATCCTTCGCACCTTCCGTGAATGTCCGTCGTCTCAGGCCCAGCCAATGCGGTCCTGCGATCAAGCTTGCTCATCGACGATCGAGGCGGCAATCTTGCCTGGATCCAGCTCATACTGTCCGCTGTTGACCGCCTGTTTCAGGCTGTCCACCAGGTCCTGCCGCACCTCGGGCGAGTTGAGGGCCGTGCTCACCAGCGAGTCGATTGAGCTTGAATCCGACGTAAGTGTCGTCCGATCTTCTCCATCCACCTGATCCGAGTTCGCGACATTCTTTCCGTTGACCTGCTGCGCGCTCTGCTCGCTCGCAATCTGACTGGCTGCCGTGTTGAATAGATCGATCCTCATAATGCCTCCTTGACTAAATCCGTTCTCACTATCGGCACTTTACTGCAAATAATCTAGCCCTATACCCCTTATTTTCTGCAAGTTACTTCGGGGTTACTTTTGTGTAAACCTCATCTGCCGGAGCCGCGTTCTGTCCATCCGCCTTCTCTGCCGCCGCATGCATCGCTTTGGCCACCATCTTGCCAATCCCGATCCCTCCCGAAGCCGCCAGGGACGTCGCCAGGGTCTGCACGCCCAGGCTCATCATCGAATCGCGCCCCACGTCCTGGTCGTCGTCATCGGTGCCCGGAATGGTGGCAAACGACTGCTCTGCCTGTTGCAACCAGCTACCCACCAGGATAGCTTCAAACTCCTTCGCGCCTTTGTCGATCCTGGCTGCATCCAGCGCGCTCTTCGGTGTCTTCATCCCCTGCATCACGCGGTCTTCGCTAACTTGCAGGGCGTCCGTCTGTGCGCTCAGTGGGCCGAGACCTGTGCTGGTTCCCATTTACTGGACCTCCAATTCAGCCTGCATTCCGCCCTCGGCCCGGATGGCCTGAAGGATCGCAACCACATCGTGGGCCGTGGTGCCGATGGCGTGAAGCCCTTTGACCAACTCGTCCACATTGGCGCCCTCGTCCAGGCGCATCGACTGGGTGGTGGCGTCAGTCGCGTTCAAATCTGTCTCCGGCACGACGATCGGTTGCAGCGTCTCCGGCCCGCCATTCCCCCTCCTGTCGCCGCCTGGTCCGGTCGCGCCGCCAGCTCCGGCTTCGCCAGGCTGCCCCACTCCGCCCACTGGTGTTGCCCCAACCGCAACATACGTCGTGACCACCTGGATGGACAGGTTCCCATGGATCACGGAAACCGGGGACAGCTTGACATCGCCGCCCATCACAATCGTTCCGGTGCGCTCGTTGATGACGATCTTGGCCGGTGTATGCACCTTGAGCGCCAGGTTCTGCACTCGCGAGATCAACGTGGTCACCGACTGCGTAGACGCGTCCGCTACATTGACGTCGACACGGCTGCTGTCGAGGGCTGAGGCGATCGGCTTGTTGAACTCCTTGTTCACCGCGTCGGCAATCTGCATGGCGGTCGTGAAATCGGGATTGCGCAGCAGCAGCGACACCGTCTTGAACCCGCTCAGATCGACCGACGTGTCGCGCTCCACCAGGGCGCCCTGGGGAATCAGGCCCACATTGGCGGCATTCACATCCTTCCGGTTCGCGCCTGAGCCCGCGGAGTATCCGCCCATCACCAGCGGCCCCTGCGCTTCGGCGTAGACTTGCCCATCCGGCCCGTGCAACGCACTCAGCAACAGCACTCCGCCTTCCAGGCTCTGCGCATCGCCGATGGAGGAAACCGTGACATCCAGTTTCGATCCCGGCCGCGCGAAGGCCGGCAGCGATGCCGTAATAAAGACAGCCGCCACATTCTTCACCACAACGGCGCCGGGAGAGATCAGAACTCCCATCTTCTGCATGGCATTGGCCAGCGTTTGCACGGTAAAGATGGTCTGTTGCCGGTCTCCCGTCCCGCGCAGACCCACCACCAGCCCGTACCCCACCAGCATGTTCTCCCGCACGCCTTCCACGCTGGTGATGTCGCGCACCAGGACCTGGCGGCTTGCCTCATCCGCTGCGGCGGACGGCGTGAATATGGACAGCACAATGCCGATTGCCATGGCGCAGTTGGCCATGGCCCGGAGTCTTGCGTTCGAGTTCGTCAATTTAAACTTCATCGATGTCAGAATCCAACGACCCACAGCAGTGCTTTCATCACTGGGTTGAGAGGACGCGTGCTGTCGGCAATGATGCCCTTGCCCTTCATGGAAATCTCCAGATTGCTCAGCGCCGCGGAAGAGACGGTATTGCTCGGTCCGATGTCGTTCGGGCGCACAACGCCGCGTACCGTCACATCTTCGTGCTGATTGTTCATAAAGATCTTGCGTTGCGCCTCCACCACCAGGTTGCCGCTCGGCAATACGGCAATCACCTGCCCGGTCAGACTGGTTTGAAAGGTGGTATTGGTGTCCGTTGCTCCGGCCCCCTTCAGCGCGGTGGAGGAGTTCGCATTCAGCAGAGGGTTGATGCCGGTGGTCTTGACCGCTCCCGCCAGCCCGGTAATCGCGGAGCTGGTTTGCACGGTCCGCTGATAGCTGGAATCTCCGCTCTGTGCCGCGGTCGTCTGCACCGCAACCAGGATAATGATTGTGTCGTTCAGCTTGCGCGCTTTGTAGTCGGTGGAGAGGTCCCCCAGCGTGTTGTCCGGTGTCCATAGACTACCCACCGTCTGCCCAGACACCGAGTGAACGTCCTGCTGCTGGAGCCGGGCGATGTAGGCCATCCTCAGTTGGTCTGCATTGTTCTTCGACTTTTTCGTGGTCCTCGCCTCGGCAGCCGGCGTAACCGCAACGATGAGCAGGATTCCAAGCAATCCGTATCGCCAACCGCATCCTTTTATTGTCGTCGTCACAGTTTGCCCCGCAGCACCGCGTTATCGCCTACCTCAGCGGTGTAGGTCTGCCGGTGGTCTTTGCTTGCGACTCGGATTGTTTGGCCGAGCGCGCCATTCTCAAGGCAAACCACGGGAAGCCGGATATGGATGTGGTCCCCGTCGAGCAGGAGGACCGCGGGCGACCCGGCCCGTACGATAAAAGAGTTGGAGTCAGGCTTGGCCGCGAAAAACGCAGACGAGGAGTGTTCTGCGGATACCGAGGGGATAGCCTTCGCCTGACTCCACTGGACTGCTACGAAAAAAGGCAAGCACTCTTGCGCCTTTACGCAGTCCAACCGAAACTTCATACGATGATCGCCCCAGCGCTCCATCGATTCGACCTTGAGTGCCGGAGCGCTGTTCGTCGCTACAACATCGGTCAACAGTTCGACCTGGTCCGCGGACACCTTCATGCCGGCGGCGTTAATTGCCGTGGCAACCTCTTCCGTCGTGATGGCGACGCGGCCAGACGCCGCCACGGCCGGCAACGCCGTCGCAGCCAGGAGAATCAGCACCGGAATGAATCTATATCTCGTCATCGCAGTCAACCTACTGGGCCACCTGGTTCAATCCCTGCAGCATCTCGTCGGCGGCCTTCACCACGCGCGAGTTCGACTCATACGAGCGCTGGGCCAGAATCATGTTCACGAATTCGTCGACGATGTTCACGTTCGCCTGCTCCAGCATTCCCTGCTGGATGGTTCCCAGGCCGTCGGAACCGCCCGGGGTGCCGACCACCGGGTCGCCCGATGCGGTGGTGGGCAGATAGATGTTGTTGCCGACGCTATCCAGACCGCCCGGGTTGTTGAACGTCGCCAACTGAATGGTTCCCACCTGCGAGGCGTTGATCTGGCCGGGCAGGGTCACGCTGACCGTGCCGTCGCTGCCCACCGTGATGTTGGTGGCGTTGGAGGGAATGGTGATGGCAGGCTGAAGCTCGTTGCCGTTGGCGGTGACCAGCGTGCCCTGCTGGTTTGGCTGGAACGAGCCGGCGCGAGTGTAACCGATCTGATTGTTGGGCAGAAGTATCTGGAAGAAGCCGGTGCCTTCGATGGCGAAGTCCAGAGGATTGCCGGTGCTGCTCAAATCGCCCTGGGTCTGGATAATCTCGGTGTTGCCGGGCCGCGTTCCCAATCCGACCTGCAATCCGGCAGCCACGGTCGTCTGCTGAGTCGCTGCGGCGCCCGGCATCACCTCGCTCTGATAGAGAAGATCGGAAAACTGCACCCGGCGCGATTGAAAGCCGGACGTGCTGGCGTTGGCCAGGTTATTCGCGATGTTGTCCAGGTTGATCTGCTGGGCGGTCATTCCGCTGGCTGCTGTATAGAGGGCGTGAAACATTGTCGAACTCCTTTAACCAACCTTGGGCAGTTCCTGGGTTGCGGTTTTGTCCATCTCCGAGTTGTACATAGAAAGCGCGCGCTGCATCATCTCGGCGGACCGCTGGGCGGTAATCAACTCCACCATGCTCGAAACCGGGTTTACGTTTGAACTTTCCAGCATCCCTTGCTTGACCGTTGAATCGGTCGCCGCTGTCTCGCTTTTGGCTGGCGCCGTATAGTAGGTCTCGCCTGCGCTGGTCAGTTGCGTGCCCGCCGCGAACTGCACCAGCTTCAAATTGCCTGCCACCGCGCCATTCGACGAGATGGTGCCGTCTGGGCTGATCGAAACCGTACCGGGAGGCACCGAGATGGGCCCCTTGTCGCCCATCACGGGATCTCCGGCGGATGTAATCAACTGTCCCTTGCTCGAGACTTGAAAGCTGCCGTTGCGCGTGTACATTGGGCCGTTCGCGGTTTGCACCACAAAGTAGCCCGGCCCCTGGATCGCCAGATCAAGGTCGTTGCCGGTCTTTTGCAGCGCGCCCTGGGTTTGGTCCAGCGTTGTTCCGCTCAATATTCCGTAGTTGTTGATCGCCTGGTTGACGGCAGATCCAGGCGCGTTTTCAGCCGCGGCCAGCACGGAGCTGAATTGGTTCTTCTGCGCCCGGTAACCGGTCGTGTTGGCATTGGCCAGGTTGTTGGCAATCGTATCCAATGCCTCGGTGCGGGACATCAGCGCTGTGCACGCGGCATAATATCCACTGTCCATAAGCTCCTCTTGCCCTGGGACAGTGCACGGCACATGCCATTCCAGGTAGGCAAAATTTGCACCAAAACAAGCGAAACGCGCTCAAATTGGCTGATATTGATGAGGGATTGATGAGAACCATCGTCCTCGAGCCCATGCGGCCGGGCATCTCTGCTTCTTCTCTCATGGGAAGACAATCCGCGGTTGCGTAACTGCCGCGGCGCAGATCACTGGACTCTTGCCAGATCCGGTAGCTTGTATCCATCCCGAAGCAGGAACGGGCGGAGGACCTCTTCAAAGGGGCAATGGCAGGACGACCGGTTGGCGCACTGATGGGCCTTGCGCACAATCCCCGACCACCGGATCGGGTATCCGCTGAAGTGGATTTCACGAAAGAACTCCGTCACAGAGCGAGGCAGCGCCCATCGTGTTGCCAGCCTGAGCCCTGCAAGCGAACTATCGGCCGCGTCGGATTCTCCCCATCCGAGAAGCTTTGGCAGCAAGCCGATCGCATGAAGCAGCCCGGCCAAATAAGCCTCCTCATGGTTTACCCGGGGCATCTCTTCTGCCAGCAGCCTGGATTGCTGCGCAATCTCCCTGGAGTGGTCCCAGAATTTCGCGATGGCATGATGCGGGCTATCGTCAGTTGCCATCCGCGCGGACACTGCCTTCAGACAGGCCTCCAGGCCAAGGTCCATGATGCAATCCTCTATGCGATTGGGGCGGTCCTCGGTATTGCCGTATTCACGCCCCGCCAGTCGCAATATCTGCAAGGTGGCGCCCAGGTCCCCCAGCACCAATTGAGACATCTGGCCAAGATCGACGCAGGGCTCGCCCACCATGAGGTCCAACTGCAACAGGGTTCTTGGCAGTACAGGGACGGCGGGAAGGTCCTGGGCAGACTCGCCTTGGAGCGGTTGGAGTTCCACCAACTGACCACGTCGTATTTGGTTCCGGGAAAAGGTCCTTGTCGGCACTGTGCCACCATCCGGCACAGTTATCGGCAACTTGCGCCATTTTTTTTACCCGGCAGAGCGAATGCTCTCCTCCGCAACCAGAAAATTTTTCTTTTTTCCGGTTTCGCTTGCTCTCTTGACCCTGAACAGTACGTCGATCTTTCTTCGTTTGCCCGTTAGTCTTGTCCAGACATAATCGCGGCAGCGTGCAAAGTGGACTTCCCGTGCGGCAGCTTCTACCGCAAGGCCGGCCGCGGTCTTCGCCATCTCTGCCGGCGTAGTGAGGTCCTCGAAAACCACCTCTTCGCAGCCCGCAACAGCCGTAAGTCGCTCCATTTGCTCTCCGTACTCGGTCGGAGTGATGAAGCATGGCTCTGCCCTGAAGCCTGTGACCAGTTCCAGGGAATTGAGCAGGCTATGTTCCACGCGATAGACAAAGCCCAGCAGGAACCGCTTCGCCAGCGTGGAACAGTGCAGCGGCACCGCAGAACACGCATGCAGCAAGGTCGGCGGAATGTCCGCCTCCACCGGCTGGCCAATGCGTTCCTGTCCAAGCACCGGGCATCCCCATTGCGCGGCCCTCGCCGCGGCCAGTTGCCTCTCGGTGGCCAGTCCTAGACGGACCAGAACAGCCTCCAGTTCTTCGCCGTGCAGTCGGCTCTGGGCCATGGCGTAACGCAGTTGGCCATCCGTCAAGTGGCCCTTCGACAGCATCACAAGGCCAATGGACAGTCGCGGCTGGTGCGGCATCTCCAGTATGCTTCCGCCCGCAAGCGCGGATAACTGTTTGCGGATGGCTTCCGCAAAGCAGTCCACACTGCAGTACCAGAGCTCGCCCACGCTAATTCCCACGCGGCTCTGGACGCTTCGCATCAGCAACGTGTTCGGGCACGACTGGAATCCGCATGCCGTGTACATGCTCCTCCATCCACGGTCGGCGGTTGGCAGTAAGGATCCAAGTGACAATTTCATCGGACTTCACCTTTGTAAGATCGACGGTTATAACTGCGACGCAATCGGCTGCGGGACATCCGTGACACGCAACCCATAGTTGCCGTCCACAATGACGGCCTCGCCTCGTGCAATTACTTTTCCATCCAGCAGCAGCTCAACCGGGTCGTCCACCTTGCGGTCCAGCTCAATGACCGAGCCGTTTGAGAGTTCCAGCACTTCACGCAGCGGCAGCTCGCGCTGGCCGAAGCGTAGCGACACATTCAGCTCAACATCCATCACCAGCTTCAGATTGACCGGATCGAGCGCAGGATTTTCGCTCTCCACGGCATCGTTTGTCGGTCCCTGAGACGTCAAAGCCTCCACAAACTGGCCGTCGAAATAGAGCAGCACCGGCAGGTCCGGCTGCCCTTCCATGCAGGCGGCCAGTGGAACAACCAGCATTCCCCCGAACGCCAGCTCCCCAACTCGCTCAACGTTGAAGGTAAGCTCGCTGTATTCCGCCGCCAAAGATACCGTCAGCCCTGCCGTCGCCGAGGAGATAACCTTGGCTAATGCCTCGCTGTCCTCATCGCTGAAGGCCGCCGCCGGCCGGCCGAGTATCTTCGCACCCAGTTCCGCGGCCTGCGGCTCGTACAACTCGACATAGAATTCGCCGTGCAGCGCGCCGTCCGCGGTCAGCCGGAAATGCACCGGCTGACCCTGCCGTGTGCCAAGGTCCGGGCTGTCCAGCACCTTGAGTAGATAGGGCGTCCCCACCGCCTGGCTCAGCGCTTCGGCTAGAGAGGAGGCGAAAGCGTCTGCAAACACCCGCGCCGTTTTTGTATTGCTCTGATTGTCCACCATTCCTATTCCTTTCCCCAGCTTGTAAGTTGCACCCGGCGGCCGACCTGCGCTGCCTTCTGCTCGCCGTTCCTCACCGGATTTGCTTCATAGATCTCTCGCCCTCCCACGGTCAGCATCCCTGGCGTCCGCACGGACGCACGCAGCTTCAGAACGTATCCCGGCTGTAGCACAACCAGGTCGCGAACGGAAACCTTCATGCTGGGAAGGTCGGCTGCCACCACCACGTCGCAATCCAGAATGCGCTCCCGCAGCGTGGCTGCCGGAAAGTAGCGCAGCTCTCCTTTTTTCTGCGGCTGGCCGGCCTTGCTCTGCTTGATAAGAAAAGTGACCAATGAGGTCGGAAAGACCAGTTGGAACGACCCGGCAATTCCTGCCGCCTCGACCTCGAACCTCACCACGGTCACTCGTTCATTCGGCGCGCAAACCTGTTGCAGGGCCGGAGTCTCGGTCCGCGGGTTGGCTGCCAGCGACATGCTGGGCACGTCCCACGCAACCTCGGCTTGCCGCGCCATCAGCGACGTCAGCTCCTGCATCAGTTCCTCTTCAATCTCCGAGAGTTCGCGGGCTTCGCTCTCCGCCGTGCCTGTTCCTCCCAGCAGCAGGTCGATGATCGGAAAGACGAGGTCGATGTCGCACTCCACAATCATGGTGCTGGGGATCGTGCTGAGCGAAAAAGTGGAGATGTGGCTGAATGGAGGAATGTTGGCGATGTGGTCCTTGAGGGAGAGCTGAACGAGCGTTACCAGCTTTATCTTCAGGTCTGTTCCCAGGTAGGTTTCCAGGGAGCTGGCCAGATGCCGCGCGAACGTCTCGTGCATCGCAGTCAGCGAGCGCGCATGCTCGTTGGACAATCGTCCAGCCGATCGAAAATTGCAGGGGTACACGGAGCGCGGCTTGCTGCCCGCGTTCTGCGCCTCTTCGTATCCTGGCTCCTTGACCTTCGACTCGACCTGTTCCTGGCTAGGCATGTCCAAAATGTCCTCCTACCGCCACGCTGGCAGTTGATGGCCGCTCGCGAATGTGGGCGAGCGAGTCTCTCAGTTTGTTCATCATCGCCTGGCGAATCTGCGATACGCGCGAGAGCGACATTCCCACCACTTCTGCAATCTCCTTCATCGTGAGTTCTTCACGGTAATAGAGGGAGATGATCAATTGTTCCCGCTCACTGAGCTTGGCAATGGCCTCAGCCAGATGGGCCTTCATCTCGCCCTGCAGGCAAAGATCGAACGGATCGGGATCGTCCAGGTTGGGCGCCGATTCGATCACGTCCAGCGATTCCGAGCAATCGTTGGAAGCCGACATCTGCTGGCCCGCCAGATGAAGCCCGTCGAGTTGCTGGAGTATCTTGCGCAAACGGTCGATCTCCAGATGCATCGCCTCCGCGATCTCGGTGTCGGCAGGATGCCGTCCCAGCCGGGATTCGAGCTGCGTCGTCGCCTCCGCGATCTCGCGGCCCCGCCGGCGCAGGTAGCGCGACCCCCAATCCGCATCGCGCAGACTGTCCAGAATGGCGCCCCGAATGCGGAACTTCGCGAAGGTCTTGAACTGCGCGTTTTTTGTGCGGTCAAAGGTCCGGCTGGCTTCCAGCAGGCCGAGAACACCCGCATGAACAAGATCTTCCAGCTCCACATGCTGGGGGAGCCGCTCGCGTATCCGGGAGGCAATGTAGTAGACCTGTGAGAGCTCCTGCATCACAAGATCGTTTCGGTCCTCCACATTCTCCGCGCTTGTCTTGTAGGCCACTTCTGCTTGCGTCATTGCATCACCTCATCGAGCGTGTAACTAACGGTCCTCTTCATCCAACTGAACCAAGCGACTGCACTTGTGTCATCGGAGGGATCTCCGACGGCGAAATCACAACAATCTTGGGAAGGAACGGCTCCAGCAACCGCTTCAGATAGAACCGTCCGGGAGACGCGCACAACAGCACGGGAGGCGCCATCGCAACCTGGTCGCCCAGCATGGCGCGCAATCCTTCCAGTACCCTGCGCGCCAGGGACACCTGCATCGCCCCGCCTGCGGTCAGTTGCGGGTGTTGCGATACGGTGCCGGAACACTCCTCTTCGATCGCGCGATTCAACGTGACCACATTCAACTGGCCGCGATCGTTCAGCAGCGGCCGGATCAACGCGCGTCCTAGCGCGTGGCGGGCCGCCTCCACCAGGTTGACCTGGTTCTTGTTGACCGCTGCCGCCTCCACCAGCGCCTCCAGAATCGTGCCCAGATCGCGTATCGACACCTGCTCGCGCAGCAACTGCTGCAGCACCTTCTGCACCTCGCCCAGGCTCAGCAGCTTCGGCGTCAACTCCTCCACCAGCTTCGGATGTGAGTCGGCCAGCCGGTCCACCAGCCGCTTGGTCTCGTGGCGTGTCAGCAGGTCATGCGCATTCTGCTTGATCAGTTCGGCCAGATGGGCTGCCAGCACAGAGGTGTGGTCCACCACGGCATAGCCCGCGGCAATGGCCTGCGCCTGGGTCTCCGGACCAATCCACTTGGCCGGTGAGTCGAACGCCGGCTCGCGTGTCTCCTGGCCAGGAATATCTCCCGGCTTGGGGTTGGAATTGACCGCAAGCAGCCGCTCCCGCCGCATCTCCCAGCGCGCAATCTCCACCCCGCGCAGGTAGATGACATACTCCCGTTCCTTGAGCGACAGGTTGTCCGTGATATGGATGGACGGCACCAGGAAGCCCAGTTGTTGCGCCAGGTTCTTGCGCAGCGATTTCACCCGTGCCAGCAGTTGGCCTCCCTGCTTGGCGTCCACCAGCGGCACCAGGCCGATGCCCACCTCCAGCATCAGGTCGTCCAGCTTCAGCACCGCATCCATCGGGTCGATCGCCGGCGTCCCGGCCTTTGCCGCGACGGCCTTGGCTCCAGTGGCCGGTTCGGCGGCGCTGCCAGGCTTCTTCCTCCAGGCCGCCAGCATCGTGACTCCGCCCAGGGCGAAGAAGGCGAACTTTGGCATGCCGGGAATCAGGGCGAGGGCCAACAAGCCTCCGCTCACAATCCATAGCGGACGCGAGGTCTTGAACATCTGCTTGCGAATGTCCGCGCCCAGGGATTGGTCGGAGGTGGCGCGCGTCACCACAATGCCTCCCGCCACCGATACCAGCAGCGCCGGGATAATCGCCACCAGCCCGTCGCCCACGGTCAGGATGGTATAGGTCTTCACTGCCTGCTGGAAATCCATGCCCTGCTGAAACACACCGATCAGCAATCCGGCAACGATGTTGATGACCATCACCAGGATGGTGGCCAGCGAATCCCGTTGGCTGAAGCGGGCAGCGCCGTCCATGGAGCCGCAGAACTCCGCTTCGGCGGCCACCGCTTCGCGGCGCGCGCGGGCCTGGTCGGCGTTGATCAGCCCGGTGTTCAGGTCGGAGTCGATGGCCATCTGTTTGCCCGGCATGGCATCCAGCGTGAACCGGGCCGTCACCTCGGCCGTGCGGACCGCGCCGTGGCTGACCACCAGATACTGGATCGCAACCAGCGCAAGAAAAATGACAAAGCCGACAATGTAGTTGCCGCCAACCACGAACTGGCCGAACGCCTCAATCACCTGTCCCGCGGCCGAGGTCCCTTCGTTTCCGTGCAGCAAGATGCGCCGCGTGCTCGCCAGGTCCAGCGACAGCCGCATTAGGGTCAACAGCAGGATGAGACTGGGAAATACCGAGAACTGCACCGGCCGCAGAATCTGGATCGAAGTCAGCAGCACCAGCACCGACGCGGTGATGCTCATCGTCAGCAACAGGTCGAGGATGATGCTCGGCATGGGCACCAGCATCACAAACACCAGCGCCACCGCCGCGGTTGGAATGATCCAATCGCTGGTCGAGCGGAGCGACGTTAATAGTCCGGGCTTATTGCTCACAGGGGTCTCATCTCTCCTTGCAGATTGGCGGAAGCCCTCCGTTGGGCCTCGCGTTGTTTCACTTCGGCCTGGGCCTTGTAGACCATGACCAGAATCTCAGCCACCGCGTGGTACAGCGCGGAGGGGATCGCGTCCCCCACCTCGGCGCCCTTGTACAGCGCCTGCGCCAGCGGCCGGTTCTCCATCACCGGGATGTCGTGGTCCCAGGCGATCTCCTTGATCTTCTGCGCCAGCAGGTTCATCCCCTTGGCAACCACGATGGGGGCAGCCATGGCCAGCTCATAGCGCAGCGCAACCGCATAATGCGTCGGGTTGGTGATGACCACCGTCGCAGTCTCCGCCGCCTTGATCATCTGCCTGCGCCGCGTCTGTCGCTGCAGCCTGCGGATTCTTGCCTTGCTCTGCGGATTGCCCTCCGACTGCTTCAACTCGTCGCGTATCTCCTGGCGGCTCATCTTCAGGTCGCCTTCGCTCTTCAGCCACAGCAGGAAGTAGTCCACCCCGCCCCAGATCAGCAGAACCAGGCCGGACTTCCAGCAGACCTCCAGCAGCATCACACTGACCAGATGAGTGAATGAGCGTGAGCCGGAATACGAGCTCAGCAGGATCTCTTTCCAGTGGGCATTAATGCACGCATAGCCAATCCATCCAATGGCGGAGAATGGCAGAAGCGACTTCAGAATCGTGCTCAGCCCGGTAAGCGAGCACAACTGCTTGAGTTTTGTGGCGGGACTGAACCGCTCCGGCTTGATCGACAACGCCTCGGGCGCAACGATGAACCCTCCCTGCGCATACCCCACCATCAGCGAAGCCGCCAGCGCCGCGGTCAGGATGGGGACCATCCAGCGCAGTGTCTCCACGCTGGTCCAAAACAGCAGAGGCCCGCCCGCCTCAATCGATTCCCTGCTTGCGGAATCAAGCGCGTTGCGGAAAAAGTCCGTCCAGTGGCGGGCAGACTCCTGGGCCGTAAGCGCCACAATGCCGGCCACCGCCGTCATCGACACCGCGCCGGTCAGTTCGCGCGATCGCGTAACCTGGCCTTTCTCCCGTGCCTTCAGCCGGTGTCGCGGTGTTGCCTGTTCGGTCTTGTTCGAGTCAGCCATGGTCTCTCATCGTGCCAGGTGAAGGATGCGTTCGCCGTTTGCCAGCGTGTCCATAAACAGCCCGCGGAAAAGGTCGGGCCAGTATTTCAGTGTCGCGATCAGTATGGTCAGTCCCAGAAGGCTCTTGATTGCCGGCCCCAGCAGGATCAGCGGCAGTTGCGGCGACGCCTTGCCCAACAGGCCAAGCACTATGTCCGCAACCAGCGTGGCCGAGAGTACCGGCGCCGCAATCTGCACCCCCAGGCCGAATATCTCGCCGCCCATCTTCAGCACGGCCATGGTGAACAGGCTGCTCAGATGTGTGGTGCCCAGCGGCATGTAGACAAAGCTGTTGCCGATCGCACGCAACAGCCAGTAATGCACATCCATGCGAAGAAACAGCAGCATGACGATGCTTTGGTAAAAGATCGAAACCACCGTTGTGTCCACCTGCGTCTGCGGATCGAGAATGTTCACCAGCGAGTAGCCCATCTGCACGCCCAGCACCTGTCCCGCCAACTGGGCCGCCTCAAAGACAATGTTGGTCGCAATCCCCATGCCCACACCGATCAGGAACTCCATGAAGATCAGCAGCGGCCACTGGGCCAGGCTGTAGCTCCCGATGTCGTGCCCCACCGCGGGAAACAACAGCACCGTAAGCGACAGCACCAGGATCGCCTTCACCCGCGTCGGGATTGCGACACTCCCAAAGAACGGCGCGAACAGCATAAGCCCGGTCAGGCGCACGCCGATGCTCAGCGCTCCGCTGATGATCGTGAGTAGGGGGACCTGGATCATTGCACGTACCCATTGAAGTCGGAGAAGATGCTCAGCGTGTACTTCGCCAGATGACTCCACATCCACGGCATCATCAGGAACAGCGCGCCTCCCGTCGCCAGCAGGCGCGACACCGTCGAGACTGTCGTGTCTTGCAGCGAAGTGAGCACCTGGATCACGTTCACACCCAGGCTGACCGTGATCGCCACGGCCAGGATCGGGCCGACCAGGATCATTACCTCCTGCAGCATCATTCTTCCCAGCAAAACCACATGATCGACGCCCATAGTCTTAGTTGAAACTCCTCATTAACGAACCGATCAGAAGGTGCCAGCCGTCCACCATCAGGAACAACAGCAGTTTCAGCGGGGTTGAGATCACCACCGGAGGCAACTGAAGCATGCCCACCGACGTGGTGATCGAAGCCACCACCATGTCCACAATCAAAAAAGGAAGAAACAGCACGGTGCCGATCTGAAAGCCCGCCTTCAACTCGGACAGAATGTAGGCTGGCAGCAAAATGCGCATCGAAACGTCATTCATCGACGCGGGACGGGGTTCCTTGGCCATCTCCACAAACAGCGCCACATCCTTGTCGCGCACATAGTGCGACATGAAATGGCGTATCGGGTCCTCCGCGCGCCCCATCGCGTCCATGGCGGTAATCTGTCCCGCCTGCATCGGGACATACGATTCCTGATAGATCTGGTTGGCCACGGGCTGCATCAGAAAAAACGTGAGGATCAGCGATAGTCCGATCAGCGTCTGGTTGGAAGGCGTGGTCTGAAGCCCCAGGGCCTGGCGCAGGAAATGAAAGACAATCAGCAGGCGCGCGAACGGGGTCATGCACACCAGGATGGAGGGAATCAGCGTCAAGGCTGTGAGCAGAACAACCACCGACCATGGCACCGATCCGCCGGTCGTCCCTGGAAACTGTAGGATGCCGCCGATGTCGGCCGGCTGCGAAGCGGGAGGTGCTGGGTGGTTCGTGATTCTCGGAGATGAGTTGGAGATACTGCGCCCTATGGCAGCCGTCGCTGGCCGGGAAGCCATATTCCCCGCAACAGCGGGACGGGTTTGCGCGCTCGCCGTGGCCACGATGGCAAGCAACAGCGACAGCAGCATTGCGAGTCTTTGCACGGCGCGGCTACGGGTCATTCCGAATCCCCCTCCACGCCCAATTCCGGCCGGCCTGCATCTGCCGTCTCTCGCGCTGTTCCCAACTGCGCAAGCAGCGAGACGCCGGCTGCGCCTCCTCCAATCAGGTACTCGCTGCCCTCCACGCGGAGCAGCGCCACAAACCGCTTCTCTCCCAGGGAGACTGTCTCGGCGATCCGCAATCGCTTGGTCGCGGACAGCGCGTATTTCCTATGCAGCCATGTCCATGCGCGCTGTATCATGCCGGGATCCGGCCGCTGCAGTTGCCGGGTAATGGCGCGGGTGGGAAGAACGGCCTCGCGTGGCGATTCATGCACCACCCAGTCCTCCGCATAGTCAGTCAGCAGCGCATGAAACGAAGCGCCTGCAGGCAATGGCGATGCCGCCAAAGCGGTCGCACCCGCCTCAATGCTCGGGAAGAAGGGACGCGGAATTCGAATCTTGACGATCATGCCTGGTCCGTAATACGCACGGCGATTCGTTCGCCGATGACATCGAACTCCGTCCACCCGATCAGAAGATTGTTGACTCGCAGCGGCACATCGCTGGTTTGGTGGCAGGCTGTCTCCACAATCGAGCCCGCAGACAGTGTCAGAAGATCGCCAACGGTAAACCGCACCGCGGGCAGCTCCAGGCTGAGGGTGCATGGCAGCCACGGCATGCTGTCGAGCGGATCTTGCTCACTCGATGTCGGCGCCGCGAGGATTGGCGCAATAGGCGTAGTTTCAGGTTCCAGCTTCTGGGCAGCAGCGATCATTTGGCCCTCGTGCGCTCCTGGTTCCATGCATCCTTGTCTTGAACTGGCCAAAACCTCTGGCGCCGGTCTGCCTGGATGACGTTGGGTGGAGCGGTTGCGAAAAAACTAAATGCAATCGAAGGGCCGGAATCCGAGGCGCCAGTGCAACCTCGCGCGCACCGTCCTGGATCAAGGCTAGATGATTGTTTTTACATGGGTTGCATATAAGCACGCACTGGCCGCGCGGCCCTCGAGACTGGTGAGACAGCCATGAGAGCCGGCAGCCGGCATGTGCCTTCCCGCCAGGAGAGGATTCCCCTGGCGGAAAGGTTCTAATCGTACGCTAACAACTTGAACAGCCCATCCAACTACGCGGTCATCATCTGGATCGTTGCCTGCGAGATCTGGTCGAGCGTCGTCAGGGCCTTCGCGTTGGCTTCATAACCCTGCTGCGCCACGATCATGTTGGCGAATTCCGTGGACAGGTCCACGTTGGACCCTTCCACCGCTCCCCCGGTGATGGTGCCGTTCCCCCCCACGCCGGACTGGCCAATCACGGCTGATCCCGAGGCGAAGGTGGCTTGATAATCGTTTTGTCCCGACTGAGCCAGGCCCTGGTTATTGGCGAAGTTTGCCACGGCCACCTGGCCCAGCGCCAGCGTCTGGTCGTTGCTGAACTGCCCCTGCACCGTTCCGTCGGAAAGCACGGAATAGCTGGTCAGCGTGCCCACCCCATAGCCGTTCTGGGTGGTCGAAGACGTGGCGCTGGTCGAGTCCTGCTGCGTGATGGTCGGGCTTCCAGCGGCGTTGTCCAGGTTCCAGGTGAGGTCCATGTTGGCTGCGCCATCGGCCAGGCCGTTGATCTTGATTCCAGTCACCGTCCCGACCGGCGTCTTCAAATTACCCGATTGGTCGAAGGTAAGCGTGCCGGAAGCGATGGTTGTCGGATTTCCGCTGCCGCCCGTGGCCGCTGCCGGAAGCGTGATGCTGTAGCTCCAGGTATTCGCGGCCGTGTTCGTATAGTCGACGCTCAGGGTTTGCGGCGTCCCCAGCGAGTCGTAGACCGTGATCGGAGTGCTGAACGTCGCGCCCACGCCGCCGCTGGAGTCGAGGTTGGTGCTCATCTGGAAGCTGCTAGTGGCCACGGCGGGTACCGTGCTCGACGAATTGACTGAGATCGGCGCTAGAGCTGCGCTGGTCGAGACCACTCCATCGACCGCAGGGTAGCCCATCACCAGTTCGCCATTCGTTGTGGTCAGTTGTCCCAACGAATTCACCGTGAAGTCCCCCGTGCGGGTGTACTCCATCTGGCTGCCGTTTTGCACAACGAAGAATCCGTTGCCCTGTAGCGCCATATTCGACGCAACGCCGGTCGAGCTGACACTGCCATTGGTGAAGTTGGACGACGTGCCGGCCACCTGCACTCCCGACCCTGCCTGGATCGGGTCGCCGTTCCCCGATGTCGCCTGCATCTGATTGAATATGGCGGCGAAGTTGAGGGTTTCGTCCTTGTAGCCGTCGGTGTTGAGGTTCGCCAGGTTGTTCGCGATCACATTGAGTGATTGGGAAGTGGCTTCCAAGCCTGAAAGTGGAACTGAAAAGTCTGACATTTACCTGCCTCCTGTGAGTGTGGAATTTGAAGTTGAACTCGCTGCTGGTGTTGCGATGTTGCCATACAGATTCATGAATGCGTTCGGGTCTACGGTCGGGGTGTAGACCGGCTGCGGTTGGCTGATCATCGTTGCCCCCGCCAACAGAGGGCTGGCCGATGCTGTGTTCGCTGCGCTCCCGGCAGCCGATGCAACCTTCGGGCTGGCGGTCGACGCGTGAGCGGTGCTCGAACTCCCGCTGCTCCCGCTGGACATGTTGTCCAGCGTCTGGTTGATGGACATGAGTTGGTCCAGTTGGTTCAGCGACACCATCTGGCTGACCATCTCGGTGGGATCGACCGGAGAGGTCGGGTCCTGGTTCTGCAGCTCGGTCACCAGCAGGTTCAGGAATGTGTCCTGAAGGCTGGCGGCCGAGGTTCCCAGCGAGTCGCTGGACGTGCTGCTCGAACTGCTCGAACTGCTCGTCGTGCCCGCTGTCCTGGGTGAACTGGCATTCTGCGCCATCAAAGGCGCATCCACGTTCGGTGTGATTCCTTGAATGTTCATCTGACCTTCCCTTCTTGAAGTGATTTCGTTCTAAGCTCGAATGTCCAACCGGCCCCCATCGTTTGCGCGCACCGGCGCTCCTGGGCCCAAACTGATCTCTGGCTCATCCGCAACCGCCGCGCTCGCGGTCCCTCCGGAACGAACAAACGCCCTTTGTTCCCTTGGCCCGGAATCTCCCGACTCGCCCGAAAACCCTGCTCCCTGGTGATTGACCTCGATCGACGCGTGAAGCCCGTATTCGTTTTCCAGCTTCGCCTGCACCGAGGAGACATGGGACGACATGGCCTGGCTCAGCTCGCCGTGGTCCAGCGTTATCTGGGCCTGCATCTGCTGTTGCGAGACCGATGTGCGGATCGAGATGTTGCCGAACTCGCTGGAACGCATTCCCACGCGCATCGCCGACTCGCTCATCGTCTGCATGAGCTTTGCGCTGTTGATGCCGGAGGTCGCGGCGGCATCGCCAGTCTCCGGTTCGTTGGCAGCCCGGTCGCCCCGCTGCAAGCTCTGCCGGGATGTATCCCCAACTCCGCCCGCACTGCGCGGGTCCGTTGCCGTTTCGTGGGAGACAGTATGAATCACGCTCGCCTGCGCCTGTGCCATCCCGCCGTCCATCGCCTTCGCCGCAACCGCTGCACCCTGC
>Ga0187851_10001527_pt1 | contig 22014 bp, 15 predicted proteins | sample June2016WEW_6_10_FD_132997 | JGI IMG/M metagenome (GOLD analysis project Ga0187851, IMG submission 132997) | Peatland microbial communities from SPRUCE experiment site at the Marcell Experimental Forest, Minnesota, USA - June2016WEW_6_10 | ecosystem: Environmental > Terrestrial > Soil >...
AACCGTTCCGACTGGTACGACAGCACCAGCGTCGCCCCCGCCTCGGCCAGCTTCTGCGCCACGCCGTAGGCGATGCTGCGTTTATTGGCCAGGCCGAAGACGACGGCCACTTTGCCCTTCAGATCGATCATGCAACTCCTTGAAATCTTCCAAGAGATTCCAATCAATAGGATAGCAGCGGCGGCCCGTTCCTGCGTCCACGCGACGCTCTAGCCGCGTGTCAGCCAGTCGTACTGCTCTTCGGTAAGCGGGACCACCGAGAGCCGGAACTGGCGAAACATCACCGACCCCTGAAAGACCTTCGCCGCGCGAATCTCCGCCAGCGGCCTCTCGCGCTGCAACCGCTTCCCTGCTTTGATGCGCACAATCGGGTTGCGGGCGTCGCTCGCGTCCACAGTGACAACCACAGCCATTCCCACCGCGGCCTTGCCCACGTTCGAGTGGTAGATCACGCACCGCTCGCCCTTCTTCATCTGGCGCAGCGTCATCAGCGCCTGGTTGTTGGCGATCCCATCCCAGACGGTCTCGCCATCGCGCACCAGATCGTCGAAGGAATATTTGTCCGGCTCGGTCTTCAATAGATACGGCATAGGTGATTAGAGGATCGAGCGCGAGGAATGGTGCAAGCAAAACTCACCGCACATTAATACTTGCTACCCGCCCAGATCGACGAGTTGAACCTCGCCGACGGGCCGACCAAGAAAGCGAGAGCCCAGCCGCTCGAACTTCCGCACGGAGTCGGTGGCGAAGAACTCGCAGGTTGCCTCGCCAATGCGCGTCGAAGCTCCATGCGCTCCGTCATTCTCCGACAAAACACGCGCCACCGCCCGCGCCGTCGCCTGCGCCGAGTCAATGACGCGCAGCGGACAGCCAAGCTCCCCCAGCGTGCGTTCGATCTCCGTCCGCAACAGCGGGTAATGCGTGCAGCCGAGCAGCAGCGCGCGGCTCTCGGGAGCGTCCCGCAGCGCCTCGCCGAGGTAGATGCGCAGCACCTGCGCGGTCACCGAAGCTCGTGCCGCATCGCCATCCTCGCCAATCCATCCCTCTTCGACCAGCGGCACAAGCAGCGGACAGGCCTTCTCGGTGGCTTCGAGACCGAGCGCCGCACAGGCCCGCGCATATGCGTGCGATTCGATGGTAGCCTGCGTAGCCAGCACCAGCACTCCGGGCGTTGTTCCCTGTCGGGGTCCCCGGCGAGCGGTCTTGGCTCGCTGGGGTGACTGTTCCCTGCACGCGTCGGCCGCGGCCTCAGCGCCCGGCTGGATCACGCCCACCACCGGGATGGTCAGCGCGTCGCGCAAATCATCGAGCGCCAGCGCCGTCGCAGTATTGCACGCGACAACAAGCAGCTCCGCGCCCTGCCGCTGTAGAAAACGCGCGCTGGAGAGCGCATAGCGGACAATCGTCTCCCGCGACTTCGACCCATAGGGCAGCCGCGCCGTATCGCCCAGATAGACGCAGTGCGCGTCGCCGACCAGCGGCAGCAGCTCGCGCAGTACGGTCAGCCCACCGAAGCCGGAGTCGAAGACGCCTATGGTCAAACCCGTCGCACCCATCAGCGGCCCTCCTCCGTGGCCGGCTGTGCGGACCCGGTCGTGGTGTCGACCACATCGTAGGTGCGCATCAGGTCGGCGTGTCCGTTCAGAGTCTCGCGCGGCTGGCCGTCCACCAGAAAACGCACCTGCTCGATGCTCGGAAAATTTGCGTAGAGCGTGCCCAGGATCGAGTCGATGGTCAGCGTCTCCGCCTCGATGCCCGAGGGGTGGTGGTCTGCGAAGCTGCCGTGCAGGTTCACTACCGCCAGCTTGCCGCCGGGAGTGCGCGGCCCAGGGTTCTGCTCGGCGTTTGATGGTGGGCCGTCTGGCGAGCTCCACCCCGGAACCACGGAGTGGTCCTTGTGCGCCGCCGCGTTCTTTCCCGCCGCCGGCTTCTCTGCCTCCACTGGCTGAGCGCCGGGCGCGACCGGCGAGCGCAGGGGCAGGTCGAGCAGAAAGACATCGTCCACCGCCGGGCCGCTCTCCAGCGGATGGGCGGAGCCCTTGTAGGAATACACGGCGATCAGCCGCGTCAGCAAAACGTGCGCCCGGGCCGTCGTCTCCGTCGGCAGCGCGACCTCTTGATCCACCAATGTGATGGAGCCGGTGGCGTCGTTGGCTAGCGCCAGGTGGACCGTCTCGCTGGGCGTGGCCACGGGTGCAGCCAGCGGCGTCTCGTCGCGATGCCTGGTCAGCTTTTCGCGCGTCTGCTCACAGCCGCGCAGCAACACCAGCGCCATCACCAGGATCGCGCCGCTCAGGCACCAGAAAAGAACGCGTTGGTAGCGGGGAATCATTGGGTTCCCCCTGTCTGCGACGCGTTGGCGCCGGGTCCGGTGGTGGAACTGGCCGGGGAGGTCTTGCCAGCGCTGTTCACATTGTCCTTGTTTGCCTGTCCACTACTGCCCGCTTGACTGGCCGCTGGACTGCCAGCCGGAACGCCGAGCGGCGCATGGCCCTTGGCCGCCGCGAGTCTGGCCGCCGCACGCCCCGCAGCCTCCGCCGACGCACGCGCGGCCTGTGCAGCTGCCTGTGCCGCAGCAGCAGGATCGGTAGCAGCCGCACCGCCAGCGCTCGTTGCCGATGAATTGGAAGCCGTTGGGTCCACATCGTTGCGCCAAGCCTGCAGCACTGCAGTCAGCGTGGCGGCGACCCGCTGCTGGTAGTCCGCATCCGTCACGGGTATCGCGTCGCTGCCTGCAACCGCCAAGGGGGCCAGCTCGATCGCCACCGCCGGACACTCCAGATTGTCCAGTGGCCGCACCGGTTCCCGTCCAGCCACTGCCGGAAGATTCGCCTTCCCCAGGGCAGCGCTCAACTCGCCGGCCAGACGCAGGCTCTGGCTGACGGAGGCGGCCTGCGCCATCTCCCACGGCACGGGGACGAATGCAACGCGCGGGGTGAGTGGATAATTCGAGCTCGAGTCCTCCTGCGGCGGCTGCAACTCCGAGGTGTAGAGATGCACGCCCGATCCGCTGGCCGTGGCATGAATCACAATGCAGGCCAGCGCGTGCCCGCGGTTGGCGATATCCGCGCGTTGGTCGCCGGTCAGCGCAGTGGCGGGGTCCGCCTCCCGCGTCGAGACCACGGTAAAGCCCGCGGCCGTCAGCGCCGTACGCATCCGCGCCGCAATCGACAGCGTCACGTCCTTCTCGAATATCTTGTCGCCCAACGTGGCGCCTGCATCCGGCCCGCCGTGCGCCGCGTCCAGCACCACCAGATTGCGGTTCATCGCCGATGCGTCAGATGTCTGTGCCTGCATGGGATTCCAGGCCTGCCACTTCGGCTGCGCCCGGAGGTAGAACGCAGCAACAGCCGCGCCCGCCAGGATGGCAAGCAGAACGGCCGCGAACTTGCGAGAAGGAATCAACGGTTTTTCTTCAACCGAATCTTAGACCAATGGAGAGATAGCGCCTCCATCGAGCCATGCAATAACGTCTCAATCCAGCGCATAGATTGCCAGCCCACTCAGCAGTTTGGGATAAAAGTCCGTCGACTTCTGCGGCATCACGTCGCCGGAGAGCGATACATCGCGCAACTGGTCGAGCGTGACCGGCTTGATGAGGAAGGCAACGTCGGCCTCGCCCGCCCTCACCTGCTCCACCGCCTCGGTCGCCTCGCGGATGAAGCGCACGTTGCCAAGCTGCGTGATCCTCTCCTGCGAAAGGCCAAGAATCCGGTCCAGCAGAATGCTGTGCAGTTGCACCACGTCGAGCTGCGCCTGCCGTGCGGGAACACCTGTCAGCGCGGCTTTGATTGCATCCGGCTTCGCTCGCAGCAGATGGTTTCCGTCGTGCGTCACCACCAGAAACGTCGTACCCGCGGACTCAGTCAGTGGCCCAAGATCGGCCGAATCGAGCTGCGTCACCGTGAAAAACTCCTGCGCGCTGGCCAGAAACTTCCGAGTCGAAAAATTCTCCAGCCCGAAGACCACGCGATGGGTCGGCAGGATAGTGATCCCCGGCGCATCCATGTTCACGAAAGTCATCATCATCGCCGCCTCGGGAAAGGGCGGCACGGGCAGGCGGCCCGAGCCCAGCTTCTCGTCCGGGTTGCGTGGCTCGCCCAGCGGCAGCCGCAACTGCGCCGACCGCTCCTTCGCGTATGCAACCGAGGTCTCATAGCGATGATGGCCGTCCGCAATTATCAGCTTTTTGTCCGCCATCGCGGTCAGGATGGGGTTGATCAGAGCCGGGTCGGTCAGCTTCCACACGCGATGCACCACTTCGTACTCATCGGTGATGGCCAGGTCGGCGGGACGCGTCTCGTGGCCCTGCTCCTTGCTGCCAAAGATCAGCTTCTCCGCGGTAAACGCCGGGTCCGAGTACAGCATATACACCTGCTCGCAGTAGGCCCGGGTCGCCTTGAACAGCGCCAGCCGGTCGCTCTTGTGCTTGGGGAAGGTTTGCTCGTGCCGGTAGACCACCTTGTCCGCGTACTCGTAGAGATGCCCCAGCGCGATGAACCCTCGCCGTTCGCGAACCTCCGAGCTGTGTGGCACGGTGTAGCTCTGCGTGTAGCCGTAGAGCGCGGGCTCGGCCTCCTCGGCCAGAACCCCCTCCTTGCGCCATTCGCGCAGCCACTCCGCCGCTCGGGTATAGACGTTGTGCGCCTCCGAGCCTGCTGGCAGAAACTCCTCGGCCTCGGTGTCGTCCGGCTCATGCTTGCCCAGAATGATGCGCACCAGGTTGTACGGACTCGCCTCGTAGTAGCGCTGCTGCATCTCGGGGGTGATCTTGTCGTAGGGCTGGGTGACCACGTCCTCCATCCGGACGCGGGAGGTATCGTAGCGAAGTGCGCGGAACGGATAGATGCGGGCCATGCGGGGTCTCTGCGCTCCTGACAAAAATGTTCTGCCATCGATTGTACGGGGTACGCGTTGCCGCCGCTGCATTCGTCCGTTCTGGGAGTACCGCCAGCGCCGCTGCATCCCTGTCCTGCGATGCGGAGTCTAACAAGACGAGAGGGACTGCGAGATGATATAAGTCGCGCAAGGATGTCAAGGTCGATCATGCGGTTTTCAATGGGCAGGACGAAGAGAGTGGGCTGTATACGGCTGGCGCGCGTGGCCCTGGCTCTCGCTCTGGCTGCTTTGGCCCTGGGATCTCCGGTCCCCAGCCGCGCACAGGAGAACCCGCTGGGCAACGTCCAGACGCCCACGCCCCCTCCGCCAAAGCCGCCAGACTCCGAAGCCTCGAAGCCCGTCATCGAGGGCGGAGACCGTGTCGTCGCCGAGGGCGCAGCGCACCCCAATGCCCGCCTGCGCGTCGACGTCAACCTCGTCCAGGTCCCCACCACCGTCACCGACCCCCTCAACCGCCTCGTCACCGGCCTGGAAAAAGAGAACTTCAGCGTCACCGACGACAACGTCCCCCAGACCATCCGCTACTTCTCCAGTCAGGACGCGCCCATCACCATCGGAGTTGTCTTAGACCTGAGTGGAAGCATGACAAGCAAGTTCACCCGCGCGCGCAAGGCGCTCACCGTGTTCCTGCGCACCTCCAACCCGCAGGACGAGTTCTTCGTCGTCGGCTTCAATGATCGCCCCTCGGTCATCGTCGACTACACCTCCGACGTGGACGACGTGGAGGCGCGCATGGTCATGCTCAAGCCCGAAAACCGCACTGCGCTGATCGACGCCATCTACCTCGGCGTGGACCACCTGCGCCAGGCCAGATACGACCGCAAGGCCCTGCTCATCATCTCCGACGGCGGCGACAACCGAAGCCGCTACACCCAGAACGAACTGGAGCGCGTGGTGCGCGAGAGCGGAGTCCAAATCTACTCCATCGGCATCTTCGACAACTACGCCCCCAGCCCGGAGGAGCAGCTCGGCCCGGAACTGCTCAAGCAGATCTGCGAGAGAACCGGAGGCCGCCTCTTCAACGTCGGCAGCGATACTGCCGACCTCGCGGACATCGCCGAGCGCATCTCCGACGAATTGCGCAACGAGTACGTCCTGGGATACAGCCCCAGCGAGACAAAGCACGACGGAAGCTGGCGTAAACTCAAGGTGAAGCTCGCGCCCCCGCCCGGTCTTCCGCCACTGACCGTACACTTCCGCGAGGGATACTATGCGCCTTCGCAGTAGGGAAAAAATGCTTTCGGGTACACCCAAGGGATTCATCGCCATAGCGTTACTGTCGCTGACCCTCTGCGCAGCAATCGCCCGTGCCCAGCAGCCCACGCCCGCACAATCTGCCGCTACTGCGCAATCTGCCGCTGCTCCGGCCCAGTCTTCGCCCGTGGTTGCTCCTGCTCCCGCGCAGCCTGCCGCGCCCTCGCCCGTCACTTCGCCCGAGCCCGCCGACAGCCAGCAGGGCACTCCACTCAACCCCATCCAGCGCGGCGCAACCGGCCAGTTCACGCTGCGCGCCAACGCCTATGAGGTCCGCCTCAACGCCACCGTCCTCGACGGCTCAGGCCGCACCATTCAGACCCTCGACAAGAATGCCTTCCACGTCTTCGAGGACAATGTCCCGCAGACCATCGCCGGCTTCCGCCACGAGGACCTCCCCGTCTCGCTCGGCATCCTCATCGACAGCTCCGGCTCCATGTACGACAAGCGCGTAGCCGTCGACGCGGCCTCGCTCGACCTGGTCAAGCTCTCCAACCCCGAGGACGAGGCCTTCCTCGTCGACTTCTCCTGGGAGGCCTTCATCGACCAGGACTTCACCAACGACATCACCAAGCTCCAGCAGGGCCTCAGCTACATCAAGTCCTCCGGCGGCACCGCCATCTATGACGCGGTGGTCGCCTCCGCCGACTACCTCTCCAAGAACGCCAAGCACCCCAAGCAGGTCCTGCTGATCGTCACCGACGGCGAAGACAACGCCTCCAGCGCCACCCTCGAGCAGGCCATCCGCCGCATCCAGGACTTCGACGGCCCCGTCGTCTACTGCATCGGCCTGCTCTTCGGCGACGACACCAACAAAACCGAGGCGCGCCACGCCCGCCGCGTGCTGGAAACCCTCTCCGAACAGACCGGCGGAGCGGCCTACTTCCCCAAATCGGTCAAAGATGTCGATGCCATCACCAAAGAGGTGGCCAATGACATCCGCACCCAGTACACCATCGCCTACCACTCCACCAAGCCGCCCGAACTCGGCGGCTACCGCGTGGTTCGCGTCGAGGCCAGGGACAAGGGCTACGGCAAGCTCTCCGTGCGCACACGCAGCGGCTACTACCCCCGCGTCACCCCCGCCGCCACGGCAAAGCCCGCCGCCGCCCAGTAGAGCCGCAGCCGCTAAATCGAGTTCGTTAAACGGTTTCCAACCGTGTTGAAGCTGCTTCCGATCCTGGTGGACAACCCGGACATCGCCAGCACGGCTGCAAGGCCGATCAGTCCCGCAACCAGAGCATATTCAATCAAATCCTGCCCTGAATCTTCACGGAAAAGCCCTTTCAAACAGTCGCTGACTCTCCTCATCGCATCAAGCCCCGGGCTCTAAATTCGGCACAAATGGCTTTATCGGCTGAAGCTCGGCAAACTGTAACAACCCGCCGGGGACTTGCGGCGGGTTGCCAGTGATTCTGCTAAGAACCGGGTTCAGTCTTCCTGAAACGGGATCGGCAGCCGGGGACTGCCGGCCACCGTCACAGCTTCTCGTCGATCTGCAACGACTCGATCTTGTTGGCCAGGTCGTCCTTCGCCGCCTGTAGAGCAGCCTGCGCCGCGGTCAGATCCTTCTGCGCCGCCGCAATCTGGTCCTCGGTCGCGTTCAGGTCGCGCACAAACCGTTCGCGCGAAGCCTTGTCCGCATTCGCCAGCGCAGCGATATTCGCCCGCTGCCGGTCCTCATCCGAGTGCAGCGCAGTCATCCGCGCATTCACCTTGTCCACGGCCGTCTGCATATCCGCAACATGCCGCCGCGCATCCAGAATCGGTTCCAGCGCCTGTTTAATCGCCGCGTTGTTGCCGGTCTGGTTCAGGATGAACGTGAGCTGGTTGTCGTTGAAGTTGGTGAGCTGGTAGCTGGCGGTGCTCTTGTGGTGTTCCCTGACGTGCAGCCGAGCCGTCGCACCCGCCGCCGCCGTCACGCGGAAGCGATAGAGGGTCGGAGTGGTCTCCTCCGGCTTGGGGTCCTTGCTGTCTTTGTCGCTGGCGTTGTCCAGTTCAAAGCCCTGCCGAATCGGGTGCTCGATCACCACTGTGCGCCCGTCCGTGGCCGCGTTATGCACCACATAGGTGATCTCCGCGGTCTGCGTGTGATGCACCATCATCACGCCCTTGGCCGCGGTCACCTCGGTCGCCTGCATGTTGCTGTTCTGCTCCTCTGTACTCACCCGCACGGCCTGGTCCACCGCGTAGGAGAGCAGCCGCTTCTCGTCGGGATGGATCGGGTCGAGCAGCCCCTCGCCGCCGAAGTTCCCGTCCTCGACAATCGAGAACGAGCCGCGGTCCAGCGTCAGCTTCGACGTGTTGGTGATCCACAGCGCGCGCAGGGGCGTCGGCTGCCGCGCCGACCACAGAGTCACCCGCTCCGCATCGATCTTCGTCTGCAGGATCGGCACCATCGCCGACTCGTTCTTGCGAATCGTGATCGGCTCCGTAAGGTTGTACGCAAAGTAATCGTCAAACGCCGCCGTCTGCGTATTGGGTGCGATGGAGTTTACTGCGTCTTGCTCGCTGGACATTAAATATTGAAATGCAGTGGGATCGCGTGGCCCGCCGTTCATGGAGAGTGGCATGCCTTCGACCAAATTTGCGTTCAGATTCGTTTGGCCCGTACCGCCATAGATTCCACCAGCGACACCACCCCCATAGCCGGAGCCGGTGCCATTGCCCGTGACTGCCCTAGCTTTAGCTAGAGGAACCGCCGAGGCTAGCGGCGGTGGAGGCGGAGGAGGTGGATTCGTAGCTTCCCCGCTCTCATGCGTCTGCGGCGTGAGCTGCGCCTCCTGCGGCAGCCCGATCTCCGGCCGCCGCGAGTAGTACGGCACCGAGAGCGGCTGAATGAAGCTCTGCGGCGCGCCTGCAATCAGCGAAAGCTGCACGTTGATCCAATCCGCGCCCGTCGTATTGTCCACCACCGACCAGCCCTGCAACGTTGCCGTCTGCGGCGTGGAACTCGCGCCCGCCTTCGGCTCGGTGAACAGTATCCGGTAGGTCGACTTCCAGATCGGCACCTCGCTGATGTAGCTGACGCGCAGCTCGCGCGTGCCCGACCCGTTGTCCTCAATCGTCAAATGCCGCAGCCCCTGATTGCGCGTGCTGGCAAGCAATTGCAGATAGCGCGTCACATCCTGGTGCAGGTCTGCGTCGAGTAGCATCACCGATGTCGCCGCCGTCAGCTCCACGGTGCGAACCTCGCCGCCCTCGCCGACGACCGTAATCAGCCGCTTCTCCAGCGCGGGCTTGTTGTCGCCTTCGGGAGTATTGACCTCTTCGATATTCAGCAGTCGCCCGGTAATCGTCGCGCCCGGCCCACGGACCTCCACGCGCGCGCCGCGAATCGCATTATAGAAATCGACCGCCGTCGGGTCTTCGCCCAACGCCAGCGGCAGCGCCTTCAACTGCTGGTCCAGCGGTGTGGTCGAGTTGTACCCCGCGCCCGCGATTCGCCCACCGTTCAGGTCGATCGCCGTCAGCGACTGCAGCACATCGTTCAACTGCGCCGTTGTGAAGTCGATGGTAACGGACTGGTCGCCCGCCACCCGCCCCGCGTGCTCGAAGAATCCCACGCCGTTCTTGTACAGCGAGACGCGCGTCACCGGAAGCTCGGTCGAAGTCGCCGCCTCCGCGCGCGCCGCCTTCGCAGCGGGCTTTGCAGCGGTCTGTTGCGCGACGAGATGCTGTGTGCCAACGGTAAGTGTGATTGCAAGAAGAACGAGAGAGGAGTAGCCGATAGCCTTGCGCATGGTGGTCAGTCCTTGGCCAAAAGTAGTCTCACTACGCTTGCACGGAGAGAGAAACCGCGCAGGAAAAATCCCCGCAGCTTTCCGCCTGCCATCATAGACCCCGCTCAGTGCAAATTTGTTCCATGAAGCAGAATAAAAAATCGCAACAAAATGAAAATGGCCCCATATCTCGTCTGGAGACATGGGGCCACTGTTGCAGGGTTGGATTCAATCAGAATCCGCGCCCCGTCGCGGAGGTCTTCGCAATCGCGGGGTCTTCCTTGCCGATCGGCGCAGCCGTCAGCGTGAGGCTCGCAGTCGGAACCCCGTCCGCGCTGGCCGTCACCTTGATCTGTCCTGCTGTCCCGGTGGCGCGCAGCAGAGCAATCGCATGGCCGTCGTACAGCTTGCGCTGGATCGCCTGGAACGGGTCATGGTCCATCATATTGCCGTTGTCCACGGCGACAATCGACGTCGGCCCGCTGACCGCAAAATGCACTACTGTCGCCGAGTCGGGAATCCGCGTCCCCGCCTCATCGACCAGCGTCGCGGTCACGGTGCGAACATCGTTCCAGTCCGGCGTCAGCGGCATGGAGGGCTTATCCGCGGTGAAGACGATGCGCGCCGGTTTGCCCGCCGTCTTCAACTCGTCTGTAGCGACAATCTTGCCGCCGCTGCGCGCAACCGCCTTCAGCACGCCAGCCTCGAACGGCACCTGGTAGGTAATTGCACTGGCGTCCGGGTGCAGTTTCTGAGTGCCCAGCGACTTGCCGTTCAGGAAGAGCTCAACCTCTTCCGCATTGGTATACACCTCCACATTTTCCGTGTGGGGATCGAGGCTCTTCGGGGTCCAGTCGGCCAGCAGAGGCTGCGAGAAGCGCACCGTAGGATCTAGCGGCGGTGCGGCGCCACCGGCGCGAGGACCGGCGGCGCGTGGTGCTACGGGAGCCGCAGACTGGTCGGTGCTGGTTGCGTTCGCGTAGCCAGGATCGATGGGCGCGGCGCGGACGGCGGCGGTGCGCCGCACCATGGCAACCATCGGTGTGGTGGACCACCAGCTCTCGCGCTCGAAGGCGCGTTCGTGCGGAAGCGCGGTAGAAAGCAGCAGGCCGGAGCCGGAGCCGATGGTGGGCCAGCGGCCCGCCTCGCCCAGGTAGTCGATCCCACTCCACAGAAACTGCCCGGCGTACTCCGGGTGGTCGCGCAGCGGCGTCCAATTCCCGCGTTCGTGGCCGTTCTCCGTGCCAATGATCTTGCGCGTCGGCTTCTGCGCATGGGCTGCCAGTATCTCGGGTTCGCGGTAGTTCTGCCCCACCACATCGAGCAGATCGGCCAGCCCGTCCTCGTAGTCGTGGCTCGCGTTGGGACGGAACAGCGCCTGGGTCACGGGCCGCGTCGGATCGTTCTGGTGGAAGGTCTCGACCAGCGCCTTCAGAATCGGTATCGCAACCTCCGGCTTCGGCGTGTCGTGGATCTCGTTGCCCGCCGACCACAGAATTATGCTGGGATGATTGCGGTCGCGCATCACCGTGTCGGTGGTGTCGCGGATGTTCCACTCCTTGAAGTAGAGGTGGTAGTCGTACGGATTCTTGGCCACCGTCCAGCAGTCGAACATCTCGTCCATCACCAGAAATCCCATGCGGTCGGCCAGGTCCAGAAACTCCGGCGCGGGCGGGTTGTGCGCCGTGCGGATGGCGTTCACGCCGAGCTTGCGCAGCTCGGTCAGCCGCCGCTCCCACACCGCCAGCGGAACCGCCGTTCCCACAGCGCCGCCGTCGGTGTGCAGGGCCACGCCCAGGACTTTGTGGTGTACTCCATTCAGAAAGAAGCCCTGGTTGGCATCGAAGTGGAACTCCCGAATGCCGAAGGGTACGTCCTCCTCATCGACAGCTTTGCCGTCGCGCAGCAGCGTTGCGTGAACGGTGTACATCGCCGGGTGGTCGAGGTCCCAGCGGTCGGGATTGGAGATGATTGTCTCCGCGTTCAGGTCCGCGGTCGCGCCGGGTGCGAGAACCAGCGGCTGCTCGAGCTGCGCCGCTTTGCCGGTAAGAACGGTGCGGCCGTTCGGCGAGGCCAGTTGCACGCGCAGCGAGAGCTTCGCAGCCGCGGCGGACTCGTTGGTCACCGTGCTGCGGATGTGAATCATAGCGGATTCAGCTGTGACCGTCGGCGTCGTGACGAACGTCCCCCACGGAACAATGTGCGTGTCGCCCGTGGTAATCAGCCGTACCTGACGATTGATCCCCGCGCCGGGATACCAGCGCGATGCGGGTTGCTGCGAATCGTCCACCTTCACCGCGATCACGTTCTTGCCCGCCTGCAGGTGCGGCGTCAGCTCGTATTCAAAACTCACATAGCCGTATGGCCTGTGCCCCAGCAACTCGCCGTTCAGATAGACGTCGCTGTTGGCCATCACGCCGTCGAAGACGACAAACGTCCGCCGCGCGGCTGTCGGCTTCGCATCGGCAGCGGGCACCGTGAACGTCTTGCGGTACCAGCCGATCCCGGTCGGCGCAAATCCGCCCGCGCCACGCGAAGGCGCATCTTCCTTCACCGGCCCCGCAATGCTCCAGTCATGTGGCAGCGTCACGCTCTTCCACGCGGAGTCGTCAAAGCCTGGCTTCTCCGCGCCCACGGCGTCCGCCTGTAGAAATCGCCAACCCGTGGTGAACTGCTGAATCACGCGCGGCTTCTGCGAAGCGGGCGTTGTGGTGGTGATTGCGCCGATGGCGGCGGCGGATGCGGCGGCGGCAGCGGTCTGTGCGGCGGCGGGCACGGCGTGAAGAGAGAGCGGAAGGGCGACCAGAGCGGCGAGAAGAAGATGTATGCGGCGCATGAAAACCTCACGGGGTGGTTCTGAGTCGAGCAATCGTGTCATTGCAATATCCCAGCCCTCTGGAATCGAGGGCTGGGGAATCCGTATCCATACTATTCGCAGTAAGGCCCTGCCGGCGTCACTTTTGCGTCGTGGTTGGCGTCGGCATAATGGGGTTGAACTTCGTGGCCAGCTCTGGCGTGGACACCGCGCCGGTCTGGTCGGCAGCCTTGGCAACCTCCGCCGCGAAGACGTAGCTGCGCCCGAACATATTGCTGGTGAAGATGACGTACTTCTTGTCCGGCGAGAAGCGCGGATTGGGTTCGGCGCGGTAGTTCTGGTGCGCCATGTTGACCAGGTGCTCGGAGTGGAAGACACCTGGTTGGAAGTAGTTGGGGCCGTTGAGCGCGCCCTCGGTACCGCCGATCATCTGCGGCCGGAACAGCTCGATCCACTCGCCGTCCGGCGCCGCGGCCACCTGGCCGGAGTCGCCGCCGTCGCCGCAGAAGAGGTCGAGGTCCTGCGTCAGGTTGAAGTGGATCGACCACTCGTTGCGCTGTAGGTGATAGGCGACCCGCTTGTGAGTCTCCAGGTTGTAGCTGGCGACGAAGAAGTCTTCGCCCTTGGGATACTGCCAGTCGTACCAGATGGTCTTGCCGTCCAGCCCCCAGAACTCGTGCCCCGCGATCTCCATCGCCATGGTGCGCTTGTGGATGAGTGTGTTATGGGTGCCGTCGGTGTGGATCAGCCAGATGCGGTCCACCTTCTGCCACATGCCCTCGTGACAGTACATGATGAGGTTGGGATCGGTCGGGGAGAAGAGCATATGGCCGATCCAATCGGTCGAGTGGAAGAGCACTTTGATGGTTCCTGCCTTCTCGCCGTTCGGGCCCGGCTTCAAGCGAATGGTGAAGAACACCACCGGAGTGCGCGATGCCAGTCGGCGCTCCATCATCGCGCCCTTGTCGTCCGACTGCACGTTGGCCCCGCCCAGCGTGGGATTCGCCTCCGCAGGACTCGCGGCAGCGGGATTCACCGCAGCGGGCGCACCGGCAGCCGAAGCCGCCGGTGCAGCCTGCAGCCCCGTTCCACCCGCTCCAGATCCTCTGCCGAATCTTCCTGCCGGCGCGGCAAGAAATGCGTGCGGCGCATTCGGGTTGCCGCCCGGACAGTCCGCCGCGTTATACGTCCCCGCGCCCAGCGTCTCATCCGCATTCACGCTGGAGATGCTCACACGCGGCGGCAGGTCGATCAGCTTGGTCACCGCGCCGGTGTTGGTGTCTGCCTTGTACACCGCATTGCTGCGCGTCACCGGGTCCGTGCGCGTGAAGAAGACGCTGTTGGTCTTGTGCCCCACAACAATGGCGCGCGCTCCGCCGCCGAATCCGCCGCGGCCGCCTCGCGCGCCCTGCCCTGACTGCCCGCCCGCCGCTGTATCCGTGACAGCAGCAGTTGCCGCGGGAGCGGGCGCAGCCTGGTTCGGCACCACCATCCGGGTCGTCATCGTCGCCAGGTCGAGCACGCGAATGCCATCCGGCGAGTTGTACACCATCTGCTTGTGGTCGGGCGTGAACGCGTTCACGTTGAAGTAGAACGCGCCCGAGTTGGGCTCGTCCGATACGCGCCACACGCGATGCCCAGTATCCTTGTCGATCCAGCTCTTCGGCGGCACGGCCCCCGTCTCGGACGGCTTGTTGTCGCGCTGCATCTGAGCGCATAAGCCCGGCGCGTATAGAGACAGCGCGGCCAGCGGAACAAATGCCAGTATGGGAACAAGGGCTGTGAGTGTGAATTTGGCGGGGAGTCTGAATCGATTGCCGGACCGGGGGACCATTCGCTGCTCCTTGGATAAAGACCTCGCTGCGTGAGAGGGACAACACTCACCGCTAGGCGGAAAGCTCACTGCACAGACCTGTATTGAGGCTGTCAAAATGCCAGCCGGGTTCGTGCATCAGAGAGATATAGATAAGAAGACGATGCAGCGGAAAAATTAGTTTCGGCCATGAATCCATGGGCTGCCGCCGAAGCCGATTGGCAACCGCAACGCAGGGGCGCAGATCCGCTGGTTGTGCAGGCCGGTGGTGAACGTCGGGCAAATCAGCCTCCACTCGATCCTCCACGGCCCACAGCAGTCCAGAATAATCCGCCTCGCACTCCTGGAACATTCCCTTGAGATTGAGATATGCTCTAGCCTTGAATCTGATTGCGGCCCGGGCAGGAATCCGGCCTCTGTACGATATGTAGACATCCCCCTCCCACCGTCTGATATCGCCGATGATAGTTTTGGCAGCAGATATTTGGCTCAGGAGGCGCACGCGATGAATCGAATCATCCTTGCCGACAACCAGGCGATCTTCCGGGCAGGCGCGGCCCGAGTCATCGCCCTGGAAGAAGACATGCGCATCGTGGCCCAATGTGATGACATCTCCCGCCTCTCCAACGCCATCGATACCTGGCGAGGCGCCATCCTTCTCTTCTCCTCCAGCATGCAACTGGACGCCAACGCCGTCGTCGCCCACGCCCGCGCGGCCGGCATCCGCACCATCTACATCACCGAAAACGGCTCGGAGGTCCCCGACGACCTCGCCCGCGCACTCGATGGAGTGCTCTATCGCAACGTTCCCGGCCCCGGCCTGCTGGACTGCATCCGCCGCGTCGCCACCGGACAGCACTCCTTCCAGCACTCCAACGTCACCTCCATCCTGGCCCAGGACTCGGTCGGGGCCCGCGTCCGCGACCGCCTCACCCCCAAAGAGATCCAGATCGTCGCGCTCATCGTCCAGGGATGCAAGAACAAGCTCATCGCCACCCAGCTCAACACCAAGGAGCAGGTCGTCAAGAACTACCTGCGCAGCATCTACGACAAGACCGGCGTCAGCGACCGCCTCGAACTCGCCCTCTTCACCATCCACCACCGCGCGCTGGCCGAGGCAGCCGCCCACGCCGGAAACCTCCTCCAGCAGCCTAAATCCGCTTGAACCACGCGCCTGCACTGACCTCTGTTCCTCATCCCCATCGTTCCACCGGCGTGAACTGCGCCGAGCCCTCTCCGCCGAGCACAACCCGGTCGCCCACAACCAGCCATGTGTGCGCGATTAATTTCCCGTCTGCCGCCCGCGCCACGCCGTAGACCATTGTGCTCCGCACACCGCGCCGCCGCAGCATCGTATAGCCCGCCAGCGTCTGCGGAAAACAGACAAACGCGGCGGGGGAGTGACGCGCAACCGCCTCGACCGCCCAGCGTACACGCCGCGCAATTTCCGCAGTCGCGCACTCCGCAGTGTTCTTCCCCCGCATCTCGTCCGTTGATGCTCCGCGCTCTCGCGCCGCAACCTCGCTCTCGCCTGAATCCGCCTCGTCGTCGGTCCGCTCCAACGCGGGCCCGCGCGCGATCGTCAGTATGATTCTGTGTACCGGAACCACCACCAGACAGACGCGGAAGAACGCCAGCAGTAGTAGCGCCTCCGCCGCCAGCAGCCATTCCGCCGGGCTGTGCCGGTAAATCCTGCGCCGAACGGTTCCGCCCATCACTCCTCCGGTCAGTCATACCCTTTATACTTGAGAAGAACCAGGGACCAGGAACGGTTTCAACTTCGGCCTGCCCTCAACGTGGATCGAAAGAACGAGGAGTACAGAGGAGTTTATGGCCGCATTGATCGATGCAATCGACGTCAAGCGCAAGGCGCTCTTCGAGTTTGAAAGCACTCCATACGCCTGCCTGGACGCCGAGGTGAACACGCCCACCGCGCGCGGCGGCCAGACCCTCGTCCGCCTCAAAATGCGAAACCTGCTCACCGGCGCCGTCTTCGACAAGACCTTCAAGGCCAGCGACAAGTTCAAGGAGCCCGACCTCGTCCTGGTCCCCGCCACCTACCTCTACAGCGACAACGACGGCTCCTACTTCCTCGATCAGGAGAGCTTCGAGACCCTCAACCTGACTGGCCAGATGCTGGGCACGGCGATGGACTTCCTCACCGATGGCCTCCTGGTCCAGTTGCACAAGTACAACGGCAACCCCATCGGCCTGCAGTTGCCCATCTTCGTCGAACTGGAGATCGTCCACACCGAGCCCGCGGTTCGTGGCGACACCTCCAGCGGCAGCGTCACCAAGTCCGCCCGCCTCCAGACCGGCCTCGAAATCCGCGTTCCCCTCTTCATCAAAGAGGGCGAAAAAGTAAAGGTCTCCACCGAGACCCGCGACTTCGCCGGCCGCGCCTGATCCACCCGCCTCGCCCGCACCATCGACCCCCCGGAACGCCTCCTGACGCACTCAAAAAACAGAAAACACACGCCCAACTTGGCTGGGGTAACCATTACTCTTCCGGCCAACCCAGCCCATTTGTGGGGTTCCAACCTCCTTATCCACAAGATGTAGAGTTTGTATTGTTGATGCCGCCCCCGCGAACCGCTAAATTGGAAGCTGTGCGGCTCATCCAATCCGTACGGCACGGCGTGAAGCTGTAGGTGCGCGTCGCGCCGTTGGCTGAGTCTGGCCGTGGTTCCCGGAGGTGTGGTTTGCTCAAGCTCAAAAAGGTCCAGATGCTCGGCTTCAAGTCGTTCTGCGACCGCACGGAGATCCATCTCTCGGGAGACGGCATCGCCGCCGTGGTCGGCCCCAACGGCTGCGGCAAGTCGAACATCTCCGACGCCATTATGTGGGTGCTGGGCGAGCAGTCCGCCAAAAGCCTGCGCGGCGTCAAGATGGAAGACGTCATCTTCGCCGGCACGCGCGAGCGCAAGCCCACCGGAATGGCCGAAGTCTCGCTCACCCTGGTCGATCCCGAGGTCTACGACGACGCTTCCCTGCCCGGCGAAGACGGCAGCGACTGGTCGAGCGATGGCTCCAGCGAACGCACTCAGGATCAGGCCCGCACTCAAGCCCTCACCCTCGCCGGAGACTGGGACGAATCCCAACTCCGCCAGCAGAAGGCCGAGGAAACCGAAGAGGCCGTCCGAGATGCGCAGCCCGGGGTCGTCATCGGCATCGACGGAAGCGTGGTCGACGCCGGGCAACTGGACCGCGACCAGCTCGACGAGAGCGCGGTCGACGACGAACCCCAACCCTCCGAGGCCGCAAAAGACGCCGCCGCCGGCCCCGAAGTTCCTGGCGTCGTACTCAAGGTCCGCCGCCGCCGCTTTGGCCGCTCCCCAGTCCGCGCCGGTGAGGTCACCATCACCCGCCGCCTCTTCCGTTCCGGCGACTCCGAGTACCTGCTCAACGGAAAAATCTGCCGCCTGCGAGACATTCAGGACATCTTCATGGGCACCGGCCTGGGCGGAGAGACATACGCCATCATCAGCCAGGAGCGCATCGGCCAGATCCTCAGCTCCAAGCCCATGGACCGCCGGGCGATCCTCGAAGAGGCCGCCGGAATCACCCGCTTCAAGACCAAAAAGCGCCTCGCCGAGCTGCGCCTGGAGTCCGCCAAGGTCAACCTCGCGCGTGTCAACGACATCTTCGAGGAGGTCACGCACCAGATGAACTCGCTGAAGCGTCAGGCCTCCAAGGCCGAGCGCTACGGCCTTCTGCGCGACGACCTGCGCACCCGCCTGCGTGTCGTCCTGGCCAGCCGCATGAGCCAGCTTGACTCCGAGCAGTCCGCCGTCGCCTCCCAGATCGCCGTCCTCGCCGCCCACATCGCCCAGCAGTCCGCCTCGGTCGACGCGATGGACGCCGAGCACACCGCCGGGGTCGAGCAGGGCTATCAATTTGACCAGCAGGTCCGCGAGGCCGGCGCGCAGGCCAACCACTCCGCTGTCGAGTTGGAGCGCGTCACCGCACGCATGGCCGCCAACGTTGACCGCATTGCCGAGCTCACCGCGCGCATTGCCTCCGGCGGCGACGACCTCGACCAGGCGCGCGAACAGCTTCGCGTGCTCTCCGGCGAACTCGAATCGCAGCGCAGCTTCCTCGAAAACGCCACTGCCGAGGCAACCGTCTCGCGCGACGCCGCCGAGGCCCAGCAGCAGCGCGCGCAGCAGGCAACCCGCGCCGTCGCGGCCAGCGAGCAGCAGGCCGAGCAAAACCGTCGCGCCGGCTTCCAGTTGCTCGAGCGCGCCAGCCAGAGCCGCAACCAGCAGGCGCAGGCAGAGGTGGCTCTCGCCAGCCTCGACCGTGAATCAGAGCGCCTCGTCGCCGAATCCGACGGCGCGCGCCGCGAACTGGCAGAGCTGGGATTCGAGCGCGGCCAGGTCGCCGCCACATTCGGCAACGTCACCGAGCGCCTAAAGGCCCTGGAGGCGGAGATCACTCAACTGCAACGCCGCATCGACGCGGCCCGCGAAGCCGAGTCCACCGCCCGGCGCCGCGGAGACCAGTTGCGCTCAGAGCGCGCCGCCCTCGAAGGCCGTCGCAGTTCGCTCCAGGGCTTGATCCGCGAGCACAGCTACTCCACCGACACGGTGAAGAACATCTTCAAGGCCAACTCCAAAAACGTTGCGGCCAACGCGCTCTCGCCCATCGGCACCCTCGCCGACTTCCTCGAAGTCGACGGCCAGTACGAGGGCATCGTCGATGAGTTCCTGCGCGACGAGCTGAACTACGTCGTCGTCAACAGTTGGGACGCCGCAGACGCGGGCGTGCGACTGCTCGCCGCAGACGTCGCCGGCCGCGCCACATTCCTCGTCCACCGCGAGAATCCATCCAGACTTCAACAGAAGATCGCCAACAGCCTGCCCGTGCCCGAGGGCGTTGTCGCATTGAAGGACTGCGTGCGCGTGCTCAACGGCTTTGGCACATCGCTGGAAGAGCTGCTGCCCAGGCTGGGCGATGGATTCATCGCGCCCGATGCCGCCTCCGCGCGCAGGCTGGCCGACGAGCATCCGCGCGGCTTCTTCCTCAGCCCTACCGGCGAGGCCTTCCACAACTCCACCGTCACCGGAGGCCATGTCCGCGCACAGGGGCCGCTCGCCCTCAAGCGCGAACTCACCGAAGTCGAGCGCAAGCTCGACGCCACCGAAGTTGAACTCGCGCAGGCCGAGCAGGAGGCGGCGGCCCGCGAACGCGAGGCCCGCGAACTTACTGCCGCGCTCGACTCAAAAACCCAGCAGTGCCGCGATGCCGAGCGCGAATCCGCCAACTCCGGGGCAGCCCTCCGCCAGATGGAGCAGGAGACCGCGCGCATCGAGCGCCGCCTCGACGAGTGGGCGCTCGCCGCAGACCGCAACCGTGTTGCCCGCGCGCAGAAGCAGGACGCAATCGCACGCCTCCAGCAGGAGGCTACCGCCTTCGAGGCCGAGCGCGCCACGCTGGAGTCGCAGTTGGCCGAACTACAGCAGCAGCTCGACAGCCTCCGCCAGCAGCGCGAATCTCTGCAACAGTCCGCCGCCGAGGCCGCAGCCGCGCTCGCCGGCCTCGAGGAGCGTCGCCGCAACGCGCTCGCCACCTTCGAGCAGACGCGCCGCATGGCCGACGCGCAGGCCGCGCGCATCGCGCAGATCGAGCAGCAGCTCCAGTCCGCCGGCGCGGAAAAAGTCCGCCGCCAGCAGGAGACCACCGAACTTGCAGCGCAGCACGCCTCCCTCGCCGAGACGCGCGCCAGTGCGCTCGCAGAGGGTGCCCGCCTCACCGCCGAGGCCGCCGAACTCCGCGCGCGCATGAGTGAGCTCGACGCCAAGCTCCGCACCCTGCGCCACCACACCGAAGACCTCCGCGAGCAGCGGGCCAACCTCACCGCCCGCGCCGCCAGGCTCGCCTCAGACATCGAGCACATCGACGCAACCTGCCTCAACGACCTCGCCATCGAGGCCGCCATCCTGCGCGCCGACGACGCCATCCTCCGCATCGATGGAGAAGCCCTCGCCGCCGCCGAGGAGGAAGCCCGCGCCCTCAAGCTGCGCCTCGAAGCCATGGGCCCCGTCAACATGATGGCGCTCGAGGAGTACCACGAGACCGCCGCACGCCACGGCTTCCTCGAAACCCAGCGCCGCGACCTGCTCGAGTCCATCGAGAACACTCAGGCCTCCATCAAGGAGATCGACGAAGTCTCCCGCGTCAAGTTCGACGCCGCCTTCGAGGTCATCAACCGAAACTTCGGCGCAACCTTCGCCAAGCTCTTTGGCGGTGGCCAGGCCTTCATGCGTCTCACCGACGAGGAGAACTCCGCCGAGAGTGGTATCGACATCGTCGCCTCGCCGCCGGGCAAAAAATTGCAGAACATCCTGCTCCTCTCAGGCGGCGAGAAGGCCCTCACCGCGCTCGCGCTCCTCGTCGGCATCTTCCAGTTCCAGCCCGCGCCCTTCTGCGTCCTCGACGAGGTCGACGCACCGCTCGACGAGTCCAACGTCGACCGCTTCGCCCAGATGATCGCAGAGATGGCCGCCAACACTCAGTTCGTCGTCATCACCCACTCCAAGCGCGCCATGCAGGTCGCCGACGTTATCTACGGTGTCACCATGCAGGAGCCCGGTGTCTCCAAGATCGTCAGCGTCAACCTCAACCGCCGCGCGGCCGCCCGAGACCGCCGTGAGGTGGCATAGCAAAGGAGTCGTCATTCTGGCGAAGCTCGCACAGAGCGTCATTCTGGCGAAGCCACACAGGTCGTCATTCTGGCGAAGCCACACAGGTCGTCATTCTGGCGAAGCCACACAGGTCGTCATTCTGGCGAAGCCAGAATCTCCGTATTTCGTTTTTGCTTTTGCTTGTTTTTGTACGAACCGCACCATCCAACTTAGCGCACGCTGGAGGAGCTTCATTCAGTCCTCCAGCGTTTTTTTATGCAACTGCCTCCCTCCCGCCGCACACGCCTTCATCCGTTGTTCCCAATCGGGGATTACACTGTTCTCGCAATCAACGGGAGGTCAAACATGGCACATAAGGTCGTGGCAATCGTCGGCAGCTACCGCAAGGGAGGCGCCATCGACAGCGCGGTGCAGGCCATTCTTGCGGCTGCGCAGGAAAAAGGCGCCCAGACGCACACCCTCTATCTCACCGACCAGCATCTTGAGTTCTGCACCAACTGCCGCCGATGCACTCAGGCCCCCGGGCTGCAACGCGGCTCGTGCGTGCAGCAGGACGACCTCCAATCCATCCTCGCCGAGATCGATGCCGCCGACGCCCTCGTCCTCGGCTCGCCAGTCAACTACTGGAACGCCACCGCCATCTTCCGCCAGTTCATGGAGCGGCTCTTAGGCGCCACCTACTGGCCCTGGGGACAGGCCGCGCCCCGCCTGCGCTCGAAGCGCCTCACCCGCAAGACCGTGCTGGTCGCCTCGGCCTCCATGCCCGGCTTCTGCATTCCCTTGCTCACCGGGGCCGCGCGCGCCCTGCGCATCGCCGCAAAGTCTCTCGGCGGCAGGACCGTCGCAACCCTCTGGATCGGCCTC